>SXGS01519180.1_pt1 | contig 38199 bp, 32 predicted proteins | sample 3174681 | NCBI WGS metagenome assembly SXGS01 (sample SAMN11356861, study PRJNA531348) | freshwater metagenome | isolation source: freshwater sample F1-80 | place: China: Fuxian Lake, Yuxi | collected 2017-12-25
CGAGCCGTTGCAATCACAGCCTCTGTCAGTTCTGCATTCATCGTCTCGTCCCTGAGACCTGGATGTTTCTCCCAAACCCTTTCGCGGTCTATAACTCAGCAAGCCAAACTGCCGGTAGATCAATTTCAACTGGCTGCCTAATCTGCGCTAATTCACACTGATCGGCGAGCTTCGGGCGGCGCGAATTCTTGGCTTCTTATCAGCGTCAATTAGCGATGATTAACGTTCTACTGCCTTTGCGTCAGCACACTTTGATTATCGCACCGAGCCACGGCAACTCACAAGCAAGGTTTCTCCGACTGGGCAGACTTCAACAAGCCGTAGCGGTTGTGCCGATTTTCGAGGGCGAGTTGTTCGGCGTCGCGTCGTTGAGATACGCTGACACCGCATTTCGTGGGGCACGTTTTCAACGTGCCCGGCCAAGGTGATTTTATGCACGTTGAAAACGTGCTCCACGACACGACGAAGGCACGCGATGGCTTCCGACGTTGATTCAAAACTCGACGACTCGAAACCCTCGACCGGCAGCGGCGAGGTTGAATCGTCGTACTCGCAGACCGGCGAGCGGATGTGGCTCAACCGGATCTCGACCCGCTGGACGGCGGTCAACAATCCAACGTTGTTCGTGAAGCGTTACGGCCGAGCCATCCGCAAATACGTCGCCACGCTGATCCACGACCCCAACGACGCCGAAGAGGTCGAGCAGGAATTCATGCTGCGGATGGTCCAGAAGGGTTTTCATACCGCCGACTCGAACAAGGGGAAGTTCCGCTACTACCTGATCACGATCGTGCGGAATGCGGCGATGCAGTGGCTCTGCCGCCGCAACCAAGTGCCGCTGCCGATCGAGACGCTGGAGCACATGCCGGTCTCCGAGCACTCGCAACTCGAATGGACCAGCGACTGGCGGAAGTGCATTTTGAAGGCGGCCTGGAAGTCGCTCGACAAATATCAAAAACGGACGACCAACAATTTGTTCTGCACGGTGTTGCGAGTGTCGGCGCAGTACGAGAGTGCCGATTCGCCGACTCTTGCGAAAATGGTCTCCGAGATGACCGGCCAGACGCTCACACCCGAAGCGTTCCGCAAGCAACTCAGCCGAGCCAGAAAACGCTTCGCCGACCACATCGTCCAAGAGGTCGCCCGCACGCTCATCGAACCGACGCTCGACGGGATCAAGGACGAACTGAACTGCCTCGACTTGATGAAGTACGTCGAGGGCTATTTGCCTGAATGAGTTGGCGAGCGGCAGGGCGTCAGCCCTCCGAGGAATCTCAGCCAATGACCCATTGAAGACTCGGAGGGCTGACGCCCTGCCGCTCGCCAATCGCGCGGAGTTCGCTCACTCGAAGCAGGCGACGCTGGCGGTGAAGCCGTGGATGTAGTTCTTGCCGCCGACGGGGCCGAGTTCGCCTTGAGCGAAGAAGCCGGCCACGGGGAGGTGTCCGAGGACTCGCTGGATCGCGCTGGCGTCGTGATGCGGTTCGTCGAACAGGCGCGTGCCGCGGCCGTTGCAACTGAAGAGCAGGGCGGCGCGCGTCGGCGAGGGTTGTTCGGCTCGATGTTGATCGAGCAGGTGGACGAGGTCTTCGTCGGCGGTGTCGGCGTCCCGAATGTGGAACTGCACGGTCTGTCCCGGTCGGACGAGATTGCCAATCGCGATCGCTCCGATTTGCTGATCCGCACCGATCACGTTGGCGATCAAGAAGTCGCCGCGACCGAATGAGGGCTTGTATTCGCTCATCGCGATGCCGAGGTGCAGCCCGCGCTGCACGAGTCGCTGATCCCGCTCCGGCAACTCCGGCAAGAATTCGCGCAGGCGGTCGATCGTCGGTTTGCCTCCGAGTTCAAAGACGATGTTGCGTTCGGACTTGGTCACCAAAAACGTCGGCCCGATCGGCCGACATCCTTGGGACACGACCGACCGCACCTTGGGTCCGCCTTGCAGCAACACAGCGACAGCGCCATCCGACAGGCAATCATCGTTGAGAAAGACACGGTTCGTTCCGGGACCACCGCCGCTGGCCATGCCGCCGAGCAGCGGCACTCCAGGAAGCTCATCCGCGAAGCGATCAATCACGGAATCGGGGACCGACGAATACGGCTCACCCAGCGCAAAGAGTGCTCGCGCATCGGCCGCTCGTTCGGACAAGTCGTCGGGGAAGCCGATCGCGATCAAGCCGTCGGGAGTCTCGCCAAACTCTATGTGAAACGGTGTCAGCGTGGCTCCCGGCAGCACGCCGGCCCACAGACTCAGCGCCGGCCCCTCTTCGATTTCTTCACTACCACCGACGATCGTCTCGCCCGAACAGCCGAGCAACACGTCCGCTCTCAACTCGCGCCGAATCGTCGCCGGCAAGTCCTCAAATCCGTCGGCGTGCGCGTGCGATGCAAACACGAAGCAGAGATTCGGCGACTGGCCAGCAAGCTGTTTGCGGACATCTTCGCAGACCGCTTGGATCGCGGAATCGAGATCGACTTCGATCGAATGACTGGCGGCATAGGGCATGACGTGACTTTGCGAATCTCGGAGTGATGGAAACGATCGCGAAGCCGCGCCCCGCGTCGCGTTTCTATTCGCTGAGCGACCGGCCTACAATTCCGCCCGTGATTTTGGCTCCACGTTGCTTCGCCTTCTGACGGCTTCTTCTTGAACAAGGAATCCTCGCCATGAATCTGCTCCGACGTCTGACGCTGGGTGTCTGCTGTTTGTGCGGTGTGTCCTCGGTGGTGTTGGCTGCGGATGTTCCCAGCGGCAAGCAGCGCGTGTACTTCGGCACCTACACCGGCAAGTCGAGCAAAGGCATCTACCGCAGCGAACTGGATCTCGCGACCGGCAAGCTGACTCCGCCGGTGCTGGCGGGTGAGGCGGTGAATCCGTCGTTTCTCGCGATCGCTCCGAACCAGAAGTTTTTGTACGCGGTCGGCGAAGTCAACGACGTCAATGGGAAGAAGGGTGGAGGCGTCAGCGCCTTCGCGATCGACTCAGCGACCGGTGACCTGAAGATGCTCAACCAGCAATCGTCCGTCGGAGCCGGACCGTGCCACATCGTTGTCGATCGCACGGGCAAGGTCGCACTCGTGGCCAATTACGGCGGCGGGAGCGCGGCGGCTCTTCCGATTCAGGCCGACGGAAAACTCGGTGAGGCGACCAGCTTCGTGCAGCACAAAGGGTCCAGCATCAATCCCGGCAATCAAGCGGCTCCGCACGCGCATTCGGTCAACGTCGATGGAGCCAACCGTTTCGCGATGGTCGCGGACCTCGGCATCGACAAGGTGATGGTCTATCGCCTCGATCCCGACAAAGGGACGATCACCGCGAATGATCCACCATCCGCGAGCGTCGAGGCCGGCTCCGGACCGCGTCACTTCGCGTTTCACCCGAACGGCAAGAGCGCCTACGTCATCAACGAGATCAAGCTGACCGTCACCGCGTTTGGGTACGACACTGCGAAAGGCGTGCTCACGCCACAGCAGACGATTTCAACTTTGCCTGAAGGAGTCACCGACCGCAAAGGGATGTCCACCGCCGAAGTCCAAGTTCATCCGAGCGGCAAGTTCTTGTACGGCTCGAACCGCGGCCATCACAGCATCGCGATCTTTTCGATCGACCCGGCCACCGGCAAGCTGACCGCTGTCGGACATCAAGGCCAGGGGATCAATACGCCGCGCAACTTCGGCATCGATCCGACCGGCCATTATTTGCTCGCGTGCAATCAGGACAGCGACAGCGTGATCGTCTTCCGCATCAATCAGACGACCGGAAAACTGGAACCGACCGGTTCGACGGTCTCGGTTGGCACGCCCGTGTGCGTCAAGTTCTTGCCGCTCACGAAGTGAAGGGGGTGCAGTCCTGTCACATGCCGAAGAATTCGGCAGCTCGACTTTCGAGATAACAATTCGTGTCCGGATGACTGAGCAGAGGAGTGTCCGATGCCGGCAGCGGTGCGGTGGTTGACAGACCAGAAGTGCGTTGGCCAAAGTCCTGCGAATTTTCTTGGTCAATTTTTTCTCTTTGCTGTGAAGGACATCTCATGAGCAAGCCCGTCAATGTCGCCATGATCGGTCTGGGTTTCGGTGCCGAGTTCATTCCAATTTATCAGGCTCACCCAGACGCCAACGTCTATGCCATCTGTCAGCGGAACACCGAGAAGCTCAACAAAGTCGGCAATCAATTTGGCATTGAGAAGCGGTTTACCGATTACGCTGAAGTGCTCAAGGACAAGAGCGTCGACTTCGTCCACATCAACAGTCCGATCCCGGATCACGCTTGGATGTCGATGGAGGCGTTGAAGGCCGGCAAGCATGTGATGTGTACCGTGCCGATGGCCACGACCATCGAAGACTGCCAGCAGATTTGCGAACTCGTCAAGAAGACCGGCCTCAAATACATGATGGCCGAGACCGTCGTTTACAGCCGCGAGTTCCTGTTCATCAAAGAGATGTACCAGAAGGGCGAACTCGGCACGATTCAGCATCTCGCCGCGTCGCACCCGCAAGACATGGACGGCTGGCCGGACTACTGGCAGAAGATGATCCCGATGCACTACGCGACCCACGTCGTCAGCCCGTGTCTTGGCCTCGTCAACGGCCGAGCCGAGTACGTTTCCTGCTTCGGTTCGGGAACCGTCCGCGACGACATTGCTCAGAAGAGCGGCAACAAGTTCGCTGTCGAATCGTGTCACATCAAGTTGAAGGACAGCGACGTGACCGCTCACATTTGGCGGTTCCTGTACGACGTCGCTCGGCAGTACCGCGAGAGCTTTGACGTCTACGGCACGAAGCGCTCTTTTGAATGGACGTTGGTCGAACACGAACCGCACGTCATTCACACAGCGAAGAAACCTGAGCCAGAGATTCCGACAAAAGTGACCGTGCCAGACTACGCTCACTTGTTACCGGAGCCGATTCGCAAATTCACACAACCGGCGGAGATTCATGACTCGGAGCACCTCTCGTTTATCCAAGGTGGAGGCCACGGTGGCTCGCATCCGCATTTGGTCAACGAGTTCGTCTCGGCCCTGCGAGACAACCGCGACCCGTGGCCGAACGCGACGCTCTCCGCGAACTGGACCTGCGTCGGCATCCTGGCTCACGAGTCCGCTCTCAAAGGTGGCGAGATCGTCAAGCTGCCTGCCTTCACGCTGGAATAAGTCAGTTTCGGGGAACACTAATTAACGCTAATCAACACTAATTGTGATGGCATTGTCGCGCAGCACGCTGCTCTCCTCATTAGTGCCGATTAGCGAAGATTAGCGTTCCCCTCTCCGTTCCTTCCCATGGAGGAAGCGATGCGAACAATCTTCGTCGTGGCGCTGCTCGTTCTAAGCCTTGCCACAAATGGCTTCGCCGCCGAGCCGCTCATTCGGGTCGTCGTGTGGGACGAGCAACAGCCCGCTCAGAAACAGGCGTACGAAAACTTTCTCGGCAACGCGATCGCCGAACATCTTGGCAAGCAGCCGGGGTTGCGGGTGATTTCGGCGAACATCAATCAGCCGGAGAAAGGTCTGCCCGCGAGCTTGCTCGACAACACGGACGTGCTCGTCTGGTGGGGGCATGTGCGGCACAACGACATCTCGCCGGAGATGGCCAAGGACATCGTCGCGCGAGTCAAACGCGGGCAGTTGGCGTTCATCGGCTTGCACTCGGCTCACTGGTCCGCTCCGTTCATGGAAGCAATGAATGAGCGGACTCGCGACGACGCGCGGCGGCGATATCCCGACCCTCCGAGCGGGCCGCCGGTGAAGTTTGAGTTCATCGCTCCCGAAGGCCGCTTCATCCCGACGGCCGACTCGATTCGCACCCCCGCGTTCTACGCGATGAAGCGCGGAGCACAGCTCACGGTGCGAGTCGATCTTCCCAATTGTGTCTTCCCCTCATACCGCAACGACGGCAAGCCGAGTACCGTCAAAGTCCTGAAGTCCGACCATCCGATCGCGAAGGGACTGCCCGCTTCGTTCGATCTGCCGCAGACCGAGATGTATGCCGATCCGTTCCACGTTCCCGACGCCGACGAAGTTCTGTTCGAGGAAAGCTGGGTCGCAGGCGAATCATTCCGCAGCGGCCTGATCTGGAAGCTCGGCGAGGGCCGCGTCTTCTACTTTCGACCGGGGCACGAAACGTATCCGATCTTCAAACAAGAACTCCCACTGAAGGTCATCGCCAACGCGGTGAGTTGGCTGGGAACGAATCTGAACAAGACGCAATGAGAAATGACAAATTGGCGAGCCGGGTGGCGTCAGCCCCCGGACGATTTGCAGTTTGTCCGTAAGTCCGGGGGCTGACGCCACCCGACTCGCCAAAAGTCCGTTGTTGAAAGAGGGAGCCAAATGATGCCGCGGGTGATTCCAGTCGATCTTTGGCGGAGACAAGTTGCTTTTCTTTGCTTGGCCGCGCTGACATTTCTTTGCTCCGGACTCGCGTCTGCCCAAGACACCAAGACTCCCGCCGGACAGCGAGTCTACTACACCGGCCACAGCTTTCACATGTTCGTGCCGCCGCAGGTCGAGCAACTTGTCAAAGCGGCCAACATTCAAGGACACAAGCTGGCTGGCACGCAGGGCATCGGCGGTTCACGAGTCATCCAGCATTGGGACTTGGCCGACGACAAGAACAAAGCTAAGCCCGCGCTCATCGGCGGCGAGGTCGATGTCTTCACAATGGCCGCGCACTTGGCGATTCCCGATCAAGGGATCACGAACTTCACCGAGCTGGGCCTGAAGCACAATCCGAATCTGCGGTTGCTCGTGCAAGCGTCGTGGTATCCGTGGGACGTGCCGAAAGGGACTCTCGGCTTCATCACCGACAACGTTCAACGAGACGACGCAAAGATTGCCGACCTGCAAGCCGCCATCGACGACTGGCGCGCGAAGCTGGAAGCTCAAGCCGACGATCTCAACAAGACGCACGGCAAGAAAGCGGTCTTCATCGTCCCGGTCGGCGACGCCGTCGTGAAGCTGCGAGCCATGATCGTCGAGGGAAAATTCCCCGGCATCACCAACCAATCAAAACTCTTCCGCGACCCGATCGGCCACGGCAACGGCCAAGTGATGGCCCTCGCCTCGTACTGCAACTTCGCCGCGATCTACCGAATCAGCCCCGTCGGCCTGAAGATTGGCGAACGCGGAGTGGATGACGCTCAACACGCGATCTTGCAGCAGATCGCTTGGGAGACGGTGTCGAAGTATTCGTATTCGGGCATCGACGCCGAGAAAGCCCAATGAAGCCAAAGGTCTCACCAAGCGGGGTTGCGAATCAACCGCACCGTTCGCGTCCCGTAGTCGAGTTCCAAGCGATGCGGATCGAGCATCGTGGTGCCGATCAGGCAATCGGTGCCGGGACCGACCAGCAGCCGCGTCAAAACGTCTTCGTCGAGAAATCGAAATCGGATGTCCAACGCTTCAAATGTTTGGCTGTTATCGGCCGCCAAGTCGGCGATCACTGGCCCTTGTGGAACCGCATCGGGCAATTCAAACAACTCGGCACCGATCACGAACGAGCCGTTGAATCCGGTATCAATTTGAAAATCGAGCGGCCCTTGCCCCAAATCAACGGTCAAGAACGCTTGGTTGAGTTCGTCGATGAAGCCGTCCATTTCAAAGATGCTCCTCCAATTTTGACCGCACCGCCGCCACCCACACGAAACGTGTACGTCAATTTGCCAGCAAACTTCTGCCGACAGGCTTGGGACACCGCCTGGAAATCCCTGCCGAGGACATATTCGCCAGACTCTGGTTCCACGGCGATCACTTCGCCAAAGTGTTCGGCCTCTAAACTCGTCTTCAGCCGCTCGTCGTACACGCGGCGAGCCTTTTCCATTACGTCAGTCGATGCTTGAGAGAGCGCCATGTTCCGCTTCCTTTGTGAAAAACTTCGTTGGCAATCTAGCCGAGCCAGTGGATTCTATCAGTTGGAGTTTTCGCAGTTGAGAGTGCCTTCTCGTCGAGTTCGAGAATTGCTGAGATTCTGGCCAAGTCCGGCGTGCAGACTTGGGGTCTCAACCGCACGGATTCTGATCGTCATCGCGGCTGTGTGCTTGCCGCCGATTTCGGCGTGGGGGGACGACAATCCGTTCGGCTTGCCTGCACCGATTGACCCAAGCCGACTTGGATCGGTCATGTTGCACGGAGGAGGGCAAAGCCTTCAGAGCGAGGTGCGGCGGGAATTCGTCCGATTGGCTGGAGGCCGCGAGGCTCGCATTCTTCTGATCCCGTCCGAGATGTGCCAACGGGGAAAAGATGAAAACGGCGAGTCATTGGACAAGGGCGAGTCCTCTGCCGAATACGAAGCCCGGCTGGCACGGTTTACGAATTACGGTCGGTGGTCCGCGCTGCGAGACGATCGCCAAGTCGCGGACTTTCAGTTTTTGTATCGCGATCGGCAGAACGATCCCGATGACGCTCGTTTCTTTGCGTTGCTGGAAAAGACCACCGGAATTTGGATGCCGGCTTATGATCAACAGACTTTGCCGAACCTGTTCGCGAACGAACGCGCAACGAAAGGAGAGCGGTTTCAGCGGGCGTTGCGGGAAGTTGTGGCTCACGGCGGCGTGGTGGGAGGACTCGGCGGTGGGATGGCGAGCTTGCCGGAAACGATCATCGCGGGGGACGCCTCGAAGGACGAGGACGACGACGGTTGGGTGCGTGCGGACTTGGACTTTGGTTTGTCGCTGCTCAGCGGAGTCATCGCCGACCAGACGTTCGCGTCGCGAGCGGGCCGCTTGGAACGCTTGACCGATTTGCTTCGCAACGGGAAACGACTCGATCGACTGCAAGGTCAGCCGGGAGTCGAACGTCGCACGATCGGGTTGGGGGTCGAGGCCCACACGGTTCTGATCTTGTCCGGTAATACGATCCGAGCGATTGGCGAAGGACGCGGCCACATCTTTCTGAAGAGTAACGGCGACCGCACGATCACTTGGCGAACGCTCGAAGCGGGTGACGAAACGCTCGTTGTGCAGACTCGTTCGGCGAGACCGCAGCGGCCGGAACGAGTCGAAGCTCGCGCGGCAACGGCGACGTTCAACCCCTTCGGCATCCCCAACGCTTCCGATCCGTCGCGGCCCGGAACCGTCGTGTTGCACGGCGGCGGCGACACCGACGAAATCGTGGACTCGTTTCCAAAGCTCGCGGGGACAGCGAAACCTCGGATGGTGCATTGCCCAGCCGCTCGGCAAAGTTGCCGGCCGTCTGACGAAGCCACTCCGCAGCAACTGGCCGATCATCTGGAGAAAACGTTTTTTGAGTGGCGTCAGTTGCAAACCGAGGGACGGCTGAAGTCGTTCGTGTTTGCCACCACGAGCGATCCTGCCGATGCCCACCGCGAAGAATTCGTCCGCTCCTTGAAGCAAGCGGATGCTCTGTGGTTCTGCGGCGGCGATCAGCGACCTCTGGCCGAACTCTTCGTCGATCACCTGCGACCGACGCTGTTTCAACGCGAGGCTCTCAACATCGTCCGCCGAGGTGGCGTGATCGGTGGGTCGTCCGCAGGTCTCGCGATCATGGCCGACGTCATGATCGAAGGGGACGACTCCGAAAACGGCGGTCCCGCCGAAGCGAGCCTGTCGCGCGGACTCGGCGTCATGAAACACATTCTGGCCGAACAACATTTTAACGCCCGCAGCGGACGAATCGAACGGCTCACGGGATTACTGCGAGATCACAAACGGCTCGCCAACTTCGCTCCGACGTGCGAACCGAAACGGATGATCGGCCTCGCTGTCGAAGAAGACACCGCCCTCATCGCTCAAGCCAACCGCCTGCGAGTCACCGGCAAGAAGCTCGCCCACGTCTTCCTGCAAGCGACCGATCAACGCGTCGTCACCTGGCATGCGCTCCAGCCCGGTGACGCAGCCATCCTGCGGCAAGGTGACACCGGCTACGTCGTGGAACTCGAAGACTGGGAGTTCCACGAATAGACCGAGAAGCTCGGATTGCCATGATCGGTCGGACTTCGACAGAGTTCTCGCGCCGGTGGGGTTTGTTGTCTTTTGTCGTCTTCAAGCTGATGATCGCTCACAACATCGGAGCCACCGTCAGGCAAGCCTACGAAATCAAACCTGATGATTCCGACGTCATAAAAGAGAATGAATGATGGCTCGTGTGATACTGAGGCCAGCCAGGCAATGGACGGCGGAAGAAAAAGAATTGACTCGACAACACTTCGAGCGCTGGAAGCGGCTTGGTCCGATTCTCGAAGGGCTGGCGTTTTGGGAGGCACGTCGTAGAACTCCGGCACAGCGTGCGCGAGATCTGGCGGCGTTATTGGCGTGTCAACCGCCGGGAACTCCGAACGATGCGTCGGGTTGGATCGCTTGGCAGAAAGTGCGTGAACGATGTCTGGCTCACAACGAAAACAAGCGACTGGCGATGCTCAAGAACGAGAAAGAAACGCGGCAGCGCTCGCGGAAATCACCACGTTCCTTGAAAAACAAGGTTGGCAATACTGCCTCATAGGTGGCCTCGCCGCCTCGTACTGGGGACAGCCGCGAAGCACGAAAGACGTTGATCTTGTGTTGCTGGCGGGTATCGGCGACGAGGAGCGATTCATCAAGCCACTGACAGCCGCGTTTCCCGTCAGGGTCGCCGGAGCGGACAAGTTTGCGATAGTCAGTCGTGTCGTGTTGCTACAGACTAAGTCCGGAGTTGGCATCGACGTGTCGTTGGGAGCGCTCCCCTTCGAGGAAGAAATGATGCGTCGAGCCAAGATCAAAGAAGTGCTTCCGGGAGTTCGAGTTCGCACGGCAACGGCTGAAGACGTCGTCGTGATGAAAACGATCGCCGGTCGCCCACGCGATGTGGACGACATCGAACGGATCATTGCGACTCAGGGCAAGAAACTGGATTCGGCATACATTCGCTGTTGGCTGACGGAAATGTCAGAAGCACTTTCGGAAACCGACCTAGTGGGCTTCTTTGAAAACACGGTGAGGAGCGTCAGCGATCGAATGAAAAAAACGCCTCGCGGAAAGTTGCCGCGAGACGGCTGATGAGGAGCCGTGAAATCAAGGTTGATCCTTGAAACACGGTCGGTGCGATGTCGCTTTCTCAAAGAAGTACGCCTCAAAGACACGAAAAGTAAACCTGTTTGTCAGGAAGTTTTTCATGCGTTGGATCATCAGTGCCCTGTGTTTACTGAGCGTTGCTGTTGCGTTGAGCCAATCGAGCTTGGCGATCGCTGCCGATTCGAAGCCGCTGAAGCTGCTGTATCTCGGCGACAACGGGCATCATCAGCCGCGTGCTCGGTTCGGACAGTTGCAGCCGGTGCTGAAGGCTCGCGGAATTGAGCTGGAATACACCGATGTCGTCGGCGATCTGAATGCCGAGAAGTTGGCGAAGTTCGATGGGCTGGTTCTGTTCGCCAACATCGACAAGATCGAGGACGACCAAGCCAAGGCGCTGCTGGCCTACGTCGCCAGTGGCAAGGGATTCGTCCCGTTGCACTGCGCGAGTTACTGCTTTCGGAACAACGACGATGTGGTCGCTTTGATGGGTGCTCAGTTTCAGCGGCACGGGAACGGGACGTTTCGAGTCGCGACGACCCAGGCCGGCAAGTCACATCCGCTTTTGAAGGGCTATCGCGGTTTCGAGAGCTGGGATGAGACCTACGTCCACACGAAGCACAACGAGAAGAATCGCGTCGTGTTGGAGACTCGCTCCGAGGGCGAAGGCCAAGAGCCGTGGACGTGGGTGCGAACTCACGGCAAAGGGCGAGTCTTTTACACCGCGTGGGGGCATGACGAGCGGACGTGGGGCAATCCCGGTTTCCAGAATCTTGTCGAACGCGGCATTCGTTGGGCCTGTGGCGATGACGTCACCAAGGTGCCGAGCTTTGCCGACAAGCCGGAAATGACTCCGCAGCGAAAAGACGTCAAGCCGTTTGAGTACGTCGATGCAGTGATCCCGTTCTATCCGCCGAGCAAGCAGTGGGGTGCGATGGCCGAGCCAGTCAAGAAACTGCAAAAGCCGCTGCCGGCCGATGAGTCGCTCAAGCACTTCATCACGCCGGTCGGCTTCGTGGTCGAACTCTTCGCGGCTGATCCGGAGATCGGCAAGCCGTTGGCCATGAACTGGGACGAGCGGGGGCGGCTGTGGCTTTGCGAAACGCTCGACTATCCGAATGAGCTGCAGGAACCGACGAAGGGCCGCGACCGCATCCGCATCTGCGAGGACACGGACGGCGACGGCAAGGCGGACAAGTTCACGATCTTTGCTGAGCAACTCAGCATTCCGACCGCAATCGCGTTCTATCGCGGTGGAGCGATCGTGCAGGACGGAACACAGACCGTCTATCTCAAAGACAACGATGGCGATGACAAGGCCGATGTTCGCAAAGTGCTGATCACTGGCTGGGCGCTCGGTGACACGCACGGCGGCGTGAGCAATTTTCAGTACGGGCTCGACAACTGGTACTACGGGATGCAGGGCTACAACAACTCGAAGCCGGTGTTCGACGACGGCAAGAAGACCAGCGAGTCGTTTCGGCAGGGATTCTTTCGGTTCAAAGTTGAATCGGCGAGCGGGGGACGTCAGTCCCCCGAGAAATCCGCGGAGAAACCTCGGGGGGTTAACACCCCCCGCTCGCCTGAAGATGATGCTGTCGTCACCGAAGTCGAGTTCCTGCGTTCGACCAACAACAACACTTGGGGACTCGGCCACAGCGAGGACGGTCTGATCTTCGGCTCGACCGCGAACGGCAATCCCAGTGAGTTCCTGCCGATCCCGAATCGCTATTACGAGAAAGTCCGCGGCTGGTCGAGCAGCGTGCTCAACGGCATCGCGGATCGGAACAAGATCGAGCCGTTCAGCGACAAAGTCCGGCAAGTCGATTGGCACGGCGGCTTCACGGCAGCAGCGGGACATGCGCTCTACACGGCTCGTAGCTGGCCGAAGGAGTATTGGAATCGCACCGCGTTCGTTTGTGAGCCGACCGGCAAGCTGGTCTCGACGTTCGTGCTGCGGCCGGATGGAGCCGGCTTCCGGTCGAACAATCCTTGGAACATTCTCGCCAGCGACGACGAGTGGTCCGCTCCGATCATGGCTGAAGTCGGACCTGACGGGCAGCTTTGGGTGATCGACTGGTACAACATTATCGTGCAGCACAACCCGACGCCAGCGGGCTACAAGACCGGCAAGGGGAACGCCTACGAGATCGATCTCCGTGACAAGAAGCACGGGCGGATCTATCGCGTCGTGTGGAAGGGCGAAGACGAGCAGCCGATCATCCCGCCGAATCCCGACCTCTCGACGGTCGAAGGGCAACTCGACGCGCTGAGGACTGGCAACATGCTCTGGCGCAAGCACGCTCAGCGGCTGATGGTCGAGAACAAAGCCGACGTGCTCCAGCAGTTGATCGTCACGATTCAGGATCACGCGAAGGATGAGATCGGTCAGAATGCCGAGGTGGTTCACGCATTGTGGACACTGCACGGTCGCGGCGCGTTCAACGGCAAGAACCCGGATGCGAACAAGGCCGTGCGGATTGCGCTGGATCATCCGTCGCCCGGAGTGCGTCGCAACGCGGCGATGGTCTCGCCGGAAAATGCCGCCGATGCAGTCGTGAAGTTGCTGCGAGACAGAGACTCGCAAGTGCGGCTCGCCGCGTTGCTGACGCTGGCGGAAATCCCCAAAAGTGGCGGGGCTGCGATGGCCATTCTCGGAGCGTTCACTCCGCGATTCATCGGTGACGACCGCTGGCTGAGAGATGCCGCGATCAGCGCGGCCGCTCGGCAAGAGGAACTCTTTTTGGAAATCGTCGCTCAGCAGAGCCGCGAGAAATCGGCTGCCCCGCCTGACGTCCTGACCATCGTCGCCGAGCATGTCGCGCGGGGAGCGCCCGGCGAACTCAACACGTTGTTGAACTTGTTGAAGTCGGCGGATGCCAGTGCCACACAGCCAATCCTGGCTGGCTTGGTGAAGGGCTGGCCGAAAGACAAGCGACTCAAACTCGACGAGAATTCCGAAGCGTCAATGCTCGAACTGTTGGCGAAACTGCCTCCTGCCTCGCGTGGAGTCCTGGTCAATCTCGCCAGCCGTTGGGGGAGCAAGGCGCTCGAAGCTCATGTCGGCGAAATCACGAAGGGTTTTGCAATGATCGCTGCCGACGACAAGCAAAAGGATGCCGATCGAATTGCTGCCGCCAAGCAGCTTGTCGATTTCCAGAAGTCCGACGCGAACACGGCGGCCTCGCTCGCGAAACTCATCACCCCGCGAACCTCGGCTGAGCTTGCGAACGGATTCGTTGAGGCCATCACACAGAGCGATTCATCCGCGGTGGGGGAGACGCTCATCGCGAGTTGGCCGACGCTCACTCCAACCGTGCGGCAGACGGCACTGCGAGGATTGCTCGCGCGAGCCGATTGGACGAAGTCGCTCGTCGCGGCGTTCGAGGCGGGGACCATTGAGCTCTCGGATTTGTCGCTCGAACAAAAGCAGGCCCTCGCCGGCCATCCTGACAAGGAACTGGCCGCTCGCGTGAAGCCGCTGCTGGCCAAGAGTGGCGGCCTGCCGAATCCCGATCGCCAAAAGGTCATCGACGAATTGATGCCGACCATCGAGAAAGCGGGAGAGGTCGCCAACGGCAAAGCGGTCTTCAAGAAGACCTGCGCGAAGTGCCACACACACTCCGGCGAGGGAACCAAGATCGGCCCCGACCTGACCGGCATGGCGGTGCATCCGAAGCATGAACTCGTCATCCACATCCTCGACCCCAGCCGCAGCGTCGAAGGGAACTTCCGCATCTACACCGTGCAGACCGACGACGGCAAAGTCTTCAACGGCTTGATGACTTCTGAATCGAAAACAGCGATTGAACTGGTCGACTCCGAGGCCAAGAAGCACACGATCCTGCGCGAGAACATCGAAGAGTTGATCTCGTCCAAGAAGTCGCTGATGCCCGAAGGGGTCGAGAAACTGCACACGCCGACAGAGCTCCGCGATCTGCTCGAGTTCCTGACCGCACGCGGCAAATACCTACCGATCCCGCTCGACAAGGTCGCGACGATCGTCAGCACGAAAGGGATGTTCAACAGCGAGAACGCCGGCGTCGAACGGCTGATCTTCCCCGACTGGAAGCCAAAGATGTTCGAGGGTGTGCCATTCGTGCTGGTCGATCCGCAAGGAGATAAGACGCCCAACGTCATCATGCTCAACGGCTCGGAAGGCAACATTCCGCCGAAGATGCCCAAGTCAGTGACGCTGCCGTGCAACTCGACGGCGAAGGCGATTCACTTCCTCGGCGGCATCAGCGGCTGGGGCTGGCCCGCGTCCGAGAAGGGAACGACCTGCTTGATCGTCCGCCTGAAATATGCGGACGGCAAAACCGAAGACCACCCGCTGCTCAACGGCGAACACTTCGCCGATTACATCCGCCGAGTCGATGTCCCGCGGTCGAAATTCGCATTCGCTCTGAGAGGCCAACAAGCCCGCTACTTCGCGGTCTTCCCCAAGCGAGCCGACAAGATCGAGACCATCGAACTCGTCAAAGGCTCCGCCCGCGACGTGACGTCGCCGGTCATCATGGCCGTGACCGTTGAAGGGCCATGAACTTTCAGCTTGGGACGATCAGTTCTTGGGATGGCGTCGGAGTGCTGATAGACTTGGTGGCGACTTGAAACCACCTTGAAAGAGGAACGCCCCATGATTCGAGCCGTGTATCGCAGCGGAACCATCGAACCTGTCGATGCAGTTCCGCCAACCTGGATTGACGGAACAGAGCTGCTCGTGGAATGTACGGTTGGCGAGTCCGGTGCCGTGTTGACGCGCTGGCATGACGAAATGGAAGCTCACGCGGCAGAAGTGAGAACGGAAGACATTGAGGAATTGGATGCCGCGTTGATGCAGGCCGATCAGGAAGCCAAGGCTTGGATGCGCCGAGAAATGGGATTGCAACCGTGACTCGGTATTTGCTCGACACAAATCATCTCAGCGCGGCGCTAGCTCCAGTGTCGTCAGTGCGCGAACGCATTTATCAGCGACAGTTGCAGGGAGACCGGTTTGGAGTCTGCGTCCCGATTTTGTGCGAACTACAAGCCGGAATTCAAGGACTTGCCCGGCGAGAGCCGTGTCTGCAACAGCTTCGGCGTCTCATGCGGTTCGTGCGCGTCTGGCCGTTGGAGCCGGCCATCGCCGATCAATACGGTGCTCTGTTCTTGGAATTGCGTCGCGCCGGACGTGTGCTGTCGCAAATCGACATGCTGCAAGCGGCGCTCCTGCGTGCCGACCCGATGATTCTGCTCACGACCGATCGGGATTTCGCAGCGCTCCCCGACATTCACACCGAAGATTGGACCTGAACGCCATCCGCCCAAAGGGGCAGTTTCATGGAACCTCCGGAGCCAACTTCCGTCAAGTTCAAACTGTGGCGCTGGCTGTTGTTGCTGAGCGTGACCACGGTCACATTGGGCGGCTTTGTCTGGTGGAAGTCGCGGAGCGAGCGGCTGCAATTCGTTGAGCCGATTTGGTCAGACTCGTTGGCCGGACACGAGAACGATTCAGCATCGACCGGTCAGCGGCGGAAGATCGGCGAGGTTTGGTTGATTAGGCGATACAGTGGGTTATCACTTTTCAGTCGTGGCCGGAGCCGTGACTTCGAGGGGCGATTTCCTGTGTTCACAGAGTCGGAAGCACTCTACGGATCGCTCTCAAAAAAATTGCTTGCGGAGATGCGTGGCGAAGAGGAATTCTTCATCGAGTTCGATCCTCCTAATTGGAATTGGTGGGACAGCATCAAATTTCGAGGCAGTGCCTGGAGCAAGCGCAACGCCATCCAAGTGCTCTTTTGCACGGATCAGGCAGTTTCACTGCGAGAAAGCGATTTGGAGTTCAACGAGTCTGAACGCTATGAATCGTTGAGAGGATGCAGCTATGTGAATCGAAACGGCGAGTGGCGACAGCTTCACCGGGATGAGCTGTTTGACGGCAAAAACTGGGTCGAGATCGTTTCCGCTTTCTGCGTCGTGGACATAAAACGCCAAGGCGTCGTGGACAAAGATTGGACCAGTTTCGATTACCACAATCTGAGTTCCTTGTCGCTCACTCCTGCTGGAATCACCTTCTATCCACCGAACTCGACCCACGATCCACATGAAGTGCTGATCCCGTTCGAAAGACTCAAGGAGTATTTGAAACCTAATGGGCCGCATCGGCTGTTTCAATCGAAGGTCAGCGAGTGAGCGATGGGACTTTCGATTTCACGCGAGCCGGTGGGCGTCAGCCCTCGGACGTCTTCTGAGGTCAGAGCAGGTCCGGGGGCTGAAGCCTCCGGCTCGCCAAGTTGTGTTGGGAACGTCACTCGTGAGAAAGGGGCGATGATGAGACAACCCTCCTGGCTGCTATTGATTATGCTGCCGTTGCTGCTGGGAGCGGATTTGCCGGGGACGATTGAGTTCGCGGTAAAGGATGCGGCGACGAAGGAGGCGGTGCCGTGTCGGATTCATTTGATCGACTCGGCGGGCAAGCCGGTGAAGCCGGAGGGGATCACCCTGCCGTTTTGGAGAGATCATTTCGTGTGCGAGGGCACGGCCAAGGTCCAAGTGCCGGCGGGGGAGTATCGGTACGAGATTGAGCGCGGGCCGGAGTTCGCGGCGGCTCGGCAACAGGTCGTCGTCAAGGCGGGCGAGACGGCGAAGGTCGCGGAGTCGCTCAAGCGGCTTACGGATTTGAAGCGCGAGGGCTGGTGGTCGGGCGAAACTCATGTGCACCGGCCGCTGAGCGAGGTCGAGTTGCTGATGCGGGCGGAGGATTTGCACTTCGCGGTCGTTGAGACGTGGTGGAACGACCGCAATCAGTGGACTGAGCGCGCGCTGCCGGAACGGGCGGTGACGGTGTTCGACAAGACTCGGATGTACGACGTGCTCGGCGGCGAGGACGAACGGGGCGGCGGAGCGTTGCTGTTTTCAGGACTGAAGGCTCCGCTGCCGATCGCGGGATCGAAGCGCGAATCGCCGCCGTCGTCCAAATGGCTCGCGGAAGCGAAGAAGGGTGGAGCTTGGGCCGATGCCGAGAAGCCGTTCTGGTGGGATTTCGCGTTGTGGCTGAGCACCGGGCAGCTCGATTCGGTCGGCATCGCGAACAATCACATGCACCGTGGCGGAGTTTATCCGAACGGTGAAGCCTGGGGCCGGCCGCGCGATCGCGAACGGTTTCCTGAACCGCACGGCAACGGCTTGTGGACGCAGACGATCTATTACCACGCGCTCAATGCCGGATTCCGGTTGCCTCCGTCGGCGGGGAGCGCGTCGGGCGTTCTGCCGAATCCGGTCGGCTACAACCGCATGTACGCCCACGTCGAAGGCGAACTGACGTGGGATAAATGGTGGTCTGCAGTCCGCGCAGGCCGAGTGTTGATCACGAACGGCCCGCTGCTGCGACTGAAGGCTGATGGTCAGGTTTCCGGTCACGTCTTCAAATTCGACGGCGCGACGGAACTGACGATCGACGGCCAACTCGATTCGCGCGATCCGATTGCGGCCATCGAACTTGTGCAGGACGGCCGAGTGCAGCGGATCGAAAAACTTCCAGCGAAGATCACGCTCAAGGAGAGCGGTTGGTTCCTGGTGCGAGCATTTGCCGACGTGCCGCAGACGTTTCGCTTCGCCTCGACCGCTCCCTGGTACGTCGAAATCGGCGGGCAGAAGCAGCGGCCCAATCGCGAGTCGTGTGAGTTCTTCCGACAATGGACTGAAGAACGGATCGACAGCTTGCGCACGAAGCTGACAACTGACGAAGAACGCCGCGAAGTGCTACCGGTTCACGAAGCCGCTCACCGCTTCTGGACGGACCGAGCATCGCCGTGAGGCGTCGCCAAGACGAAAGAGTCAACGCTCACGCGGCTTCGTCGCTGATGACGTCGCTGTTGAAACGGACCTCGAAGAGCGTCGTCACGCCGTTGCCGTGCGAGCTGTAGCCTTTGCGGATGTGGACACGCCACACGAGTTCGCCGGTGAGAACGTCGAGATCGTTCTCGCAGGTGGGGACGTAGTAGTCGCGCGACTCGCCGGGTTGCAGCGGTTTGTCGAGCGGCAAGTTGGCCAAATCCCAGCCGCTGCCGATGATGTGGTCAAAGGCGATGATGCGCTTCGCTCCAGGATTGTCCTTTTCACTGGCACGGCACACGAATTGGTTGCTGCGATACTCGAAACGGGTCTTGCCGAAGCGACGAAAGAGCAATTGATCGTCGAGCGGCGCGATCTTTTGATTGGTGGACACGTTTTTGAACCGCAGCCAGAGTTTCAGCACCGGCGCTGTCGGCAGTCGCGATTTGCTCGCGTCGGAGAAATGCCGAAAGTGGATTGGGCCTCGAGTCACCTTCAACACGCTGACTTCGATGTTTCCAAAGCGCTGAAGGTCGCCGACCTGCAAACCGTGTCCGGCAGGCAGTGACGCGGTTTCCTTGGCAATCGAAATCCCCGCGGTCTTCTTCGGCACCACGTCAGGCAGGCTTTCCAACCCGTAATCTTCCTTGTTCGCCGAGCCGTAGTACAACAGGTACAGGAATCCGATCGTGATCGCACTGCTGTAGCTGAGCAGCAGCAGAAACGCGGATTTCGAGATCGTCATGTGATCCGTGCCAGCCGGCTTGACCACAGCCGAAGCCGACACCACGCCGTCGCTCTCCAACGAATGTTCCTCGTGCGGCGACGAATCCACTTCGTGTGGTGAATCCACCTGTAAGACGATTGGAGTCTCAGCTTCTGCGGCCGAAGGTTGGTCGGTGGTGACGGTCTCTTCGGAAGGCGGCGATGACACCTCGGCACTGAACAAGCCAGACAAGCCTGTTGGAGCCATTTCAGTCGGTGTCACCGACACGGCATCTGGTTCTTGAACCGGTTCGGAAGTGGCCATTGGTTCGGGAATTTCCGAAGTCGGCGTAACTACTGGCTCAGTTGTCTCTGGTTGTGGTTCTGGATCAGCGGTATCGGACGAAGGCATCAGCGCCGAAAGCGAGCAGGCACCATCGCCAGTCGCGGGATCAGGGATCTCTTCGGAGACGTTTTCAGTCGCCGTTTCACTGATCGCGACAGGTGATACCACAGAGATCTCGACCGACGGTGGCGGTTCAGACTCCACGCCCGTGAACGCTCTCAGCTCTTCAGTGGATGGTGCCGGTTCGAAGACGCGGTCGTCAGTCATCGGGACAGGAGAGGGGTACTCAACGACGGCCACAGGCTCAAGTTCTGACGGTGACACTGGCTCTGGTGTTGGTTGAGTCACTTGCGGGGGCGCGAGTGTTGGCGCGGTCGGTGTCGAATCGGCCGGGGACGCCGGAATGTGTAGATGGGCTCCGCAATGCGGACATGCGACGACGACACCGAAGTGCTCGACCAACAAATTGCCACGGCATTGGCCGCAGATCATCTCGAATGCCATACGAACCTCTGCCACCAAACTATGAGCCGGTTCTGCAAACCGCCCAAGAAAACACGGGCGGTTTGGAAAACCGTCCTACGGAACCCCCGCAAGGGTCCACCAATCTAGCTGGGTTGCTTGGCCGAAGCGACTCAGCCAGCCAGTCGAGTCGTGACGGCGAATCGCCAAAACCGGCACGTCGCAGCGAGCGGCGACTTCTGTCGCGTTCGTCGACGACGAATCGTCAGTGGTTGTCGGCATCGGTTCATTAAAGACAATGCCCGCCAGCGGCAAGCCGCGCTGCCGAGCCACCTCGACGGTCAGTAACGTGTGGTTGATCGTGCCGAGTCCCAGCCGAGCCACGATCAACAGCGGAAATCCGAATTGAGGGGCCAAGTCGGCCATCGTCCGCTCGTCGGTCAGCGGACACAGCAGTCCGCCGGCTCCTTCGACGATGACGATGTCGCACTCGGATCGCCAAGCGTCGAGTCCGCGCTGAATCGTATCGAGATCGACCGTTCGGGCTTCTTGTCGAGCCGCGACCGGTGGGGCCAGTGGCGCGAGGAACCGCTGCGGACAAAGCTGATCGTCGGAGACGTCTCGGCCGAGGGTGGTTCGCAGTCGCTCGACATCGTCCCAGTGTGGGCGACCGTCAGTCTCGATCGAAGCACCGCTGCACGCGGGCTTGAAGGCACCGACTCGATGCCCGGTCGCTCGGAGTTCGCGCACGATCTCGCAAGCGATGTGGGTCTTGCCGACGCCGGTGTCAGTCCCCGTGATGAACAGGCCACGCATATCACCTCTTTGGAGTGCGACAACCTGAGTTGTCGCTTTTCAAATCGCACTGCTCAAGGAGTTGCGTGACTGTGTAGGTTCGCACGTTTTGAAAAGCGGCGACTTGGGTCGCCGTACTCCAAAGGAATCACTTCTCGTCGTCGTACTGGCCGCCCATTTGGTATAGCGGGAGGAAGCGATAGTAGACCTCCAGGCAGAGCGTGCTGACGGCCGTCGAAAAGATGCGGCCGCCATATTCGCCCCACGGAGCTTTCGGATCCCAGCTTCCGGCCATGTGGCCGCGCGTCCGTTGCTCGGCGATCAGCGTTTCGCGCAGAGCTTCATTCCACTTCCGCCACGGATCGCCGCCGTACTGGTACATCGCCAACGTGCCGTAGTACCAGAAATAAAGGTTGTGCGTCGAACCGCGCGGCAGTCGCTGCATGATGAAGTTGACTCCTTCGGTGCTGGTCGGGTTCGTGCGCGAGATGCCGAGCATCTGTTTGCAGAACAGCGCCTCGGCGGTCATCGAGTCGGTCGGCGAAGTCGGTTGGCCGCCGATCAGGCGGTAGCCGGCCAAGCCTTTGTTCGGACCTTGGCTCCGTTCCTTCAGGAACTGCACCATCTTGGCTTTCGTGCTGTCGGGAATCGTGAGGCCGGCGATCTCGGCACTTTTCAGAGCCATCAATTGCCAGCCGAAGATGCTCATGTCGCTGGACTGCCCTTTGACGTACCGCCAACCGCCATCGGGATTCTGATTCTCGACGATGTAGTTGACGGCTCGCATCAGCGGTTCGCGCAGGCGTCGATCGGACGAGAGGTCGCTCTGCATGCCGTATGCCTCGGCGAGGGCATACGTCGTCATCGCATGGCAGTACATCTGCTCGAAGTGCGTCGCCTTGCCGCCGAGGTATCCGTCGGCTCGCTGCTGGCGAATCAGCCAACTGAGCGTGCGGTCGATCTGGTCGGCATATTGGCCTTCTTCGTGCGTGTAGCCGGCTCCGAGAAACGCCAGCAGCGACAGAGCCGTCACGCCCGCGTCGGCTTGTTTGCCGGCGTTGAGGCGATCGACTCCCTCTTCGTCGATCTTCACGAGTCCTGCGTGGCCAGTGCATTTCTCGCCGTCAGGGCAGTTCGCGTCGAAGCCGTCGGCGTCCCAGAATCCTTCGGGGTCTTGATGAGCGGCGAGCCACCGCAGACTCATCTCGACTGCCTTCTCTGACGCATCGGTGCCGCCGTATCGCCGAGCAGTCTCGCGACGCTTGCCAAGATTGCGGCCTTCGTAAATCGGTGGAACGGTCGTCCGCTTGCCGATCTTTGAGGCCTCGAAGTTAGGCTGCACGAGCCGAGGCACGAGACCTTCGTTCGGCAACTCGGTGCGCACGCCATCCCGAACCGCGACGGAATCACCCGGCACGGCATTCGGGTCTTGCGCTTTGCGTTCGGGATGGAACGACTCCGCGCCGCCGTTGGCTTGGCCGCGGACGTTGCGAGTCTTCGTGCGCGAGAACGGCGAGAAGCCGGGCGAGCCGCTGCCGGTTCCCCCTCCCGTGCCGCTGCCAGTCGATTTACCAACCAGCGAGCCGTCACCATCGCCAGGAACTGTGGATGGGGCTGGTCCTGTGCGTCGTGTCCCGGTGCCCGCTGTCGAGGAGTTACCGGGGGACGGCGACACGTTTGTGATCGGTCCTGGGACTGCTGTGTCGGGCAGCGTCAGCGGCCCATCGGAATCAAGTCGCCGCGCCGGCGGCTCTGAGCCACCCGCCGTTGGTTGTCGAGCGACCGTCGTGCTCTGTGGTCCTGCTCCGCTTGTTCCGCCGCGCTTCGTCGGAGCGAAGGACGGCAAGCGGCTGTCAGGTCGGGCTTCAGCCGTCGGATCATCAATGCGCAACGGAGCCGCTGCTTCGACGCGCGTCGGACCCTTCTCGCCGGAGAGTTTCAGTTCCGGTTTGATCTCCGGCTGATCCGGCAGCGCCGAGCGATCCGCCACGTCGTTGGGAATGTCGGGAGCGGTCAGTGGTCCGGGTCGGCGTTCAGGCCCTTCAGACGGTTTCAACTCCGTAGGCGAGCGCGTCGTGCGGACCAACTCTTGGCCGGGGGAGTCGGGAAGCTTTTCCCAAACTCGTGTGTTGCCCTTCGCGGCCGTTGGCAGGTTGACCGGTTCGTCCGCGCCGGAGGGATCGAACTGCGGCTGGATCTGAATGACTCGCTCGCGCGGCAACGGCACCTCGTCGTCGGCCTTCGCGGTCGTGAGGGACTCCGGCGGATTCACGGCCACCAGACCGAACATGCACGACAGATGAATCAGCAACGAGAACACCAGCGACTTCCAGCCGAGCGACTTGTCACCCCACTTCGTCACCAGCATCGTGATCAGGTGCAGCATCGCCAGAGCCAACGCCGTGGCGAGAGCGCTCCACAACACGGTCTCGACGATCTCGACCGGCTGGCCGAGCAGCGACGCCAACCGCTCGACGAACTCCGCAGCGGCCAGGATCGAGATTGAGAAATTCATGACATCACCTCGTGAGACGGATCAAAACCGCCTCGCTTCTCCGAGCCAATTGGCTCGGCGGCGAATGGTCACTTCTGCCGAGCGGCGAGTCAATCCGCGTCTTGGACACTGTTGACCGGTGGGCCTTCCGTGTTGCTCTGTGAGAGAAATCCCAATTCCCAAAATCCAATGACCAATGAAGCCCCAAGGTCCAAATCCCAAAGAGATGCTGTGTCCTGATTTTGGAACTTGAAATTTGGGACTTCCTTGGACATTGGAGTTTGGACCTTGGACCTTGGACATTCGCGGTATCCCCGCGCTACTCTTTGTCGGCAACCCAGCCATTCAACCTTGCGGAGCCTTCCATGCGGCATGACGGACGACAGTACGATGATTTGCGACCCATCACCGTTCAACGACATTTCACAGGAGCCGTCCCCGGCAGCGTGCTCATCAAAGCCGGCCGCACGACGGTCCTCTGCACGGCCAGCATCGACAACGACCTGCCGCCGTGGATGAAACGCGAAGCGAATCCGAACGGTTGGGTCACCGCTGAATACAACATGCTGCCGGGCAGCACCGCTCCGCGCAAGCAGCGCGAACGCACGAAAGTCGATGGCCGCACGAATGAAATTCAACGCCTCATCGGTCGCAGCCTGCGAGCGGTCGTTGATCTCGCCGCGCTTGGCCCACGGATGGTCACGGTCGATTGCGACGTGCTCGAAGCGGACGGTGGCACGCGCACGCTGAGCATCACCGGCGGCTTCATCGCGCTGGTGGATTCGCTGGCCGCGATCAAAGACTTGCTGCTAACCGATCGACCGGTGCTCAAGAGCAGCATCGCCGCGATCAGTGTCGGCATCGTCGCGGGGCAAGTGGTCGCGGACCTCGACTACGTTGAAGACAAAGACGCCGAAGTGGACATGAACGTCGTGATGACCGGCGGCGGCGAATTCGTCGAAGTCCAGGGGACCGCCGAAGGGACACCATTCAATCGCCAACTGCTCGATGCTCAACTGGCGCTCGCCGAAAAAAGTATTGCGAGACTGACCGCCATTCAACGTGAGACGTTGGGTGACATCTGGCCGTTCCGCGCGTAGGGAGCGAACGTCAATTGAACCACAGTGCGAAGCCTAAGAACTCGCCGCGGAAGACTCGTTGCAGGCGCTGCCAGACTTCCGGCCGAGTGCGTGGGCCGTCTTCCAGATACGGGACGACCGCAGTTCCTTGGACCCACAGCACTAGGTCGAAGTCGCGTGGTTCCAGGAAGACTCGTTTCAGGTTGATTCCCTGTTTCACATGCTTGCGCCAGAACGGCACCAAACGGCGGCCTTGCAGCAGGTCGTCGGCTTCGTCGAGAAACATCAGCCATGAGTCGATCATCTCGTCGGTCAAACGGATACCGAACGATGAATTCTGTATTGAGTTCGGAATCCATTCCTGATCGTCGTCGGTCTCTGCGCGGATGAACCGCCACGACTCACGACCCGTATCGATCACCATTCGCAGGTGTTCCCAGCAGGCTTTCATTCGCTCCGGTTCTTTGATTGGTAGGCGGAGCATGTGAATGAACGCAATCAGATCGACGATGCCTTCTTCGTTCCAGGGCTGCCGGTTTGGCATTGGACTGCGCAACTTCGCGCCGGTTGTTTGAGCGTTTTTGAAAAACAGATGAGCCGAAACGTCGAATAACTCGCGGCTGTCGTGAGCCAGTGGAAACTCGCAGAAGACCATCAGCAAGTGGCAATATCCGCGCAGCCACGCGACGTCACCTCGGTCAAACGTCACACTAAATTCACGCGCGATATGTAATCCGGCAAACCCCTGAACGAGTTCGACCAGTTTGCGATCAGGAATGCCGTCGCTGTTCCAATCCCAGCGAATATCTCTCACGTTGAGTGGCAGCCTGACGTTTTCGTCTTTGATCGCCGCCAGCGTCTTCTCGGCCTTTTGCAGATCAGCCAGCCAATCAAGCAGCACTTGCCGAGCATCCTCGTACTTCATCGGTTTCGGATTCGGATTGTCTCCCACCGGCAACCGCAGTATTGGGATTTGAATCAAGCCGGCCGTCGCATCGATCCTCATTCCGTAGTTGTACAACGACTGTCCGAGCCGTTCGATCCCGCGCACGAATTGCGTGACTCCTAAACCAAACCGAGCCGTGTCGTCGGCCGGATGCTGTTCCAGCCACTCCGTGAGAGCCTTCTCACCGTCGGCCAGCTTGCCTTCGACTAGCCAACGCTCGACATCTTTCGGCTCGATGGCGTGACAGTACGACGCAATGACCAGCCAGATGAGAGACGCAAGAATCAAAATCGGTCGGCGCATGGGAGACTCCATTCAAACCGGAAGATGGCCACAATACCCGTTCGTCAATGCGGCGGTTTCAAATCACAGCGTTCCCGAACTCTTCATGACTGGCAACAGCAGGCCAATGACGACGAACAGGATCATCGCGGCCATCACGATCAGCATCAGCGGTTCGAGCAATCGGACGGCGAGGTCCAACAAACGGTGAGTGCGGCGCTCCATCGTATCGGCAACGTTGATAAGGACGTGTTCGAGGTTGTTGGCTTCCTCGCCGACGGAAATCATCTCGATCACTTCGGCAGGGAACTGTTTGCTGTGCCCCAGCGGAGCCGCGAGCGACTTTCCGGTCGAGACGCTGTCGGCGGCGGTCGAGATCGCATCCGAAAGCACACGATTCCCCGTCGCGTCTTTGGCGATTCGCAGAGATTGCAGAATCGGCACTCCGTTCTTCAGCAGTGTTCCAAGAATGCGGCAGAACCGCGCGACGGCCAGGCTGCGAATCACCGGTCCCAATGCCGGCAATGAAATCGCAATTCGGTGCCACTGCCGCAAACCGTGCTCGGTCTTTAGGCGTTGCCGAATGAGCGCCGTCACGGCCGCGATCGCGAGAATCGTGACGAACCAGTAGGTGCCGGCGTACTTGCTCATCGACATCAACGCCGTGGTCGCCCACGGGAGTTCATCCCGTTCGGCCATGCGTTCGAAGACGCCCGCGAACTTCGGCACGAACCAGACGAGCATCGCCCAAACGACACCGATGCCAGCGGTCAACAGGAACACTGGGTAGGCCATCGCTCCGAAGACGCGGCCTTTGAGTTCTTGCTGGTGCTCGGTGAAGTCGGCGATCTGTTTGAGCACGTCTTCCAGGAACGAGCCTTCCTCGCCGGCGCGGACCATGCTGACGGCCAGCTCGGAGAAGATGTCTTCATGCAGCCGCATCGATTCGGCGAGTCGCGTGCCGTCGGCGACCTTGTCACGCAGATCACGCAGGACGGTCTTCAAACCGGCATGGGACGTCTGTCGTTCGAGCAACTCCAACGATCGCAACAGCGGCACGCCCGCCTTCAGCAAGTCGGCCAGTTGCGAGAAGAATGTTGCCAAGTGGCCCGCTCTCGGCCGGCGTGCCCATGCGAGCGCGGGACTCTTGGACGCTTCCGCCGCCTGAATCTTCACCGGGAAGAGTTGCTTGGCCGACAACTGCGAGACGACATCCAGCTCGCTGTTGGCGGTCAGCAGATCGGCAAACTCACGGCCGGAAAGATCGCGAGCGATGTAGCGGAATTCAGGCATAGCGGCAGGATGTTACGGACGTCTTCGTCCCCTCGCGAGGTTTTTGTCGCAGATTGCCTCGCGAGGACCGCCGCGAGCGCCGATTGAAACAGTCGTTCGCTCCGTCACGAGACCGCCGCCTTATTTCTTCGCTTTTGGCCCGACCAGCTCGACGAAGTTGCCATCCGGATCGCGGTACAGACCGAGGAACCGACCGTCGGGAATCTCTTGTAGCCCCTTGCTGAGCGGCATCGAGCCGTAAGCGATCATCCGCATGTTCGCGACGGTGATGTCCTTCACGAAAAACGTCGTGTACCGCATCCCCAGCGTTGAATGGATGAAGTCCTGATTGGCCTTCTTGCCGGGAGCCTTCTTGAATTCCATCAGCTTCACTTTGGTCGCGTTGTCCCCTTTGCCGAGCACCAGCACGTGGACTTTGAATGGCTGGTTGTCGGTCAGCCCAACGGCCTGAGCCAATCCGGCATCCACATCGAAGCTGCTCAGCTCCGTCATGCCGATCGCCTGCGTGTAGAAATCGACCGAGCGTTCGACGTCCGAGCAAACGATGCCAAAGTCGACGGTCGTGCTCGTGAAGTCTCCCGGCTTGGAGACGGGCTTCTCCTTTTCCTTCGCACCAGTCAGCGCGAACAGGCCGACTCCCAAAACAACGGCGAGAGTGACGGCTTTGAAGAACGGTTGCTGTTGCATGTTGGAACTCCTGAAAAAGTAGGTCAGGCTTTCCAGCCTGACCCGAATTGGAAAACCGGGTCAGTCGTTGATCGGGTCAGCCTGGAAAGGCTGACCTACGCCAAGACACCTTGAACCACTTTGCCATGCACGTCGGTCAGGCGGTAGTCGCGACCTTGGAAGCGGAACGTCAGACGCTCGTGATTGAAGCCGAGCAGGTGCAACAACGTGGCCTGCAGGTCGTGGACGTGGACCTTGTCCTTCGCGACGGAGAAGCCGAGGTCGTCTGACTCGCCATACATCGTCCCGCCTTTGATCCCAGCGCCGCCGAGCCACATGCTGTAGCAATCGGGGTAGTGGTCGCGGCCGAGATTTGTGCTGCCGGCGGTGCGGCCTTCTCGGAACGGAGTCCGGCCGAACTCGCCGCCCCAGACGAGCAGCGTGTCGTCCAACAGTCCGCGTTGCTTGAGGTCTTTCATCAGTGCGGCGATCGGCTTGTCCATCGTCGCGCACTTTCGCGTGAGTCCATCGCGGATGTCCTCGCCGGGGCCGGTGCCGTGGAAATCCCAGCCCCAGTCGAAGAGCTGCACATATCGCACACCCGCTTCGATCAGCCGTCGCGCGAGCAAGCAGTTGTTGGCGAGGCTCGACATGCCTGGCTTTGCGCCGTAATCGTCGAGCACCGCTTGCGGCTCCTTCGCGATGTCCATGACTTCCGGGACCGACATCTGCATCCGAAAAGCGAGTTCGTACTGCGCGATGCGTGTCGCCGTTTCGGGATGACCGAGTTCTTTGGCTTGCTGCTCATTGAGATCGCGCAGGGCGTCGAGGCTCAGCCGCCGCATTTCGCGGTCCATGCCCTCTGGGTCCGAGGCATACAGCACTGGATCGCCTTGCGACCGGCATTGCACCCCTTGATAAACCGACGGCAGAAAGCCGGTACCGAACGAATTCTTTCCGCCGTTCGGCTGCACTCCGCTGCTGATCAGCACGACGAAACCGGGCAAGTTTTCGTTCTCTGACCCGAGTCCGTAAGTCACCCACGAACCCAGCGACGGCCGACCCGATCGCGGCGAGCCGGTGTAGAGCAGCAGTTCGGCCGGAGCGTGATTGAACTGATCCGTATTCATCGAGCGGATCACGCACATCTCGTCGGCGAGGCCGTGCAGATGCGGAATCGCGTCTGACATCCAGACGCCGTCCTTGCCGTGCTGCGAGAACGTCCGCTTCGTCCCCAGCAACTTCGGCACTCCCGAAGTGAACGCGAACCGTTTCCCCTTGAGGTACGCATCCGGGCAATTCTCGCCGTCGTGCTTGACCAACTCCGGTTTGTAATCGAACAAGTCGAGATGCGGCGGCGAGCCGGTCATGTGCAGGTAAATCACCCGCTTGGCCTTGCCGTCGAAGTGCCCCTTCTTCGGAGCCAGCGGATCAATCACCTTGCTGGCCGGAGCCGCTGGAGCATCTTTGGCGAGCATCGACGCTAACGCGATCCCACCGAGACCGGCTCCGGTCTGTTGGAAGAAATGCCGTCGAGTGACGTGTTGTAGTTGTTCAAGTTTTGGGTGCATCATTCGGTCCTCAACAGGGAAAGCTCAACTCGAGTGGTTCGGAATGTTCTTGGTGGGTGGCAGTGACGACATGATTTGGCCTAACAGTTCTCGCGTTTCATGCAGGTCAGTCCAGTGGCGAAGGTAATTCCAATCCAGTCGATCGCCGCAAACTCCCAAGACGTCTTTTGCGTCATCACGGTCTTTGCTTCGAGCGGCGTTCTTGGCCCAGCGAAGTTTCATAATCACGACATCTTCGGCCGTGGCAATGAAGACGTCTCGTTCCAGAGCCGGATCAAAGACGCGCCGTCGACGTCGAAATCGTTCTTGGTCGTGTGGGTCGTCGCTGAGCCGAAACAGCTCGATCCGAAACGGCGAATCCTGTACCACGACAATATGCCGAGTCGTTCCGGTCGCTGTCTCGAAGGTCAATTGACGGTCCATTTGCAGTTGTGGTGACAGTGGCAGCAGCGCTTTCCGAAGGTCGGCCGACAGTGCCGAGACAACAATGTCGGCATCTTTGGTGGAGCGGGCGACGCCGTGGTAGTTGCTCGACAACGACCCGACCAGCATGTAATCGACCTGTGCCGATTCCAACGCTTCGATCAATCGGATTGTTGCCTCTTTGCCGTCCATTAGTTCGCACTCTCCTCGATGGGACGATACAGCCCCCACTCTTCAATCTCGCGAAGCCGGTCCACTCGCTGACGCAAGATTGTTTCAATTTCCGTCGCGTCGGCGTTTGGAAAATCACAGCGAATGCCGGCTCGCATTCGGTGGCATGCCTCATCGAACAGCTCAAAGCCATCGAGCAATTTCAACATCGATCGCCGCTCGCGAGCACGCTGCAAGCGATCCGCGTCAATCTCATCGGCGAGTTCTTTGATGTTGTCCATCGAGATCACCTCCGCATGAACATCTCATCCAAATTGAGCAGCACGTTGCCGACGACGGTCCATGCCGCGAGTTCAACCGGGTCTGCTCCTTCCGGAAGCGGGCCGAGCGGATTCGTGGCGAGCTTGCGGGCCTTCTCGACATCCTTCGCGAATCGCTCGCGAGCGTTGTTGAACAGTTTTGTCAGGTCTGCCAGTTCGGACTCGGTCGGTTGTCGCGACACGCATTGCAGGAAGCCGGCTCGAAGGTGGTCGGCGGGCGTTGTGCCGCTCTTGGCCATCGTGCGAGCCAGCGCTTGAGCCGCTTCGATGTAGACTGGGTCGTTGAGCGTCACGAGCGCTTGCAGCGGCGTGTTGGTTCGCGCTCGGCGGATCGTGCAGACCTCACGGTTGGGAGCGTCGAACGCGGACATCGACGGATACGGGTTCGAGCGTCGCCAAGTCGTGTACAAGCCGCGACGGAACTTGTCCTCGCCGGCGCTTGCTTGCCAGTCGATCCCGCTGCCGAATGCGGCACTCACACCAAGATTTGGCTGAAACGGCTTCACCGGCGGACCGAACATCTTCGGACTGAGCAACCCGCTGATCGCCAATGCCTGATCGCGGATCATCTCGGCTGACAATCGGAATCGAGGGCCGCGAGCCAGCAGATAATTTTCGGGATCGCGGTCCAGCAATTCCGGAGTGACCTTCGAGGATTGCCGGTAGGTGGCCGAAGTCACGATCAACTTCAACAACGCTTTCGTGTCCCACTTCAGCCGCACGACTTCTGTTGCCAGCCAGTCGAGCAACTCTGGATGCGTCGGCAGTTCGCCCTGTGAACCGAACTCCTCGCTGGTCCGCACGAGGCCGTTTCCGAAGATCGTGTCCCAATACCGATTGACCAGCACGCGAGCGGTCAGCGGGTTGTTTTCATCGATCAGCCACTTGGCCAGCGCGAGCCGATCCGGCGTCGATCCTTGCGGCAGCGGGTGGAACGCGGCGGGGACTCCAGGAGTCACTTCTTTGCCGAGGTCCATGAAGTTGCCTCGCAGTTGGATGTTCGTCTTGCGGCGTTTGTCCGCCGCGAGTTCTCTCAGGATCGGCACGGTCGTCGCCGCCTTGAGTTCCGCCAAGCTCTTGCGAGTCGCCGCCAACTGATCGCGAGCAGTGGCCAATTCCGGCGCGATCGTCAAATAAAACTTCGTCAGTTCCCCGCGTTGCGATTCGTTGCGCTGCTCGGCCGGCGCGTTGAGGATCGCCAGGATCGCCGCCGGTACGCGAGCCGACTCGGCCGCGCGCGGATCGTCCGTCAGCGACAGCTTGAATTTGCCGAGCACATGATTCTCGAACGAAGACGATTGTTCGAGTGTGATCGTCAACGTCGAACCGTCGGCGATTTCGACAGGAGCCGACGTCACCAACGTCAGTGAGTGCGGTTGATCCAGCTTCCCGCCGACCGCCCAGCCCTTGTTCGCTTGCGGAGCGAGCACGACTTTCGCTTCAAAACCGGCCCCTTGTTCGTGGTCGGCGAACGCCGTGGTGAATGGCACGCCGCGGACGCCGCTGAGTGCGAACTCCTGCGACGGTTTCGGCGGATCGACGAAATCCTTCGACCAGATCGGCTCGTGCTTGTCGTTGAGAACGAGGACTCGGAAGTTGCGGATCCGCTCTTCCGTCTCACCGTCGGTGCGGTTCCACAGCAGGACACGATCAATGGACTGCTCGGATTTCAGATCGACTTCCCACCACGGGTTGTCCTCCTGAGCCGTGTGCGACACGGAGTTCTTTGTGTATTCGCCGTCGGTGTTGCCGTCATTCGCTCGCTTCGCCTCGCCGCCGTAATCGGTCGTGCTCTGCTTGGCTTCGCCTTTCGGGGCGAGGTTGTCGTTGCCGTTGAAGACCTGCACCTCGGCGAGATGTAGGAAGCGAGCTTTACCGGGCAACTCCACTCGCACGAAGCGGCCGTTGAGTCGCGTTCCATTCGGTGGAGTGATCGTGGCCGAGACCTTCGACAGCACAAAGTTTCCGCCGCCGAATCCCGCTCCTTTGCCGGGCAGCGAGTCATCCGGCAGCGTGTCGAGCCGTATCGCGCTTAGGCGAGCGGAGGGTGTCAACCCTCCGAGTTTGTTCGCGTTGTCCGCCGATTGGCTCGGAGGGTTGACACCCTCCGCTCGCCTGAGGACGACCTCGACCGAGTACGTCGCCTTGGCCGCAGCCTTGTCCGCGCGAACCGTTCCGTCGTCTGCCACGCTGAGCGTCACGCCCCCGTCCGACTTGCCACTCGTCGGCTTGAGCGGCTTCCAGGTCAACGCTCTCGGAAACGCCGCGTCCCATTTCGCTAGCGACTCCAGCACCGCAGGTGTCGACGTCGCCACGTCCTTTTCCAGCCGAGCAACATCCGCCAGCCACGTCTCCTTTTGCTTGAGCTGTTCCGAAGTGAACAACTCCAACCGAGGCGTTTCATCTCCTCGGTCGGCGTCCTCAGTTTGATTCAGAATCGCGAACAGTTTGAAGAACTCTTCCTGAGTGATCGGGTCGTACTTGTGCGTGTGACACTGAGCACACGCGATCGTGGTCCCCATCCAAGTCGCCATCGTCGTGTTGACCCGGTCCACGATGGCGACGTTGCGGAACTCCTCGTCGTTCGTCCCCCCTTCGTTGTTCGTCAGCGTGTTTCGATGAAAGGCGGTGGCGATGAGCTGGTCCTCAGTTGGGTTCGGCAGCAAGTCCCCCGCGAGTTGCTCGATCGTGAATTGATCGAATGGCATGTTCTTGTTGAACGCCTTGATGACCCAATCGCGATACCCCCAGATCGTCCGCGCCGGGTCGTCCGCGTACCCGGCCGAGTCTGCATACCGCGCGAGGTCCAACCACTGCCGCGCCCAATGCTCGCCGTAGCTTTCTTTCGCGAGCATCCGATCCACAAACTTTTCGTAGGCGAGCGGGTCGGAGTCCTTCGCAAACGCTTCAATCTCCACCACTGTTGGTGGCAACCCAGTGAGGTCGAGCGCGACGCGACGCGCCAGCGCGTACCGATCGGCTTCCGGCGAAGGCATCAGCCCTTCGCGTTCCAACCGAGCGAAGATGAAGTTGTCGATGGGGTTTCGGATTTGAGATTTGAAATCTGAGATTTGAGCTTTGATATTCGGAACGAACGGCCTCGCCGGTTTTTCGTATGACCAATGCTTCGCAAACTTCGCTCCCTGCCGAACCCACGCTCGCAGCAACTCGACTTCACGAGCATCCAGCGGCTTGCCTTGACCGGCTGGCGGCATCCGCTCAGTTTCGTCCTGCGAGGTAATTCTCCGGACCAACTCACTCTCCTCCGGCTTGCCGACGACGACGGCCACTTTCCCCGATTCGAGTTTCGCGATTACTCCCTCACGCGAGTCAAACCGGAGCCCCGCCTGCCGTTCCTTTTCATCCGGCCCGTGACATTTCCAGCAACGATTCGACAGGATCGGCCGAATGTCGCGATTGAAGTCGATGGGCGAGTCGGCCGCGTGAGCGGTCGCTCCGATCGCAGCCGCCAAAAAAACAAACGCGAACCGTTGCACACTCAGGGAGAACCAGCAGCGCATCGGGAGTCTCCGAATCGACGAATCCAGAAGGCAGGAATCGCTCGCGCTCGCGAGCGGTGGGAGCGAGATGATATGCAAGCTCGCCGCCCGCTGCCCACTCTCTAAGCCCTCACGGCTGCATGAACCAGGGCTTTGTCGTGGAGTCGGACTCGAAGAACTTCAGCAGCAACTGGCCGACTTTGCGTTGGCCGGCCGGCGATTGATGCGTGCCGTCGTTGGGAGTGAAGTCGCCCGGTTCGTAGGCGAAACCGTCTTCACGCTTCGTCGAGCCGTTGGCCCAGAGGTACGGTCCCCAACTGAGCCACGGCGCTTTGACCTCACCGCGTGCGGGATCGAAGTTGAGCGACTTGTCACCGCTGATCTGCTGCTCGATCAGCCACTTCACGGAGAAGGCGGACTCGAAGGCATACGGTTCGGGATTCAAGCCGGTGGTCGCGTAGCCGCCGTAGGTACGGCTCGACAGGTACACCAACTTTGCGTTCGGGAATCGCGACGGAAAAATCTGCACGATGCGAGCCAATTCGGCCTGCAACGTCTGCGCGTATTTCGGGAAGCCTTGATTCGGTCCCGCGTCGGCCTGCTTGATCCAGAGGACTTGGACTTGCTCACGAGTCACTCCCGCCTGCTTCAGCCGTTGATCGACCGTGTCCCAGTACTGTTTGCCCCGTCCATCGTCGTCGGGATCTTGAATCGCCGCAGCGGTCATGGTTCCCTGAGCACCGTTGACGAATTGAACGTGCGGATTCAGGTTCGACGCGTCGCGCAGCTCCGCTCGAAATCCGTCCGACGACTGCGACGTGTTGCTCATGCCGACCGACATCAGCACGATCTTGCCGTTCGGATCGGGCTTGCCCTGAGCGTTCAGCGGTTGCACTTGCTTCGCGAGTTTGAGTCCCGCTGCTTCGTGATCCTTTGGCCGTTCGTTGCGGCCTTCAGGATAAAAGCCCCCTTCGAATCCCTGATACTTCTCCCGTCCGAGTTCGTTGAGCGGCTTGAGTGACTTTGTGTCGGGTGAGACCGGTTTGCCGTCATTCTTTCTCCCCGGCTGATTTCCGCCCCCTCGATTTCCCAGCGCGATGCCACGCAGCTCTTTGCTGTCGCGCGCGACGGGAGCCACCATGATGGCGCTCCTTTCGCGAAAGTCCTTCAGCTTCTCGGCCAAGTCCTTGCCAGAGCTATTCAGAACGCGTGTGTCGTCAGTCAGCTTGAACTCGCGCTGCTTGCCGTCGATCTCGACGGTGACTTTCTTGCCGGGGATGTCCAACTTCTTGAGCGTTCCGCTCAAAATCTCTTGAGCCGGCAACAGACTCGGAAGGAACAACACCGCCAGGAGAACGGACCGCACGAGAGTTCGTGTCATCGTCAGGCTCCAAGTGCTTCAAACGTTGGTCCACTGGCCGCTCTTCGCGCTGTTGAGCACCGCGTCGCAGATTTTTTGAGTCTCCAAGGCGTCGCGGAACGTCGGGCCGCACGGAGTCCCCTTTGCCAGCGAGTCGCAGAAGTCGGCGACTTGATGCACGAAGCTGTGCTCGTAGCCGATCTGCAAACCGGGAACCCACCACTTGCCCATGTAGGGATGATCGCCGTCGGTGATGTGGATCGAACTCCAGCCGCGCAGGTTGCCGGCGTCGCGGTGATCGAACCATTGCAGGCGATGCAGGTCGTGCAAGTCCCACTTGATCGAGGCGTGTTCGCCGTTGATCTCGAACGTATACAGCGCTTTGTGGCCGCGCGCGTAGCGTGTCGATTCAAACAGGCCGAGCGAGCCGTTCTGGAAGTGGCAGAGGAACGCGCAGGCGTCGTCAATCCCGACCTTCTCGACCTTGCCGGTCGCTGTGTGCGTTCGCTCTTTGATGAACGTCTCGGTCATCGCCGTGACGTTCGTGACTCCACCGTTGAGCCAGATCGCGGTGTCGATGCAGTGGGCGAGCAAGTCGCCGGTGACGCCGCTGCCGGCTGCCGCGACGTCCAATCGCCACAGGCCGTTTCCACCTTGCGGAAGGTCGGCGGAAATCGTCCAGTCCTGCAAGAAGTTCGCGCGGTAGTGGAAGATGCGGCCGAGCTTCCCCTCGTCGATCAACTGCTTCGCGAAGGTCACCGCTGGAATGCGGCGGTAGTTGTACCAGACGGTATTCGCGACCTTGGCCGACTCGACCGCTCGGCACATCTCCTCGCCTTCCGCCACGTTCATCGCCAGCGGCTTCTCGCACAGGATCATCTTGCCGTTCGCCGCACAGGCCAGCGCAATCTCTTTGTGCAAGTTGTTTGGGACGCAGATATCGACGGCGTCGATGTCTTTTCGCTCGACGAGCTTTCGCCAGTCGGTCTCGGTGGATTGATAGCCCCAGGTGTCGGCAAACGTCTTGATCGCGTCGACGTTACGAGCGCAGGCGGCTTTCAGCACCGGCTTGTATTCCAGCTCCGGAAAAAAGTTGGCGACGCGGTTGTAGCCGTTCGAGTGTGCTCGGCCCATGAAGCCGTAACCGATCATGCCGATGTTGAGTTGCTTGGCCATCTGATGTGTCTCCCTTCGGTGTGTGAACCAGCCATTTGCGACCGTCACAGCAGTTTCGGGGGGCGGCTTTGCAATTTCAACAGTGCGGGTTGTGGCTCACGCGGCTCGCGAATTTCACGGCCGGCGGAAAACGTAGGGTAGGACCAGCGACGCGCCGGCCCACCACAATCGCCAAGAAATGGTGGGCCGGCGCGTCGCTGGTCCCACCCGACAATTCACTTGCTTTTAGAGGATCATGTTCCTGAGTAGGACGCTGACATCGTGTGTGTCTGGATTCGCGACGATGATGTCTAAGGTCCCGTCTCGGTTGAGATCTCCAAGCGAGATTGAAACAGGTTGGCGACGGCGTATATCCCCAACACGGTTTTCGATTGAGTTCGTGAAGGTTCCGTTTCCGGATCCCAAAAGAATGCTCAAGGTGTTTGGGACGCGGTTTGCGATCACCAAATCCATGTTGCCATCGCCATTCAAATCGCCAGTTGCCGACGAGACATCCAGCGCGATGAGCGGATAATGCACGCGAAGTTGCTCTTGGAAAACTGGTGGGCCAACCACGCCATTGCCCAGCATGACGCGAATGGTCTTGCTGAGTTGGTTGGTGAGCTGGCATCGTTGTGTGACGTCACGAATTGGCGGCGTAGCGATCAACCCTTCCAGACTTCTGCTGTCAGCGGTAACTCGTTGAGTTCAGCGCGGGCTTCACGCCAGGTTGGGTAGTGCTTCTCAAGGATGGCGATGAAACGGTCATTGTGAGTTGGCTCAAGCAGGTGGGCCATTTCGTGGACGACGACGTATTCGAGGAGATCTTTCGGCTTCTTCACGAGTTCCGTGTTGAGCCGGATGTGACCTGCTCGATGATTGCAGCCGCCCCATTTCGTCTTCATGCGTTGCAGGAAGTACCCCGTGACCCTCACGCCGAGCTTCGCCTCCCACTTTGCGATGAGAGGGGGCACAACGACGTGGAGCAGTGACTTGTGCCACTCGTGGATGACCTCGGCTCGCTTGGCTTGGTCGCTTCCAGGGCGAACGCACAGGGTGATGCGTTTGTGGTCGAGCGTGACTCGCGGCTTTTCATCCCGGTGGATGATGGTCAGGAGATAGCGTCGTCCCCACAGGTGATGGCTCTCACGCTCGATGAACTTGCGGGGCGTTTCGCGTGCCTGACTTTTGAGTTGGCGCTGTTGGTCTCGAATCCAGCCGAGCTTGCTGATCGCATAGGCTCGCGCGACATCGGGTCGTGTGGCTGTTGGAGCGACCAGCGTGACGCGACCATCGGGCGGATGCACGGAGAGATGGACGTTCTTGATGTCCTTCTTCGTGAACCGAATCGAAAGGTCGCCAATCTGGATCGTCGCGGCCATCAGTATCCACCTTGATGCTTGATGATCTCGAAGATTGACTGCGTGGCCGTCCGGTCTCGTGACATGATGGGGAACAGCGCGTTGAGCACCTGCTTCTCTCGCGTGTCGTCTCCTTTCCATCCTGCCGGAGCGTGTTCCCGCATGGCCACGCCGAGTTCCAACGCGAGAGCGGCCTTGTGGTCGTCGTCCGTCGGGCATTGAAAGGTGGTGGCAGCGATGCTGTTGAGGATGTCCCTGAGATAGTTGAAGAGGCAGGTCGGTTCTGTGAATTGGTGATGATGTCAACCGGCATGGCGTTGTGCCAGGCCGCGTGCAGTTGTTGCAGGGCTTGAGCCTGATGCTGCTCCGGGACATGAGCCAAGACGTTGCGTTGCTTGTGGACCTGGCAACGCTGGATCAGGGCGAAGCGGCCCCACACGGCAGTCACGGCTTTGGTCA
>SXGS01278113.1_pt1 | contig 38183 bp, 31 predicted proteins | sample 3174681 | NCBI WGS metagenome assembly SXGS01 (sample SAMN11356861, study PRJNA531348) | freshwater metagenome | isolation source: freshwater sample F1-80 | place: China: Fuxian Lake, Yuxi | collected 2017-12-25
CCTGTGCCTGTGCCAACAACTCCGCACGCCGAACCTCAAAACGCCCGTCCATGGCAAACTCCCCTCCTGGTTCAATAAAACCCTGAAGAGACTGTCCCACAAAAACTTAGATTCGATAAAGACCAACGGACAGTAGAAGTACCTGCAACGAGAACATCAGTTTTCCCTCGTTCTTGATTGCAGACTTCAATTCTCGTTGAAGCGAGACGCAATCTGGCATTGATTTGAACGTCAAGCGGCCCGGCACTCGCCGGACTATAGCCCAATGGTGTCAAGCGCTGTCGAGCCATCGACAACGGACTGGCAAGCGACACCAAATCGAGCTCGCTCACTTTTCGGATTTCGCGTCGGGCCGGCTTGGCTTATCGGTTTTCGCAGGTGGAACACTCTCGACCTTAGCCGATGGAAGCTTGGGGACCAGCTTGGGGTCGTATTTCGAACCTGCCGAGACTTGGATCACGGTCATGCGGACCTTGGTGGGAAAGAACTTGTCGTGATCCTGTCGCTTGTGAGCATGACCGCCCCCGCCGCTGTTGTCCTTGATCACCAAGTGCATTTCCTTGATCCCCTGGTCCCAAACGATCGAATCGTTCTGCCAGAATTTCGTCATGGGAATGTCTTGCTCGTAGACGCCGGCTTCCTTGTAGACCGGGGTGTTGAAGCAGCCATAACCATTCTTCTGGCCCTTGTTGGGGATGTAGCAGACTGACCAGGTGGTGGCTTCGCTACCTACCGGGCGGCTTCTCCAGCACTTCCAGGCGAACGTGTGCCGTTCCGTTGCGGTAATCGACGGGGCTGGTCCAGTCTTTGGAACGCTCCGCATTCATCAGCTTGTCGCGGACGTAATATTGCGAAGGACTTGGCTTGGAGTTATCCGCGTCCTTCTTGGTGAACGTGAAGGTGGCATCGAACAGCACAAATTGCTCGGCTTGGGCAGCGGACGCTCCCAACCATAACGCGACGAGACCAACCAACACTGGCAGACTTCCACGCTTCTTTCGACTGCTGGTCCAAAACATCGCGGCATTCCTTCGATCATGACGTCAATGTGGAACATCCATGTTTGCAGTCGATCTCGACGATCAATCATCGCCGGTCGAATTGTTCGGCAAAGCCTACTGCGTTGTCAGAGCAAAGAATTTGGGTTGAGCAAATCAGCCCGAATTCATAGTCGTGACAAAGCACTACGCAAGAATCTCCTCGATCGGCCGGCCTCCGTGCGCCACGGCGACCGGGCGGTCGTTGTCGTAGACCTTCATGTCGGGATCGATTCCCAAGAGATGATAGATTGTCGCGCAGATGTCGCTGGTGCTGACCGGATGCGATTTCACATAGGCAGCATGAGCGTCGGTGGCACCATGAATGGTGCCGCCTCGAATGCCGGCACCGGCAAAGAGGACGCTGTATCCGAAACTCCAGTGGTCGCGGCCGGCGTTGTTGTTGACCTGCGGTGTCCGGCCCATGTCGCTCATCACGACGACCAACGTTTCGTCCAACAGACCGCGCGAGTTCAGATCATCCAGCAGCGCGCTGTAGGTGAGATCCAGCGACGGTAGAGCGCCGCGGAGCCAGTCGAAGTTCGCGGCATGAGTGTCCCATGAATTGTCACCAGGGAAATCCCAGGTGACATTCACAAATCTGACTCCCGCTTCGACCAATCGACGGGCGATGAGCGCACTGGAACCGAACAGCGTGCGGTCGTAGCGGTCGCGCAGTTTTGGGTCGGCGGTGCTCAAATCGAAAGCGCTCTTGAGCGTGGTGGAGGTCAACAGGCCGAACGCTCGTTGCTGAATGCGGTCCACGTCGTCGAGCGCGCCTTTCGCTTCGGCCCGCTTCTGGTTTCGATTGAACTGTTGCAGCAACCCCTCGCGCGCCTGCAAAGCGTCGAGCGTAATGCCATCGGCCAAGCGAGTGTTCCGCGAAAGGAACGGCTCGCCGTCGAGCATCTTCATTTTTCCGACGGTGCGATCCTTCTTCTTGTCGAATTCCGAGAACAGCGGGTCATAACGCTTGCCGAGGAAGCCGGCATACGGCCCCGGATATCGCACAGTGCCGCCCGCATTGCCCGCTCCGGCGTAATCGGGGAGGTAGATGTAATCGGGCAAATCCTTCGTTGCCGGGCGAAGGTATTCGCAAACCGAGCCCATGCTGGGAGGATATGTGTCCTTGGTGCTAGTGATGTCGGCCAAGGCGATCTCGTGACCGGTGTAGCTCGGCAGCGGATTGTGGCAGCCGGCCTTGTGGTTGACCGAGCGGACGATCGCCGTCTTGTGCATCCACTGAGCCGACAGCGGCAGCAATTCGCTGATCTGGATGCCCGGCACATTCGTGTCGATGGGCTTGAACTCGCCTCGGATTTTCTCCGGCGCGTCCGGTTTCAAATCGTACATGTCCTGCGTCGGCGCGCCGCCCAGCAGATAGAGCAGAATGACGCTCTTGGCCTTGGCGGGGCGCACTCGGTTGCTCTCTTCGAGCGCGAGCAGGCTCGGTAGGTTGAAGGCTCCGCCGAGAAGGGAGAGCGCTCCGGCCTTCAGAGTTTCGCGGCGGGTCAGGCCGTCACACAGACGTCTTCGGCTACCAAGCAGAGTGATCATGGCAAATCTCCTGATGCGGCAACGCCGCAATCAAAGTAGCCAGTGCAAAGTGAAGAGTGCAAAGTGCAAAGTGTTCGGAACACACAATTTTTCACTTTGCACTTTGCACTGTCATCCAAAAACCTCAATGTCGAAAGAGAAATTCGTTTGTATTTAGAAGCGCCCATTGGATGTCTTCCCAGGCGGTGCGTTTGTTGTCGGACTTGGTCACATGGTCGAGGGCTGAGCGGGATTCATCGGGGCGGGGCGGGCGAGACAACGTGGCCAGGAATAACTCGGCCACGATGTCGGCGTCGGATAAGCCTTTTGCCAACAGGCGGCCGAGACGGTTATTGGGAGCGCGGAGTTTGCCGAGCACGAACGAGCCGTTTTTCATCTCGAGCGCACGGGCCACATTGAGGTCGCTTTCTCGTTCACACTCGCAGACCGCCTCACGAGCCGGTTGGCCTAACGCCTTCAAAAACGGGTGGCGGTCCCAGGAGGCGTAGCGGCCGCCGGTGTAGATGACTTGGCCATCGGAAAGCTGCACGGCTCGCGTCCCTTCCGGCATTCCGGTGAACACTTCCGGTTCTCCCGTCGCGGTGCAGATCGCGTCGAGCAGCAATTCCGCCGTCAGTCGCTTTCGCCGGACGAGCGCGTTTGAAAAGTACTTGATGTCCTCTTGATTGCCGGCTTTGGCGTGAGAGCTGAGTTGATACGTTCGCGAGTTGGCGATCAGACGAACAACGTGCTTCACGTCATAGTTACTCTTGATGAACTGGCTCGCCAGAGCATCCAGCAGCGCGTCATTGGCTGACGGGTTCGAATCACGGAAGTCGTCGGGCGGATCGACGATCCCCCGGCCAAGCAGGTGGAACCAAATGCGATTGACGGTCGCTCGCGCGAAGAATGGGTTCTCTGGCGAAGTGACCAGCTTGGCCAATGTCGCGCGACGGTCCGCGTCTGGCGAAATGACCGGCGCGGGCAGACCCAGCACTTTGGGAGGCATCGCCTTGCCGGACTGCGGATGAGTGATCTCGCCGCTGGCGTCCGAATAGATCACGAGCGCGTTCTCTCGCAACTGCCAAGGATACGGCTGTTTTGGGCTGCCCGGATTCTCGCCATCCGGCTCCGCCTTGAGCCGCGCGAACCACGCCGCCATGTGATAGTAGTCGTCCTGAGTCCAACGCTCGAACGGATGGTTGTGGCACTTGGCGCATTGCAGTCGGATGCCGAAGAAAAGTTGAGCCGTGCTCTCGGCCAGGTTCTGTGCGTTCTGAACGACCGGTGCTCCGTTGTCATACGGCCCGCGGAAATAATTCGCGGGAGGATTGGCAAACGTGCTTCCGCTGGCCGTCAGAAGCTCCGAGACCACTTCGTTCCACGGAGTGCTCCGTTCGACGTGACTGCGCAGCCACTGCCGATACGCATGGCTCCCCTTGATCTGAATGGTCAAGCGGTTGGCACGTAAGACGTCGAGCCACTTGTACGCGAGGTAGTCCGCGAACTCAGGTCGCTCCAGCAACTGATCGATCAACTTCGCTCGCTTGTCGGGCGATGGATCAGCCAAGAAGACACGACACTCGTCCGGCGTCGGCAAGATGGCGCAGAGATCGAGGTACGCCCGCCGCACGAACTCTTCGTCGCTGCAAAGATCCGCCGGGAGCAAGTTGAGCGCCTTGAGCTTCGCAAAGACATGCCGATCCACGTCGTTGTTCGCGGGGGGATTGGGCCAGACGAAGCTCGGCTGCGGTTCGAGGTATGTGAGTCGAGCACACTCGATGACGCCGAGATAACGGCACAAGATGGCTGCCTCACCCACTTGCTTCATCTCCACCAACCCATTGGCATCAACGGCAGCAATACTGTCATCGCTGCTGCTGAACGCCGTCAATCGGGTCACGTCGCGCACGCTGCCGTCGGTGAAGTGGGCCAGCACCGCCAGTTGTTGCCATCGAGCCGGCGCGGTTTGCACTCGGATGCCGGGGAGAACTTCGATCTTGGTCATGGCCGGCAGATTGGCCGAGTCGTCACGCACACCCTCGGCCAACCAGGCGCGAACGATCTCTTGCGGAACCGAATTGACCGACAACAACCGCGGTCCGCCGGCATGAGGGATCTGCCCCATCCCTTTCTTCAGGATCAAGCTCGCCTCCGCATCGAACCGATTGACGCGACGGCCCTGAGCCGAGTTCGATAACTCGATGAAGTCCGCTGCCGGATCGTAGCCGCGCAAACTCAGCTTGAATCCCCCCCGCCCACTGGGAATGCCGTGACACGCCCCCGCATTGCAACCCGCGACATTGAGCGCAGCGATGAACTCATGCCGGAAGCTGACCGGCTGAGGTTTTTCGAAGTCAGTGACTACGATCGGCACGCGCGCCGTCCGTTCTCCCGCCTGAATCACCAATGCCGTCTCGCCGGCCTTTTGAGGACGCAACAATCCGCCGTGACTGATCTTCACGAGGTCGGGCGCTTCCACCCGCAGCTCGCAGAAGTGCGTCAAGTCGCGCTCGCTGCCATCGCTGTATCGTCCAGTCACCAGAACCTGTCGCATGTCGCGCGGACCAGCCAACCGAATCGTTTCGGGCTGAACGACTAGAGAAACCGGCTGGCCCACGAATGCCGCCTTGTCGGCCTGCTTCTCAGGTGAGTCAGCGATCACAGCAGTGGCCGTCGCAAACCAAGCGACTACAAACACGAGCTTGCTCGTCAGATATTTCATTGCTCGTTCCTCCGACCAATGCGTCTCTGTCGCTAAAAGGTGACGATTTGATGGTAATCGTCCCTGGAATTTGCGTCGAGCGGCGAACGCTTGGACTGCGGCAGCCTGCTGCCACATCCCCTCAGCAGACCGCTGCTGAGGGGATGTGGCAGTACCATACACAACTCGTCCGACAGCAGGCTGTCGGACGGAAAGCAGCAGCAGGGCTGCCGCAGTCCATGATTCGCTTCTGCGGGGCATTGTTCCGCGCGTCGGAATTACTTGCCTTCAACAGTCACCGCATCGCAGACCAACTGAAAGTAGTCGGCGATTCGATAGTCTTTGGCAGGAGGTGCGACGTCGGATTGGCGGATGACGATCAAGTCGAGGCTCGGAGCCACGAAAATGTTGTTGTCCCAGCGGCCGAGCGCGGCGAACGCATCCTTTGGCACGGGCCACTTGTTCGTCGAGTTGTTCCACCACAGGTAGCCGTAGGACTTGTTGAGCTCTTGCGACGGAGCGATGGATTCCTTCAGCCAATCGGCGGGAACGATCTGCTTGTCGTTCCATTTGCCGTGATGCAATACCATCAAACCGATCCGGCCGAGCGAACGGGCCGTCGTGTGGCAGCCGGAGTAGGGCAACGCAAAACCCTCGCGACGATCCCAGGTCAAATCGTCCGATCGAATCCCAATCGGGCGGAAGACACGCTCGTTGAGGAACTCGTCGATCTGCTTGCCGGTGGCCTTCTGAAAGACTGGGCTGAGCAGCGCCAGCCCCGTGTTGTTGTAGTCCCATTTCGAACCCGGCTCGTGATCCATCGGAGCGGTCTTCAGCGCATAGCTGAAAAAATCCTGGCGTTGACCGAACTCCGGATTGTTGTGAACTCCCGAAGTCATGCTCAGCAGTTGCTTCACGGTCACGGCCCGTTTGCTTTCGGGACTGGCGTCAGGGATGTACTTGCCGACGGTGTGATCGAGAGCCAGCTTGCCATCGGCGATGGCCAATCCGGTCGCCATGCTGGAGAGCGATTTCGAGGTGGAATACGCAGCGAACTTCGTCTGCCGATTCGCGTCGCCGAAATACCACTCGGCGACGACGCGGCCGTGACGAATGACAACGCCAGACTTGCTGTTGTGTGACTCCAGCCAAGCTTTGGCTTTCTCAAGCCCCGCCGCATCCATTCCCTGACTGACCGGCGTGGCCGTCTCCCAGTCCTCACCCGGCCAAACGGTTTGAGCGAATGCTCCGCGAAGACACAGCACGACGACCAACAACGACCAAATCAACTGACGAGGCATTTTGAGTTCTCCAAGTAAGTTGTGTCGGTCAGGCTTTCTAGCCTGACCCGTACACGGACATCCGCGCGGAACACTCACCGGGTCAGCCTGGAAAGGCTGACCTACTTTGCCTCCCAAAGGTTTTTCAGCGGCACGACGGCTCCCGCTTTGGCTTTGCTTTCTTCGGCAGCTTGCATCAGAGCGAAGATTTCCAATGTCTCAGTGGGTTGTACCGGGACTTGGCCGGTCTTGAAGAACTTGGCGATCTCGGTGGCGAGCGGTTCGTAGCCGACGTACTTATCGTTCGTGGGGACAACTCCTTTGACCGGGACGCCATGTCCGTAGATGCCAGAGGTGGAGACTCCTTTGTCACCGAAGACCGTCGCGCTGTATTTGACCGCTCCTTCTTTGATGCCTCGGTAGGTGCCGACTCGGCCGTCCTTCCAAGTGGCGGTGATCAGCTCGGTGGTCGGTGTCGAGGCACAGGTCACCGACACAACTCCCGGCCCCCCCATGATCGTGTACAGCGTTTCGAGGCTGTGCAGTGGACGCCAGAACTGGTCGGCCGGAGGAGCTTTCGGATCCCAGCCGCCGTAGACGTCACAGCCGATGACCTTGCCGACTTCGGGATGATTGACCATCCCGGCGAAGCCGGTGCTGAAGCGATGCTGTGAACTGCTCCAGCACGGGGTCTTCGTTTCGGCAGCGAGCTTCATGATCGCAACTGCATCCTCCGGCGAGGACGCCAATGGCCGGCCGATGAAGAGTTTCTTACCCGCTCGCAGCACCGGTTCCGCCTGCTTGCGATGCAGCCGAGCGTCCAGGCTGAAGATCATCACGCAATCAACTTTTGATAACAGCACGTCGAGCGAATCGACCCATTCGATCGACGGCACCGCGTCCTTCGGGTCTTTCGGATTCTGGTACATCTTCGAGAGCTGGTCTTTCCACTGAGCCCCCAGCTTCGCGCTATCGGGATAGTCATCGCTGCCGATCGGATACGCGGCGACGACTCGCATCCCCTCGAAGACCCCTTCGGCGTGCGGCTTGTTAAGGAATTCCGTGTAGGCGACCGACCCATAGTTATCGATACCGAGAATCCCGATGCGAATCAGATCCGCGGCGCGGACACTAACGCTGGAGACGAGTCCCAGGACGATCAACGTCGCGAGTGTGGTGAGGTGACGAATCAAGTGGCTCTCCTTTTGATCATTGGTGGGGGGATCAGGCGTGTTACCGCGGCTCTCTCCGAATCACGCGGTGAAAGTGCAACTCGACCTCGCGGTCCACTACGCGGCGGACGCCTTCGACGAGGCAGGAGGGTTCGTGGTCGGCCTCGCCTTGGCGCTTGATCGTTTCCAGCGGCGTCCCCGGCGTGACGGTGAAAGTGCTCTGGTGAATGATTTGGTTTCCCGCGTCGAGTTCCGGCACGATGAAGTGGATCGTCGCGCCGAACGTCAGCATGTTGCGAGCGTAGGCGTCCTCATACGGATGGAATCCGGGAAACGGCGGCAGCAGGCCGTGATGCAAATTGATGATTCGCCCTCCGGCGAAGCGCCAGCAGGTGCTTGGCGGCAGGATGCGCATGTAGCGGGCCAGCAGGATGTAATCGACGTCGTATTGGTCGAAGAGTTCCACCATGCGGACGTTGTCCGGGTTCCCCTTCGCATCGCCAACGTCGTGCCAGTCGATCCCGAATTGCTCGGCGACGCCGCGGCAGGCGGAACGGTTGCCGATCATCACGGCTGGAGTCGCCTTCAGCCGGCCGTCGCGCATCGAACGCAGCACCGCGAGCGCCGGTTCCAGCCGATACGTCGCACAGATCGCCAGTCTCGGCGGTCGAGCCTGTTCGTCGCGCGACCAGGTGCGGATCGACAAGCCTTTCATTTCACCGATCTGATTCATGCGAGTCCGCAGCGTGGCGATCGACTCTTGGTCGGCGGGCCAGTCCACGCGAGTAAACATCGCAAAGAGTTTCTCGGTGTCGTGGTCATACATCTGAATTTCATGGATGTTCGCCCCGGCCGACGCGAGGTAGTGAATGATCGGATCTGCGAGTCCGCGATTGTCGGGGCCAACGGCGGTGATGGTAACGTGCATGGATTAGAATCCTGTTGGAGTACTGATGCGGAAGGATGATTACCGACGACTCGTTTGCCAACCTTGGAGAGACCATGCTCAACGAACAGCTCTTTCATCACGATGGTTTGAGTCTGAACTTCGCGATCGGGCCACGCAATGGACCAACACTCGTCTTCTTTCATGGAGTGCTGCGGCGTTGGCAATGCTTCGTGCCGTTGATCCCCTCGCTGAGTTCTCGCTGGCAGATCCACGCACTCGATCACCGCGGACACGGCGGCTCGTCCCGACCGGCATCCGGATATCTGGTCCGCGATTACATTCGCGATGCCGTCGCCTTCGTGCGTGAGCAGGTCCAAGGCCCGGCGGTGTTGTATGGTCACTCGCTGGGCGCAATGGTCGCGGCAGGCGTTGCCGCCGAACTGACTCAGCAAGTGCAAGGTGTCGTGATGGAAGACCCGCCGTTCGACACGATGGGAACAAGGATCAGTCAGTCTGCGCTACTGAGCTACTTCGCCGGAGTGCAGCCGTTCGCGGAATCGACGTTGCCGGTCGGCGAACTCGCGCGGCAACTCGCGGAGATTCCGCTGACGACACCGGGCAAAGCCGGTTCGATCCGTTTGGGGGACACGCGAGACATGACTGCGCTGCGATTCACGGCGAGATGTCTCAAGCCGCTGGATCGTGAAGTCCTTTCCCCCATTGTCGCGGGCCGTTGGCTGGAGGGCTTCGATTGGAGGTCCGCTCTAAGGCAGATCACTTGTCCGGCGTTGCTGCTGCAATCCGACTTGTCTGTCGGCGGCATGTTGACCGACGACGACGCAGCCGCAGCCGAGCAATTGATGTCCGACTGCACGCGTATCCGGCTGCCGAACATCGGACATCAAATCCACTGGCAGCACACCGAGACCTGCTTACGCTTAGTCAACAGCTTTGTGGAATCATTGGAGATCAGGGCGCTGTGATCCGGACTGCGTTGTGTCTCGAACAGCGTCTCGCGATGCTTGTCGAACTCGCATGGCCCGGACTGAAATAGACGAGCGGGGCGGCGTCAGGATTTCTCGTGGAGACGGACCTTGAGCACGAAATGGATCACCTGGAATGAACTGCCTTGGGTGGCTCGCGGCGAGGCGGGCACGGCGGTGCAGCTCTGCGATCGGTTGATGCAGGCGGCGCTGAAGGCGAACTCGCCCAGTGCGTTCTTGCAGGCGGGGCTGCCCGAGCTCGTGACCGAGTTCCCCGCACAATGGGTTGGCGTATGGAAGCGGACGCCTCAGTGGGAACTGATCGCTGAGCATGGCCGGCACACTTGGCCGCAACCGCCAGTGCGGTTCTTCGACGAAGTCCTCGAACACGAAGCGAGCGGCTGTCTATCGGCCGCTGCAGAGTTAGATGGCTGGTCGGTGATTGGGCTGCCGCTGCTGAGTTCCTTTGACGGCCTGCCTCGGATCCTTGCGCTCGCGGGACGCCGGCTCACAGCCGAGGAATTGCCCGTCATCACCAGCATCGGCCGAGTGCTCGGCTATGGCCTGTCACTCAACGAGCGTATGTCGCAGCATGTTCGTCGCGCGGACAAACTACGGAACACGCTGGCCGTCGCCGCAACGTTCGCCGGTGCTCCAGATACGACAACGCTGCTGGAGTCCATCGCTCAGGCCGCGACGAAGCTGCTCGACTGCGATCGGGCCAGTATCTTCATTTGGGACCGTGACCGGCATGAGGTCGTTGCTTGTCCGGCCTTGGGAATTCCTGGCGGCTCACTGCGAATCCCAGACAACGTCGGCATCGTCGGGCAAGTCATTCACACTGGGGACTCGATCCGTGTCGATGACGCTTATGCCGACAGCCGCTTCGGAAAGTCCGTCGATAAGGCGACCGGCTATCGCACGAGGACGTTGCTGGCCGTCCCGCTGCTCGATACCGACGGCAAGCGAATCGGCTGCTTCGAGGGGATCAACAAGAACAACGGACTGTTCGATGCCGACGACGAGGAGTCACTGACGCAGCTCGGCATTCAGGCCGCCGTCGCGCTCGCCAGTACTCGCGAGCGAGAAAACTTGCTCCGCAGCCATCAACAAATGACCGAGCAAGCGGCCTCACAGGCGCAGATCGTCGGTGTGAGCGGCGCGATCGAGCAGTTGCGAGGGACCGTACAGCGATTGGCCCAGACTGACTTGCCGGTCCTGATTCTCGGCGAGAGCGGCACGGGCAAAGAGGTCTTCGCTCAGGCGTTGCACTATCACGGCTCGCGAGTCAAGCAGCCCTTCATCGCGGTTAACTGCGCGGCACTGACGGAGACGCTGCTAGAAAGCGAACTCTTCGGCCACGAGAAGGGAGCCTTCACCGATGCGCAGTCCGCTCGACAAGGAAAGTTTGAACTCGCCGACGGGGGAACGATCTTCCTCGATGAGGTCGGCGACATGAGCCTCGGCGGTCAGGCGAAACTGCTGCGTGTGCTTGAACAGAAAATCATCACGCGCGTCGGCGGCTCGCAGACGATCCCGATCAACGTGCGAGTCATCGCGGCGACGAACGCCAAGCTGGCGCAGCTCGTGCGTGAGAAACGTTTCCGCGAAGACCTCTTTTACCGCCTCAGCGTCGTGACGATGGACCTGCCGCCATTGCGAGATCGCTCGGACGACGTGATCCCGCTGGCGGAGTTCTTTCTCGAAAAATTCAGCCAGCAGGCCAAGCGACCAGCGCTGAGCCTCGCTTCCGAGGCGAAGAAGCGGCTGCAAGCCCACGGCTGGCCGGGCAACGTGCGCGAGCTTCGCAACTTGATGGAGCGCGTCGCCTTCCTCGCCCCTGGCCCGGCGGTTCAAGCGGAGGACATCGCGTTCATTCTCACGCCGGAAAAAGACACGTTCCTCGACACCGCATCGGACTTCGGCCTGGCTGATGCGACGAATAAGTTCCAGCAAGAATACATCCGCCGCGCCGTCAAACGCGTGAAGGGCAACATGTCAGAAGCTGCCCGACTGCTCGGCCTGCACCGCACGAATCTGTATCGCAAGATGGAACAGCTCGGCATGCAAGAAGGCCGCAACGAAATCATGAGTAACTGACATGACTCTCAGGCGAGCGGGACGGGAGGGCGAGGCTCTCGCCGAGCCGTCTGAGGCTTCGCACTTTAAGGAGATTTCAGCAATGGACCCCGTTGAGTTGCTCAAAGATTTGGTGTCGATCCCCAGCGTGAACCCAATGGGCCGTGACCTGACCGGACCGGAGTTCTTCGAGAAGCGTGTCAGCGATTACCTCGAAGGAGTGTTTCGAAAACTGGGCGTGAGATATCAACGAATCGAAGTCGCCCCCGGCCGAGCGAATGTCATCGCGCGGTTCGATTCGCAGAACGCGAAGACGACTGTGATGTTGGATGCTCATCAAGACACGGTACCGACAGACGGCTTCCCCGATCCGTTCAACCCGGTCATACGAGACGGCAAGCTCTTCGGCCGAGGGAGCTGCGACGTGAAAGGTGGCATGGCCGCGATGCTGTCCGCGTTTGCTCGGTTGGTGCGAGAGAAGCCCGCCGGTGCGGCCAACGTCATCATGTCTTGCACCTGCGATGAAGAGTCGACCTCGCTGGGGGTGAATGATCTCACGACCTTGTGGACCGGTCCAAGTCGAGCCGGCTCGATCATTGACCGTCAACCGGACGTCGCGATCATCGCCGAACCGACACAACTGGATGTCGTCGTCGCACATCGCGGAGCCACACGTTGGAAGATTCGGACCACCGGTCGAGCCTGTCACAGCTCCGCACCGCACGAAGGAGTCAATGCGATCTACAAAATGGGCCGCGTCCTCACCGCTCTCGAAGAGTTTGCTACGAAGCTGACGAAGATGATCCCCGCCCACCCGCTTTGCGGCCCGGCGACTTTGAGCGTCGGCCGCATCACCGGCGGCATCAGCGTGAATACCGTGCCGGACAGTTGCGAGATCGAAATCGACCGCCGAGTGATCCCCGGCGAGGACGGCTGGGACGCGATCAAACAGGTGCGCGAACATTTCGCGTCACGATTGGACTTCGAGGTCGAACATCTATCGCCTTGGCTGGTCGGCGTCTCGCTATCCGACGAACTCAACGGGTCGCTCGGCGAGCGACTGCTCGATTGCATCACGAAAGTTGCCGGGCCACATCGGAAAGTCGGCGTCCCGTATGGCACTCACGCCAGCCGCATTGCCTCCGCGGGAGTTCCGTCCGTGGTCTTCGGCCCCGGCGACATCGCGCAAGCTCACACCGTCAACGAATGGGTTGATCTGAGCCAACTGCGTCAGGCGAGTGACGTGTACTTCGCCTATTGCGCGGGGGCGAACTGATCCAAAAAGTGCCCGACGAATAAGAGGGAACGACGAATGGCGACTACCCAATTCGTCGTCTCCCTAGATTCGTCGGGCACTTCTCCGCCGAACGACTTCAACCAACTCAACCCGGATTATTCCAGCTTCGATTTACGATCGCGCCACTCGTATTCCGGGCCTTTGAGCTGCTGCACGTGGTCGTGCAGGAAGCCGATGATCGCCTCTTCGATGCCAATTTTCTTGCCAAGCAACTCGGTACCGCGCAACTTGGCGTTCAAAGGAATGTAGAAGAGTCGCTCTTTGTTCTCTTTCTCCGCTTCTTTCTCTTTTTCTTTCTCTTTTTCCTTGCTGGTTTTCTTGGGTTCGGCGGCTTTCTTGGGTTCGGCAGTCTTCGCGGGATCACCTCCGAGTTGCTTAAAGAGCGTCGAGGCCTGCCCCTTGTCCTGCGGATCGGTCTTCCCCACCAAGATCAGCGCGGCCATCGGAGCGCCAATCGCCTTGAACTGCGGGATCACTTGGTGCGCTGGCACTCCGGGTAGCGTCGTTTCCGGCGACAGGAAGACCATCGCCTGCACATCTTGCCCGCGCGGCGTGCGAGCGACTGGCGTCGCAGCGTCGTCCCAGGGAGCCTTCTGCCAATCCGCCGCCGCGAATGTAATCCCGATCGCCGCGCTCATCCCCGGTGCCACGATCGCCATCTTTCGCATGTTGAGATTCCCCTTCTGATGCTCCTCGTAGATAAATCTCTTGATGCTATCCATGTCGCGAACCATCAATAAGTTGTCAGCCGGTTTGAGATCTGTCCCACCGGTGGCCTTCTTGGCCTTTTCTTTGTCGGCGGGCGCGGCTTTCTTGGCGTCGTCGATCTCCGCCCCCGGCTTGCTTTGACCGTGCTTGCGAAGATCCACCGCGATGACGGCGAAACCTTTGCTTTGCAGTTGTTCAGCAAATCCCTTTGGAGCCGTCGGACTGGGAGCCGACCACACTAATCGGCTTTCGCCTTTCATGTGCATCAGCAGCACCACGGCCGCCTCTTTTCCCTCGTTCGATTTGTAATACGTCAACTTCAACGGCCAGCCATCCGCCAATGAAGGCACTAACTTGTCCTCAATGAGCTTCTCTTGCTTCTCTTGAGCCGCCACGGGCGAGAGGGCAAACAAACCGAAACACGCCAACAAAGTCACCCAGCGAACCATGACCACTGGAGTTCTCACCGGATGGACTGCTCTAGATTGCCAAAGTTCAAACATGTTGTCGCGACCTTTCGTTGTGCCGGGGTTCGCCGAATTCCGCTTCGCCACGATCGCCCCGCCGAACGTCCGCCAGTGTAGAAGTGCCTCGGAACCCTTTCAATTCGCTCTTCCAGCCGCGATGTTTTCTATCGTTCATCTGACTCGCCGTAGCACAGGCGGCTTGCGTGTGCCTGCTGCCCCGATGTTTTCCAGTCAGCCAACTCGCCCGCCACACATGCAAGGATCATCCATGTCCCAGAAAGTGATCGTGACGTCATTGCTCGGCGAAACCGGGCCACATTTTGACCTCTTAAGCAACGCCGGTTTCGAGGCGGTTATTTCCGACCGCAAGCTGAACCTGAATGTCGAAGACGAATTGATCGGCGCGCTACAAGACGCTGTCGCGACCATCGCCGGCTCCGAGTTCTACACGCCGCGAGTGATCACCTCGTGCCCCAAACTGCGAGTCATCGCCCGCACCGGAGTCGGCTTCGATGCCGTCAACCTGCCCGCCTGCGACGAACAGCGGATCGTCGTGGCAACCACTCCCGGTGTGAACCATCACGCCGTCGCCGAGCATACCATCGCCATGCTGATGTCCCTGGCTCGCAATCTGCCTCAACGCGACCGAGAAGTCCGCCAAGGGATCTGGGAACGTAAAGCAACTCCACGAGTCATGGGCCGCACGATCGGCATCGTCGGACTCGGACGCATTGGCCGAGCCGTCGCCACCCGCGCGCGAGGTCTCGGACTCAACGTGCTCGCTTTCGATCCATTCCCCAACCGCGAATTCGCCGAACAGTGGCAAGTCGAATTCACTTCCCTCGACGACCTCTTATCCCGTTCGGATTTCGTTTCGTTGCACCTGCCGATGGATAAGTCGGTGAAGCACCTCATCAACGCACAGTCGCTGCGAACGATGAAACGCGGAGCCATCCTCATCAACACCGCTCGTGGCCCGCTGGTCGATGAAGACGCCTTGTGCGACGCCCTGCAATCCGGTCATCTCCGAGCCGCTGGCCTCGATGTGTTCCACCGAGAGCCGCTGCCGCTCGACAGCCCATTGCTGAAGCTCGACAACGTCCTGACCTGCGGCCACCAAGCTGGCCTCGACCACGAATCGCAGCACGACACTCTGGCGATGGCCGCGCAGATCATCATCGACTTGAAGCAAGGCCGCTGGCCCACCGAGTGCGTCCGCAATTTGGCGGGCGTCAAAAACTGGCAGTGGTGACCAGTTCGTAGTGACCGCATTCATGCGGTCCTCGTTCGACCCGATAAATCGGGTCACCTCAAGCGTCAATGTACCAGCACGAACTCGCCGGAATTCAAGTACGCCCACAAGGCGTCTTGCCAGCCGGAATTCGTCCGCGAGCCGGTTCCTTCGTGGACGAGCCGCCGCAGGGCTTGCTGCTCTTTCGGCGTCGGATACCGAGTCAGCGTGGCGAGGCACAGCCGCTTAATCTTCTCGGCTTCGGTGTCGCGGCTGGTCGTCAGTTTTTCGAGGAACGTGCCGCGATCCATGCTCAGCGCGTGCTGCGTCAGGTCGCTGTTCATCATCAAGAGCGCTTGCGTGATGCTGCTCTCGAAGTTGATGGACTCGTCGTTCTCATCCGTTTGGAAAGCGTGGACGAACTGCTGCAACCACTCATGGCGGCGACGATCGTGGTCACCGGTGGCCAACGGCGTGTTGTCGGCACCGGTCGCGAGCAGCAGCGAATCGTACAACTGCTCGGCAGTCATCCCTTTGATGTAGACGCGACTGAAGAGCGGCGAAGCGCCAGTCTCTGGATTGTCTTGCTCATTCGTTTTCCCGAAGCGGCTGGTGCGTTGATAGGCGTCGCTCAAACAAACCCAGCGAATCAGTTGTTTGCAGTCGTAACCGCTGGCGACGAATTCGCGGGCAAGATGGTCAAGCAGTTCCGGATGGCTCGGCGGATTGTGCGGCCCCATATCATCGACTGGGCGAGTGAACCCGCAGCCGAAGAAGTGATCCCACATCCGATTCACAAACGCCTCAGCGACCTGTGGCTTGTCGCCGGCGGTCATCAACTTCGCGAGTTCATTACGGCGGTTCGTTTCAGCATCTTCATTGATCGCAGTGCCTGCAAACTTCGGGTACGCAACCAATGCCACTCCACGGCGATTCTCGAAGTGCGTCGGGCCGCCAACGTGTTTCGTCTCTAACGCGGCGGCTTGCGACTTCATCTTACCAGCGCTGTCGCTGCGATCCACGCGAGCCACTTTGGTCTGCTGGAAGAAACTGTTGAACGACCAGAAGGCATCCTGCTTCCAATCGTTGAACGGGTGGTCGTGGCACTGCGTGCAACCGATTTGCTGGCCCAGGAAAATCTTCGCGGTGATCGCGGTGGCCGGCACCGCCTGGTTGTTCAAATGAGCCAACAGAAAATTCGTCGCGCCGTTTTGATCGAACGAACCCTCGGCTGAGATGAACTCGGCAACCATCTCGTTCCACGGGCGATTTTTGGCGAAGCTCTCTCGCAGAAATTTCTGCAACGCCGGGCGATTCACGTCTCGTGAATCGGATCGACCAATCAAAAGGTTGGTCCACACGACCGTCCAATTCCGGACGTAAGCCGGGTCATCAAGCAGCGCGTCGAGCAGTTTCTCTCGCTTGCGCACGTCACGGCCGGTTAGAAACTTCTCCGCGACCTCAACCGGTGGGATGTGGCCGACCACGTCGAGATAGATCCGTCGCAACCACTCGGCATCGTCGGCCAGCGGCGACGGTTCAACCCCCTGCAACTTCCAGCCTGCGGCAAGATGCTCATTGATGTCGGCCACAATGCCTTGCGCCGATCCCGCAGTCCTCGTCACCACGCTACCAGCAGGCCGCTGCGGACGCGAATCGTTCGCGGCCACTTTGTCTGCTTGATTTAGCATTTTCGGATCATTGCCTTCCGATGAAGCAGCAGCCGCAATGTTTTCGGACTTCGATCGATCGGTCAGTACCAGCGGCTTACTCGGCGGCAATTCCTCTTTGGGATTTTGAGCAACGACTCGGTCATTATTATTCGTCGCGTGTGACGGAATCGTCTTTGGCTCGTCGTTTCCGGCCACCGGAGTCGAGTCGCTGTTCGGCACGAACCAGCGCCCGATGGAGAACGAGAATACGGCGATCACAGCTACTGAAGCGGCTAAGACCAGCAAACTACGATAACCGCGCTTGGCAGGTGTATCCGAAGGCGACTCGGAGGCGAGCCGCGGTGTGATCGCCGGCTCGAAGTTGGCTCCGTCGTCACCGAAGGCGGTGTTCCAGTGCAGTGTGCCATGCAGGTCGAGATACGCGAGGTAGGCTTGGCGAGCCATCGCGTCACGCAGCACGAGCTGTTCGAGACGTTGTGCATCAGCCGGAGTGAGCCGTTCTTCACACAACGCTTCGAGCCACTCGAAGAGGGCTGGCGGCAATTTGGCGAGGTCTCGCGGAGTCATGATTTGCGGTTCAAAGTAGCCGGGTCACTAAGTGGCCCGAAGGTTCGTTCCGGTCATGGTGTGACCGGTCTAAGGTTTATGTCGCCCTTGCGGTCGCAGTCAGTCGCCGCGTGACGCAATCGAATAACACTTTGCGGATACGGCCAATCGACTGATAGACCGAGTTGGTCGGTCGGCCCAGCCGTTCGGCGACTTTCAAACCGTTCTCGCCGGAAGCGTAGCGAGCTTGAATCAATTCGCGGTCGTCGGCTTTCAGGAGACGCAAGCACTCGGACAACGCCTCGCGGCGTTTTTCGAGTTCATCGCTCATCTCGATCGCATCGGCGGCGACGCGCGAGATGAACTCGTCACTTAAGAGCAGACGGCCGGCTCGTTTCTTCTCCCGGTACTTGAGGATTTCGTAAGTGGCAATCTTTCCGGACCAGGCGAAAAAACTTGTGCCGAGTTGAAACTGACGAAACTTGCTCCAGATGACGACGTTCGTGTCCTGCAAAATCTCTTCGGCATCGGTCACGTTGTTGACTTGAGACAGAATGAACAGGAACAACCTTCGTTGTGATTTCGTGAAAAGCTGAACGAACTCGGCGTTGGGCACCTGCTCCAAGGAGTCGGAATCATCGACGGGTTCGTTGAATTGCGGCTCGGACATTGTGGCTGCGGTAATCAATGGACTTTCTGACGGGACATCTACGCAATCAGTTCGGCAATCGGAGCCTCGCCGTTGGCAATCTTCATCGGACGGCCGCGCTTGGAAGTGTGAACCGTCGTCGTCGGAATACCGAGAGCGTGACAAGCCGTCGCCCAAATGTTCCCCGGAAGATACGGCTTAGTGGTGCAAGTGAGGCCGTCTGCGTCAGTCGCCCCGACCGCCTGGCCTCCCTTGAGTCCACCACCTCCGATCATCACCGACCAGCTTGCCGCCCAGTGATCGCGGCCGACATTTTGATTGATGCGCGGCGTGCGTCCGAATTCGCCCATCCAGACCAACACCACGTCGTTGATCATGCTGCGTTCTTTCAGATCGCTGACCAGCGCGGAAATCGCGGTATCCATCATCGGCAGATGGGCCGTCTTCAGCCGGTTGAACACATCATTGTGCAAGTCCCAGGACTGGCCGAATCCAACTTCGATGAAAGGCACGCCCGCCTCTACCAAACGCCGAGCCATCAGCAACCCGCGGCCAAAATCGTTGTTGCCGCGCATTCCTCTCATTCCACCGGTGGGAGTGCCAGTGCCCGTGTATTTCTCGATCGTCTTGGCATCTTCCTTGTCCACGCGAAACGCTGTCATTTGCTTGGACGTCATCAAGTCAGTGGCCTTTTTGTAGACGTCTTTATGAGCCTGAGGAGCATCACCCCGATTGGATGCGATGAAGTTGTCTTCGATGGTTCCCAGCATCGCGAGCCGCGAAGCCAGTCGGCGTTGATCGATGTCTCCCATATCGGCGTTACGAATCTGCCCCTGCGTGTTGACCACGAACGCGGCATTCGACATCCCCAAGAATCCTGGGCTGCCTGGATCACCACCGATCGACACGAACGAAGGAATTTCCAAATCCTTCCGCTTGGTGCCGAGCTCATGACTGACCACCGAACCGAACGTGGGATGGACCACCGTTGGGTTGGGCACATAGGCCGAGTGCATGAAGTAGCGACCGCGACCGTGATCGGCTTCACGAGTGCTCATCGATCGCACGACATTGAGCACATCGAACTGAGCCGCAGTCTTCGGCAGATGCTCGGTGATCTGGCAGTCCCCTTTGGTGCTGATGGGCTTGAACTCACCGCCATTCTTGCTGCCCGGTTTTAAGTCCCAGAGGTCGATGGTCGGCGGACCTCCGCCCATCCACATCAGGATGCAAGCCTTTTGGTTCTTCTTGACCGTCTCCGCATGAACTTGCAAATGCTGCATGAATTGCACAGCGGGGATCGTTGCCGCACTGGCAGCCATGTGACTCAGGAAATGGCGACGAGTCATCCCGGCGGGAATAAGGTTCATGGCAATACTCCTCTGCAAAGGGTCGAGCGGTTACTGAACCATCAACGTCGAATCGAAGTTGTGCGATAAAAAACGGGGGCGATGCCGCCCCCGTTTTCAATCCGTTCCAGCGGACGCCGCCATGATTAGCCGATCAATTCGGCAATCGGAGCTTCGCCGTTGGCGATCTTCATCGGACGGCCACGCTTGGAGGTGTGAACCGTCGTCGTTGGAATACCAAGAGCGTGGCAAGCCGTCGCCCAGATGTTGCCGGGGAGGTACGGCTTGCTCGTGCAGGTGAGGCCGTCCGCGTCGGTTTCACCAACACCCAGGCCACCCTTGAGATTGCCGCCACCGATCATCACGGACCAGCTTGCCGCCCAGTGATCGCGTCCAACATCTTGGTTGATGCGTGGCGTGCGACCGAACTCGCCCATCCACACGACAACCACGTCCTTAATCATGCTGCGTTCTTTGAGGTCGGTGACCAACGCGGAAATCGCAGTGTCCATCGCCGGCAGGTTGCGGTCCTTGAGCGTATTGAAAACGTTCGCGTGCAAGTCCCAACCGCCCATGCCGACTTCAACGAACGGCACACCCGCTTCGACCAACCGGCGAGCCATCAGCAAGCCACGGCCGAAATCGTTATTGGCTCGCCCCATCATTCCGGCAGGAGCGCCAGCATTGGTGTAACGGTCGAGGGTCTTCGGATCTTCCTTGTCGATGCGGAACGCTTCCATTTGCTTCGAGGTCATCAAATCGATGGCCTTCTTGTAAACGTCCTTGTGAGCCTGCGGAGCCTCACCGCGTTTCGACGCGATGAAGCTGTCTTCGATCGTGCCGAGCATCTTGAGTCGGTTCTTAAACCGATTCGGGTCCATGCCGTCGGTATCCGCGTTCTGGATACGCCCCTGGGTATTCACGACGAACGCCGAGTTCCCCATTCCCAAGAAGCCTGGGCTACCTGGGTCACCACCAATCGAGACGAACGACGGAATTTCCAACTCTTTGCGTTTCGAGCCAAGCTCGTGGCTGACCACCGAGCCGAATGTCGGATGAACGACGGTCGGGTTCGGCACATAAGCGGTGTGCATGAAGTAACGGCCGCGGCCGTGATCGGCTTCGCGAGTGCTCATCGAACGGACGGTGTTGAGCACATCGAACTGAGCTGCCGTCTTCGGCATGTGCTCGCTGATTTGAGTGCCTGCCGCTGTAATCGGCTTGAATTCGCCGCCATTCTTGCTGCCCGGCTTCAAATCCCAGATGTCGATGGTCGGAGGTCCTCCGCCCATCCACATCAGGATGCAGGCCTTTTGGTTTTTCTTCACCGTCTCCGCGTGAACTTGCAGATGCTGCATGAACTGAATGGCGGGGATCGTCGCCGCCGTGGCGGCCATGTGACTCATAAAGTGGCGGCGAGTCATACCATTGGGAACGAGGTTCATCAGATTTCCTTTCGAAAGGTTGGGTTGAGCGAAGTTCTCAGATTTGAAATCTGAGGTTTGGAATTTCAGTGAATGAAGATGAACTCGTTGGAGTTCAACAGAGCCCAGAACATGTCTTGGTACGCGGCCAGCTTTTGATCGTTGGGAACACGCACAACTCCCGCCGCCATTTGCTGTTCTTTGGCGTTCGGGTTACGACCCAGCGTCGTCAAATACAGACGGCGAATGCGGTCCTTATCCTGCGGCGTCTCGGACAGGATCGCGTTAAGGAAACTCCCCTTCTGAGCACTGATCGCGTCTTTGACCAATTCTCCGTTCATCATCATCAAAGCTTGGGGGATCGAACCATTGAAGGTTGTCGACTCGTCCCCTTCGTCGGTGCCAAAGGTCGTGACAAACTGCCGCAGCCAGACTCGCTTCTTGTCTTCGGCTTGCTCCCAACTGGATCGACCGGACTTGTGGGCATTCGTGGCGACGATCAGTGAATCGTAAAGCTGTTCGGCCGACATCGACTTCAAATAAACGTGACTAAAGAGAGCCGTCGTGCCGGCGGCCGGATTGTCTTTCTCTTCGTTGGCCTTAGTGGCTTGACTCGTGAGGTTGTACGCCTCGGAGTTACAGATCCAGCGAACAAGTTGCTTTACATCGTAGCGCGACTTCACGAATTCGGCCCCTAGGCGATCGAGCAGGTCCGGATGCGAAGCAGGATTGTGCGGCCCCAAGTCATCGACCGGTTTCGTGAAACCATAGCCGAAGAATTGACTCCACATCCGATTGACCATCGCCAGCGAGACGAGCGGCTTTTCCCCCTCCGTCATCAACTTGGCCAGCACTTCGCGGCGGTTCACATCCCAGCCGTCTTTGTCTTTCTTGGCGACTTCAGCGTCTTGCCCAAAATAGCGGGGATAAGCAGCTTCAATCAGACCATTGCGACGTTCGTAGGTGACGTGATCATCCACATTATCGCGACGATTCAACTCAACATAATCCGTAACATTCCGACCGGCCTTCGCGTCGTACTTCTGAACCGTCCGCTTGGTCAACTGGCGGAAGAAATTATTGAACTCCCAGAATTGGCGCTGCTGCCAATCATTGAACGGATGATTGTGGCACTGGGTGCATTGAACCTGCATGCCCATAAACAGCCGAGTCGTCTTAGCGGTCGCTTGCACTCCATCATCCGGCATCACCATTTGAGCCAGGATGTAATTGACCGCGCCGTTTTCCTCGTAGTTGCCCTCAGCGGCGACGATGTCAACCACCACTTCATTCCACGGGCGGTTTCTCGTGAACGCTTCACGGAGAAATTTCTCCATACCTTTGCGGCTGACGTCTCGCGGAGCTGTTTGGCCGATCGTCAGGTTCGCCCACACGGTCGTCCAATGGCGGACATAGGCGGGATCGTCCAGCAACTTATCGATCAGCTTCGACCGCTTCGCCTTATCTTTGTCAGCGAGGAATTTCTCGATGTCTTCCATCGGTGGAACGTGACCCACGATGTCGAGGTAAACGCGGCGAATCCACTCGCCGTCACCAGCGACTTCAGAAGGCTCAACTTCATTGTCGGCCCAGCCTTGGCGGATTTGTTCGTTGATGTAGGAGATGAGCACGTCGGACGAACCGGTCGTGAACTCTTCTCGCTTTTTGCCGGCCGGCTTCGCTTCGTCTGCAGCCTTTTTGGTGCCGGACTTCGCATCCTTGGCGATTGCCTTGGACTTTGCATCTTTGGATCCTGGTTCCTCGGCGGTCATTGCGACCGAGGCGCTGATGGCGACCGCCAGACTGGCTGCCACCCAGCGAGCCATTCGACTTCCGCACCACATCCGCATCATTCGAGTTTCCCCTTGTCTGAACTGACCCTAAAGAACTGGTTCGCGCCGTTTGCCCGCTCGTGCGACGAGCGTTACCTTGCGACCGTTGTTGCGTCTCGCAAATTCGCGATGGGAAATTACCTGTGCCGAACCAGCGACGTTCGCGACATTCTGTCTGATTTTCCAAATCGCAGTCTGCGAGTGCCTGTCTCTCTAGCCGCTTAACTCTTGCCCTGAAAGCCAGTTGAGGCCCAAATTACGGCCTGCCGAAGGAACGCCCGATGAGCTCCCCTGCGACCCTTTCCGGACGAGTCGCCGTCATTACCGGTGGAGCCAGCGGCATCGGTCGAGCAACCGCCGTCCTATTGGCTCAACACGGCTCTCGAGTCTTCGTCGGAGATTTTCGGCTGACTCCGGAAACTCAACAGTCTTTGCAGGCATTGGAAATCGATGCCTCCGCTTGCGATGTCCGAAATGTTGCCGATTTGCAACGCCTGATCGACGGGGCCGCAAACGCCGCCGGACGGCGCGATAGCCTCGTCAACAACGCCGGCATTGGTATGGTTAAGCAGGTTCAAGCGGTCTCCGAAGAGGACTGGGACAACTGTCTGGATACGAATTTCAAGGCCGCCTTCTTTGGAGCCAAGTTCGCGATCCCGCACCTGATCGCGGCAGGAGGAGGCAGCATCGTCAATACCGCCAGTAACGCGGGCTTGCTCCCGCGAGCACATGATCCCGTTTACTCGATCAGCAAAATGGCCCTGATCGGCCTGACAAAGAGTCTCGCCCTCTGCCATTCGAAAGATCGCATTCGCATTAACGCCGTCTGTCCCGGTCCGGTCATCGACACCGGCATGATGAACGCCGACCTTGCCGCCGCTGCCGATCGAGGCGCCACGGCCAAGCAATTCATCGCCGCGAGCCCGCTCGCGAATGCACACGCGCGGATGATCCGGCCTGACGAAGTCGCCGAAGCGATCCTGTACCTTGTTAGCGATGCGGCTTGCATGGTGACCGGCACCGCCATCGCCATTGATGGCGGGAAATCGTTAGGAGTTCCTCCGAAATCTTGAGGGGCGAATGGCCTGGCTAGGTACGCATCAACGGCACCTGTAAGATCAAAACCGTGTGCGGTCCGAGCCGCAGCGGAGAGTTCCATGCCGATCAACTTACAATCGCTGGCGAGTCGCTGCATCCTCGTTGCGGCTCTCGCTTGGTTCTACCCCGCATTGCTGATGGGCCAGCTTCAGGCGAATTCCAATCCGCAGGAATTCGTAGACGCTTTTATGGCCACCGAGCTGGCCAAGCTCATCGACAAAGTTCAAAGACAGGGGAATGAGTTCGATGCCCCCCGCGAGAAGGATTTGCTCGCAGCAGGCTCACGCACCGGCGAGCATGATCCCGCCTGGCAACGACGCATGGATGATGCGGTGCGGTTTATCATCGGCATGCAAGAGCGGGCCGGCATCGACATGATCTCGGACGGCGAGTGGCGGCGAGAGAGCTACGTCGATGTGATCGGCGAGATCATGACCGGTTGCCGCTGGGTTCAACGCGATCAGTTTCAGTACCACCAAGTCGTGGTCGAACGGATGCAGCCGCGCCGTCCCGGAGTCATCGCCGAAGAGGCTCGATTCTTGCGAGAGTACACGGACCGGCATGTGAAGGTCTGCCTGCCGTCGCCGTATCTCGTCGGCCAACGGATGTGGGAACCGAACTATTCCAAAGATGCGTACTCGACACGCGACGAATTCTGCGAAGCACTGGTGCCAGTGCTGCGAGCCGAATTGCTCGCGATCCGCGACGTCGGCGTGGACGTCATGCAACTCGACGAACCGCACCTGTGCGTGCTTGTGGACCCGAAGGTGCGAGCAACGTTCGCGGACCCGGAAGCAGAGATGCGCAAGGCCGTGGACTGGATCAACGAAATCGTCTCCGGCGTGAGCGGCGTCACGCTCGCCGTTCATTTATGCCGACGCAATTGGGGCCGGCGCGGCTGGGGCGCGGCCGGTGGATACGAGGCAATCCTGTCGCACATCCAGCGGATCAAGGTCGAGCAACTCATGCTGGAGATCTCGATCCCGGCCGCTGGCGACGTCGCCGTGCTCCGCGAATTGCCCGATCACGTGCGGATCGGCCTGGGTTGCGTCGATGTCCGCTTCCCGGAGATTGACACTCCCGAGCAGATTGTCGAACGAGTCCAGAAAGCACTCGAATACGTCGCTCCTGAGCGGATCATGCTGAATCCGGACTGCGGCTTCGCTCCCGGCAAGGATCACGACATCCCACTCGAAGAAGCCTACGCCAAACTCAAGAACGAAGCGTTCGCCGCCAAAAGATTGCGCGAGCTATACACCGCATAAAAAGGAGACCACCCATGACCGTCGCCGTTCAAACAGCCGAGCAACTCTGCACGAAAAAATGTGCCCCCTGTGAAGGGGGCGTCCCCAAGCTGACCAATGCCGAAGCCGAAGCGCAGATCAAACAGCTTTCCGGCTGGGAACTCACAAGCAATCACGACCGTATCCGCAAAACATGGATCACGAAAAACTTTATGGCGGCAATGAACTTCTTCAACCACGTCGCTTGCGTCGCCGAGTGCGAAGGACATCATCCTGATCTGCACCTGGAGAGCTATCGAAAGGTGACCATCGAAATCTACACGCACGCGATCGGCGGCTTGTCCGTGAACGATTTCATCCTCGCCGCCAAGATCGACTCACTCCCCGTCTCGCTCAAGCAATGAACCGCGACACGAACCCGACGCGTAAGCGAGGCCCAGAGTCCAACACTCCTCGCTTGCGTGTCGGGTTAGTAGGCCCTGTGCCGTCTTTCCACTTTCCTTTTTGAGTACCCCAATGCAAACCGTCACTGAATACCTGGAATCCCATCAAACCGAAGCCATCGAAACGCTGAAATCGCTGCTGCGCATTCCAAGCGTCAGTGCAATCACGGCCCACAAACCGGACGTGCGCCGCGCGGCGGAATTCGTCCGCGAGCAACTCGCCTCCGCCGGACTGACGACCGAGTTGGTCGAAACGGCCGGACATCCGATTGTCTACGCGGAATGGCTGAAGGCGGCGAACGCACCGACCGCTCTGGTCTACGGCCATTACGACGTGCAGCCCCCCGATCCGCTCGACAAGTGGGTGACACCGCCGTTTGAACCGGACGCACGCGACGGCTGCCTGTGGGCTCGCGGCGCGACGGACGACAAAGGCCAGATGATGACCCATGTGTTATCCGTCGCCGCCTGGCTGAAGGCAGAAGGCCGGCTACCGATCAACGTCAAGTTCGTCATCGAAGGGGAGGAAGAGGTTGGCAGCGAGAACCTCGATAAGTTTCTTGCCGCGCGGCGCGACCAACTGCGAAGCGACATCGCCGTTATCAGCGACACGAGCCAATACGCACCGAACATTCCAGCGATCACTTACGGACTGCGCGGCATATTGGCCTGCGAGATTCGCTTGCACGGCCCCAAGCAGGACTTGCACAGCGGCATCTTCGGCGGAGCAATCACCAATCCCGCCAATGCGCTGTCTCGGCTGATCGCCTCACTGCACGATGCTCACGGCCGAGTTCAAATCCCCGACTTCTATGACGACGTGCTGCCGCTGAGCCCTGACGAACGAGCCAGCTTCGGGGCGTTACCATTTCACGAAGCGGACTTCTTCGCGAGCGTTGGAGTCACCGCTGGCTGGGGCGAAGAGGGCTTCAGTTCCACCGAGCGTCGTTGGGCCCGTCCAACCTGCGACGTCAACGGCCTGACCTCTGGGTATCAAGGCGAAGGACCGAAGACGATCATCCCTTCGTGGGCCTCGGCGAAGATCACTTGCCGGCTGGTTCCCAACCAAGACCCGCACAAGCTGCTCAAGTCGCTCGGCCAGTTCTTGCAACAGCAAACTCCTCCTGGTTGCCGCTTGGAGTTCAGCGAACAACACGGCTGCCCCGGCTTCGTCGCCGACCGAAACAGTCCGTTCATGGCGGCCGCCAACGCCGCGATTCGAGAAGCCTTCGGCGTCGCTCCCGTCATGATTCGCGAGGGAGGTTCGATCCCCGTGGTCGGTACGCTCAAGGAATTGCTCGGCGTGGACACCTTGCTGCTCGGTTGGGGCCAGAACACGGACAATCTTCATAGCCCCAACGAACACTTTTCTATTGCCGATTTTCATCGCGGCACGCTGGCCAGCGCGAGTCTTTGGAATCACATCGCACAACGTACTCGCAGTTAGCTCGGCAAATCTGCGCAATGCTAGTTTTTGAATTTGCGCTGTTTTTGAATTGGCCCCATCCGGCTTGCCCGGATGGGGTCTGACTCGGTTGGCGGCACTATGACGCACCTTCGAAAATGGTGGCCTCACTTCTTTGAATTATTTGATCGAGCAATCTTCGTGCTCGTGGTCGCTGGATGCTCACCCAGTGGCCCAATGCCCGAATCACCCAAATTGGATCGTCCGCTGCGAACGATCGATTCGCTTCGAGCCAACAAGAACGAGCGATCGCCAACCGCTGATTCAGAAAACTCCTCCGTTAAGTCTTCTGAGCCGATTCGTGATGACGACTGGTTTGAGGATGTGACCAACACGAGTGGGATTCTTTCAACGTATCGGAACGGACAAGAGGCGGGACACCTTTTCATTCTTGAAAGCCTGGGTGGCGGTGCCGGACTGTTCGATTTCGATCGTGACGGAAATCTGGATGTTTTTCTAACGGGCGGCGGATCGATCACCGGAGCGAAGCCGGAGCTACAGGGGCTACCGTCGGCACTGTTCCGTAATGCGGAGGGATGGCAGTTTTCAAACGTCACATCAGCAGCACACGTCGATCGGCCGGGAGATTATTCTCACGGCTGCTGTGCGGTGGATTACGACAATGACGGTTTTTCAGATCTGCTCGTGACGGCGTACGGCCGATGCCGGCTGTTTCGCAATCAGGGAGACGGTTCGTTCGACGAAGTTTCGGATGCTGCGGGCATCGATCGCGTGGGTTGGTGGACAGGGGCCGCATGGGGAGATGTTGATCACGATGGATTCAGTGACTTGCTGGTAACGGCTTATGTGGAATGGTCCCCGGCCACGGATCGACCTTGTCGGAATTCGAAGAATCAACGTGAAGTCTGCAGCCCCAATCGATATGCGCCGGCGAACGATTGTCTGTATCGAAATCGAGGTGATGGCACCTTCGTTGAAGCGGGCCGCGAGTTCGGGCTCGTCACCGGTGGTAACGGGCTGGGAGTGATCGCGGCGGAACTGAATGGAGACGGGTTGGTTGACTTCTACGTTGCGAATGACGAGTCCGACAATTTCTTGTACCTCGGAAACCCTGACGGCAAGCTAAGCGAGACGGCACAGTCCGCGGGTGTGGCGGTCAATCAGTATGGGACGCACGAGGGAAGCATGGGGCTTGATGCTGGCGACTACGACAGAGATGGCCGACCGGACTTGTGGGTGACGAATTTTGAGCATGAAGACAACGCGCTCTATCGAAATCTCGGAGGTCAGATGTATTCGCAGACGACCAACCAAGCCGGTCTTGCCGGACGCTCGCGGTTGCATGTCGGATTTGGAACCGCGATGGAGGATTTCAATGGCGATGGCTGGCTGGACCTGCTCGTGATCAACGGCCATGTCTTTTATGGTGGTGGCCAATTGCCGTACCGACAGCATTCGCAATTGTTTCAGAATGGAAAGAACGGGCGATTTGACGACGTGTCGAGTGTCGGCGGAGGATATTTTCGAGCTGATCATTCTGGACGGGGGGCGGCGATCGGAGATCTCGATAACGATGGCCGGTTGGACTTTGTTGTCGTTCATCAAAATGATCCGGCAGCAATTCTTCGTAACCGAACACCGGCGAAAAGTTTCATCCGACTGGAGCTTATAGGAACTCAAGCCAACCGCGACGCCATCGGGGCCGTCGTGACGACTCTGAATCAATCACGTCGCGATGTCCGATTTGTCAAAAGCGGTGCAGGATACTTTTCTCAATTTGATCGCCGAGTTGTGTTGTCCGGCGTCACGGCCTCCGTGGACTTCGAGGTGCGTTGGCCAGCCGGTCGACGAGAGGTGTTTCGGCAACTTTCTGAAGGTCAAACTCACGTTCTCGTCCAAGGCAAAGGGCTTGATGATGCCGTCCCGTGAGCGTCCGAAATCACGCCGCATTTCATGGAAAGTCGCCACGTTCGCGACGCTGACGATTCTTGCGTTGGTTGCCCTGAACTTGTGGCCGACAAATCCGCAAACGCTGTTTCAACAGGCTCTGTCCGACCGAAACCCGGCCACTCAAATCTCGTTGTTGCAGCAGGCTATGGCCACTTCCAACGGCGGATTTCCTGAAGCGGAGTCGCGTTTGTGTCTGTTGCTTTCAAAGGACAAACGATGGGATGAAGTCGAGCGGTTGCTCTCGCATTCGGACGTCGCTCGGTGGCCTGAACACGAGCGGAAGACATTCGCGGAAACCTGCGTACAAACCTCGCAATGGAAGTGCTTGGAACACTTGGCCGCAGTCATGCCCGACAACGCTCGTCACTGGTGGCAGTTGGCGAGAAGTCACGAACAGCACGAGAACCTGATGGGGGCCATCCAGACTTACGAAGCGGCGCTGAATCAAGACATTCCGCCATCCGACGCATTGGCAATGCGACACCAATTGCTCGACCACTGTGTTGATGTCGGCGAACTCAAGCGTGCCCAAGAATTACTTCACTTCTTGGTTTCTCACGGCGAGCATGGACCGCAAATCGACGTCTATCAAGCTCGCATCTTTCATCTCGAAGGCCAACCAGCAAAGGCTCTCGACGCTCTCAACTCGGCGCTGCGGGAACTCGGAGAACTTCCCGAGGGCTTGCGTCTGCGCGGCATCCTCCAGATGGAACTTGGGCAACTCGAAAGTGCCATCAAGGACTTTCGTCGCGTCATCGAACTGACTCCTCACGACGAAATCGCCTATTTCAAATTGGCCGAATCCTATCGGCATCTCGGACATCGCGATGGAAGCGAATCGATGTTGGAGCTCGCCCAAAAAACTCATGACGCATATTTCAGCCATCACAAACGAAAGTTGAGATTGACCGAGCTTGCAAATCAACTGAAGCAATCTCCGAACGATCAAGAACTGCGATTTGAATTCCAGAAACTCAGGGCCGAATTCGGCAGGGAATGACCGCTCGATTTACGATTGCCCCACGGATGACTATTTATTTCGACGAGATTTTGAAATCGGCGTTGCTGGTGCCGCTCGCAGGAACTGGAAAACTCAATTTCGTGGTCTTGGGGTCGCTGTACTCAGGCGGAATCAGACTGCTTGACTTTCCCCCGCCGGAGGCCTCTTTATCTTTCGCGTCCGCCATCGCCGCGACTTGTCCGGCATCCATGCCAGGGATCGAGGTGTCGACTCCGCTTGCCACCTCAGGATTCACTTTTTTGAAGTAAATTTTATTCGGCCCCTCTGCCGCTCCACCAACCAGTTGGTATTTCCCCTCAGCATTGGTCTTACCATATCCCTCAAATTTGTCCGTAAAAAAATAAACCTCCACACCCTCCAATGGTTTGCCGTCGATAGACACCGTCCCAGAAACATCAACGCCCTTAAAACCACCACCGCCGCCACCACAACCAGCGGCTGGGACGGAGAGAATCAGGAATAGCAAAAAGTGTTTGTAAGTCATTCTAATACCTATCCATGAAGATGCTTTGATCAAACGTCACAGCGCGCTTCTTGTTGTGACTTTGAGAGAATAAATAGCTCTCAAAGCCACCCAACGAAAATCGCTAGTGCCTTATCAAGCCTAGAAATTGGGGGAGCCGTGTTCGTCAGAACGCAAAAATCCCGCACTTTGGAGAATAGGGCTTTCCAGAATCTCTGTTTTGACAAGTCGTCTCTAAAACTCCGCCACCACGTCTCTTTGTGCGATACTCACGAGTGCTGCGATGACGGTTGGATGGAGTGTTTGATTGATGAATCGCACGGCCCCATCGGCCATGACGGCGTGCGCCCCCCCAGTATGCTGGCTGCCGGCCCCCCAAGCGTAGGGAGCCGGATTCGGGGGGGTCCAAGGCCTATTAATTCCGTAGGCCGTGGGAATAATGAAGTGTGTGTGTGTGTACGCCGCCAAGAATGGGCCATAGGCGGAGTTCTGTTTTCGGAACGGCGTCTCGATCAACATGAAAGTGCTCGAAGTACCATCCTTGATCTGTGCCGTGCTCGCAGAGGCATTAATTCCATTCATCGAACGATTGGCATTCGTGTTGCGAGTCCAGATTCGGCCAGCGTTGCCATTATATTCCGTGGTCTCATGAACGAAGCCGTAACTCACACGTTGGGCCGACGTAATTGTATACATGTTCTGAGTCGCATATGTGTGAGGTGTGTCGTAGTCCACTTCGCTCGGACAAACAAAAGCTGCGAGCTTGGTATTTTGCACGACAACCTGATTACCTCCCCCGCCAACCGCCAGCCAGTCGGCCTTACCAGTTGCCAAATTGAAGTTGATCTTCTTGAAAAGAGACACCCCATCCATGTGCGGCAACAAGTAGAGATAGCCGGTGTGATTCCGAATCTCGCCGGCCGGCACGAAGCTGGAGGACAAGTTGGAACCGGGGTTCATAGTCGAAGGCGTGAACATCTTGTGGGTGTCGTGGTAATTGTGTTGCGCAAGTCCTATTTGTTTCAGGTTGTTCTTGCACTGTGAGCGTCTCGCCGCTTCACGAGCCTGTTGCACCGCAGGGAGCAACAAAGCGATCAAAACCGCAATGATGGCGATCACCACAAGCAGCTCAATCAGAGTAAACCCTCGACGTTTTGTGGACATGGCGTGGTTCCTCAATCAGAAGGACAGGAAAGATCGGCAAGGCTCGGAATCAGAGTGTGCCTCGACGGGTGAATGCAAATAGGAAGCCAAAAGACGGGTCACTGAAAACTCTGCTTGAAAAACGTGCCACAACATTCTTTGGAGACAATACAAGAAGCACAATTCTAGGTTTGAGAACCTTAAGAAAACATGAAGCCCCGTCTTTAATCTTTCAATCGACTGCGCGATTTCCTAGCAAAAGATGGTGCTCATCCTGGCGATCGCGGCTCGATCAATTCTCAGCGCAGACCCGCGAGGTCTTGCAGCGTGTGCCAATTCGCCAAGCGATCGGCCTTCGCGTACAGCAGCGTTTCGGACGGGTTGCCGTCTTTGTCGAAGTGCTTGGCGAAGCGGCCTTCGCTGCGGGCGAAGTCGATGAAGTCCACGATGGCTCCGGTCTTGGGGTTCTTGAACCAGTCCTCTTTGATGGCGGGATTGCCCTGCAATGAAAGGCACTTCTTGATGGTGTCCCCTTGGCGCGGATCGAACAGCACCAGCGGGAACGCGCGTGTATCGACGGCGAGGCGGGCTTGTTCGGAAGCCATGTTGTCGGCGACACCGTGTTCGGGCTGGCAAGTCGTGTAGCAATTGATGATCGCCGGGCCGTCGAATTCCAACGCACCGAGCACCGCTTTGTAGAAGTGATTCGTGTGAGCACACGTCGTTTGCGCGACGTAGGTCCGCGGGTGCATCATGGCGATCTGAGCGATCTCTTTGCGGCGTTCCTGTTTGCCATCGTACTTCTTGCCGTGCAGGCTCATTTTCGTGTTTTGCCCCGTGTAGGTGGCGGTTGAGGCTTGGCCGCCCGTGTTCGAGTACACCTGCGTGTCGAGCACGAACACTTTGACGGGCATGCCCGAAGCGAACATGCGGGAGAGCGATTGGAAGCCGATATCGAACATGGCTCCGTCACCGCCGATGCACCAGAGTGGCTTGCCCTGCCAGCCGATTTGATCCCAGCGAGCACGCACTCCCATCGCGTCGGCCGGAGCGTTCTCGAACAGCGAATTCGTCCACGGCACGAGGTATGGGTTGTACGGATACGTCGAAGTGTAGACCGTGTTGCAGCCGGTCGCGGCGATGATGCCCCATTGGTCGCCGTACTTCGCACCGGTCGCCGCGCAGAGCATTCGCAAAGCCGTTCCTTCTCCGCAACCGGCGCACGATCCCGCGCCGCCGACGTAGATGTGAGTCTTCTCTTTCAGCATCATGTCGATCAGCAGGTTGTCGTTGATGTACCGCTCGTCCGATGGACCGAACTGCTTGAAGAGTCGATGACTCTTGCGGATGTCCTTCATCAGCGGATCGGTCTTATTGACCATCTTGAGTGCGTCGTCGTCGCAGACCGTGACGCACTCCGCGCAGCCTTTGCATTTGCTGGGGTCGATAATGATCGCGAAGCGGCCCCCCTCTTGGCCTTTCTTCTGCGGGCCTTCGTAGTACTTGCGGGTCTTCGACCATTGATGGGCAAACTTTTCTCGCTCCTCCGGATCAGTGATGGAGAGCAGTCGTTCTTCCAGCGTCGATTCGGCGAGCACTTTGCCGAGGATCGCGGTGTCCGGGCACTCGGTGACGCAGTCCATGCAGCCGGTGCAGTTCTCTGGGATGTATTCCGGAATTTCGGGAGCGACGTAGCTGAAGTCGCGCAGAGTCGCACTGCCTGCGGCAATGAGTGACCTTGCGATCGGCAGGTCAGAGGGGAGTTCTTTCTCACCGTAGCCTTCTTCGTAGCCGCGGATGACTCGTTCGTTGAAGTCCTCGACATCGAGGATCGGCAGGCTGCACAGCTTGTACGGCGAGTCAACCAGCGTGCCGTAGCTGTTGTTGTTGTAGGGGTCGCGTGCGTTCGCCTCGTTCATCGAGGGGAGTTTGGTGGGGAGTTCAGCAACAGACATGATGGTGCTCCTTATTTGTAGGTCAGGCTTTCCGGCCCGACTCGAGTGGCGAAAGAACGTCGATGGTCCATTGGATCGGCCTGGAAAGGCTGACCTACGCGTTGATGATCCCGGCGGGAATTTCCTGCATGTCGCTGTAGCCTTGTCGGACGCAGTTGAGGTTGTCTTGGACGACTTGGTCGCCTCGTTTGCCGAAGTATTTTCGCAGGGCCTTTTCGACGCCGCTGTAGACTTCGGCGTCAGTCATGCCGCTTTCCTTCGAGTACGGAGTGAGCTTCAAGAATCCGCCTAGCAGGACGATTCCCTGCATACGCATTTCGAGGTCGGCTTCCGAGGCGACGGTGCGGGCGATCTTGACCATGTCGATGAAGAAGACTCGCAGGTGCTTGTCTCGGATGACCTTCTTCTGGTGCTCCGGGATGCGTTGCCAGACATCCGCCGGAGTCGTGTAGGGACTCTGCATGAAGATCGCCCCGCCATCGACGATGCCCGTCAGCGGGTTGCCACTGAAGAGGGCGTTTGTGTCGTTGAGGACCACCAGATCGACGTGTTCCAGTTCGCTGTGCGTGTAGATGTGCGAGTCGGCGATCGTTAAGTAATACGTCGTCGGCAAGCCCTTTTTCTCCGAGCCGTACTTCGGGTACGCCTGCACGTCCTTGCCGAAGACTTGGCCTCCGATCGTGGCGATGACCTTGTTGGTCGTAACCGAACCGAAGCCGCCGACCGAGTGGCCGCGCATCGAAAAACCGCCGTGCGGCCGCAGGTCTGGGTCTTCTTTGATGTGCAAATTGAGGGGGTGGTTGATGCCGACACAGAAGAAGTCAGGGCCGTTGTCGACCATGTTGTCGTAGGCGGCGATCAAGTCGCCAGGACGGACGTCGCGGCTGCCGAGTCCCGCCGCTCCGTAGAAGATGTGCGGGACGCGGCTGATTTTTTCGATACCGTTCTGGCCAACAATCGCATCGCAGAACGCGGCCTTGATCTCGCGAGTCAGATGGTTGCCGGTCGTGGAAAGCGGATCGTCCATCCGTTCGAGAACCGTGAACGCTTTGCAGTCCTTGAGCGCGTCGATGATCGCCTGCGACGGGAACGGCCGGAAGCAAGTGACGTTCAAGCAACCGACCGCCATACCCCGTTTCTCCCGGAGGTAATCGACCGTTGCCTGGGCCGTCTCCATGTACGAGCCCATGCCGACGATGATGTAGTCGGCGTCCTCGCAGCGGTAAGGCGTGACGAAGTCGTACCGCCGACCGGTCTTCAAATAAAACTCCTCAAAGGCATCGCGGAGCGCGGGTTCGCACTGCTCGTAGTACCAACGTTGAGCAATCTTGCCCTTCATGTACGAGTCTTGGTTCTGCACCACGCCCGACATGACGGGATTGGCCGGGTCCATGAAGTTGATCAGTTTCTCTTCGGGCTTGCCGACGAACTGCTTCATGAATTCCGGTTCGAGCAATCGAACGCTTTCGACGGTATGCGTCGTGAGGAATCCGTCTTGGACATTCATAAACGGCGTCTTGGAAGCCTCGGCCGCGCGTCGTGAGATCAAGCAGAGGTCGCCCGCTTCTTGCGCGTTGCGAGCGAAGACCATGCCCCATCCGCAATCGGCAACACCGCACACGTCGTCGTGTCCGGCATGGACGTTGAGTCCCTGGCTGGTTAACGCTCGCGCGCCGATGTTGAACACCACCCCTAGCCGTTTGCCGGAGATCGTGTAGAGCACTTCCTTCATCAGGATCAGGCCCTGACCTGACGTGAAGTTGGTGACTCGCCCTCCTGCCAATGCGAAGCCTTCGCAGAAGGTCGCGGCAGAGTGTTCGCTTTCCGGCTCGACGAAGACCAACTGGTCGCCCCAGAGGTTGGGGATACCGTTCATCATGGCCGCGTTGAAGCCGCCGCCCATCGTGGTCGAACTGGTGATCGGGAACGCTCCTGAACCCTGGCTGATGCGCGATTCCACCCACACGACCGCTTCCGCGCCGTCGCAGGTGGTCGGGAGGCCGGGATATTCAAATTTGGGTTCGGCCTCGTCGTCGCTGGGCTGACGAGCGACCCGTTCGGTCATCATCGTGGTCATGAGAGGTACTCCGTAATTAATGGAAACGGACGATTTCGAGAGAGGTCAGAATTGAAGTGGCAGGCTTGCCACATCACGGAACAGGGTTGAATAATCGCGACGCTACGAATCGGGACGCCCCAAAGGGAGATCATCTTGCCGATCCGCACTATGGATTTGCTGTTTGAGGAAACCGGTCTGTCGATCGAAGAAATCGCCGATCGATCGAAACTGGAGTCCGACCGAATCGAGGCGATCGTGGTGGGCCGCTGGACTCCCAGCCCTGACGAACGTCAGCGATTGGCGGCGGCTTTTGGCGTGACGATAGACGACATCAGTTGGGGACACTCGATGGCACCGCGCGTGATTCGGTATCACCGCTTTGGTTTGCGCGACGGATTTTAGAATCCGAGCCATAGGTGCCTCCCGCCGTTTTAGGCGTCCCCCAAGATGGCCGCCGGAGTGAGTGAGATCACCGAGTCGTGATGGTGCTCGTAAGCATACGGGGACCATTTCAGCGGGGAGCACCCCCGAATGCGGGCTCGCAGTCGGCATTGGCCGGGCACGCATTCGATGAGCGTGACTTCGATCTGGCCAGCGCGTTCATCGTTCAATTCCAGACGATAGGGCCGACCGAGTTGCAGGCATTCCTGCTGGGGCGGGTCGATTAACAAACTCCACGTCCACCCGGACTCTGAATCGAGGGCCCCATGATCGAGGCTAGCCTCCAGATTCCTGAGCACCACCCAGCCGATGAGTAACCGTCCCCGAATCTCACCCATGATGCCTCCTAAGAGTGCAATCGCCGGTCTGAGAAGCTGACGAAACCAAAACTGCGGACTACAGAACCATTATTGAAGGATCGGCTCGCAAAAGAAAGTCAGCGATTCGAGTTGCCGGACGATCTCCATTGGCGAGCTTGCTCAGTGAGTCCGAGCGATTCGTAGAGGTTCGCGAGAGTCGCTCGGACTTCGCGGTCATTGGGATGCAATCCCGCTTGCCGCTCCAGAGTGTTGATTCGAACCTGCGTGTCCCTGAGTTGGCGATGCAATTGCAGGTGCTTCTCCGCGAGTTCGAGTTGCTGGTCGCGAGCGTAGGCTTGTCCCAGAAGGTATTGCACGTCGGCATCAATCGGTCGCCGACGGCTGACGTTGGTCAGAATGTCGATGGCTCGTTGGACCTCTCCCAAATCCAGAAGCAACCGGCCTTGCAGATGCAGTGCATCCGGCTGATCAGGTTGCTCAGCGAGCACCGATTTCAGCTCAACGAGGGCTTGGGAGGAATTCCCCTCCAGATGTAGGACTCGCGCCGTGGTGATGCGCCATTCCCATTGTGAGCGAGCCGGATCAAATTCGCGGAGGCCGGCGTCGAGGTGCTGGCGGGCCTCCGCCTGGTTGCCCGCTTGGATCAAGTATTGGATCAGCTTTCGAGTCGTGGCTTCCGGATGATCCGGTTTTCTTCGCAGCAATTCCTGACAGGCTTCGACGGCCAAATGCGCGTGTCCGCGGTCCTCGTAAACCTGCAAGATCAGTCGCCACGGTTCAGGATTGTTCGGCTCTTGCTCCGCCCATTGGCGGCACCAACCTAACGTCAGCTCGTCGTGTCCGAGATCGTAAGCAATCATCGCGGATGCGCGTTGAATGGGCGCAGCCTGCGGTGCCCGTCTCTGCGCGGCAGACAACAGCTTCTCTGCCGTGGCAACGTCCCCGCTAGAAAAGAACAGCAAAGCGGATCGTGCCAGGTCTTCGGCCGAACATTTCGAGAGGACGGTCATCGATAACAATGATGTCGCCGGTTGCCGACGACCGCGCCAGCTTTGAACACCCGCCAGCAGCACATAAGCATTTTGCACTTCTTCCGCCGAACCGTTGTTTCGCTGAGCGATGTCGCGCAACAACTGCTCCGCTTGCCGAACCATTTCCTCTCGTCGCTTGGGCTCGGTTTCAACGATCAGTTGCGAAGCCAAACCTTCCGCCACGACCAAGGTCCGAGGCGGAACGGTTCTCGACATATCCCGCACCGCCCAAGCGGTCAGCACGAGCACGAAGGCTCCGGCAGCCAGAGCCGTCGCCCTGCGCGAACGATCTGCCGAGCGAGCATGATCGCCAGCCTCACCGATCTCATTTTGAGGTTCGATCGGAATTTGCACGGCCTGCTCCTTCCTTCAATTCGTGTGCTTGCTCCCAGCCCCTCACCGAGAAAATCTCGGACTCACCCGATGGCCACGTCACCGTCACCTCGGCGGGTTCCATTGTTGGCAGAGCGAATTGCAATCGAATGTCGGAGTGCGACAGATAGCTTCCGCCACCACGGACCCACTGAACCCAGCGACGATCACCCTGTTGGACCATGACTCGCGAGCCGATCGCTTCGAGATTCGACGTTGCTCCTACTTCTACTGTCCGTTGGTCTTTATCGAATCTAAGTTTTTGTGGGACAGTCTCTTCAGGGTTTTATTGAACCAGGAGGGGAGTTTGCCATGGACGGGCGTTTTGAGGTTCGGCGTGCGGAGTTGTTGGCACAGGCAC
>SXGS01524538.1_pt1 | contig 38179 bp, 28 predicted proteins | sample 3174681 | NCBI WGS metagenome assembly SXGS01 (sample SAMN11356861, study PRJNA531348) | freshwater metagenome | isolation source: freshwater sample F1-80 | place: China: Fuxian Lake, Yuxi | collected 2017-12-25
CCCCTGGTGCATTCGCCGCAGGACCGGGGGGCTGACGCCGCCCCGCTCGCCTGCTTCATTCTTGTCCGCGCGAAGTATCAAGGAACCGCAAGAGTCACTTGGCGCGTTTGATCGTTTCTGGGCGGATCGGTGGCGGCGCTGGCAGGTATTCGAAACGTACTCTCACGGTTCCACCGTCGGTCGCCATTGTGGCCCACGGCGGACCTGGTTTCAGTCGAAAGGCCCACAGGGTGTCTGCTGGGTTAGTCCCATTACTGGCGAAGGTAGGAACCGTTTTGTGCAATGGTCCAACAAGAGACTTTTACTAAAGCCTATCTGTCCGGATCCACCGTTACAGGAATCATTTCGATTGCAAGATCGCAGACAGTTGAGGCGGCAGCTCGGGCAAATACTCAAATCGAACGCCCACTGGTCCTCCGTCCGGAGCCATCTTTGCCGCCGGTTGGCCTTTCTTGAGTCGAAACGGCCGATACAAGTCCTTTGCCAAGGGGCTGCCTTCGGGAAGCGGTATCGAAGACAGTTTTGATCCGGGAAGCATCGCATTCAGCCCGCGATCTCGTTCGGCAGCGGGAACGATTCGATCCGACCAAGAAATGCAGTTGTCCAACCCGTCATAATTGACGCGGGACAAACTCGCTGACGGTTCGAGACTGACAAACGTACCACCCCCCGTTTGCACCACGAGGTTTCGTTGGCAGCGCGCGCGAATTGCCAGCTTCGGATCATACACATTCAGAAAGAGCGCTTGGCCAAACACCGAGCAGTCCGACAAGACGAGATCGGATTCTGTGTTGGCTTCCGCATAAGTGCTCAACGAGAGGAACGGACCAACCGACAGGCAATTACGAATCGATAAGTAGCCGGGGCCCTGTGCACCGAGATTTGCGCCGTCACTAAAGTTTGCGTTGTAGCTGTTGTTTTCCAGCCAAACGACAGATGTTCTGAAAAGTGCCTGGAATCTTGGTTTGACGGTAACCCAATTATAAATCGCCTGACCACCATCGTTCGCCTGAGTGAAACTGCAATTCGTCCATCGGCAGAACCTATTTTCAATTTCAAAGGCGATGCCGGCGCGACTCTCTTTCGGTTGAATGAGATGGAAGTGAATGCCTTCGACGGAAAATGCCTGAGCACTTGCGACATAAAAGAGTACGAGACTTCTCCGTCCGAGAGATCGTTGCTTGCGTTCGTCGAGTATGACAACCGGCCGCGCGTCATCGGAGGCTCGCAACGAGAGTTCAGAGACGGTAACCGGAATGACAGCCGTCTCGGCAGACGCGAGGGCATCCTTGGGTTGTCCAAAGTCTCGAGCAGGCGTAAATGGCCCGTCACTCGCAATCTCGATGATGTCTCCATCCTTGGCTGCTGCAAACGCTCCTTCGAGTGTCTTATGCGGCCCTTCCTTCTGGTGGATTCGGAGCACGCGAGGAACTCCTCGCGGCTTTGCTGCTACTTCGGGTGGTGATAAGGGACGGTTGACAACATCGACGAAGGCATTGGGGATTTGATCGTGGTTGGCACCAGTGTCAGCTTCGATGTTTTGATTGCGTGCCTTGTTTCTCGATACTCGTGGCTGAAAATCACGCGCGAGAGACTCCTGCAGTTCATAGCCGTCGGGCCAGACGCGAAAAATCGGATCGGTCTGGCGATCCATGCCCGGCCCTGACTGGCTCCAAAGTTTTCGCCATTCATCAAGGCCCGGTTGCTTACGAGGATCCGGGCCAATGAAGAAGCCGCCGTACCGATGGAACACGTTGTTTGTTCCTCGCCAACGAAACGATCCATCGGTGGCAGCGCTCGTGAGGTCGGATTTCGGGACTCCGGGACTCCAGGCGACAAACGGTTCCTTGTTTGCGTAAGGACCAACGAAGACGCATTTCTCAACCTGAGCATCGATCGTCGACTTCGTCGAAGCGGTCGCGTCATGCGATTCCCAAGAGAGGAAGCTCGGCACGTTGTAGATTGTGCAATTCGACAGAGCCAGTTTGACAGTGCCTTGAGTGTCTCTCGCGACGATCCAAGGAGATGGACCACCAGCCCAAACAGTTTGCAAACCTTTGACATCGATTTGGTTTGCATGTTCGGCACTGACACACGATTGCAAACGTAGTCCTCGAAAAAAGGATTGATTCAAGACGAGTTCGATCGCCCCATTCGCTTCCGGATACATTCGGACCAACGACACCGGTGCGCCTGGCAATTCACCGGGATTACCTTGCACGCCAACGGTCAGTGTGCATTGATCGAGTTCGACACGTCCCCTTTCGCATCCAAACACCGAACCAAGATTGGCTCGTTTTGGTCCCGCGGCAACCAAGTGGAGTTTCCGAAACGTGACATCCAACTGTTTCGCGTAAAAAAGTCCGGGCGTGTCGGCAATCGATGGCACTGTTTCGCTGGTGCGTTCCTGATCGTTGGGCTTCCCTGTGGCTTGGCGCAGGATCGGCCAGTAATCGACGCCGCTCTTGACGTCTCCGGCGATCGTCAAGGGGGTCTTGCCAGTGAGATCAACCGGTGCGAACTCCAGCGGGCCGCGATGGCGGATGAGAATGGTGTCACCCGGTTTTGCCTGAGCGAGTGCGGCTCCGAAGTCACTGATTTCGTCTTTGGCGACGCCCACGATCAATGTTCGCCCGGACTCCGACGGTGCGGTGGTTGATTCAGGAGTCGTCGGCTTGGGGCTTGTCACGGCCGGCGTGGTTGGTGCTGGCTCAGGAGTTGTCGGTGGCGGGTTCGGCGCGACCGGTGTGGTCGTCGCTGGCTCAACGGAAGAATCTGAAGGCGAGACTTCGGGTTTGGTGGCCGATTGACGATTGCGTTTCTTTTTGGGAGCGGGTGCGACCTCTTCCTCATTCGTGATCTCGACCGTCACCTTGCCATCGGAGCCGGCGACTTCCAGAGCCGCACCGTTTTTCTTGGTGAGCTTGATGAAGATCGCACCCAACACAATGAACGCCACCAGACCGCCGAGGATCATGCCGAGCTTGCGTCCCGACGTTTTAGCACGACGCGCCAGCGAGTGGTCGAGCGGTGGAGAAGTACGGTCACTCGCAGACACATTGTGACCAGGGAGGCCACTCGCTGCCGCGTCGTGCTGGGTGGTGGACGACGAAGCTCCCGCGAACATCGTCAGGAACGAAAGTTCGTCGTTGACTGTGGTGGAATCGGCAGGAGCGCCCGGTTCAAATTTGGTCGCGGTTTGCGTTGCGGTGGTGTTGTCGCCGAGTTGCTCCGAGACGTGCTGGCCAAGCCTGGAGGCGATCGTTTCGGGTTGTGAGTCGGTTGCATGTTCGGCGTGGGTGGATGGTCGGATTTCCTGTCGCGGAGCGACAGGGCTACTTCCTTTCACTAGCACTCCTGATGCTCCGGCCTTCGACTTGCCGAACACCGTCAACGCTTCCGCGAGTTCCAAACCCGACGAGAATCGGTCCTCGGGTTTCTTCGCCATCAACTTGCGATACAGCGAGTCCAATTCCTCCGAGACCAAATCGTTCGCCAACTTGGGACGATCAGCCACGGCGGCTTGCCGCGCGGCTTTCAAGTCGGGAATCGGATCGAGCGTGTGCCCCTTCATCTTGCCGACCAGCGACGAATGCTTCGCTTCGGAAAACGGCGCGCGACCCGTCAGCAAATAAAACAGCGTGCAGCCCAGAGCGTACAGGTCCGAGCGGCCATCGGCCCCATGCGTGTTCTCCCATTGCTCCGGAGCCATGTAGTCCGGTGTTCCGAGCACTTGGCCAAACCCGGTGAGCGTCTGCCCGCCACCTGCGTTGTCCCCCTGCACACGAGCCAATCCCAAGTCGAGGATCTTGACCTTCCCCTGCTTGGTCAGGAACAGATTGCTTGGCTTGATGTCGCGGTGAATCAATCCCGACTCGTGCGCGTGAGCGAGGCCGAGCGCGGCATGTCGCAGCATCTCGCACGCATTCGAGATCGACTGCGGACCACGCTGCTTGACCCACAGGCTCAGGTCTTGCCCCTCGTTGAACTCCATCACGAGGTAGTGCGTCCCTTGGAACTCACCAGCATCCATCGCTCGGACAATGTGCGGATGCTCCAGCTTGCCGACCGCCTTCATTTCCCGCTCGAACCGGCTGAGCAACGCCGGATCGCGGTTCCACGTCGCCGGCAACACTTTCACGGCGACCTGCTTGTCGAGCTTGGTATGCAACGCGAGCCACACCGCTCCCATGCCACCCTCGCCGAGCTTCTTCACGAGTCGGTAGTAGCCCAACTCGGTCCCGACCCCGACAGTCAGTTCGCCACTGGCAATCGGTGTGGCGGTCATCCCCGTCACTGAGGTTCCGTCATTCACAGACGGCCGGTGCGTGTCCGCACCAAGCGACTCGCTCGGTTTTGGAATCACCGTCTGGGCATCGAAGTCCTGGGTGACCGCGTTTTCTGCCGGAGAATTGCCCGCCGCTGAATTGCGGTCAGGCCCAGCGGTTGGTTCGTCGGACATTGGAAAATCCTCGACACTGAAAATTCAAAGAGTCGGGGCTATTCTGACCATGCGGATATGAAAACGTCCACTGCCGACGTCAGGACTGGCGATGCGGGTAGCCGCAGAAAAAAGTAGACGAGTCACTTCGTGACTCGAATGTTCCAATCACGGAGTGACTGGGCGTCTATCCGGCGCTGCGAAACGCCACGAGCGACGACCCGCGCCGCGGAAACAACATCAAGCGTCAGACCGGCGAATGGACCGGTGATTATCGGTATCGAGTCGGTGACTGGCGCGTTCTGTATCGTGTCGATGATGCAATCCAACGAGTGAACGTCGTTGTCATCGCCCATCGCCGTGAGGTCTACGAGTAGCCAATCAGTCGCGAGTCGAGGTAGAACGTCGTCAGGAATCGATGAGGAGTCCGAACAATGGTTGCCAGCATGTCGCCTCCTGAGACGTTCGCCGAGATGTGGGAACGTCTTGGAAATGTCCCGCTCAACCGCATCCACATGTTTCCGCCTCCCGGCACCGCGACCGTTGAAGACGTCGAGCGGTTGTGCAATCGCGAGCCAAAGAGTCTTTGCGAACTCATTGATGGCGTGCTGGTGGAGAAGGCCACAGGACATTTCAAGTCGCGATTGGAAATGCGACTGGCTCACTTGTTTGGAGCGTTTTTGGACGAGCACGATCTTGGCATCGTCACGGCAGCCAATGGTCCGCATCGCATTCATCCCGATCAAATTCGACTGCCTGACGTCGCATTCATCGCCTACGAGAACATCCCGGCGGACGCCGATCAGAACACAGCGGTTCCCGAATGGATTCCCTCGTTAGCCTTGGAAATTCTCAGCGAGAGCAACACCAAAGCCGAGATGACTCGCAAGCTGCGCGACGACTTTGACGCGGGCGTCAAACTGGTGCGGTACGTCGATCCGCCCACGCGATCGGTGCGGGTTTATCGCTCGCCGGAAACCTTCGTCACGAAAAGCGAGCACGATGAACTTGCCGGCGAGGACGTACTCCCCGGCTTCCGCGTCTCCATCCGCGACTGGTTCGATCGCGCGCTGCGTGTCCGGCCGAATTGAAACGGGAGGACTATCCACCTTTCACGAGCTGGCTGATTTGCTTGAACTCCGGCGAGCCGGCCGCAGCGCACCATTCGAACATCACGGATTCGGTGGTGGTGATGATCGCTCCGCTGGCGGCCAAGCGGCGGAGGGCGATTTTCCAGTCGAGTTTGGCTCGGCTGGCGAGGGCGTCGGCGGGGACGAAGACTTGATAGCCGCACGACAGCAGGTCGAGCACCGTTTGCAGCACGCAGACGTGAGCTTCGATCCCCGCTACGACGATTTGAAAGCGGCCGTCGGGATGCTCGGCCGCCGTGCCCCAGCCCAGGCACTCGGCCGCGCTGAAGCAGACCTTGTCGGGGATCGTCTCGCCGTCGAGCAACTCGCTTAGTTGCGGCACCGTGGGGCCGAGTCCCTTCGCGTACTGCTCGGTCGCCGAGACCGGTACGCCGAACAGCTTTGCGGCCTCGATCAGCTTACGGCAGTTCGCGATCAGCGACTCGCGAACGGGGATTGCCGGCATCAGCTTTTCTTGCACATCGACGATGAGTAATCGGCTCTCGCCGCGCCCGATGAGTTCATGGCTGCGTTCGTAAGTCATGCGATCTCCTCGTAGCCACGCTCCCCAGAGCGTGGGTGGTAAAAGTTGCTGGCATCCGAACGAACTTAGCTGCCGATTGCTCCGCAAGGCAGAGCAATCGGCCTTGTGCGTGAGTTCCTTTTCGAGCACCAACTGCCATAGCTCCGCCTCGTGGAACGAGGCGGCTACGTTCGCCAAGAATCTCTGTCACACCCTCCAGAGCGTGGGTCATTGCGGTCATTTGCCCACGTTCTGGCGAGCGTGGCTACCGCTGTTTTGTGCCGACGTGAGTTGAATCGTGCAAGCTTCGGCGGAGGGGTGTGTCGTGATTTCGTCGCGGCAGCGGCTGGCTTCCGTTTCATCGCGGCACAGAATCCATAGCGTCGGCCCCCACGAGGATTGGCCGACTCCGACACAATCTTGATCGGTCAAGGTCTTGGCTAACTCGGCCATCTGCCGATCGGCGAAGACTCCGCCTTGGATGGGGGCAAAATGTGATCCGTTCAACTGCCCGAATTCTTGGAGGGCGGCAGCGGTGGCCGCAAAGTCTGCGCTGGCAACGGCTGGCAATAATTCCATGAGAACGATGCGGCAGAGGGTCTCCGTCAGCGAGGTCGGCATGGGCGTGAGCCGTGAGAATGCGGCGCGTTCGGCGTCACCGGATAATCCGCGCCGGTCGTTGGGGGTGACGAGCAGTACGCGCCAGTCGGAGGGGAAGTCGGGTCGTGCGACGAGTGGGCTGATTTCGTCGGGATGCCGCTTGCCTCCCTCGACCAACAGTCCGCCATGTTCAAAGCCGTGAATGCCGAGAGCGGATCGCGCGCCGCGGCCGATTCGACGAGCCAGTTCTTGTGCGGCGATGGTTTGCTCGCCACCCCATTGAGACAGCGCGGCTGCCAAGGCGAGTGCGGTTTGCGTCCCGGACCCCAATCCGGCGTGAGCAGGGATCGTTTGCGAGAGTCGAATGCGACAAGCCGGCGGCCGATGCTCGATGGGACAGCGGCGGCGGTACTCGTCGCGCCAAGCATTCAATCGCGCGGCGATTTCAGGCTCGGCAAGGCACTCGTCCCGATCGGCGGGTTCCACGGACAGTTCACAGCCGGGTGCCTCGACCATCAATCCGACCCCGCCGAAGTTGCGGCCGCTCACCGATTTCAGGGCGAGCAATCCGAAATGCAATCGCGCGCCAGTTTGGACGGTGATGATGGGCATCTTTGGAGTGCGACGGCCCAAGCCGTCGCTTTTCATTTCGCGCGAATCCCAAAACGAACGCCACGAAGGAACGAGCCGTTTTGAAAAGCGGTGACTCTGGTCACCGCACTCCAAATTAGTCGTAGTCCCCGACCATCCAGCGGACGAGGAGGTCGAGTTCGTTTTCGAGCAGGCGGTCGCCGAAGGCGGGCATCGCGTTGTTGGAACCGTAGAACTTTTCGTGGCCGGGATTCTTGAGGAACTCGCGGAGCCAGCGTTCGCCACCGTAGCCAGTGAGCGTCGGACCGGCTCCGACTTCGCCGAGCAACTTGTCCTCGCCGATCGGTTGCAGCGAGTGGCAGTCGAGGCAGTTCGCCTCGAAAGCACCGACCGGAAGTTTGCCGGTCTCGAAGATTTGCCGGCCCCGTTTCGGAGACTCGTCAGAGATGCCCGGTGCGCCGCGGAGTTGGCTCTGCGAGGCCAGAAACGCGACGAGGTCGTCCAGGGCTGGCTCGTTTTCTTTCACACGCCAGTGTTGAGCATGCGAGGCGGACCAGCTTGCCATTTCCCCTTCGAGGAAGTGCTTCGACGATTCGGCGACGTTGCCCTCCTTGTCTTTGACGTTCTCCAACGCCTTGAACGTCCCTTTGAAATCGGTGAGGACCGCTTTGATCCATTCGGGCTTGCCGAATTTGCCGAGGTCGGTGGCGGTCGCGTTCTCCGGGACTCGTTCTTTGTTGACCATCTTCACGACTTCGCGGCCGGTGCCGTCGAGTCCGTCATAGCGGTGGCACGGAGAGCAGTTGCGAGCGAACAGTCGCGGGCCTTGCGTCTTCGGATCGGCACGCAGCAACGAGACGGCTCCTTCCAGCGGAATGCCAGTCGGACGCGCGGCGAGCACTTTGATCCGCTCGGCGTCGGCATGAGCTTGGGCTACGGCGGCTTTGACGTCGGGATCGGCGGCGTCGTTCCTCAACGCCAAGCCGGTCAGGCCGATGATGCCGACCATCATCACGAACAGAAAGAAGAGGTTGAACGCATGACCGGCTTTCCAACGGCCGATGATCGGCATCGCAGCCAGGATGGCCATCAACGCTCCGGGAACGTAGATCGCACCGAAGGCCGGTCCCTTCGTGACGTGTTCGACCCATTCAAAGCGCAGGAATTGGAACAGGAACAAGAAGTACCACTCTGGCCGCGCGGCGTCGTACCCAACGGACGGATCGGCTGGAGCGGAAAGCTCGGCCCCGTGATGCCAGATCGTCAGCGTCAACACCGTGCCCAACACGGCGAGACAGGCGATGCCGTCCTTCAAAACTTGATCCGGCCAAAACGTCGCTGCCGGAGCACGATCGGGATCGGGAACCGTGATTCCGTGTCGCCGAAACACCGCGATGTGCAGCACCAGGAACGCGATCAACGTTCCGGGCAGGATTCCTGCGTGCATCGCGAAGAACCGCGTCAGCGTGTGATGCCCGTACTGCGGGCCACCCTGTGCGAGCACTTGCGACTGCGGGCCGATGAACGGCGTGGCCCCCATGATTTCCGTGGAGACCTGCGTCGCGTAGTAGCCCTTCTGATCCCACGGCAGCAGATAGCCAGTCAGTCCCAAGCCGAGCACAATTTGCATCAGCACCAGACCGAGCCAGAAATTGATTTCGCGCGGGGCCTTGTACGCTCCGTCGATGACGACCTGCATCAAGTGCAACGCCAGCAACACGGTCATCGCCTGCGCCGAGAAGTGATGCAGCCCACGCACCAGCCAACCAGCCTGCATGTGATTCTGGATGTAGTACACGCTCTCCCAAGCAGTCGTCGTGCTGGGGCTGTACGCCGTCCACAGGAACAGGCCGGTGATGACCTGAATCGAGAACGTGAAGACCAGCGTGCTCCCCCAGACGTATCGCCAGCGTGCTCCGCCAGGGATGTTTTCGTAGAGAGCCTCGTGCATCAGCTTCTTCAAGCCGGTGCGATCGTCGAGCCAGTTGATGAGTGCGTTCATGGTGGGTGGTTTCGAGTGGATTGTTCAACGTCGTCGTCTCGTTCCACGAGGCGGAGCAATTTGGAGAAGACTTTGATTTGTGAAACAGGTGTTGATGAAGCGCTTGCTCCTCCTCGCGGGAGCGAGGAGGCTACGTTCACCCGACCGGGATCTTGTCTGAAGGACCGGCTCGGAACTGTTGGAACTTGACCCAGATTTCGGAGCCGTTGCGAACTTCAACGTCCAGCGTGTCGAGGCCTCGCGGTGGGATTTCGTTTTGCTTTTGGCCGTCCACGGCAAAGGCACTGGCGTGGCAGGGGCAGAAGTAAATCTTCTCGGCCGTCTTGTAATCGACAGTACAGCCGAGGTGCGGGCAACGCGAATTGAACGCGACGACTTTGTCTTTGTCCGTCCGCCGCAGATAGGCCGAGCCGACTGGCTGCTGGAGGTAGGTGTTCCAGGCATCGACTTTGTCCATGATGATCTTCACGAGCTGCGGCTCGCCGTTGACTTCCAGTGCTTCGAGCGTCACCGGCATCTTGAGGAATCCGTCGCCCGCTGCGCCCGCCTTCTTCCGCATCAACGGATCGAGAAAGAACGCCAGCCCGGCCAAGACGGGAACAGTTCCGACCAACAGGCCGATGCCGGCCGCGAGAATGTGTGTCAAAAAGCCGCGCCGGGGTTCGCCCGATGCGCCGTCGTCTGCAAGATGCGACATGATTTGTCCTTCGCAGTTTCAGGTGGGTTGTGGGGAGGGACTCAAGCCAAGGCCGCTTTGATCGCGGTCAACACTTGAGCAATGGCGGTGGGTACGGGGCCGGGAAGGATCGCACCGGCGGCTTGCTTGTGGCCTCCGCCGCCGAAGCGTTCGGCGATGGCGGCCACGTTCAAACCGACTCGGCTGCGGAAACTGATCTTCACGGATTTGGTGGGTTGTTCAATGGCGATGAACGCGGCTTTCGCACCCGCGATCTTCAGGCATTCGTTGACGAGGTCTTCGGTGTCGGCCGGGACCGCGCCGGTTTCGGCGAAGTCTTGCTGAGTCACCGTGATGTACGCCAACTGCCCTTCGAAATCGAGTTTCACAGTGCTGAGCACTCGGCCCGCCAGTTTGGTTCTGGAGAGTGTCGTCTGCTCGTACAGCACTTGGAACAGTAAATTCGGCTGCGCTCCGGCGTCAATCAGGTCGCCGGCGATACGGAGCGTGCTCGCGGTCGTCGAGGGGAATCGAAACCAGCCGGTATCGGTCGCGATCGCGCAGAACAGCGCGTCGGCCGCAGGCTTGGAAATCGGCACGTCGAAGAAGCGGAACAACTGAAAGACGAGCGCGCCGGTCGCCTCGGCGCTCGTGTCCTTGAACTCGACCGCGCCGAGATCGTCCGAGCTGACGTGGTGGTCGATCAGCACCTTCTTCGCTTTGGTGTGCTTGATGACGCTGCCAAGCTCCGTGAGCTGCCCCCAAGCGCTCGTGTCCAAAATCATGTGAACTTCGGTGTCGAGAGCTTCGGCCGAGGTCATCCCTTCGCCGAACTTTTTGACGCGCTGCGTCGGGTCCAGGAAGAGCAGGTTGGCGGGAGAGCTCGACGGGTTGACGATCCGCACCTCTTTGCCCAACCCTTCGAGCAAGGCCGCCATGCCAAGTTCCGAGCCGAGCGCATCCGCATCCGGCCGCACATGGCTGGAGAGCACGAAGCGTTGATGCTCGGCGATGATCGGGCGAAGCGGTTCCCAGTTGATCGGCATGTGTCAATTTCCGTGAGTTCTTGTCTGACCGAAGGCCGTGAGCCGAAAGCCGATGGCCGCGATACCGTGTTTCGGACTTCGGAAAACGGTATCACGGCCATCGGTAGACGGCCTACGGTGATCGGCCGGACCAAACTACAGCCCTCTCGCCGTGTTCGCCAGAGCACGCACGGTCTCCAAGTCCTGATTGAGCTGTTGCATTAGGGCATCACTCGACTCAAACCGCACAACATCCCGGACCCGCGCCAGAAAATCGACATCGAGCGTCTGGCCGTACAAGTCCCCCGCGAAACCGAGCAGATGGGCCTCGAACTTCCGAGCGGCCTCTCCGAACGTCGGATTGGGGCCGAGGTTGATCGCGACGGGAAAAGCGGCCCCATTGATCGAGCAACGTCCGGCATAAACTCCATCGGGAGGCAGCAGGGTTGTGATCTTCTCCAGGTTGGCCGTCGGGAAGCCGATGGTTCGCCCTCTCGCTGCACCGGTTCCGACGAAGCCCCGCACACGATACGGATGGCCGAGCATCTCGACCGCTTCGCCAATTTGACCGGCAGCAATTCGAGAGCGGACTTCGCTGGAAGAAATCATCCTGCCATTCACGATGACCGCTGGGACCACCTCCAGCGTTCGGCCGGCCGACTCGCACAGCGTTTTCAACGTGCCGACGTTGCCCGCGCGATGGTGTCCAAAAAAGAAATTGGGGCCTTCGACCAAGCCGACCGCGTTCAATTCGGCCAGCACAATCCTTTGGAAAAACTCATCCGGTGTGAGTCGCAGCAGCTCGTGGTCAGTCGGGTAGATCACGACGGTGTCGATGCCGTGTTGCTCGAAAAGTTCCAGCTTGTGATCGAGCAGGCTCAACGCGGGCGGCGTCTGTTGCGGTCGCAGCAGAGCAATCGGATGCGGATCAAACGTCATCACGACGGCCAGATTCTTCGTGGCCCTCGCCTGCTGAACCAGCTTGGCCAACATGCTTTGATGGCCGCGATGCACACCGTCAAAGTTACCGATCGTGACCCAGCCGCAACGGTATTGGTCAGGTTGTTGAAAGCCGCGTTGGATGTGCATCTTTGGAGTGCGGTGTGTCAGCACCGCTTTGAAGCGTCCGGAACGAAACCTACGGCGATTCCGCCGGTGGCGTATCAAAACAGATTGGGGCGGAGAAATCCAAAGCGGTGCAGACGAACCCCACTCCAAATCACCGGAAGTGTGCTCGGTGACGGATAATTTCCCCTTCCAGTGGCGAACGGTGAGCGAACGCGACGTACAACCGATTCGAGCCAACTCGTGACGGCCTGGATTCACTGAGCTGCAAACGAATGCCGAATGACCTCGATCACGCCATAGGAAATCGCGGCGACAATCCCTGAGGCCGGGATCGTCAAAATCCACGCCCAAATCACGCGACGGGCAATCCCCCACTGGACTGCGGAGAATCGTTGAACGGCACCGACTCCGATAATCGCACCAGTGATCGTGTGCGTTGTGCTGACAGGAATCCCCAATTGGGCCGTGCCGAACAGTGCCACCGCAGCGGCCGTTTCGGCACAGGCTCCGCTGTACGGTCTAAGCTTGGCGATTTTCAAGCCCATCGTCTTCACGATGCGCCAACCACCACACAACGTCCCGAGGCCAATCGCCAGGTGGCAGACCAGCACGATCCAGAACGGAAACGTCTCCTTGCCGGTCTCGAAGCCGATCTGCCGTTCTTTCCAAAGCGTTGCATACAGCAACGCAGCGACGATGCCCATCGTTTTCTGGGCGTCGTTGGTGCCGTGTCCCAAACTGAATGCGGCGGCAGAACCGAGCTGCGCCACACGAAACCACCGATCCACTCGGGCGGGAAGTGACCGCCGAAATGTCCACAGTAGGGCAACGATGAAGATCAAGGCCAGAACGAGTCCCACGAATGGCGAGATCACAATGTACTGAACGGTCTTGATGAATCGATCCCATTGCAGCACTCCGGAAAACTTCGACGCGTGTGCCATCGCCGCTCCTCCGAATCCACCCAGCAAGGCGTGCGACGAACTGGTGGGAAGACCGACATACCAAGTGATCAGATCCCAAACGATGGCCCCGATCAATCCGGCAAAGATAACGTCAGGGGTGACAAACTCTTTATTCACCATCTTGCCGACGGTGTTGGCGATTGCGACGCCAAACACCCAGGCGGCCGCGAAATTCCACCACGCCGCCCACATCACCGCCGGCAGCGGCCGCAGCACCCGCGTGCCGACCACCGTCGCGATCGAGTTGGCCGCATCGTGAAATCCGTTGATGAAATCGAACGCCAGAGCCACCACGAGAATCAGCAGCACATACGGATGCTGCACGATTAGCCCCATGTCGCGCACGAATTCTGCAAAGACCTGATCCATCGCTTCCATTCAGAGTCGCTCCAGTATGGCAAGGCGCGGTCGAATCGCTCAACTTGCCTTCACGACAATCTCGTTGATCACATGCGCCACATCGCGGCAGGCATCAACGGTGTTTTCCAGCCACGCGTACACTTCTCGCTGTTTGATAAACGTCATGATCTCCGGCGGATTGGCGAAAAGGTCAGCCTCCACGTTGCGGAACACTTCGTCGGCCATATTTTCCAGCCGGCTGATCTCGCGCAACTCGATAGCCATTTTTTCAGAGCTGATGTACTTGTTCTTGCGGAGCATATTCACGGCCCGTTGGACGTGGTTGCACGACTCTTGGATGATGAGCGCCATCTTGACGGCTTCGGGAGTCGGCTTATCAATGCCGAACGCGGTCAGCCGGAACGCAGCCTCTTCCAGGTTGTCGAGCACGTCATCGAGACTCGTGGCGAGTGTGTGAATGTCCTCGCGGTCGAACGGAGTGATAAACGTTCGGCCGAGCGACGTCAGAATCCCCTCGACGGCGATGTCACACTTGTGCTCCAGCTCGCGAATCTCGTTCATGCGCCGTTCGCGGTGATCGAATTGGTCCACGAGTTCCGCAAACGTCTGTGCCGCTGTGACGATGAGTTTGGTCACAGCGTCGAACTGGTCGAAGAATTTTTGTTCCCGCGGAATCAAAGAGAATCGCATGGTGATCCTTGAGAGTACAAACGAAGGCAAACGGCGATGTTCAACAAGTCTTCTCGAAAATCGACGAGATTTTCACTCGACCTTCACCAGCCGAAATCTACTCGCCTGACGGACCGAATCGCAACTCGGTCACACCGGCGAGTGGCTCACCGCCGTTCGTCGAGCAGCGAATGCGCTGCCGCGTCCAAGGTCGCTGGAAACATCCGCAGAACCGCTGAAGACCTGAGTCAAGTGATGCGTCATTGAGGCGACGTTCAACAAGTCTTCTCAAAAAACTGGCGAGGTTTTCACGCGACCTTCACAAACCGAAATCGAGTCTCTCGACGGACCGACTCGCACCTCGTTCACACCGACGACTTGCTCACCACCGGCAGTCGAATAGCGAACGTGCAGCCGCGACCGAGATCGCTCGTGACTTCCACGGAACCGCCGAACACATGGGTCCAATGTTTCACAATCGACAGGCCAAGGCCGGTGCCTCCCAGCTCGCGCGAGCGGGCTTTATCCACGCGATAGAAACGTTCGAAAACGCGAGCTTGATGTTGCTTGGGAATGCCAATCCCGGTGTCTTCAACTTCGATGACGGCTCGGCGTCCGTCGATGCGCCAGCGAATCGAGACACGGCCTCCGGACGGTGTGTACTTGATCGCGTTATCCAACAAATTGTTGAGCACTGTCAGCAATCCCTCCTCGTCCGCCCAGACGACAACGCTGTCCGCGAGCGGATGTGTTTGCAACGCGACTCCTTTGGCCTCCGCGACCGGCAGATATTCATTCAGGCAAACCTGCACCGTTTTTGCGACGGATACTGGCAACAACTCGTAGGCGTCCTCGGCCGATTCAATGCGTGCCAGGCTGAGCAGGTCGAGAATCAACTTGTGCAGCCGTTCGGCCTGCTCGTCGATTCGTTCGAGGAACTTGCGGTTGTTGTCCGAGTCGTCGATCGCACCATCCAGCAACGTCTCCGTGTAGGCTCGGATCGTCGTCAACGGCGTCTTCAATTCGTGCGAGACGTTCGAGACAAATTCTCGGCGTAGATTCTCAAGCCGTCGTAATTCGGTCACGTCGTGCAAGACCAACACCGCGCCCGGCGGCGGATCACCCGGCAAGGGCGAGGCAATCAGCGCGACGATCGCATTCGTGCGCGGTACTCCGTATTCGACACGTTCCGGCATCCGACCGGCCAGCACTTCCTCGACGACCTTTTGCACGCACGGATGCCGAGCCGCCTCGAACATGGATCGTCCCGTGGCTTGAGCCGTCGGCAAATCGAGCAACGGCCCGGCCGCCGCATTTGCGAAGAGGATGCGTTGCCCAGCGTCGATGACAACGACACCTTCGATCATCGAGCCAAGCACTGTTTCCATCAGTTTGCTGTTCTCTTCTGATTGCTGCCGGCTGGCTTGAAGCTGCATGACCCGCTGAGCCAACTCGCGGCTCATCGTGTTGAACGCGAGAGCCAGCGTCCCGATCTCGTCGTGATTGCGCACGACAACTTCCTGCCCGAAATCTCCAGCCGCAATTGACTGTGCCGCTTGAGTCAATCGTTCCAGCGGCAAGACCAGCCGCCGTTCCAACAGATAACTCGCCAGCAGTGCCGCCAGCGTGACCACGACCGCCGTCCCCGCAACCAACCGCGAGGCCGCTTTCAGGCGTGCCTCGAACGGCGTCCACGGCAGCGCGACGCGCACAAAACCGCGCGGCTCTTCACGGGAGCCGACTCGCACCGCGCAGTATTCATAGGGTTCACCAACCGACAGACTCGGCCGCGTCACGAACCCAACTCCGTGCTCCGCCGCCTTTTTGATCTCCGGGCGGTCGCGATGATTCTCCATCTGCCGCGCATCCGCCGACGAATCCGCTAGCACGGTCCCGTCCGCACGCACCAAGGTCAACCGAGTCCCGACCTCACGGCCTAGCGATTTCAACTTCGGCTGCCACGTCGCGCGCAAATCTTCGACGGACGCGTCGGACGATTGCCAGACCGCCTCGGCGAACACTTTCAACACCGCAGCCTCGTCCCGCAATCGCTGCCGCACTTCGGACTCAATCGCCTCGCGCTGGCGACTCTGAAACAATACAACAAAGACGGCTGCCGCTACGACCGTCAACACGGCGTAGGTCAGAAACAAGCGCCAGAAGAGTCGTGAAGACCACATCTACTTCGGCTGCCCCAACGTCACCTTCAGCGTCACTCGTTCGCCTTTGCGGAGGACAATGACCTCGACTTCTTCTCCCGATTTGAACTTTCGAAGTGCGAGATCAAAGTCGTCGAGGTTGCTGATTTTGTTTTTACCGAATTCCACAATGACGTCGGCGGCTTTGACTCCTCCCTTGTCGGCGGGGCCGCCACCAGTGACACCAGAAAGCGCATAGCCCGGTGTCTCGTTGCCCAAATCGGGAATCGAACCGAAGTAGGGGCGGCCACCGCTGCGGGTCTGAGCCTGATCGCCAGAGCCTTTGACTTCGACGTACTGCGGCCTCTCGGCGGACTGCACGGTTTCCAGCGTGACTTGCTCGACCATATCGACCACGCGGGCCATACCGGGGTAGTTGATCAGATTCCAGTCGTCGCCGGGCCGGTGATACTCGCTGTGCGTGCCGGTGAAGAAGTGCAGCACCGGAATCTTCTTGCCGTAGAACGACGACTGATCACTGGGACCGAAGCCTTCAGGCTTCATCACCAGTTCAAACTTCGAGGCTCCATTCAGTCGCTCAAGCTGTCCCTTCCAATGTGGGGACGTTCCCGTGCCGTAGACGATTAGCTTTTCGTCCTTCAGCCGGCCGACCATGTCCATGTTGATCATCGCCACGGTTTTGTCGAGCGGGTAAATCGGTTCGGCGCAATACCGCGCGGACCCGATCAGTCCCGACTCTTCGGCCGTGAAAGCGATGAACACCAACCGCCGCTTGAGTGGTTCTTTGCGAGCACCGAATCGCCGTGCCAACTCGATCAGTGACACGGTTCCCGATCCGTTGTCGTCCGCTCCGTTGTGGACGTCTTTGACGCCGGGTGCCAGCGAGTTCTCTCCGCCGAAGCCAACGTGATCGTAGTGGGCACCGACAACGACGGTTTCCTCCGCCAACTCCCCCTGCCCTTCGATCACCGCGATCACGTTCTTCACTTCGGTCTTGATGAGTTCGACGGACGCCTGGCCTTCAGCCTTCCAGCCGGGAAGCACCGCCGTCCTCGGCTTGAGGTCTTGATCGATCTCGGCCTCCAACGCCGCGATCGTCTTCTTGAGCGACGCCTGCAAGACTTGATCGACTGTGGCCTGCGTCACATGAAAAATCGGCCCGCCGGCGTTTTGGTTGAATCCGGCGTATCCGAAGTTCATCAACACGTCGGTTTTGACGTTTGTCGCCGCGTCGCGCAGTTGCTTGGCTTTCTTCACCGCCTCATCCAGTTTGTCGCGAGCCGCCTTCACGGCTTCTACGATGTTCGCGTCGGCGGCCAGCAGCGCTGCGGCGGCATCGACGACCGGGTCGGCCGCGTCCTTCGCCCGTTGCTGGGCCTGCTCGATGTCCTTTTTGCCGGAAGCGACATCGTTGACGAACAGAATCGCCGCCGCACCTTTGCCGAAGGCGTTGCTCATCTTTGCTCGAAAGTCCGCGTGCCGCGAGATACCGCCGTGCCCCGCCGTGAACGGCCCGTGTGCGTCCCCTTGTCGCGGCGTCTTGCGGATCACGATCACGACCTTCCCTTTGACGTCGATCCCTTCGAGGTCCTGGTATTTGTCGTCCTTCGCGTCGATCGCGTAGCCCCCGAAGACCAACTCTGCGTTGAACGTTCCTGACGCGCCAAACGAGCAGACTTGGAAATCCTTGTCGATCGCCAGTTCGATGGTCTTTCCTTCCGGCCCGACCAGCTTGAGCGTGTTTGTCGGACCGAGCTTCGCGCCGGTCGTCATCGTAAATTCCTGAAACGGATCGCCTCCGCCCTTGGTCACGTTCAGCCCTGCGTCCTTGAATGCCTTGGCGACGTAATCTGCCGCCACGTTCAGCCCATTGGTCCCGACGCCCCGTCCTTCAAGTTCATCCGACGCGAGGTATTTCAAATCCGAAGTCAACCGTGTCACCACCTCCGGAGCGACCTCGCCCAAAGCCAACGAACCAACGGCAACGAGCAACGCGAGACAGCAACCCACCACGAGACGACGCATGAGCAATCCTTTCCGAACGTGAGCGATTCCAAACCCGACGCAATGTAGCCACCTCTCAGCGCGAGATGAACGCCAAGCCAACTCATTGCTCGCTTGCCAAGTGAAACCGGCTTGCGCAAGCTACCCCCCATCACTTCGGCTCCTAAAAAAGGAACTACCACATGTCGCATCATTCACGAGGTTGGTTGTTCGCGGCGCTCGCGCTGTTGATTCTGATCGCGAGTCCGCCCGGTCGGGCGAATGCTCAGAAGACGGACGAGAAAGCGAAGACTCCCGAAGCCCAAGTCCGAGCGGCTCTCGCCGATGCGATCAAGCGGCTGGACAATGGGGACACGCGCGGATTCCTGGAGTACTACTTTCCGACCGAGCAACTGAGACAATTGCGTCAGGCCAACGCCGTCGAGCAGACTGCCGAGGCACTCAAGGTGCAGCCGCAGATTCTGGACGGCATTCGCAATCGCCTCAAAAAAGCGGCCAAAGGATCGCCGAAATTTGACCGCACGGGATCGGTCGCCGAGTTCCTCCTGGCTCCTGACAAAAATGAAGAGGAGACTCCTGCCAAACCAGCCGCGCCCAAAGACCCTCCCGTGACCAACGTCAAGCTGACCGGCTTCGGCAGCGATCTGGCAACGGTCCTTCGCAAAGCCGAGGAAACTCTCGACAAATCGGATATCGACGGTTTCGTGAAGAACTTGTTCCCGGCCGGAGAACTCAGACACCCCGACGCGGACTCGCGCCGAGCGGCACTGGCACAGCGTCTGAAGGACAATCCGAAACTGCTTGAGCAAATGCTGGCGGACATCAGGGCGATCCAGAAACTGACGCCGACTTTCGCCGATGAAAAAACAACGGCCGAGTTTCGCATCCCCGGCACGAAGATCGAGATCTCAAAGACGCAGTCCGTGACGACACCGGAACGTCTCTTCAAGTTGCAACTCGTCGAAGGTTCCTGGCGGCTTCCCGACAACACGACTCCAGCTCGCAAAGCAGTCGCCAAGAATTTGTCAAACCCACTGGGAGCGGGCGGTCAATTTGCCGCGGTTGAAGAGAAGATCACCTTCGAACGCTTCGGCGACCAATGGCGACTGGCCCAGTAAGTCCCACGAAATTGGAAGGGCGAACTCGTCATCTGGAGATACGCCGCATGGCACCGAACCAATCACGCACCGTACGCGGCTTCACGCTCATCGAGTTGCTCGTCGTCATGGCCCTGATCGTCGTAATTTCGGCACTCTGCCTGCCGGCGGTTCAGAAGGCGCGAGACGCCGCGCGGCGGACACAATGCCAGAACAACCTCAAGCAATTCGGACTGGCTCTGCACAACTACCACGACTCCATGAAGACGTTGCCGCCAGGTTGGACTCAACATCACCCGCAGCCGGGGCCGGAAACTCGCTTCGGATGGGCGACGTTTGTTTTGCCGTACATGGACCAAATCCCGCTTTACAGACGCTTGGACTTTCGAACCCAGCGGCCCGTGCCATTGGAACTCTTTCAAATGGTGATCCCCGTTTTTCGTTGCTCGGAAGATCCAACGTCTCGAACCAATTCCGTCCGCGGCGATTTCGGAACGCTGAACTACTCCGCCAATTTCGGTCCCGTGGCACCGCCCCGTTGGATCGACGGTGGGTTGGATGAGTTCTGGCCCGGCTCAAGCCCGACACCCGAAAAGACCGATGGCTTGGCGTTCCTCAACAGTCGTGTCCGGTTCGCGGACGTCACGGATGGCACGTCCCAGACGCTGTTGGTGGGCGAACGCTCCGCCAGCAGCGGTGCCGCGATCTGGATGGGAGTTCGTGGCAATGATTTCGAGACCGATCAGGTCACCGATTGCAGCCCCGGCCACGAGATCAATTCCGAGTACGGGGCCTTCTCGAGCCGACACGGCGGCGGCGCAAACTTCTTGTTTGTCGATGGCCGAGTCGTTTTTCTCTCCGAGAAAATCCAATCCGGTATCGGCGAGAATCAGCAAATGCAAACGTACCAGAAACTCAGCCACCGATCGGATGGCCTCAACATCGGTGCGTTCGAAAACTAGACCAACGCAGTTTCAGGAGTATTACGTCATGGGCTCTCATCGTTCCGCACGCGGCTTCACGATCGTCGAATTGCTGGTCGTGATTTGTCTAATTGCTGTCGTCTCCGCATTACTACTGCCCGCCGTGCAGCATTCGCGAGACGCGGCACGGCGCACACAGTGCAAGAACAACATGAAGCAGATCGGTTTGGCCTTTCATAATTACCATGACGTTTACCAATCGTTTTCGCCGGGCTGGACTCAGCATCATCCGCAGCCGGGACCGGAGACCCGATATGGCTGGTCGGTGTTCGTGCTGCCGTTCGTCGAACAGGCACCGCTCTACCAACGCATGGATTTTCAAACGCAGCGAGCCGAGCCGCTGCAATTGTTTCAGTCACGGATTCCAACGTACCGTTGTCCGGAGGATCCCTCGGACGAAGTGAATTCGCAGCGTGGCCAATTCGGGACACTGAACTATTCGGTGAATTTCGGGCCGATCGCACCGCCACGACTGGTGGAAAACGGACTCGCGGAATTCTGGCCCGGCCAATTGCCGACGCCGCTTAAAACCGATGGTCTCGCCTTTCTCAACAGCAAGATCAGCATTCGTGACATCCTGGACGGAAGCTCGAACACGTTTCTGGCGGGCGAACGCTCGGCCACCGGCGGAGCCGCCATCTGGATGGGAGTCCGCGGCAACGACTTCGAAACCGATCAAGTCTCCGCGTGCGCTCCCGGCCACGAGATCAATAAATCCGAAGCGGGCTTCTCAAGCCGTCACATCGGTGGTGCACATTTTCTGATGTGTGACGGCGCAGTTCGCTTTGTCAACGAGGGGATCGCGTCTGGACCAGGAGTTGACCAACAGATGCCGATGTACCAACGGCTCAGCCATCGCGCAGACGGAAACGTCGTGGACGACTTCTGAAACCTGTAGGTCAGCCTTTCCAGGCTGACTCGATCAACGACCGACGCGATGTTGCCAATCCGGGTCAGGCTGGAAAGCCTGACCTACCTTTCGACAGCGATTACGCTCGCAACATCCGATAGGCCCGGTAGGTGTATTCGACTCCGCTGTAAACCGTCACGGCCACCGTGGCCCACAAGATCACGTCGCGCGCGAGAATGAAGCCGGGGAATTCCGCGAATCGAGAATCCATCGACAGCAAGCTGACGGCCACTGCCACACACTGCAACGCCATTTTGATCTTGCCGCTCCAAACGGCGGAGAAGTCTCGGCCGTGCTGTTCGAGAAACGCTCGCAGACTGGTGACGAACATCTCGCGGCCGAAGACGATCAAGGCCATCCAGGCGCTGACTCCCGATTTCGGTTGAGCCACCAAAAACAGGAAGGCTCCACAAATGATGATCTTGTCCGCAAACGGATCGAGGATCCGGCCGAGCGTCGTGACCAAGCCGTATTTCCGAGCGATGTAGCCGTCGAGCGCATCCGTCGCGGCCGCGACCACGAACATGATCGTCGCCGCGATCCACGACGAGCCGAGCGAAATCATCGCGAACAGCACAATCGCCAGAACGAGTCGAGTCAGCGTGATGAAATTCGGCACGTTCAACGAACGCCGATCAATGCGCGGCAACGGCGGCGGTAACGAGTCCACCGACTTGGCATTCGCCTCCGAGGCCGTCATTCAGCGTCTCCCATCCGAGTGCCTGAGCGACGATTCCAATGGATTCGCTGAGTCGGCTTGGGATCGGGTTTCTTGCCAGGCTTGCGTCCGCGAGCCTTTGCGGCGGGCTTCACGCTCCGCTGCCGAGCAGACCGGCGCACCAAAAAATCGGAAAGCGGCGGCGGAGACGACAGTTTTTCGGCGATCTCGGGACCGATCTCAACTGCCACATGCTCGGCCGCCAACCGCATCAGTTCGCGAATCATCCGCCGCGTAGTGACCTTCTTGTCATTCGGTTGCGACCAATCGCTCCGATTCGCCTTTTGCAACAAATACCCCTGCAAAATCTGCCAGGCTTCGACTTCGTCGTCGAACAGCATGACCGTGATGCATTTAGAGACTTGGCGTGGCATGGCGAGCTACCCCTCCCCTTCATAGACAGCATCATCCGCGACAACGCCCAGCAAGTCATAATCCTGCCGTGCCGCGATAATGACTGGAACAATGTCGCCCGCCTCGAGTCCTTCGGCTTCGACGTAGACGGTGCCGTCGATGTCCGGTGCGTCGGCAAACGTGCGGCCGGTGAACACACCCGGCTCATCGGTCTCGCTGTCGATCAACACGTCGAGTTCGTAGCCGACCAGCGTGTCGGCGAAGTCGAACGCGATCTGCTGTTGCAGCTCCATCAGCTCGTCGCGGCGAGCGTTCTTGACTTCCTCTGGCAGATGGTCGCCGAGCTTCTCAGCGGGCGTGCCGGGTTCCAGCGAGTAGGTGAAGACCCCCATCCGTTCGAATTTCGAGTCTGTGACGAATTCTTTGAGCTCCTCGAACTGCTCATCGGTCTCGCCGGGAAAGCCAGTGATGAATGTCGTCCGCAGGACGAGATTCGGAATGCGGTCTCGTAGTTTGTGGACGAGTTCGACGGTCTGATCGCGGTTCACTCGGCGTTGCATCCGTTTGAGCATCGTGTCGTTGATGTGCTGCAACGGCATATCGAGGTACGGCAGAATCTTCTCGCTGCCGGCAATGGTTTCAATCAGCTCATCCGAGAAGTTAATCGGATACAGGTACATCAGCCGAATCCAATCCAGCCCCTCGACTTGATCGAGCTGCCAGAGCAACTCGGTCAGCCGCACCTTGCCATAGAGATCGAGGCCGTAATACGTCGTGTCCTGTGCGACGATGATCAGTTCGCGAACGCCGTCGGCGACGAGTTCTTTCGCCTCGGCGATGATCATTTCGATCGGCTTGGTGATGTGCTTGCCACGCATCTTCGGGATCGCGCAGAACGTACAAGTCCGGTCGCAGCCTTCGGAGATCTTCAGATACGCGAAGTGATCTGGCGTGATCCGCAACCGAGCTTGATCGTTCATCGCTTTGATCGGAGCCGGCCGGAACAACGTCCGTTGCTCGGTTTGCTGTCCGAGTAATCGATCGGCGACCTTCGTGATCTCGTCGCGGCCAAAAACGCCAACGATGTGGTCGATGTCCGGCATCTCGTCGAGCAGACTGCCACCGACACGCTCCGGCAGGCAGCCAGCAACGATGACCCCTTTTGTCCGGCCTTCCTTCTTGAGATCGAGCATCTCTTGAATGACCGACTTCGATTCGATCCGCGACTGCTCGATGAAACCGCAGGTGTTGACGATGACAAAATCCGCCCCGTCCGCCTCCGAGACGAGCGAGTAGCCGTCCAGCGACAGCGTGCCGAGCATCTTCTCGCTGTCCACGAGGTTCTTGGGGCAGCCGAGGCTCACGAAGGCGTACGTCCCCTTCGAGATGGTTTCGGCAGAGGTCAACGGCTCAAACGACGAAGCGGCCAAGGCAATATTCTTTTCGGTCGGGCGAATATAGACGTTTCAAAACGGGCGGTATTGTAGCCGCCCACCGAAGAATTCAGAGCAAGCCGCTCGATCAAATCAAGGATTTCCCGTTTCGAGGAATTCCGCATGACGCCAACTTGTTCCATCAGCCGCCGTCTCAGCAAGACGCGCTAGCGAGCGGTGTCTCACGAATTCTCACCGGCTATCGCGTCATGCTGATCAATTTGGAGACAACTTGCAAAAGCCGATGCGTCGTTGAATCAACTTGCCACCGCTCTTTCGCGCCCGCTGCTGCACGGTACAATCCCGCATCCTTTCGGAAAGTTGCGTGTCCATTGACTGAACCCGTTCCCACGCATGAAGACCTTCACGATTCCGCCGGGCTGGGCGAATCGGTGCCGCTGGGCACCACGATTCTGTACATGCCGCAGTCGATCGCATCGGTTTTGCCACCGAGCCTTGCGGCAGAATCCGACAAGATTCCGCTGACACCCGTGGCCGATCACTCCGCCGCGCCGAAACGCGTGACCAAACCTCACGCCGAAAAGCTGGCCGGCAAGACGCTTGGCGTTTATCGCTGCGACACGTTGCTCGGTCGAGGGGCCATGGGAGCGGTGTACCTCGCGCTGCATCAGCAACTGGAACGGCGATGCGCGCTCAAAGTTCTCTCGCCGAAATACGTCGAGACCGATGCCGACTACGTCAACCGGTTTCGCCAAGAGGCGATCGCCGTCGCGAACTTGCACCATCCGAATGTCGTGATGGCCTATGCCGTCGGCAAACATGACGATCTCCACTTTTTGGAGATGGAATTCGTTTCGGGCAACTCGTTGCAAAAAGTGCTCGACACGCGACTGCGACTGGCACCGGCCGAAGCTCTGCGAATCACGGCTGAGATCGCCGATGGTCTCGCCGCTGCGCATCGCACAGGACTGATTCATCGCGACGTGAAACCGGAAAACGTTCTGCTGACCAAGGAATCGCACGGACTCGGCCGAGCTAAAATCGGCGACTTCGGACTGGCCAAACGAGTGCGTGGCCGTGGCGAGAAAGTCTTCGACGGACTCGTCGGCACGCCGCACTACATGGCTCCGGAATTATTCACCGGCGCGATCGCGTCCCCATCGACCGACATGTATGCCCTCGGCGTTTGCTTGTATCGCATGGTGACCGGCCGACTTCCCTTCAACGGCAAGACGGTCAAGCAGCTCATGTCACAAGCGATGACTCAGTCGTTCCCGCAAGTCCGAGACGACTGCACCGAGTTGCCAAACGAAATCGCTCATCTCGTCGAATGGCTCGTCCATCGCGATCCACAGCAGCGTGCTCGAGACGCCGACGAAGCACAGCCACGATTGTTTGCCGCGCTCGAGCAAATCCGCGACGTACGGCAACTGCTGGCCGATGCCTTCCACGACGAGCAGGACATCGCTTGGTCCCCGCGCGAAGGTTCCGACGAGTTTGATGTCGTGGTGAAGCTCTCGAAAAACCGCCAGCAGCGAGTTGTCATCGCCTCCGCCGATGACAATGTCCCCTTTCGACAACTGCAAATTTTCTCGATCGGCGGCCCGGCGTCTCCCGACCAATTCGAACTCGCCCTGCGCCGCAACGCGATTCAACCGCACGGCAGCATCGCCGTCCGCGACGTCAACGGCCAGCCACACTTCGTCATGGTCGAAAACCATTCGCGAGCCAAGGTCGCCCCCGACGAACTCTGCCGCAGCGTCCGACACATCGCCCGCCATGCGGATGCGGTCGAGGAGTTCTTGACGGGACGTGATGTGAACTGACCCATGGACTGCGCTGGCTCGTCACCCCCCTCTGGGTCTAGCTCTGCTGGGCGAACATACCGGCTGTCCGACGCTGGTTGGCGACATCTGCATCCTCGGTGGACTTATCGCGAAGTCTTTGATTTGGCCAGAGCGTTCCGCTGCATGGTCGAATTAACGTTCCACATTCCGCTCGGCAATCAGCGATTCCAACTCGGAGATGAGCGATCTTTCACGAAACCTCATTTTCCATCCTGACGGATACAGCCACCAACGGCTGACGAGATGACCATGCAGCCGCACAAGCAGCGGCTGACTCCGCCACCAGTCACGATTGACTCGCATGCACTCCAGAGCGTTTTCGTAGTGGTCTGCCAACTCGTGGTTCACGACTAGTTCCGCATATTCCGATGGAAATCCGCCCCTCTTCAAATATCCGCTGGCTCGTCGATACCAGTTGGCGGAGGTGCGATAGTCTCCGAGTGCCTTGTGGCAATCGGCGACGACGGAGCAGACGATGCTGCGTGAGCATCGAACCTGTTCGGCGGAACCTCCGGTCAATCCCTCGAATTCCGCGTACGGTTCGATAATCGCCAAAGCTCGTGACGGATCGTGAGACACGCCGATCAGAAACTGGCTCGCCTCAACGGCCGCACGCAGTGCTTCTTGCAGAGTGATTTCCGGATTAGGCAAGCGACTCCCTTTCGGTAATTGCGCATTTCGTTGAGTCTGTGGGTTCACTCGACAACGACCACTCGCAGGTCCATGACGTTGGTGTGTGTCGGTCCGGTGAGCAGCAGGCCGCCGGTTTGCTCGAAGAAAGGGTACGAGTTGTTGATCGCCAAAAACTCGGCGGGGTTGAGCCCCTTCGCGATCGCAGTTTGACGCAGGGTTTCATCGATGACCGCTCCAGCCGCGTTGGTTGGGCCGTCTTCACCGTCGGTACCGCCGGACAAGATCGCGATGCCGTCGAGGCCGCCGCTCCACAGATGCTGCAATGCGGCGAGCGCGACCTCTTGATTGCGGCCTCCCTTGCGCGGCTGTTCGGTCGCGACAAGATTCACAACCGGTTCACCTCCGCTGAGCACGCACACGGGTGATATGACCTCGGCTTGTCCGTCACGAATTCGGCGGCACAGTTCCGCAAACTCACGTCCGATCGCTTGGGCATTACCCGCGTTGTTTGAGCCATACGATCTGACTGCGAAGCCCAGCGCGCGCGCTTTCTCTGCCGCCGCTTCGAGTGCCGTCGCATTGTTCCCGATGACGTGGTTGTGAACGAGCGGTCTTGCTGGGGTCCCCTCTCCCTTGGTGAGAGGGCTAGGGTGAGGGATGCAAGCTGCGGTTGACGTCGTCACCGGGAGAGCATGTCCTTTGGCAGGGTTGGCTGAGATTTGAGAGTCGATCGCCGTTCGTCCCTCACCCGGCCTTCGGCCACCCTCTCCCAGAGGGAGAGGGGACAGTTTGGACCTCTTGGGGCGCAGCGCGGATCGGACTGCTTCTGGTATCTGTGGAGGATGCGCTCTGAATCGTTCCAGCACTTCGAGAGCATCCGTGGCCGTGCTCGTGTCCTCGACCGTCGGGCCGGAGGCGATCACATCCAGCGGATCGCCGATCACGTCGGAGATGATGAGTGTGATCACGGCTCGCGACTGCGAGGCGGCTCGTGCGAGGCCGCCCCCTTTGAATAACGACAAATGTTTGCGAACTGTGTTGAGTTCTCGAATGCTTGCGCCGGATCGCATCAGAAACCGAGTGACTGCGAGTTTGTCTGCCAGCGTGATCCCCGGAATCGGTGCCGGCGACAGCGCGCTCCCGCCGCCAGAGATCAGCACGAGCACCAGATCGTTTGGCCCCGCGCTGCGAGCGCGTTCCAAAATCCGTTGCGTACCGAAGACGCCTTCTTCCGTTGGCTCATTGACACCGGCAGGCCGCGCCGCGTGTAGCACGATTCGTCGCAGCGGTCGGATGCAATCAGCGGGGACGTTGACCCAGCCGGAAACTTTCGCATCGGTCAGTTCCTCGCCCAATGCAGCTTCCACGGCAGCCGCCATGCCCGATCCGGCCTTGCCGACTCCGAGCACGATGATCCGGTCGAGCGAGTTCGTGCTCCATTCGTGCCCACAGATCAAGAGTGTGCGTTCGTCGCGATGAATCACGTTCCGAACCAAACGTTCGGACGAGACGGCAGCAACGCCCGCTTCCCAAATCGCTTGAGCGTGGTCTCGGAGCATGACGGAATCCGGCGATACAAAAACGCCACCGGGCCTGCCCCGGTGGTTCATTCGCTTCTGCACTATTTCAGCGGGTCAAACGCCAAATGAGTAGTGCAAAATCCGTTGAACCACCGGGGCAAGCCCGGCGTCGAGAATTCATTGCGCAAGTACGCGCTCGGACGGAGCCGGCGGTACAGCGACAAGACTTCGAAGAGGTCTGCGGAGATTTTGACTTCGTCGTCGGCGAAGTCGCTCAGCCAAGTGCGGTCAGACTTCGCGGCTTCCGCCAGCACGTTGATGATCTGCTTGAGTCGGACCCGCTTCATGCGAGGAGCCTCAGCCACTCGGTTCTCGGGGTCAAACAGTTTCAATCGCGGTTCGGTACTGGCGGCGCGCATCGTGAAAACCTTCGTGGACGGTGATCTGCGATTCACACCGATCGTCTTGATCGGTGCCTTGAGAATCGGCTGGCCGACTGCGACGACTTGAGAACTTCTTGCGACCACACAAACTTTTCCGTGCAACCGGTGATCGCTTCGACCAAAGTCGGTCGCAGATTTGAATCGGACTCAAGTCGCCAATGGCTTGTTTCGGCCGATCTCGCTGGTCGGCTCGCTCGACTTTGCAACAGGCATTCGTCACCTTTCCACCCGTTCGACCCAGCTTGCCTGATCGGTGTTTTTTGCGAGTCCGCAACGCGGCCATTAGCATGTCTGGCCGAGGTCAGGATTTCCGTTGGGTTCCTCAATGGACCGCAGCATGGACGAACCGCCCACAGTTGATCTCACACGCCTCGCCAAAGAGCTGGGGCATCGCGCGGAGCAAGTCCTGAACGTGGTCGCATTGCTGGACGCGGGCAACACGATCCCGTTCATCACGCGGTATCGCAAAGAGAAAACGGGCAACCTCGACGAAGAACAACTGCGAACCATCGAGTCACGAGTTCGCTCGATGCGGCAACTCAAAGAGCGTGCCTCCGCAATCCGGCGATTGATCGAAGCTCAAGGAAAGCTGACTCCCGAATTAAGGTCAGAGATCGAAGCGGCTGAGACACTCAAGCGGCTCGAAGACCTGTATCTGCCGTTCAAGCCGAAGCGTCAATCGCGAGCCTCCGCGGCCCGCGAGCGCGGTCTCGAACCGCTTGCCGCACGCATCTGGTCTGGCGATCCAGAGCTGGTGGACCTGAACGTCGCCGCGGCTGCGTTCGTCAATGCCGAAAAAGAATTGCCGAGCACGGTCGAAGTCCTGCAAGGCACGGCCGACATTCTGGCCGAGAACATCAGCGAAGAGGCCGCGCTCCGTGAACTGTGTCGGCAGCTCGCCTGGAAAACTGGCAAGCTTTCCGGTACGCCGACCAAGGCTGGCTCGGCAAACGGACACGAGTACCGCGACTACTTCGAATTCAGCGAATCGGTGTCTCGAATTCCTCCCCACCGGGTGCTTGCCGTCAATCGGGGTGAAAAGTCCGGCGCGCTGCGCATCAAATTTGAATGGGATGATGCCGCCGTGCAAGCCGTGTGCGATGGACACTACGGCTGGGAATCGCATCCGCATCGCGAGTTCCTCAAAGTCTGCTTGACCGACGCTGTGCTGCGGTTGATTCAACCGAGCCTCGAACGAGAGATCCGCCGCGAGCTGTCCGATAAGGCTGAGGCTCACGCGATCGACGTCTTCGCTCGCAACCTGCGGAGCTTGTTGTTGCAGCCACCGCTGCGCGGCCAGCGGGTGCTGGCGATTGATCCCGGTTTTCGCACCGGCTGCAAAGTGGCCGTGCTCGATGAATGCGGCAGTCTGGTCGCGGCGGACGTGGTGTACGTCACCGGCAGTGCCGAGAAGCGAGCGACGTTTTCCGCGAAGCTGGCGGAGTTGCTGCGTCTGCACAATTGCCAGGTGGTCGTGATCGGCAACGGCACCGCTTGCCGCGAGACCGAAGATCTCGTCACCGAGATGATCGCCAAGGAGTTGCCGGAAGCTCGATATGTCATCGTCAACGAGGCAGGGGCCAGCATCTACTCGACCAGCACCGTGGCTCGCGAAGAGTTTCCAGAACTCGATGCGACCGGCCGCGGCACGATCTCGATCGGTCGCCGGTTGCTCGATCCGCTCAGCGAACTGGTGAAGATCGAACCACAACATATCGGCGTCGGCATGTACCAGCACGACGTCAGCAAGAAGGAACTCAAGGAATCGCTCGACCGAGTCGTCGAATCCTGCGTGAACTTCGTCGGCGTGGACTTGAACACGGCCAGTGCCTCGTTGCTGCGGCATGTGTCGGGATTGAACCAACTCATCGCGCGCCGCGTGGTCGAGTGGCGAGAGCAGAACGGACGATTCAAATCGCGACGCCAACTGATGGAAGTTCCTGGACTGGGCGAGGGAACGTTCACGCAAGCGGCCGGATTCCTGAAAATCGGCGGCGGCGAGGAACCGCTCGACGGGACCTGGATTCATCCGGAAAGCTACGAAGCCGCCAACAAAGTGCTTGAACGATTGGGCCTCACCGTCAGCAGTTTGAGCGAGGCGGAACAGACTCACGAAGAACTGCGGCAGCGCATCGAGCAGCTTCCGGCCGAAAGCCTCGCCGAAGAATTGTCCGTCGGCCTGCCAACGTTGAGGGACATCCTCGACGCACTCTCGCGTCCCGGGCGCGACCCGCGCACTGACTTGCCAGGTCCGGTCTTCAAGCAAGGCATTCTGAATCTGGATGACTTGCAAGAAGGCATGGAGCTGACCGGTACCGTTTGCAACGTTGTGGACTTCGGAGCGTTCGTCGATGTCGGCCTCAAGGACAGCGGCCTCGTCCACATCAGCCAGTTGTCGGTGAACTATGTGCCGTCGCCGCACAGCCTCGTTTCGGTCGGCGATGTCGTGACGGTGTGGGTGCTCGGCGTGGACAAGGAACGCAAGCGAGTCAGCCTGACGATGATCAAACCCGGCACGCCTCGGCAAGTCCGCGGTCCGAAACCTCCGCGCCGTGAGCAGCCTCCGGAAACGAAAACCCAACCTCCGCCGCAGCGCGCACGGCGACCGTTCATTCAGCGTCCACCACGACCGCCGACAACCACGGGACAGTCTCAAGACGTTGCCATCGCGACAGCCACCATCAGTCCATCGGCTACGGCGGAACCGAAACGAGACGAACGCCGACAAGATTCCGCCGACCAATCCTCCAGACGCCGCAAGGGCAATGCGCCACCCGTCAAACTCACCGAGGGAATGGCTGAAGGCAAAACACCGCTGCAAGGCTTTGATCAACTCGCCGCGCTGTGGAAGCAGAGCCACGCCAAGTAGCAAGTAGGACGGGAGCACCATAACTTCCCGAACCCAACGGGAAGATAGCACGACGCGCAAGCGAGTGGTCAGAACCACTCGCTTGCGCGTCGTGCTAACAGGACGTCGGGAAGTCATTGCGCCTCCGTTCCTTAATCATGTCCGATTCGATTCGCACCTTCGTTGCCGTCAAGATTCCAGTGCCGTCGGCACTGAGGCCGGTGTTGAGGTCACTTGCCACAATGAATTGGCCGGTGTCAGCCGTGTCGCCAGACAACCTGCACGTCACGTTGAAGTTTCTCGGTAACACGCCGGCCGAATCACGAGACACGATTCAAAATCAAATCGCGGAGTCAGTGATCGGACAATCGCCGTTTGTGTTGCGAGTCGCAGGACTAGGTGCGTTTCCACACATCGATCAACCATCCGTGGTGTGGGCAGGACTGTGCGACGTGGAACCTTTGGTGTCGCTCGCCCAGCGACTGGAGGCGGCGCTGGAGTCGCTTGGCTTTGCTCGTGAGTCACGGCCGTTTCATCCGCATCTGACGCTGGCTCGTGTGAAAGGCCGACCGCCTTGCGAGTTGTTTGAGTTGCTGCGGCAGCATGCCAACACAAACTTTGGATCGGTCGAGATTCAGGCCGTCGAGTTCATCCGGTCGGATCGCGAACGCGACGGAGCACGGTATTCGACTTTGTTGTCGTGCGAACTGAGGGTGTAGCCAAGGCATTTGATGTCTCGGACTTTCCGGTGACGGAGTGACCGGTCTACTTTGGTCTCACATCGCCGGGATCTGACTCGACAATCCGCCTGCGGCCGGGACGTAGCAGTGATTGACGTAGTCCATCACCATGCGATCCGAATTGAATCGCCAGCCCAGCGTGCGAGTCACGCTTTTTTGGAGTCATCAATTCACCACCACTCGCCCCTCGGAGATTCCGTGCTGATGCAGCCAAACCGCGTGATCGATCGAGTCCGCGGTGAACTGCACACGACCGCTCCCAAACAAGACGAACACACCGCCCACATGCGAACTCCTGGAACCCGCGAAAGCGGTGAAAGGAATGAGTGTTTGGGAACACGACAGCCCCGTTTCGGAATTGCAGGCGGTCGCGGTCTGGTCTCCGCTGCCGATTCCTGAAGCTGGGACCACGCCATAACGATCGCTGGTTCCATTCGGCGTGAAACGCGACATGTAATTCGCCCCGCCTGGAAGCGAAGTGGCATAGGCTCCGCGCACGTCCAGCCGAGATGCCTGTCGCACTTCGGCAACAAACACGGTTTGATCGAGTCCATCCTTCACGGCGGCATAGCGGAGGCTCCGGCAGCGTGAGAATGCGGCGTCCAAGTAACTCACCCCAACATCGTCAATTCCATCGCCGTCGAGATCAGACGACTGGTCCCAATTCGTGTTGCCCCAGTTCGCGGCGTAGTTGCCACGAGCGCAAGTCAGGGTTGGAATGCTGACACCACCCAAGATCGAACCGACATCGTATTGAAAGTCCCGGCGCTGATCCGTCGGACATTGCAAGACTGAGAGCCATTGAGTCAGCAATTCTGAATTCGAGTTGATGCCGGAGACATAGTACGGCGGCACGAGGTTGATGTGCCCGAATGTGCCCGTCGTCGAATCGAAACGTCGCCAAGCGCCGACTTGATCCAACTGCGGAAACAGTTGGATCAGCCAGGAGGTCTCCGCAGAGGATTGCGCTGGTCTGAAAAAACCACCGGAGGTCACCAATTCGAACCAGGCAGTTTTCGCGGACGGGATGTGAGAGATCGTTCCCGGTGGGCCGACTTGATGGCTGGCATGGTAATTCTCCAAGGCCAGCCCGATCTGCTTGAGATGATTCTGACACTGAGCGCGGCGGGCGGACTCCCGCGCTGCCTGAACTGCTGGGAGGAGGAGCGCGATCAAGATGCCGGTGATGCTCATCGCCACCAGAAGTTCAATCAGTGTGAAGCCGCGCCGCAGAGTTTTTCTCATGTTCTTTCCGTTCATGCACGGGCGGTACGCCAAGTCCAAAGCGCCATCGAGGCCGCAAGAAAAAAGGTCATTTGGCCTGATGGGTTTGAGTTCCACGGACTCGCCACCGGCCGAGGAACAACACCACTGATGGCCGCGTCGCGATTTTCGCGATCTTGCTGAACAACGATTTGCCCCAGTCCGTCAATGACACAACTACGACCACTCATCGAGCAATGCAGAATGGGAAGTCCGGATTCGATCGCGCGGAGTTGCACGCATTTCAGAAAACGACTTTTTGCAGTCTCTGTGCAGACCGCCCTCACGTTGGAAATATGTACGAGAAAATCGACTGCCTCAAATTGCGCATCATTCGTCCATTCCGAGAACAAGGCATCGTGGCAAATTCCCACGGCAAATCGCTGTCCACCAGGGAGAATGCCAGTCGGACGCTGACTGCCAGCATGCCACTCGGTTGGCGATTCGACACCCAGCCATCGGGCCAGTGGCGGAGCGCATTCAAAAATCGGAACTGGGAATCTCTTGTCCGAGTAAATGAGTTGATTCTGAGTCGGGTAGGCAATCGCTGCCGTGACGTGTTCACCGACAGGATCAAGGCTGGTTCGGAGACCGCCGACCACCAACGTCCGTTTGAGACCCGCCGCCCAGGCGGCAACCAAGGCATCACACTTCTCTTCGACATTGAACCGACAAGCCAATGCCGACTCCGGGAAAACAATCAAATCCGCGTTGGAAAGTTTAGTCAGCCACGGCGGGCTGTCATCGAGCATCGTTGGAAAAGGGATCGGCACAGCAGCAACCGCACACCCGTCTGAGCGAGTGCTCATCAAGCGAGTCGTTCCGAACACGGCGGTGATCACAATCACAAAGATCACCGCGCATGCCAACCGGCGCTGGCTCAATTTCCAGAAGCGCCGGAGTGCAAAGTCCGCGACAAGACCGTTGGTAGCCGCCACCAACCAACTGACGAGTGAAACTTCTCCGACACTTGCGGCTTGACCGAATGGGCTGTGGTCAATTTGGCCTAATCCGAGACGCAAAGGATCGATGGTCGTCCCGAGCCACTCGCGAGCCAGCCTGTCGAGAATCTGTTCGCCACCAAAACACACGGTCGGAAGCAAACCACAGAACAGCCAACCACGACGTCCCAAGCTCCAGATCAGCAGCAGCACCACAACCACGCCAAGGCACGCCGTGATGCGGATCGCAATCCACAGAGCCAGACGATTTCGCAAGAGCAGGAGACATTCCAGATCAAGCCAACTGTAGGCCGGAAGCATCCAGGCCACAGCGAATGAAGCGCTGAGACACAACGCCGTTGATCGTGAAGGACAGCGTGCAAGCCCGACACATGCGGGAGCCAAAGCGATGAGAGAGTACACTTCTCGCAGCGGACCACACTCACTGGCCGACACAACCAGCCCGCTCAATGCTCCCCAGACTGTGGGCCAGCGCCAACCGGATGGAAAATCTGGCAGCGCTGATGCGGCGGGCACAGAAAGCATGACAACTGCCTGCGATATGAGGGTTCACGACCCGCTAATGGTCCGTGACGAAACCACTCACCGGGATCGACACATTTGGGATCGATTCGGAGCGGAATGAAACTGTGACCGTTCCGAAAAAACGACCGGCCACCGTGGGTGCCTTCCCAGCGATCGTGAGGACATCGTCTTGATACTCGACGGTCACATCCGAGCGATCACAAACACAATCCTTCACCGTGGAGGCTTGCTTGTCATGACGCACCGGGACTCGGACAGACCAGTTTTCTCCAGGCTCGATTTGCCCAGCGAAAACGCGAGGTAGAAGTGCCACAAACGGGTGTGTCACGCGCACGATCACCTGACACCGCTGCGACGTTCCGTCAGTCAGCACAAACTCTTGCCAACTGCGATACTCGCCGTAACCCAAGGGAGTCACAGCCTCCAACTGGAGCGCCGTCGTATCGATCGTGACTTCGGTCAACTGCCCAGGGATTTTGGATTTGATCACCTCCGCCTTGTGGGTCACTTCGGCGAGACGGAACCCGTCCAACCGGCACCGATCGCGGACGATGCTCACTGCCGGATCCGTCGCGCTGCGATAATATGTGACCAGAACTTGTCCGTGCGCAGCCTTCTCAGGCGTCGAGTGCAGAATCAGTTCCTTGGGCGACAACAGTGGCTTTCCGATCGGACGGTATCGCACGGCGAGCAGGATTGGAGCACTCGACGGCGGATCAGTCGTGACCGAAATTGTCTTCACGGCGGTCTGACCAGCCACGCCATCCGCATTCAGACGCACCTGAAGTTCGTGTTGTTGGCCAGCCAGCAGTTCCCGATTCAACAATGCCTCATCGACGAGAGTGCAACTGCAAGTTCGTCCGAGCGCCGTGATCTTGACCGACTGTTCACCAACTCGAAACGGGAATGCCACCGTGAGTTCTTTGTCACGAACATTCCCCAATTCCACGACCGAACGCTGAAACGGCAGTGTTGCTGCCGGAGGACTTGCAGCGGGTGCCGCTCCATTTCGATCACCACAACCAACGGCGGAAACCAGCAGTCCGAGCACGGCCGTCAGGTTCATTGCTGAGACTCGCAGGAATCGCCACTTCCGCCTCAAAAAGACAGCCAAGCTAACGATCAGCATGATTGCGACCGCCGCCCATACCGCAACACCTGCGTCGTTGTTGGTCTTTGACAGTAAAATCGCTTCGCCATCCCAGCGGCTCACAACGTCCTTCACGTCGGCCTGCACGTTGACGTCCAGGTCGATGCGCGACCATTCAGCCAACTTCAACTGATGACCCTCAACTCCCAACAGCACGACAAAGTGGCCTGTCGCCTCACGGGCATCCCACCGCCCCGGCCGAAAATACAGAATGCTCGGTTGCGGCAGTCGGAGTAAATCGTCCGCACGAAATCGCGCAGCCTCCGTCTGGCATCCGAACGCAGCGAGTCCTTGCCGCAATTCATAAATTGACACCGACCAAGGATCAAAGCCGGGACGTGACCGAAATTCGCGACTGACGTCGCTCAATTGAACCGGCGAACCGGTCGCTCGCAGCAGTGAATAGGCTGCCAACTCTCCGCAACCGGGCAATGGCACAGCGCCACGCATCGGGTCCACCTGATTGCCCAACACGGCAATGATCAAAATCAGCATCGACATCGACCTCACCCCATTCGGCTACGACGGAGTTTGATCAGTCCGATGCCGACAGCACCCAAGACGACAACCAAGCCGGCAATCCACCACAGGTAACCGAATCCTTTTTGGAGTGTGCTTGGACGCGCCCAGCCAGCCGAGACACGCTCGGCAAGACCATCGGCATTGGACACCCACACGTCGCCTCCCGTTGGCTCATTGGCAAATGGCGTATTCGGGGGAAAGTCGAAGTTGAACATTTCGACCGGGATATCGCGATTGATTTCCACTTTGAACGCCGTCCACTCGGTCGTCGCCGTGACGATGTTGACCGGTGGTTTCTGCATTAGATGCGTGCCTGGCTTGCTGCCGGGGTGATCGATGAACCCGGACACGGGGTAATCACACTTTCCTCCGACTCGCTCGATTTTCACATCGCGTACGATTAGCGAGGGAAATGGCAGGTGACCAAAATCGTTGACGGTACGGGGAGGCAGCCAAGTCAAATCAGCGTCGGCTTCGTCGGTTCGATAATACACCTCCAACCTCACCGGGATCGCACTACGAGCAGAATCCAAGAAGGCCCGGATGGCCGTTGCCCCTTTCCAGCCGAAATGGTTCCTACCGGGGAACACCTTCGAGACAACTTGCACCGCTAGACCGTTGAGTTCCATTGCACCTTCGTATCGGACAGCATTCGGATCACGACGAAAGAAGAAATCGATCCAATGGACTCCAGGCCCCCAATCCGGCGCGGGCAGAGCGAGTGGTGGAAACAACGGATCCCACTTTCGAGGATTCTCGACCGCAATCCGGCCTTGTGAGCTGTTCTGTCCGCCGCCCAACCAAACTCGCCAACGACCCTCGTCCAATCCTCCGGACATGACCGAGAAGTGTTTGAAGGAAATCGGCAAGGTTTGAGAGGTCGTGAACTCATCCGTGAACACAATCCGCGGCGTCAGCGAGTCGGGACGACGATGAGGAAACCGCCATTGAAAGCGTGTGCGATCCGTCCAATAGTCCTCGAAACTAATCAAGGTCAGGCTTTGCGGAGTTGGCTCTGGTATTGCGAGGTGATGAGCCAACGCGGCCTTGTATTTTTCAAACTGAGCCGGCGACTTTCCTTCAGGGATGCGTCCCGCCGCAAGTTCTCGAGTCCAGTACTCGGCCGCAAGGCGTCCGTACTCCCACTCAGATTTCGTCTTGCGATCAACGACCAGCCATTCGACATGCAGTGTCCGAGCCTGCTGCGCGTTTTGAAGGAAGGCCGCATCTAATTCTTCGGCTGTCCATTCGGATTCCAAAAACGTGGCGAGTCCCATTGCAAGAATGAATGCTGTCACGATGACCTCTCGTCAAAGGAATCCCGTTGTCCAACACCTTATCCGCCGCAGACGCATCAGTTCGCCTGTGTGGTCGCGAGAATAGTCCGTCTTCGAGCGAACAAGTTCTGACGGGTTTTTGAAACGGGCTTGACATGGTGCCGAGCTTGTCAATTGGAGAGGCTCTGTCGTTAGGGACTACATCCTTGACAAGGCTGAGGTTTACCTGCCATGCACGATGCTTCGCACTGATACCCTCCTCCGTCCACAGCAACCTTCCGACACATCGAAAATGCCCCAGCACAGGTGTCGGACGGCGTGCATGAACTTGACGCGGTCGTGGATTGACACAAATGTATTAAGACACTGCCAATGCACCCATGATTGCCGCCTAAAGAACCGCAAAGGCCCGCGATAACCGAATCGTCGCATTCAGTGGCGACGGCGCATTGCGTACATAATCCTCCGCCTTGCGAACCACCAGCCACGCCGCAAATCATCCCTTTTTCGGCACCAATCATTTGTTTCTGCTGGTTGATATCGAGCAATTTAATCGGACGAGCGGAACCGTACGCGTTTCCGTGAGTACCCAACGACGTTCCAATCAGACAGCAGGTCACTACGAGTGCAACAACTCCACTTTGAATTCGCATGACAGCACCTTTCTCCCACAAAAGTGATCCAGCCGCGTCATCGTCCCGCACACACGGCAGGAACGCTGCTGAACAGGTCTGTTCAAAATCCAATGGGATGATAGTGCTCTCTCTCTCTCTCTCTCTC
>SXGS01437749.1_pt1 | contig 38141 bp, 27 predicted proteins | sample 3174681 | NCBI WGS metagenome assembly SXGS01 (sample SAMN11356861, study PRJNA531348) | freshwater metagenome | isolation source: freshwater sample F1-80 | place: China: Fuxian Lake, Yuxi | collected 2017-12-25
CGTGCACGCGGGCTCCGTCGCCACCGCATTGGACGCCGGCGACAGGTCGCCTATCGGCAGGGGCAAGTCCGTCAGTCCGTCGCAGAGGAGCCGGTCGTAGACGAACTCGGCGCGGGAGCGCTGGGCGTTGGCGTCGCCCGTTCCAATCATTCTTTTCATCGACGAAGCCCACACGCTCATCGGCGCCGGCGGCGCCGCGGGGCAGGGCGATGCTGCGAATCTACTCAAGCCCGCTCTGGCGCGCGGTGAGTTGCGCACCATCGCGGCCACGACGTGGTTGGAGTACAAGAAGTACTTCGAAGGAGACCCTGCCTTGAAACGGCGTTTCCAGGTCGTCAAGGTCGAGGAGCCTGACACCGAAAAAGCGATTCACATGATGCGCAGCTTCGCCAAGACGCTCGAAAAGCATCACCATATCCGCGTGCTTGACGAGGCGATCGAGGACGCCGTCAAGCTTTCCCATCGCTATATCACCGATCGCCAGTTGCCGGACAAGTCGGTCAGCCTGCTCGACACGGCATGCGCCCGCATCTCGCTCGGCCAATCGGCGGTCCCGGCGTCGCTGGAGGAAACGCAGCGCGAAATCGAATACACCAACGTCGAACTCAACATGCTCGAGCGCGAGGCCTCCGTCGGCGTCGAGCACTCCGAACGCCTCGGCGAGTTGAAGACGAAGCTCGCGGCCGACAAGGACCGCCTCAAGGCGATCACCGAACGCTGGGGCGAGGAAAAGCGGCTCGCCAAGGAGATACAGACCGAGCGTGGCAAGCTCGAAGCCCATGGCGAGGCCAAGTTAGCCGGACGCGCAAGCGACGGAACCGGGGGGCCGACCAAGGCAGAGAGTCCCGCCAAGGCAGAGAAGAGTCTGTCCAAGGCCGAGAATCCGTCGCTTGCGCGTCCGGCTAACGGCCTACTCTCGGAGGCCGATGAGACCGCGTGCCGGGCGAAACTCAAGGATTTGCAGAGTCAGCTCGCCAGTTTGCAAGGGGATGATCCGCTCGTGCAGCCGGTGGTCGATCGCAGCTCGGTTGCCGACGTCATCAGCGGCTGGACAGGTATTCCTGTCGGCAAGATGGTGCTCGATGAGATCAAGACGGTCCTGAGCCTACACGAACGCATGGCCGAGCGCGTCGTCGGCCAGAACCACGCTCTCGAAGCGGTCGCCCAGCGTATCCGCACCGCCCGCGCCGGCCTCGTCGATCCGCGCCGGCCGATCGGCGTATTTCTTCTGGTCGGTCCGTCCGGCGTCGGCAAAACCGAGACTGCCATGGCGCTTGCCGACGTCCTCTACGGCGGCGATCGCAACATGGTCGTCATCAACATGTCCGAGTACAAGGAGTCGTCCAAGATCTCCAATCTTACCGGCTCCGCGAAGGGCCTCGTCGGCTACGGCGAACCCGGCGCCCTCACCGAGCCCGTCCGCCGCAAGCCGTACAGTGTTGTCTTGCTCGACGAGGTCGAAAAGGCCCACACCGACGTGCAGGAGCTTTTCTACCAGGTATTCGACAAGGGTATGCTGCAAGACTCCTCCGGCAACGACATCGATTTCAAGAACACGATCATCCTGCTGACATCGAACGCCGGCACCGACACGATCGCGAAGGCCTGTGCCAAGGGCCGCCCAGACCCCGTCAAGCTGCAAGAGACGTTGCGTCCCGATCTCCTGAAAGCGTTCAAGCCGGCGCTGTTGGGTCGCATGACGGTGGTGCCGTACTACACGCTCGACGATGCAACGCTACGCACGATCGTCAAGCTGCAGCTCGGCCGCATCGGGGCGCGCGTGACACAGAACCACCGCGCGACGTTCGACTACGACGAGGGTGTGATTCAGGCGATCCTGAGCCGCTGCAAGGACGTGGAGAGCGGCGCCCGCAACGTCGATCACATCCTCACGGGCACGCTGTTGCCGGAGATCTCGCAGCAGTTCCTGACGCGGATGGCCGAGGGCGTGCCGATCACGAACGTGAACGTCGGCGTGACGGACAAGGGGAAGTTTACGTATGCGGTGAAGTAATTCTCCTCGTTCTCCTCGTTCCCAAGTTCCGCCTGGGAACGCGAGGGCTTTCAACAGCAAAGGACCCCAGCATGCCGAAATCCATCCCTGTCGCCGTTGTCACCAACGCGGACGGAACGCATCTCGACAACTTTCTTCCCTCGCTGGCGAGTATCGACGAGGTCGAGAGTGTGGCCCTGGTCGATCCGTCAGGCGCCATTGAGGCGCTCGCCCGCAAGGCTTTGGGCAAGAAGCTGCGTGAAGTTCACAAGAATGCGGCCGACATGTACAAGAAGTTTCGGCCGGCGCTGGCGCTCGTCAGCCTGGAGCCTCGTCTCTCGCCGCCGGCCATCGATGCGGCGCTGGACGCGGGCTGCCATGTCCTGTCGGAGAAGCCGGGTTGCGTGCGCGCGGAGGATTTCGCGCCGCTGGTTCGCAAGGCGCAGACCGCGCATAAGAATCTGATGCTCGTCATGGCCAACCGCACGCACGCCCCGGTGCAGGAGGCGAGGCGCATTATTCAGAAGGGTTTGCTGGGCCGAATCTACGGTGTCGAAATCCACATTGTCGCCGATCAAACGCGCCTCACCAACAAGGCCTACCGAGACACCTGGCAATGCAGCCGGGCGCGCGGCGGCGGCGGGCACCTCGCCTGGTTCGGCATCATGTGGCTCGACATGGCCCTCTACATCACCGGCCTCAGGGTTGAAGCCGTCTCGGGTTTCACCGGCGTCGTGGGTGGACAGCCGATCGACGTCGAGGACGCGGCCGTCCTGTCCTTGAAGTTCAATCGCCGCTGCTTCGGCACGATGACGTCGGCATACTATCTGGATCGCGGCGTGCAATCGCACATCCAGATCTGGGGCGAACACGGCTGGCTGAAGCTGGCGACCGTGGAAGAGCAACCCTTGCAATGGTACACGACGCGCAACGTCAAGGAGCCGCGCGTTCAGGAATTTGCTTACAAGCGCGGCGAGCGCGGCTACACGCCGTTCCTGCGCGCCGCAGTGAGAGCGAGCGCCGGATTGGGAGACCCGCCCATGACTGCCGACGAGTGCCTGCACCTGGTTCAAGCGGTCTACGGTTTTTATCGGGCGGCACAGACGGACCGGGTGCAGACGCTGAAATGACTCTTTCTCCTCGTTCCCAAGCGGAGCTTGCTTGGAAGCGAGGGACCGCTGGTCATTTTCGCCTTAGGTTCTGCTTCACTCCCGCAAGATCATAGATCGCTGTCGTGCGCTCGAACGCCTTGTCGTTCGCGTTGACGAGCGTCAGCGGCCTGGGCGCCACCAGGCCCAGAGCGTCCGGGATGTCGAGGACACGCAGCACGTTGATAAAGATTGGGCCGCTCTTGTGCGAACTCGGCGGAGCGATGGCCGCGACCTCCGTGATGGCCGGCTCGAACAAGGCGGCGTAGGCGGCGAGGATGCCGGCATGTCCGCGGCCGAGCACTTTCACCCCCTTCGTTCGCTCCAGCCAGCGCGCCGTGGCGGCGATGTCCCAGACGCGCCCCTCGTCCACGGTTCGGCCCAGGAGCGCATGCGCGCGCGGCACGAAGTTGATCGGCGATTGCCGGGTGAAGCGATTCGGACCACTGCCACGCGGGGCAAGTAGTACTACCGCGGCGTCCTCGGTGAACGTTTTGGCCCAGTTCGGCACGTCGGGCAGATCCTCCTCCTCATTTAAGACGATCAGCACCACGGGCTTCTCGCGCGGTTCACCTTGCGTGTCGAGACCGTGCAGTTTCAAGGTCGTTTCGATGCCGATTTCGGTCGTGCGCGTCTGCGGTCGGTCCTCGAGCGGCAGGTCCTTGAACTTGAAGACGCCGGGCGTGGGAACACGATCCGAGACGGGGATTCGGTCGGGAAAGCGGCGAAACGACTGCGCGCGCAGACTCTTGAGCATGCCTTGCCTCCACATGTCGAATCCCTGGGCCGTCGGCAACTTCACCTCGACGCGCGGCACGAATGATTCGTCGATCTTGAGGTTGCGCGCATCGCTTGGAAAATCCTTGTCATCGGGGAAGACACGCAGGTGCTCCTCGGGGATGCGCTCGAAGACAGCGTCGAGTACCTTGCGCTGGCCGAGCCCGTTGTGTTTGTTGAGCCAGCGAAAAATCGCGACGCGCGAGTCGGGCCGGTACGCATGCGCGCCGGGCGGACCCTGACTGACAAACTCGCCGAGCAGATCGGCTTTGCCGTGCATTTCGTAAAGCGTGCGCAACCGAGCCATGATGCGCCGATTGGCGGCCATCGGAAAGCCGACGTCGTCATGGCTGTTGACGACCAGCAATGGCCGCGGCGCGATCAGAGCGGCGATGGTCGTGAACTCCCAGCCGTAGATGTTGTACGGCAACTGGCAATCGCAATGGATCGCCATCAGCCGATTGGTGATGTTGCTTTCGAGATCGGTCATGCCCGACGCGGGGATGGCACACGTGACGCGCTCGTCCACGGCGGCGACGTAGAAGGTCATTGATCCGCCGCCGGAAAGCCCCGTCGCCGAGATGCGCGTGGCATCGACGTCGGGCCGGCTGACGAGATAATCGATCGCGCGGATGCCGTTCCAGGTTTCGAGCCCGGCCATCGTGAAGCCCGTGCACAGCCACCACCAGCTTTCATCGCGATACAGGCCGTGATGCGAGCGGCCCGGCAATTCGCCGCGCTCGATGGTGTCGAGGATGAGACAGACGTAGCCGTTCGAGGCGAACCACATGCCGTGGTCCTGCATGAAGGCCTTGTGTCCGTTGCGACCGCGATTGTAGTGTCCCATGAAGAGGACGACGGCGGGGAGTTTGCCGTCGCTCTTCTTGGGCCGATACAGATTGCCGGTGACATAGAGCCCCGGCCGACTCTGGAAGTGGAGCTTCTCGATGACGAACGCGTCGCGTTCCAGCGTGCCGGTAACCGTGGCTTTGAGCGGCGTCTTCTCCGGCAGCGGCCACAGTCCGAGCATTTCGAGGAATTCCCGTTTGAGCCGCGGCCGGCGTGCTTGCCATTCGTCGAGCGTCCTGGCGCCGTCCAAGACGCGCTGGCTCAGCTTGGCCGTCTCGTGGGCCAGGTACTTCTCCATGACGACGTCGCCGCGCGTCAGTGGCGGACCTTGGCAGCGTGCGAGTGCAGGAGTCAGCACGATCGACAAGGCGATTGCCAAGAAGTACGAAGATGCAAATCGCTGAGGATTCATGAGCATTCTCCTTCAACCCCGCGCACTGGAGACGGTTCCCGCCGGCACGACACTTCAAGGCAACACCTGAGCCACCAGCCGCGACGGCAACGCCTTCGTCCGATACACGCGCTGCGTCGCTTTCTGGAAATCGCTCTCCTTGGCGGTGATCGTGTCCACAAACGTCTGCGGGTTGCGGTCCACGAGCGGGAACCAACTGCTGTGGACCTGCACCATGATCTTGTGGCCGGCGCGGAAGGTATGGCAAACGTCGGGCAGCGTGAACTCGATGGCGGCGAGCTTCCCTGGCGTGAACGGTTCCGGCTTCTCGAAGCTATTGCGAAATCGGCCGCGCATCACTTCGCCGCGCACCAGTTGCTGATAGCCGCCCAGGCGCACGCCGGTTGGGTTCGGGTTCGGGTCAGCATGATCGTTGGGATACACGTCGATGACTTTCACGATCCAGTCCGAATCGGTCCCAGTTGTTGAGACATTCAGATCCGCCAGAATCGGCCCAGCGAGCGTCACGTCCTTTTTCAGCACGTCGGTTTCATAAACGAGCACGTCCGGCCGGCGCGAGGCGAAACGCTGATCGGCGCACATGAACTCGACTTGCATCCCGGGGCCGATCTTTTCGACGTGGGGAACTGGCCGGGCGGGGTCACTGACATACTCGTCATATGCAAAATCGGCGGGTGGCGGCTCGATCGCGAGCCGGCCCTTGGCGTGAAAATGCAGCGTCAACGGCTGCGTGTTCTTCGGCGGCCAAGTCGCGTATGCCGTCCACTTGTTCGTTCCGGTCTCGAAGATCCAGGCCTTCGCGGGTTTGAACATCCCTTTGCCTTTGAGATGATACTCGAAGAATGGCAACTCGATCTTCTCCCGAAAGAAGACGGCGGTCTTGGCGTCGAACGAGACGGGACCGAGCGAAGCGCCGTCGTTTTGGCCGCCGTTCCAGCCGCCATGAATCCACGGCCCCATGACCAGGAAGTTGTTCGCATTCTGGCTGTCGGCCTCGAGTCGCTGGTGCGTCTGAATCGCACCGAAGAGATTCTCGGCGTCGAACCAGCCGCCGACCGTCATCACTGCGGGCTTGATGTTTTTCAGATGCGGGCGCAGGTTACGCGCTTTCCAGAACGCGTCGTAGGTGTTGTGCTTCATCAGCTTGTTCCAGAATGGAACTTCGCCCTTGAAATACTTGGCATCCACATTGGCGAGCGGGCCCAAACGCAAGAAGAAATCGTAGGCGTCCGGCGAGCCATAGTCGAACTTGCTGAAGAGCGGCTCCTTGACGAGTTGCGGCCGGGGCTTGCCGATGGACGGCATGTAGTAGAAGGCATGAGCGAGGTACAGCGCACCATTGTGGCGCCAATCGTCTCCCATGAACCAGTCGACGATGGGCGCCTGGGGCGAGGCGGCCTTGATGGCTGGGTGGGCGTCGATCATCCCCGCTGCCACGTAGAAGCCGCGATATGAGGTGCCGTACAACCCGACCTTGCCGTTGTGGTTGGGCACGTTCTTCAGGAGCCAGTCGATCGTGTCGTACGTGTCACTGCTTTCGTCGATGTCCTGCGGCGTCTTTTTGACGGGATTGTGCGGCCGCATGTTGACGAACGTTCCTTCCGACATCCATCGGCCGCGCACGTCCTGGTAGACGAAGATGTATCCTTCCTTGGCGAAAAGCGGCGAGGGACCGAGATTCGCATGGACCTGATCGACGCCGTAGGGTCGTAGGCCGGACTGCGTGCGGATCATCAAGATGGGGTACTTTTGAGCGGTGTCCTTGGGCACGTAGACCGCGGTGAAGAGCTTGGCTCCGTCGCGCATCGGGATCTTGTACTCGTGCTTGGTGTAATGGGCCTTGACGTAGTCGACGCCCTGGCCGCGCAATGGGTGCGTATGCGCTTGCGACAGCACGAGGGCAAGGAGTGGGAGCGCAAGTTTTTTCATCGGACTCACCAGATATTGCCGCGTGCGGCTTGGCGCTCGCGTGTTGGCTTCCGAAATCAGGAAGTTATCTGCATAGTGTACGCATGGGGTTCGCTGGTCGCTTGGTCTTGTAGAATGCCATCATGGAAACCTCCTCCGATGAAGCGACCGCGTACCATGAAGCGGGCCACGCGGTGCTGGCGTTGATCTTGGGCCGGCCGGTGCGCTGCGTTACCATCGTCGCCGATCGCGAATCCCTGGGTGTCTGCGAGTTTGGCAAGGGCGTGTTTCGACCCTCCGAAGATTGGCTCGAACGCGAAATCCTCATCGCCTTGGGAGGCCTTGCCGCCGAGGCGCGGTTCACGGGAAATTATTCCTGGGACGCTGCGGCCAAAGACCAGAAATACGTGCGACGTCTGGCCGAGCAGCGGGCGGGCGAACGCCGCGCCGAAAGATTGCAACGTCGGCTGCTCACCAAAGCCGAGCATCTTCTTGACGACGAAGGACACTGGCACGCCGTCGAACTCATCGCCGCCGAGTTGCTGCGTCACCGCGAGATCAGCGGTCGAACCGTCCGGCATTTGTTTGAGAGGGCATGCCAGGAAGCGACCGATGGCTAATGTGCAGACGGACGATGACACAGCCCGCTGGAGTTGCGTGGCCTGCCGGCAGCGGCGGGACGAATGCGTCTGCGCCTTCGCGCCGCGACTGAACATGTCGACGCGTCTGATCGTCATCATCCACGCGAAGGAATGGCGCCGCACGACCAACACCGGACATTTCGCACGCCTGGCAGTCAAGGACGCGGAGGTCCGGTTGCACGGCTCGCCGAAATTTCTCGTGAACAGCGCGGGCGTCGAAGCCGCCTCGCCCTCCACGCTGGTGCTGTTTCCTGGCCGAGGTGCGCATCCGCTCAACGCTGAAACCATCGCCTCGTTGCAACGGCCGTTGACGCTCCTGGTCCCCGACGGCAACTGGAATCAGGCTAAGCACATGATGCGCCGGCTACCCATGTTGCGGCATGCACGTCCCGTTCGGCTAGCAACGCCGAGTCTCGACCTCAGCGCGCTGCGGCGCAATCGCTGCGCCGGCCGCACGTCCACGTTCGAGGCGATCGCGCAGGCACTCGGAATACTGGAGGGACGCGCGGTCGAAGATGAACTGCTGAAGTTTTTTCGCAAGATCCTCGAACGCATCACGCACAATTCGAGGAGAGGGAAAAGACATATCGTGAAAAATCGGCATTGAGCCCCAAGCCAGTCGCAGCGGATCCTCGTCATCCCGTTGGCGGCGACGCCGGCAGCGTGATCGTGAAGGTCGAGCCTTTCCCCACTTCGCTGTCGGCGCTGATGCCGCCTCCCATCAGTTGGCAGATTTTTCGCGTGATGGCCAGGCCCAGGCCCGTGCCGCCGAACTTGCGTGACGTGAGGTTCGCTGCCGGCGTGAAGATCTCGAAGAGGTCGCGTTTTTGATCGGCCGTCATGCCGATGCCTGAGTCCTTGACGAGAAATTCGATCCGCGATCTGCCGTCGAGCGATTTGCGGCGGGCGGCGAGCGTGATCGTTCCGTCCTTCGTAAACTTGCAGGCATTGCTCAAGAGGTTGAACAGGCATTGCCGCAAGCGCACCGAGTCGGCGCTCATCTGGCCAAGGTCGGGGCTTATCTCCACCTTCAGCGTGTTGGCATTTTTCGCCACCAACGGCTTGACAGTCTCCACGGATTCGTTGATGAACTTGGTCAGGTCCACGGATTCGATGACGAGCGCCATCTTGCCCGCTTCGATCTTGGAGAAATCGAGCACGTCATTGATGAGCGCGAGGAGATGCTTGCCGGCGCCGAGGATTTTGGCGAGGTCGGCGTGATAGTCCTCGCGATTCTCGTCCTGGGCCTGTTCGATCAGCATCTCGCTGTAGCCGATAATCGCGTTGAGCGGCGTGCGCAACTCGTGGCTCATGCTGGCGAGAAACCTCGACTTGGCGCGATCGGCTTCCGCGGCGTCGTCGCGCGCGACGCGCATCTGCATGGCTTCCTTTTCTTGCTCCAGCCCGATCAAGCTGGAGCTCACCGTGGACGCCAGCACCTGGATCATCTGCGCTTCGAGCGAGCCAAGATCGCGGCTGCGCGGCCCCAGCGCCCGCGTGCCGTAGAGGGCGCCGATCACGTTGTCATTTGCATCGAGGATCGGCGACGCCACCACGGCGTGTAGGGCCTTGATGCTGTTGTTGCTCAATTCCTTCGGCGCGGCCTGATAAAACGTGCGTTTCTCTTCGAGGACGAATTTCATGATCGAACGGCTATACTCCGGACCGCCGCCGCCTTCGTCGTTCAAGGCGCGGGCGGCGACGGTCCAGTTCTCACCTTGCCGAAGGAGCACGAGGCCGCGATCGAGCGACAGGAGTTCCACGATCGCGCGCGTGATTTTCTGGTAGTACTCCGGCGTCCCCGCGTGCGTTCTCTGCAAGACGATGACCGACTCGAACCAGGACGCCATCGTCTCGGGCGTCGGCGCGTCGAGCGCGTCGAGGGGTATGTTGCGGTTCCCCTCGTTGCGTCGCAGGCACAACGGCGGCGCTACCGTTTCGAGCATGTCGACCGCGCCGTCGTCCTCTGGGGGTTGATCGATCTGGACATCGGTCTGGCCAATGCGGAACTGCAAGGGCATGACATACGTGCCTTGCTCGCCCGGCGCCAAGGGCGCGAAGAGCGCGAAATCAATCGGCTGCTTGGCGCTCAAGTTGACGACCTGGATCAACATGTTGTTCAAGGCTTCGATGCGCACATGATTTTTGGAGACATACGGATCGGCGACCTGGCAGCGCGTGGTCTCGCCGAGCTTGGGGCCGCGGCCGATTTCCAGGGGGCCCGAGGCATGTTCAAGCTGTTGCGGGATGCCGTCGGTGGTCGTTTGGACTAACAACATCGGAGGCTCCTGATCTCCAGCAGAACATGAACCACGGGGACTACGGGGTAAGGCGGGAGAACTCCCAGATGCGAATCACAAAACGGAATACTCAAGCCTTCTTTCGTACTACTGTTCCGTTGGTTTCTTCGCTTTGTGTGAAGATTCTCATACTGTCAGGGAAACCGGGTAACGGAGAACCGAGCATGAGCGGGTGAACGGCAACGAATTTGATTAGTTCTCGGTTCTCTGTTTTCGGTTCTCCGTTACCCGGTTGCGGCTTGGCCGCGCTGCGTTCCATCTACGTACCGTTTGTATTGACGTATTGTATTCCCCGTGCCTCCGGTACTCCCCGTGGTTCACTTCTTCTTGTCGAGAGTCTGGATTAACTTGTCGAGCTGGGCGCGGAATTCGGGGCGGGCACGCAACGGGGCCAGGAACAGCGGATCGCGCAAGAACTTTGCGTCGTTGAAGCCGGCCCTGATCGCATCGCCAAGCATCCTCAGCGAGCGTTCGCCATAGTCCTTGACCATACGCTCGCGTTCGGCTCCTTGCAGCGTTTTGTCCGCCGCGGGCATGCAGTCCGAGAGGCACACGGCAGCAGCGGCATACCGAGGCCAGCTCGGCGGCACGAGCTTCGCGATCTCCTGAATCGTCTGCGCGGCTTGCACGTGTTTCAGCATCCCGGTTTGCAAATCAGCCAGGTCCAGGAGCGCTTCGGCCACCAAGCTCTTGATGGTTGCGTCCTCCGGTGCGATCGCGAGTTTGTCTTTTTGTAGGGCGACGCGGCGCTGCAGGTGATGCTCCGCTTTGTCGGGTTGATCTTTGCGCAGACGAGTTGCCTGTAGGGCGTGGAACTCCAGTGCCTTCTTGTGGGTGTGTGTCCAGTCGAGCGTGGTGTCGATATTGGCCCCGCCCAGATCCTTCACCTTCTGAAACTGCACGAGCGCGTTGTCGCGCGTGCGTTCGACTTCATCGGCGAGCGTGGCAAGACGAGTCGGGCTGGCCTTGGGGTCCTTGATCTCTTTGTGAAATTGCAGGTCGAGGCAGTCTGAAAGGTCCTTGAGCACGATCGCCCACTCGCGGCGATACAGGACGATCTTCTCGTCCTCGTTCGACAGGCGTTCCAGGAGAGTGTTTGCCTCGCGCAGCGCAACGGCCTCGGCGCTCAAGTCTTGCTGTTGCCGCATCAAGAAGCCGTTGGCGCGCTGCGTGCTGGCCAGAAGATGCCGATAATCGGTGACGATTGCGTAGTCGCGCGCCAGCTCGTGTAGGATGGCACGGGCGAAGCCAAATTCCTTGCCCGCGTCGGCGAAACGCGTGCTGTTGGTGTAGAGAATGCCACGATTCAGGTGCAGCCGGCCCAGTTCCTTGCGATAATTCGGGGCATTTTGGTATTTTGCCACGAGTGGCGACAGGATTTGGAACGCGTCCTGGTACATGGCCTCGGCCCTGGCGACCTGACCTGGCGCGGGAATGGTCCAGTGGAACGCGAGGTTGACGCGCGCCGCGCCCAAATCCATCTGCAAGCTCGGTTGAAGGGGATAGTCTTGCACGATCCGTTCGAAGCGGTGAATGCACTGTAGATACACTTCTTCCGCTCCCTGGGCGTCGCCGCGCTGCTGCAGGGCGATCGCGCGGCGGCTGTACCCGGCGCTGATCAGCCAGCGGAGGACCGGATCGTGGTTTTGGTTGGTCGACGCCTTGGCAAGAAGCTCCGTTGCCCTTGCGAAAGCGGCGTCGGCGTCCTTGTCTTTTCCCATCGCTTGCAGCACGGTCGTGCGATTGATGAACACGCCGGCCAGATCGTGACGAAGATCTTCTGTGTCGGCGCCATTTTCCTTGACCAGCTCCTCGAGAAGCGTAATTCCACGCACATAATCTTTGTCGGCTTCTTCATAACGGCCCAGCTTCTCGCGCATGTCCCCGGCGAACCAATGTGCCCGCGCAAACTCGACGCGCATCATGGGGTCGTTTGGACTTTTCTTCAGAAAGGCGTCGTAGTAAACAAGGGTTCTTTCCATCAAATCGCGCCCGGCCAATTCGAGGTGGCGTTCGTTGGTCATGCGGTTGCGCGCCAGGTTTACCATAATCAGGACGGATTGCTGGGCTTTCCTGAAGTTGCCGACTACTTCACGGCCGCGCAGCGTCGCCAGTTCGGTCTGGGCCTTGGCAATTTTTTCCTGCGCGAGGGCGTGATCGCGTTCCTTGGCGGCGATCCTCTCCTGTTTGATCGTGATAGCGTGTTCCTTGGTGGTCTCGCCGCGCAGCTTGGATTCGCTGTTGGCGCGATCATTTTCACTCCACGCGAACGCCATGCCGCCAATCGCGAAGGCCAACAAGCTCACGCTGGTTACACCGATGAGCGAGGCAGCAGCGGGATTGCGACACGACCACTTCCAGGCCTTTTCGATCGCGGAGACCGGGCGCGCGTGAATCGGCTTGCCGTCGAGGAAATTGCGCAGATCATCCGCGAGATCGTCGGCCTTCAGGTAGCGATGCTTCGGGTCCTTGCTCAAGCATTTCAAACAGATTGTTTGCAAATCGCCCGGCACTGTCGGTTGCAAGTCGCGCAAGGGGACCGGCTCGTTCTCCTGCACTTGCTTGAGCGTATCGAGTACGGTCGCGCCTTTGAACGGCGGCTTGGAGACGAGCATCTCGTACAGCGTCGCGCCGAGGGAATAGATGTCAGCGCCGGGACCAATGTCGGACTTGCCCAGTGCTTGCTCCGGCGGCATGTAGGTCGGCGTGCCGAGGATGGCGTTACTGGCATTGAGGGATTCGTTGCGGTCGAGCCGTTTCGCCAGGCCGAAGTCACTGATCTTCGGCGTGCCGTCGGCGGCGAGCAACACGTTGGCGGGCTTGATGTCGCGATGCAAAATCCCCTTTTGATGCGCGTAGGCCAAAGCACGCGCCAGAATTTCGATCATCGCGGCGGCGGCGCCTGCCGTCATCGGTGATTTTTCCAGCTTGCCTTGCAGCGTCCCCCCTTCGACATACTCCAGTGACAGGTAAGGCACGCCATTGTGGTTGCCCGAATCGTAGACGTCGACAATGTTCGGATGCTTGAACTGGGCCACGGCCTTGGCCTCGGCGTCGAAGCGTTTGCGGTCGTCTTCCGAAGAATACGCTCCCGTGAGAATCATCTTGAGCGCGACAATGCGGTCAAGCTGAATGTGTTTGGCCTTGTAGACGATGCCCATGCCGCCTCGGCCCAGCACGCTGACGATCTCGTAGCCGGGGACGGGCGAGACGCCGCCGGCGGACGCGCTGGGTCGAGTTCCCTGCGTGGTAGGTCCGGTTTGCAGACGTTGGCCGCAGTCGGAGTGGCCGCCGGAGGCATCCATTTGCAAATGAGGAACCTGCGCGGTTCTGTCGCCGCACAAGCTCGCTTTGACGAACGCTTCCGTCGCTGGTAGGTGTGCCGGCGGCGTCATGGAGCCGGCGCGGCCGACGAGCGTTTCATCGACGTTGGACTCTGATCCAGACGCGCCGCTCGGCAGCGGCATGATTTTGGCAGTCTGGTCGTGCGTGATGTCCTTCACCTTACAAGAAGGCGCGACGAACGGGACCGCCAGTGTACCATCGGAGGGCAACGCCTTGGGCATCGCTGTGCTAAACATCAACGTGTCGTCATCGGCTTTGGCCTTGGTTGGCGCCGAGGCATTGCCCAGCATCAATGTGTTGTCGCTGAGGTCTTCGGCCTTTGACAGGGATTGCCTGCAGAAGGTCTGATCCGATGAAGCGCTCGGCAAGCTCGCGGCTCCTGGCAGAGTCGCGTCTTGCAGTTTAGGCTCGCAGGCGGCAACGGCCGATGCTTCCAGCATGGGGGGCGCGATGGCACGTTGGCCGCACTCGGGACACAAAAGCGTGCCCTTCTCCGGTAGTTGCAGAGTCTGCCAGTGATGATTGTTGCCGCAGCGTAGCATCCACGCCATGATTGCCTCTCATTTGGTGGACTGTGAACCGGAAGCCGCGGAAGTGGGTCAGATTCGAGTGGTCCGGTCGCTCCGTGACCGGAATGCTGCATGCAAACCGATCCACTTCCGAATCCTCACCGAGGTTTGCGCATGGGGCAAGCGAGGTGTGCGAGAACAATAACCTCGGCCGGCGAAAAAATATAATGCCCTTGCGCATCATTATAGAAAAATAATGACAGAGCAACCGCCTGAGCGAATCGGCGTCTTACACTCTCATTTTTTTTCTGCCATTGAGTTTATGGGATGAGTATTTGATTTTACTTGCCTCACTTCCGCACGGGCGATAAACTCTGAACGTTAGGTCGTCATTCACCTCAGCGGGGGTAATCCGTGGCATTCGAACCGTCGTTTGGACAGTTGGATGTGGCTGCGTCGGTGGAGGTGCCGACGGCGGAGGCGGCGTTTCGCATCGCAGTGCTTGGCGACTTCAGCGGCGGGACTGGACCCGCGTCGTGGAAGCCGCTCAAAGTTCAGCGTGAAACCCTTGACGAGGTTCTGGCAAAGCTGAAGGTGAAGCTGCAATTGGCCGACGTCGCGGGCGAACCCATGGAGGTGGTGCTCGGCGCGCTCGACGATTTTCATCCCGATCAATTACACGAGAAGATCGATCGCTTTGCGTTTGTTTCCAACGAGGACGACAAGTCAGCGTTGATGGCCGCGTTGTTGCATCACCCGCAATTTCAGGCCGTCGAAGCCGCCTGGCGCGGTCTTGACTGGTTTCTGCGCCGTGCGCAAAAGGGCGACGCGAACGTCGAAGTCGTCTTGTACGACGTATCAGCAGCGAATTTCAAGGCCGCCATTAACTCTGCTGACGATTTGACCGGAACGTCGGTCCACCAGGCATTGATCGAACAAGCGATGCAAGGGCAGAAAGGCCAGCCGTGGGCCTTGCTGGTGGGCGTGTACACGTTCGACGTGACCGGCCCCGACGCCCAAGTGCTCGGACGTATGGCCAAGATCGCGAGCCAGGCGGCGTCCCCGTTCCTGACGGCGATGAACGCCCGGACGCTCGCCCCGACGTTCGCGCCCGACGCCGAATCGGCGCCGGCGTGGGCGGCCCTGCGCGCCCTGCCCGAGGCGGCGCTGCTGGGCCTGGCGTCTCCGCGTTTCCTCTTGCGTTTGCCCTATGGTGAGAACACGCAGTCGCTCGAGCGTTTCTCGTTCGAGGAGTTCCAGCTCTTCAAGGACCAGTCGAATTATCTGTGGGGCAATCCGGCTCTGACCTGTGCGGCCCTCGTCGCGCAGGGATTCGCCAAGGAGGGCTGGGCCTTCAAGCCGGGGCCAGTGCTCCAACTCGACGCCATGCCGATGCATGCTTACACCAAGGACGATGAGGAAGAAGTCACGCTCGCGGAGACCTGGCTGTTGCGTCCGGCCGCGGAGAAGATCAGCAAGATAGGCATCATGCCGCTGTTGTGCGTCAAGGGCAGAAATGCGCTGCAACTTTATCGTTTTCTGTCGCTGGCGCAGCCGCCGAAGGATCAGCCATTGGTCGAGCTGTTTGGGCGTTGGGGCCAAAAGGGACTGGTCGCGCTACCGCGTTCGACTTCGAAGCCGCCGATGACGGTGTCGGCGCAGTTCGGCCCAACGCCGACGTCGACGGCGCCGAAGGCCAGCGCGTCGGCACCCGTCGCCCCGTCGCGATCGTCGGCTCCAACTCCGGCCCCCGAATTGGCAGACCCGATGGAGCTGATCGAAGAGCCGGCCGACCTGGCTGCTGCGCCAGATCCAGCCGCTGAACCGGCGGTCGACCCGGAGCTGGCGGCGTTGATGGCCCAGCTCGAAGGCACCCCAGATGAACCTGCACCGGAGGCCCTCGCTGCGGAAGAGCCGGCGCTCGATTCCGAACTGGATGCATTAATGAAACAGCTCGAAGGCCCCCCGGATGAATCTGCGCTGGCGGCCCCCGCCGCGGAAGAGCCGGCGCTCGATCCCGAACTGGATGCGCTAATGAAGGAGCTCGAAGGCACCCCAGATGAACCCGCGCCGGCGGCCTCCGCCGCGGAAGAGCCGGCGCTCGATCCCGAACTGGATGCGCTGATGAAGCAGCTCGAAGGCTGAACGTGAAGCAAGTAAAAAGGAAAAAGTGACAAGTCCTCTGCTTTCGCTTTTGCCTTTTTTCTTTTTCTGACCTTGGGAGCGTGAACAGAGATGGCCAACCGCACGGTCCACTGGCACGAAGGCATGTTTCTTCGTCCGCACCATTTCCAGACGGAACAGCGCTACTGGTTGTCGGCAGGTGCGCGCAACAGCAAGTGGGACGATCATCATAACTGGGGTCTGCGCTCCTTCAACCTCGACGCCGACGCGCTGGCCAATAACCACTTCGCGGTCCACGCTTTGGGCGCCCGATTGCGCGACGGCACGATCGTCAGCATTCCCGAAGACGGCGTGCTGGCTGAACTCGAATTGAAGGAGGCCCTCGAGCAAGACCAGCGTCTCACCGTTTACCTGGCGTTGCCGACAATGGATCTCGCCAAATCGAACGCCAGCGTCGCGGGAGGCGAAGCGGCGCAATCCCAGCGCTATCTCGTCGATTCGCAGGAGCTTGAAGACGAGAACTCCGGCGTCAATCCGCAACCGATCCAGGTGCGCCGACTCAATCTCAAGCTGCTTCTGTCCACGCAAGACCACACGGGCTTCGATGTGCTGCCGATCGCGCGCATCGAGCGCTCGGCGCGCACCGACGCGGCCCCGCAGCTCGATGCCTCGTACATTCCGCCGCTCCTGGTCACGGATGCCTGGCAGTCCCTGAACATCGGCATCCTGCGCTCACTCTACAATCGCCTGGGCAAGAAGATCGAGGTGATCTCCAACCAGGTAGTCTCGCAAGGACTGTCGTTTGAGAGTAACGCTCAGGGCGATTCGATTCTCCTGCATCAGCTTGTCGCGCTGAATCGCGCATTTAGCCGGCTGCGCGTGATCGCCTTCGCGCAGGGCGTACACCCGATCGAGGGCTACCTGGAGATGTGCGAACTGGTCGGCGCGTTGTCGATTTTTGGCCCGACGCGCCGCCCGCCCGAATTGCCGCTTTACGATCACGACGATCTAGGCGCCTGCTACTTCCGCGTCAAGCAGTACCTCGATGATCTGCTCGATCTGCTCGTCGAACCGGTCTACAAGGAACGTCCCTTCATCGGCGTCGGTGTACGCATGCAGGTCGCTCTCGAACCGGCATGGCTGGAACCGAACTGGCAGATGTTCATCGGCGTTCACAGCACGCTGTCGAGCGAAGAATGCGTGCGGCTGCTGACGACGGCGGGGCAATGCGATATGAAAATCGGCAGTTCCAGCCGCGTCGATGCTATCTTCCGTACGGGTCGGGCCGGTTTGAAATTCGAATATCAGCCGATTCCGCCGCGGACGTTGCCCGCCCAACCGGGTTTGATCTACTTCGTGATTCGGCGCGACGCACAGGACGAGGAATGGCAACAAGTTCAGCGAAGTTTCACGCTGGCGCTCCGATTTAACGAAAATTTCATATCGGGCGGCGTGCAGGAGCAACGTATTCTAAAGATCAAAGTCGGCAGCCTGATTGTGCCGATGCAATATACGCTGTACCTCGTGCCGGCAACGTGATCGTCGCTTGCGACTTAGCCCTCACGTGTTCGCTTCCGAACGTTTATCCGCAAGCGGCGAAGGAGAAAGTAATGGACCAACCCGAGCCGCTGCCGCGTGAGCCGTCGCTCAACGAACTGTGTTGTCTGTCGGCGTCGGCGAATATCGTCTACGCAGTCCGCTGCGGACGGCGCGTGCAGCCGAAGTATCGGCCCATTCACGAAGATGCCGCCAAGATGGCGACGATCGTCGATTCATCGCTGTGCTGGGCGGAGATGTCGCTGACGCGAAGCATGTCGATCGATGAGAGCGTGCGGATGCTGGTCGAGGCCGCCAACGCGGTTGCCGGGGAGAGTAGTGATCCGAGCGATTTCCCCGCCTACGCGGCCTATCATGCGGTGCGCGGCGCCGTGCTCACGGCCGAGAGCGCCGCGCAGTTGCCGATGGAAAGTTTCTTGGAAATCGTGGCCGCGTCATTCGGAGCGAGCCGTGTGCTGCTCGCCAGCGTGCCGCGGCTGATTCACGCCCAGACTGTCGCGGCGCTGAGGGCCGATTACGATAAACTGACGCAGCTAGGCCTCGGCCAGGGCTCCGAGCGAGGCGCGGGCGTTGATCCCACCGTGCAAGGGCCGTTGGGCGAATTGTGGGTGGGCAAGGCGCCAACCTGGTGATAGCGAGATTTTTTCAGAAGCAGGTCAATTTGCCGCGGCATTGTAAATCTCCCTCGCAGTGTGACGATCTCCTCACGCGGAGTGCGAGGACTACAATCCTAACTCGTAACTGACCAAAACGATTTTCTTGTTGCTTTGTCTCTTGTCGGCGTATAGGGTCATCCGGAAGATGTTTCCTTGCGACGACGCGATTGGTCCCTGTGAGTCTGGTCAAGGCCGCGCCAGCCATGATTGCCGGAAGTGAGTAGGCATGCCGAGCCCTTCTCGGATAGATATCGACGCTCTTCTGACACCGATTGCGGGGGCGAATCCGGCCGGGGACACCGTTTCATTTGTCGCGCGCAAGAAGATGGACGACGCCCGCAAGGAGGTTAATCCCGAGTCCTTCGCGGCTGACGATCCGCGCCGGCCGGAACAGCCGATCGTTGCCGATTGGCCCGGCATACAGCGCATGGCCATCGACACGTTGACCGGCGCGTCGAAGGATCTGCTGGTCGCGGCACGCTTGACCGAATCCCTCGTCAAGCAGTTCGGCTTCGGCGGAGCGCGCGACGGTTTGCAATTGCTGAAGCGCATGATTGAGGAAGCATGGGATCGCATCAATCCGCCTATTGAAGAAGGCGATCTCGAACCGCGAGCGGCGGCGTTCAATTGGCTAGGCGATCCCGATCGCGGCGCTTTTTTCCCCAACTCGCTCCGCCAGGTCGCGCTCGTGCGCCTCGACGGCGCCGCGTTCGGCTGGCAGTACTGGCGCGACGTGCAAGACGGAAAGGGCGCCGCAAAAAAAACGGATTTCGAGCGCGCCATCGCGGTGGCGACACGCGAGGAGTGCCAGAGTGTCGTGGACGACATCGCAGGCAGTCTGCTTGAAGTCGAGGCCCTGGGGGTCGTTCTCGAAGGCAAAATGGCGGATGCGGCCCCTTCCCTGGGCGAAATTCGTAAGGCGATCCAGGACTGCCAGACACTTGCTCAGGAGATTCTCAGTCGCAAGGGGCCGGCGCCTAGCTCGGCTGCGGAGGCAAGCGATGCCGGGGGCTCGGCGTCGGGTGCAGGCGAAAGTTCGGCGCGACGTGCCAACAACCGTGATGAGATTTACGCCCGCTTGGGGGAGTTGTCCGCGCAACTAATTCAGATGGAACCGCACAGCCCCGCTGCATATATTATTCAACGTGCGGTTAAGCTAGGACAGCTTCCGTTGCCCCAACTCATGAAAGTGTTGATCCGCAATCAGGAGGTGTTGAACGAACTCAATCGCGATCTCGATCTCGGCTACGAATCGCCCAACGAATAAGCATTATCCATCACCAAGGAAAAAGTAATATGGCAAAAGGAAAAAGTGAGGCATCGCCACTCTTGCCTTTTTTTCTTTTTTCCTTTTCCTTCCTCTAGGGGATTTCTTTATGGCAGAGAGTACTCAACATAAGCTGGACCGCGTCCGCCGGCCACGCGTGCAAATCACGTACGACGTGGAAACCGGTGGCGCCATGCAAAAGGTCGAGTTGCCCTTCGTGGTCGGCGTGCTCGCCGACCTCTCGGGTTACCCGAAGACTGCGCTCAAGCCGCTCAAGGATCGCAAGGGCACGTTTATCGATCGCGACAACTTCAACGAGATCCTCGCCAAGGCGACCCCGCGCGTGGCCATGCGCGTGCCGAACAAACTCACCGATGAAAAGGACAAGCTGCTGCCGGTCGAGCTGAACTTTAAGAGCATGGACGATTTCGAGCCGGCCCAGGTTGCCGCGCAGATCCCCGTCCTGAAAGAATTGCTCGACATGCGTCATCGCCTTACGCAGATTCTTTCCAAGATGGAAGGCAACGATCAACTCGAAGCTCTCTTGACCGACGTCTTGAGCAACTCGGACAAAGCGTCAGCCGTTGCCAAGGCTCTCGAAACCACGGAACAACCACCGGCCGCCCCCCAGGGAGGAAACTAATATGCCAGCTGAACAACAAGCCGAAGCCGCCGCCGCAACTACGACGACCGCGGAGCCCGGCCTTCTGGATCAAATCATCCAGGCGACGAGGCCCCAGGATGACATCGAAATCCGTCGCGCCAAGGACAACTTCCGCGGATTCCTCGATCAGGTCATGGCCTCCAAGGGCAAGGCCGTATCGAAGAATGTCGAAGCCCAGATGAAATTCTGGATTGCCGAAATCGACAAAAAGCTGACCGCCCAGCTCAACGAAGTGATGCACAATCCGGACTTTCAGAAGCTGGAATCGACCTGGCGCGGCTTGCACTATCTCGTCCATCAATCCGAGACGGGCGAGAACCTAAAAATTCGCGTCCTCAACGTCAGTAAAAAGGAACTCTTCAAGGACCTCGAAAAGGCGGCCGAATTCGACCAGAGCACCCTCTTCAAGAAGATCTACGAAGAGGAATTCGGTCAACTCGGCGGCAAGCCCTACGGCATGCTCGTGGGCGACTACGAGTTTGGCCGCAGCGCCGAGGACATCAGCCTCCTGGAGATGGTCTCGCACGTCGCGGCGGCTTCCCATGCGCCATTCGTGGCGGCGGCGGCGGCGAAGATGTTCAACTTGCAGAATTTCTCCGAACTCTCCAAGCCGCGCGACATGGCCAAGATCTTCGATGGTGTCGAATATGCCGCGTGGAAGGCGTTCCGCGATTCGGAGGACTCGCGCTATACCGCGCTGGCGATGCCGCGCGTCTTGGCGCGGCTTCCCTATGGCAAGGACTTCAAGACCGTCGAAGAGTTCAACTTCGAGGAAGCGGTGGATGGCACCGATCCAGAGAAGTACTCTTGGATGAACGCCGCCTGGGCCTACGCCGCGCGCGTTACCGACGCCTACTCCAAGTACGGTTGGTTCTCGCGCACCCGCGGTGTCGAGGGGGGCGGCAAGGTCGAAGGCTTGCCGGTGCACACATTCCCGACCGATGACGGATCCGTGGCGATGAAGTGCCCGACCGAGATCGCGATCTCCGATCGCCGTGAGTTCGAGCTGTCGAACCTCGGCTTCCTGCCCATCATCCACAGCAAGGACACGAACTTCGCGGTCTTCATGGGCGCACAGTCGTGCCAGAAGCCGAAGACGTACTTCGACAAGGCCGCCAACGCCAACGCGGAGTTGTCGGCGAAGTTCAACCTGCTGATGTGCAATTCGCGGTTTGCCCATTACTTGAAGGTCATGGCCCGCGACAAGATCGGTTCGTTCATGACCGTGGATGATTGCTCGCGCTGGCTGAATAACTGGATCAAGAATTACTGCGTCGATCCTGCCGGCGCCAGCGACCAGACCAAGGCGATGTATCCGCTCTCGGAAGCGTCCGTGAACGTGCAGGAAGTGGCGGGCAAGCCGGGCTGGTATGAGGCCGTCGCCTACCTGAAACCACACTTCCAGATGGAGACGTTGACCACGTCGATGCGTCTGGTGGCCTCGGTGCCGAAGTAAATATCATTTCGTGGCATGCGATTTCAGTCAAGTGATGGTAGGATGACAGCGCGGGACTGAAATCGTATGCCACGGGGCAAAAGCGGGGATACGATCTTTTATCTACCAAGGAGAATCCACATATGGCCGTTGACGCCTTCATCTACTTCGAGCCCGCCACCGGCGGTGTCCAGCCCGACGGGGAAACCACGGACTCGTACTTTTCCACCAAAAAAGCTTTCGAGATCAAGGAATTCAGCTTCGATGTCGAAAACCCGGCCACCATCGGCTCGGCGACCAAGGGCGCCGGCGCCGGCAAGATCAAGTTCAACGAGTTCAACATAAAGAAAACGACCGACTACGCCTCGCCGATCTTCTTCAAGAACTGCGTGGTCGGCGCCCACTACAAGTCGGTCGTGATCGCCATCCGCAAATCGGGCGGGTCCACCAAGGTCTCGGGCATGCCGTATCTCGAATACGCCTTCAGCGAGGTCTTCTCGACCAAGATGGAATGGTCAGGGCCGGGCGACGAAGCCCCCGAAGAAAGCATTACTTTTGTGTACGGACAATTGGGTATTTGTTACCGCGCCCAGAAAATAGACGGTTCGTTGGAATCCGCCAAACTGCACGGGTGGGACCAGTTGCTCAACAAGTCTTGGACCCCGACCGCAGGTAGTTTTTCCGGCCAAACTTGATCCCAGACGACGCTCGTTCGCCGCGCAGTCGGTCCGAAATTTTATCCACCCGTCGCGCAACCGCGTGTTGAGTCTAACATAAGGAGAAACTACTATGGCCGTTGATGCCTTCATCTATTTCATTCCCAACGACAACGCGAAATCATTACTCCCCAAGGGCGAGACCCAGGATGATTTTTTCAAAACTCGCAATGCTTTTGAAATAAAGGAATTCAGCTTCGACATCGAAAACACAGCCACCCTCAGTTCGGCGACCACCGGCGCCGGCGGCGGCAAGGTCAAATTCAATGAGTTCACCATCAAGAAGCCCACCGATTCCGCTTCGTCTCTGTTCTTCCGCAACTGCTGCTCGGGTCTCCACTACAAGACGGCGATTATCGCCATCCGCAAATCCGGCGCTGACACCGAGACAGCCGGCAAGCCGTTCCTCCAATTCGCCTTCGGCCTGGTCTTTACCACCAAGATCGAATGGAGCGGCCCCGGCGACGAAGGACCCGAGGAAGGCATCACTTTCGCATTCGGCACGCTCGGCATCTGTTACTTTAAGCAGGAGGAGGATGGTTCACTCACACAAAAACGCATGGTCGGCTGGGATCAGATAAAGAATGCCGAAATCGCCAATCCCGTTTTCGATGTGGCCCCCTAGCCACGTGGCAAGGGGCACTTTCGCGCGGACATTGGTGTTCCTCTCCTTTCCTCCCTTTCCTCAGAGAACGAGGAGAGAAACGCGAAACGTGTGGTATGACCGCATTGACACGCCGAGCTTGGAAATGAAGTGCGCTTTCTGCGGTCAAGAAGGTTGCATTCATCCCAACCCGAAGCGCAAGCGAGGGGAACCGCATCCCTCGCTTGCGTTTCGGGTTGGAAACAGGAAGATTAAGCCGCTCGCGGTATTGGTCCGTTAGGAGGGATTGTCATGTCTATCGACGCATTCATGTATTTTGAACCGACAATGTCCAAGACTGGTAACGTGATCATCTCAGGCGAAACTACCGACGTAGGCGGAGGCGCAAGCGCACCGAAAGCCTTCGAGATAATGAGCTTCAGTTTGAATTCCTCCAACTCGTCACCAGAGGGGGGGACTAGCTCTCATCGTACTATTTCAGTCGGCAGCATAGAAATATCCAAGCCCTTCGACATTGCCTCGTGCGGGTTGTTCTCGGCCTGTACGAGTAAGGACTGCGTCTTCGAAAAGGCCGTGGTGCTCTTTCGTAAACTGGACGGCAAAATACCTTTCATCTATCTCAAGTACGTAATCAAAGAAGTCAGGATCGAATCCGTCGATTGGACGATCAGCAGCGTGGATAGCAGCACCGAAATGCCCGATCAGGAAAAAATCGCGGTGTCCTTCAATTCGTGCGACATCTTCTACTCACCGCAAACCGAAAAGGGCGTTAAGCAGCAAAGATTCGACGGGGAAGTGAAGAAATCCGCGAGCTATAGTAACTCGACAGGCAAGTCTTAGGATTAATGAGGCCTTCCGGGAGACGCAAAACCGTGCCCGCCGTGGACGCCAAACATCCGCTGCTGCCGTCGCTCTTGAGCCGTCTGCTCGATCCCGAATCGATGCACTCCGCGGACGGGGGGTATCATTTGCGAGAGATGATCGACGCCATTCGCTTCGATCTCGAAGACCTCTTCAACACGCGCCAGTCGGGCGTCGTCGTTGGCCGCAAGTATCCGGAATTGCAGAACTCGATCGTCACCTACGGCCTGCCGGACCTTACCTACATCGATATCAATAACAACGCCCAGTGCGAGCGCATCTGCAAGACGCTGGCAACTTTGGTCGCGCGCTCCGAGCCACGCATTCAGAACGTCCGCATTAACGTGGTCAAGGGCGAGGCGGTGAACGGCCGCAATGTGCGCTTTCATATTGAAGGGCAACTGGCGGCCGATCCCGCTCCCGACCTGGAATTCGACACCATCTTCGAACGGGGAACGGGGCGAACGTCGGTGGAAGCCAAGGGCGCGTGAAGCTCCGACCGCTTGTGATTAAACGTTCGCAGGCTCGTTTCCGAGCTTTACAAAGCCGCAAGCGGCACGATCGGCGTATTCATGAGCGAAGAACTCTTCCCCTACTACGAACGTGAGCTGCTCTTCATTCGGCAATTCGCCCAGGAGTTTGCACGCCTGTACCCTTCGGCGGCGGGGCGCCTGCTGCTGGAGCCCAACCGCAGCACCGATCCGCACGTCGAACGGCTCATCGAGGCGTTCGCGCTCATCGCCGGGCGCATCCACCACAAGATCGACGACGAGTTCCCCGAACTGTCGCACGGCCTGCTCAGCGTCCTCTATCCGCATTTTCTCGCGCCGATCCCGTCGATGTCGATCGTCGGCTTCGAACTGGACGCGGCGCGCACGCAACTTCCCGACGGCTTCCGGATCGAGCGCGGCAGCCGCTTGCAGAGCCCGCCGATCAAGGACATCTCGTGCAAGTTCCGCACGGCGTATCCGGTGACGCTATGGCCCGTCGCGGTGACGGCCGCCGAGCTGTCCGCGCCGCCTTTTTCGCCCGAACTGCAACCGCCGCCCCGTACCGCCGCGATCTTGACGTTGGACCTGGAAAGTCAAGGGGGCCAAAAATTCGCCGACCTCACGCTTGATCGGTTACGCTTCTTCATCGACGGCGACAGTCGAACCAGCGCGAACCTCTACGAACTGCTCTTCAATCACGTGCTCCAGGTACAATTCCGCCCGGAGCCCCCTCCTCTCACCGGACGAGGGGGCGAAAGCTCGTCCACGCGAAATCCCATCACGCTCCCGGCCGCGCAATGCCTGTCGCAAGTCGGCTTCGAGCGTGACGAGAGCCTGCTCCCATATCCGAAGCGTTCGTTCCTGGGCTATCGGCTCTTGACGGAGTTCTTCGCGTACCCGAGCAAGTTCTGGTTCTTCGATCTCGCCGGGTTTCGCCGGATTTGTCAAGCCGGCTGGCAGCGCAAGTGCGAGGTCGTGTTCTTTCTCGATCGCAACATCCCGAACCTGCGGCAAGCTGTCAGCGCGGACACGTTTCGTCTGGGCTGCACGCCGATCGTCAATCTATTTGAACAGACGGCCGAGCCGATCCCGCTCACGCAGGAGCGCTACGAGTATCGCGTGGTGCCGGACGTGGCCCGCGTCGAGGGGATGGAAGTCTACGGCGTGGAGTCGGTCACGAGCCTCGATCCGGTGTCGGGCCGCGTCACCGAATATCAGCCGTTCTATTCGCTCAGGCATGGCCGAACCGAGGCGGAGGGGCAGACGTACTGGCACATGACGCGCCGTCGTTCACCGCGCGAGGGGGATCGCGGCACCGATGTTTTCCTGAACCTTGTCGATCGCGGTTTTCATCCCAACGCCCCGGCGGAAGCCACGCTCGTGGTGCGCACCATGTGCACGAATCGCGATCTGCCGGCGCAGTTGCAGCGTTTCGACAGCACGCGAACGTTTGTTCTGGAAGCCGCCGCCCCGTTGTCGGGTGTGCGTTGCCTGCGTCCGCCGACGCCGGCCCTGCGACCGCCGCTCAAGCGTGGAGCGTACTGGCGGCTCGTGTCGCATCTCAACCTCAACCACTTTTCGCTCACCGATCCCGAAGCGGGACGCGAGGCCTTGCAGGAAATCCTGCGCCTCTACGATTTCTCCGACACCGAGGCCAAGCAGCAGTCAGCCATCGCCCGCAACCTTATCGACGGGATCGTCTCGGTCGAAAGCCGGCGCGTGGTCGGCAGGCGCTCGAGCGCGTCGGGCGTGCCGGGCTTTTGTCAGGGCGTGGAAGTGAACATCGAATTCGACGAAGAAAAATACCTCGGCACCGGTGTGATTCTGTTCGCCAGCGTGCTCGAACGATTCCTGGCTCTCTACGTCAACATCAATTCGTTCAGTCAACTGGTCGCCGTGACCAAGGGCGAAGGAGGCTCGAAAAAATGGCCGCCGCGAACGGGCGATCAACAGGTGCTCTGAGCGAATACGCCTCGCTTCTGGAGCGGCTGTTCGCCCATGCGCCGACGTTCGATTTCTTTCAAGCTGTGCGCATTCTCGAGCGCGCCTCGACCAAGCGAGTGCGCGTCGGCGCGGAAGGTCCGCCGCAAGAGGAGGCCGTACGCTTCCGGGCGCACAACTCGCTCGCCTTTCCGACCAGTCCGATTCAGATGCTCGAAGCCCCGACGAGCGAGGCGCCGGTGCCGGTGATGACCGTCAACTTCATGGGCTTGACAGGTCCTAGCGCGGTGTTGCCGCGCCATTACACGGAGCTGATTGAGCGCATGATGCGCGAGACCGATAACCCGGAACGCTACGTCCTGCGCGATTGGTTCGATCTCTTCAATCACCGCTTCATCTCGCTTTTTTGCCGGGCCTGGACGAAGTATCGCTACTGGCTCGCCTACGATCGCGGTGATCATGCCGGCAACGAACCGGACCCGTTCGCAAACGTTCTGTTCAGCCTGATCGGCCTCGGCACCGGCGGCATGCGAAAGCGATTTTCCGTCACCACGCGTGAAGATGCCGGTGGGCGAATGGAGTCGCGCGTTCTATCGCGCATCGACGAGCTGGCGCTCTTACACTATGCCGGCCTGTTGTCGCATCAGCCGGCCAGTGCGAGCGGGCTGGAGGGTTTGCTCGAGGATTACTTTCTGTTGCCGATCCAGGTGATGCAGCTCGAAGGCCACTGGTTGCACTTGACGCCGGACAATCAATCGCGTCTGGGCGACGCCGGTCACAACAACGCCCTGGGTATGACGACCGTGGCCGGTACGCGCGTTTGGGACGTGGAGAGCAAGATCACACTGAAGCTGGGCCCGCTCGACTACGCGCGTTTTCTGAGCATGCTGCCCGACCGCTCTGCGACGCCCCATCGCAAGGACTTCTTCCTCTTGACGCAGATGGCCCGTTTCTACGTCGGCCCGCAATTCCAGCTCTCCGTACAGCTTGTGTTGGCGCGCGCCGCCGTGCCCGATTGCCAACTCCCGCAGTCCACCGCCGAAGGCCCGCAGCTCGGCTGGAACACCTGGCTCGTCAGCCAATCGCTGGGCCGCGACCCGGATGAGACGGTCTTCGCGGGGGAGGACGCGGGGCTACTGGTGTAGAGGGGAGGAGCACCATGGGTTTCATGAAGCTTATTCGATACGGTGATCCAGCTTTTTCCGCTGATTTGGCATGACCGTCTCACTTCATTGGGACTATCCTCGGAGCTGTCAAATTCGTGTCTTCACACGTTCAGTACCCCTATCGGTCTGGTAATATGAAATGGATGGCGCCCGTCTTAAGACTTTCACTGATCCTACTTGCCAACCTCTTCGCCCGCAATTTGCTTTTCGTCGTCAACACCTTCCGTTTATCCTCCGCTCGGCTTACTTCCACACTATCGAGCCGTATAATGATCTTGTTGCCCATTTCGATCGCGTTCGCTCTTTCAAGGAGGCATCTCATGCGACGTGCAAGCATCTTGATCGGCATTCTCGTGTTCCCGTTGAGCTTGCCCGCACAGGAAAAACAGCCCGACCAGGAATATGCGGCGTTCTCCAAGATGCTTCACTCGATGGCGGTCAAGCAGCTTCCCAAGGAATTCGAGGACGCGTCCGCCTGGAATCAGACCATCCCTGCCGAGCCGAACCTGCGGTTGCAGAAGCTGCGCACGTTCATCAAAGTAGGGGACAAGCAGGAGATGCCGCACGGGACCTGGCGGCGCTTCAAGGGCAAAATCGAAGAGCCGGACAAAAACCTCAAGATCGTCGTCAAGGATTTCAAGTCGATGGAGAATGGCAAGTTCTATCGGCTCGTCCTCGACATCGATGCGACGATCCTGTGCAACATCGAGGTGCAGCAATGGCAAAAGGGGCTGCTCTTGATCGGCGGCCAAGGAGCGGCGGACGCGAACGTGACGGCTGCGGTGACGGCGGACATCGCCTGGTCGTTCAACTTCAAGAAGCTGCCGCCGGAGCTCAACATCGAGCCGAAGGTCATGGAACTCGGGTTGAAGCTTGTGGACATCAAGGCACGCGGCGGTCCGGTACTGCCGGCCGGACCCGCGAATGACGTGAAGGAACTCCTGCGCGGGTTTGTCAAGAGTTCGGAGCCGTTCGTGAAGGACCTCGCCAACGACGCGATCGCCAAGAGCCTGAAGGAAGGCAAGGGCTCGATCTCGGCCGGCGCCCTCATGAACGTGTTGCCGAAGCCGAAGGCGCCCGAGAAGGAGAAGAAGAGCGACAAGTGAGCGGTCACTTCGCTACATCCTGAGTGAATTAGCCACGGATCAAACACGGATAAGAGGGAAAGAGATAGGGCAAGAATTGACCGCATTTTCACGGCATTTCTTGTCCGTGTTTTATCCGTGTTTCATCCGTGGCTAGATCTTGGAGGCTCGACCCACCCTACCGCTTTTCCACAGGAATGGCGTAGAACCATCTTGGAACTGCGACGAGTAACACATCATGCCCGATGCCACGTTAGCGAAGCTGATGCACTTGGCCTCCGACGGTGACTCGACGGAGATGCGTCGCGCTGCGCTGAAAGTGCTCGGCTCAGTGGGAGACGGTAAAGCGCTCGTCAGATTGCTCATCGACACGCTCAAGGATTCGGAAGAGCCGTTGCGCATCGCCGCGATCGAGGCGATCGGACAAATCGCGGCCGAGGATGCGTTGCCTCATCTGGAAGAATTGGTACGGAAAGGCGGCCCGGAGCTGGAGTCGGCGGTACACACGGCGAGCCTGCTCGGTGCGCGCGGCGCCAGGCTCATGGGTAAGATCATGCACGAGGTCAGCCCGTCGCTCAAGTCGCGCATGGCGGCCATGCTCGCGAAATCCAACACCGGCAATGCGCTCGTCGTCACCGCGCAAGGATTGCTCGATGCGGATCCCAAGGTGATCGACGCGACCGCGCGCAGTCTCGCCATGGAGGTCCCGGCCTACACGACACAGCAACGGCATGCGCTGGCGAAGTTCCTGGGCGATTCACTCGGCGCCAAGAAGATCGCGCCCAAGTCCGAGGCGGCCATGCTACGCGTGCTGGCGGCGCTGCATGAGGCCAAGGCGGCGGAGGTCTTCTGGTCGCGCATCTTGCCCCCGCACGCTCATGAAGTGCGCGCGGCCGCGCTGCAAGCGCTGGGCGACGCGGAACCGGCGACGGAGAAACGATTGCAAGCGCTGCTGACGTGCGCAGCCGAAAGCGACTTCCAGATCGTCGCGGCGGCATTGATGATGCTCAAGAAGGTGCCGGCGACGGCGAAAAACGCCAGGTATTGGATCAAGCTGCTCGAAGCGCCTGACGTGGCGACACAGCGATTCGCCGTTGACAAGCTGCATGGCGTCGAGAACGCCGAAGTTGCCGGGGCGATGCTGGCCCAGCTTCGGCATCCCGATCGCACGCTGCGCGACGAGGCGCTCAAGTCGCTGCGCGGCTACGCGGCGGGGCGGACGACGCTCTTGGACGAGATGCTCGACGCTGCGGAGGTCGATCGCGCCTGGTTCTTGGCGCGGGCGATCGCGCCGTCGGCGAAGGAATTCACGAATCCTCAACGCGCGAAGGTTCTCGCACAGGCGATGAAGCACCACGACGCCGAGGATCGCCGGGCCGCGCCGCTGTTGTTTCTCCTGCGCGAAATGGATCACGCCTGGCTGCGCGATCAGCTTGAAGCGAAGGCGCAAGACTTGCGCAAGAAAAAGAAATATGCCGCGGCGATCGGCTACTACCGGCTGCTCGCTCAAGATCCCGCGTGCAGCGAGGAGACGCGCTTCGAGCTTGCGGCCACGGGGCTCAAGGAGTCGGCACGCGATCTGGCGCTGGAGAGTCGCACCAGCGATCCGCCGCTGCATCAGTTCGCACGCCTGTTGCAGAATGCTGCGTTCGATCTGTTGGGCCACGTCAGCAAGGCGAAATGGCTCGACGCGGCGGACCTCTTCTACGTCGGCTTCCACTTCGCGGAGCAGACGCATCGGGCGCAGGAGTTCGGCAAGGCGGTTCTCGAACTCGTGGTCAAGCGGTCGGCGAAATCGGAAGTGGGCAAGCAGGCAAAACGGAAACTCAAGAGCGAGGCGCTGACGTGATTTCATTTCGCAGAGTTGGCCGTGTGCAGCAGCCCGCGCCTTGCTGGCGTCTTGCGTCGCCTTGGGGTCTCGCGCAGCACTACCTCGGGCGGCAATTGCAATCCTGCGACGAGCTTGCGGATCATGGTCAGGCTCAAGGGGCGCTGGCCGCTCAGAACTTCTGAAACTTTGCTCTTGCTCCCAAGAAAGGGGATCAGGTCCTTGGGTTCGAGACCTCCTTGTTCCATGCGAAAACGCAGCGCTGTAATGGGATCAGGCAGATCGATGGGATACGCGCCTTCCTCGTAAGATTCCACGAGCAGCAGCAGCAACTCCAGTTCGTCCCCTTTGGGAGTGCCGGGCTTGGCGTCGAAAATCTGCTCGATACGGGTCAGAGTCGCTTCGTACTGTGCTTCGGTCTTGATGACCTTGGGTTTCATCGCTTGGTTCCTCGCTCAGATCGTTTGTGCGTCGCTCTCACTCTACGCCTTGCCAACAAGCACCAGGAAATTGTTCCGCTTCCCCCGCTGCAGCACCAGCACCTCGCCGTCGAGGAAATCGGCCACCGTCACCGTCGGATTGTCGCCGCTCGCGGGTTGCTTGCCGTTGAGGCGCACGCCTTTTTGCGCGAGCTGGCGGCGCGCGTCCGCCTTTGACGCGCACGCCTTCGTTTCGACGAGCAAGTCGATCACGCTCACGGGACTAGCGAGGCGTTGCGGCGCGAGCGTGAGCGCCGGCACATCGGCGGCGAGTTGCTTGAGCAAGGCGACCGGCAAGGACGCAATGTCGCCCGAGAAAAGCGCCTCGGAGGCCTTTTTCGCGTTGTCCATTTCCTCCTTGCCGTGTACGAGCGTCGTGATCTCTTGGGCGAGCGCCTTCTGCGCCAGACGTTCGCCGCTGCCGATCTGCTGATCCAGCTCCTTGATCGCGGGTTCGTCGAGCAGGGTGAACCAACGCAGGAATCGTCCCACGTCGGCGTCGGCCATGTTGATCCAGAACTGGTAGAAGGCGTACGGCGACGTCAGTTTGGCATCGAGCCAGATCGCGCCTTTCTCGCTCTTGCCCATTTTTTTGCCTTCGGAGTTCGTCAAGAGCGGCATGGTCAGGCCGTACGCTTCGCCGCGATCGATGCGGCGAATGAGCGCGATGCCCTCGCAGATGTTGCCCCATTGATCCGACGCGCCGCACTGGACTCGACAGCCGTGCCGGCGATAAAGTTCGAGGAAATCGGTCGCTTGCAGCAGCATATAGGTGAATTCCGTATACGAAATGCCGGCGCCTTCCTTGTCGAATCGTTTTTTGACGGAGTCCTTGTGGATCATCTCATTGACGGAAAAATGCTTGCCGATGTCGCGCAGGAATTCGAGCAGGCGGACCTCGCCGAGCCAGTCGATGTTGTTGACGAACTTCGGCGCCGGCCCATCGCCTTGCGAGAGGAAGCCCTCGATCTGCGCTTGCATGCACAGGCCGCGCGCCTTGACGGTGTCGATGGTTTCGAGCACGCGTTCCTCGGACTTGCCGGACGGATCGCCGATCAGCCCGGTGGCGCCGCCGATGAGGATGATGACCTGATGCCCTGCGCGGCGAAAGTGGCGCAGCGTCATGAGCGGGATCAAGCTGCCGGCGTGCAGGCTGGTCGCGGTCGGGTCGAAGCCGATGTACATCGGGTGCTTATTCGTTTCGAGCAGGCTGTGCAGGTTGTCGGCGGTCGCCTGATGGATGAGGCCGCGCCATTGCAATTCGGTGAAGACGTTCATCGAGTTCCTTTCATGCGCACGGGGGGAAGGCATGCTGGAAAACCTAGCGCTTTGTGGGCAGCGGGTCAAGGTGGGGAGGCCGATTTGCGACCGACCTTGACAGCGGAAAGCGATTTGGATTAAGACTGCGGAGATTAGCACGCGAATTCTGAACGTGGAATGGGAGAACGCCGATCGCGAAGGTGTTCGGACAATCGCTGCCTGTATCGAGGAGATGAGCGTGTTTTCCTGGAACGGCCAGGTTGTGGGCATTACGGGCGCGACGGGCTTCGTCGGCGAGCATCTCGCGCGCGGCCTGGTTCGCCATGGCGCAAACGTGGTTGCCCTGGCGCGTCCGACTTCGAACGTACAGCGGCTGCGTGCGGCAGGTGTTGCCTGCAAGATTGCTTCACTCGACAGGCCGGACGAACTGGCGCGGGCGCTCGACGGTTGCGCCGTTGTCTTTCATGTCGCGGGGGCGGTCGGCTTTGATTCGGCATGGGACGTGTATCAGAACGTGAATCTCCAGGGAACTCGCCACATTCTCGACGCGGCGCGACGAGCGGGAGTACGGCGATTTATCCACACCAGCTCAATCGTGGCAGTTGGCGCATTGGAGCAGCCGACGGTGCTCGATGAAACTTCGCCGTGGAACCTCGGACCCATGTGCGTGCCGTACGTGTCCACGAAACGTTGGGCCGAGGATGCTGCGCGCGCGGCCAATGGCAATGGACTCGAAGTCGTCATCGTCAATCCAGGCTGCGTGGTTGGCCCGGACGATTTCGCCGGCAGCGAATTCGGTACCTTGTGCAAACGTTTTTGGAAAGGACGTATCCCGATTCATTTCGGCGGCGGCAACAACTTCGTCGATGTGCGCGACGTGGCCGAGGGGATGCGCCTGGCCGCCGAGCGCGGGCGCGCGGGGGAGCGCTATCTGCTCGTCGGTGAAAATCGCACCTATGCCGCGTTCTTTACCGATCTGTGCAGGGTGGCACGACGCAGCATCCCGCGCCTGCTATTGCCCAGTGCGATTGCCCACTTCTTCGGGTATCTCGGCGATCGACTGCCACGCAAATTCGGCGAGCGGCCTTATATTTCTTCCGCGCAGACCGCACTTTTCGGGCGTTTTTTCTACTTCGATGCGAGCAAGGCCAAGCGCGAACTCGGCTACACGGCGCGGCCATTGGCTCAATCCCTGGCGGACGCGCATGCGTTCTGGATGGGCGCCGGTCGGAAGCGAGCCATAGGCGTATAGGACACAATAATTACGAGCCGCGACCGTAAGGGAGCGCGAGACAGCCAACGCTCCCTTACGGTCGCGGCTCGTCAATGCGGCGGTGTTTCTTTGATTCCAAGGAGTGGTGCGATGGATCCCGACATGCGCTTCTGGGCGGGCAAACGCGTGTGCGTCACCGGCGGTACCGGCTTTCTCGGTTGGCACCTCGTGCAGCAGCTCCACGCCCTGTCGGCGCGTGTTCGCGTCTTCGGACTACGGCCGGCGTCGGCGTCATTGCAAGCTCGACTCGCATCGCTCGATTGCGTCTATGGCGACGTCCGCGATCCGGCGGCCGTTCGCGAAGCCGTGCGCGAATGTCAAGTTGTTTTCCACACTGCCGGCACGCTTGCATTCTGGGGTCCTGCGGTCGCGAAGATGCACGAAATTCACTCTGTGGGTACGCAGCAGATCGTCAATGCGCTTTCCGCCGGCGCCCGGCTCGTACACACGTCCAGTATCGTCGCGGTCGGCGCCTCGCGCAGGACGAAAGTCTTGACGGAAGATTCCCCTTACCAGTTGCAGCGATTCAAGGTCGGCTACGTCCACGCCAAGAAAGCAGCCGAGGAAATCGCGCTCGGCGCTGCCGCTCAAGGCAAAGACGTGGTGTGCGTCAATCCGGGCTACCTGATCGGACCGGAGGACTACGAAGGCTCGGTCATGGGGCACTTCTGCCTGCGATTCTGGAAGGGCAAGGTGCCGCTGGTGCCGCCCGGCGGGATGAGCTTCGTCGATGTGCGCGACGTGGCGCGCGGGCATCTTCTTGCGGCCGAACGCGGTCAGGCAGGGCGGCGTTACATCCTGGCCGGTGAAAACATGACGATGCTCGAATTCGCACACCTTCTCGCCGGCGTGGGCGGCCTGTCGATGGGCTGGCGCTTCGGTATGCCGTCCTGGCTGCAGATGGTGATCGCCTGGGTCGCTGAGCGCCGGGCCGCGATTGTTCAGCGTGAGCCGTATCCCGCGTTGCAACACGCCCGCATGAATCGATATTTCTGGTACTATGCCAGCGAGCGTGCCCGCGCCGAATTGGGCTATCGCACGCGCACGGTGCGTGAAACGCTTGGCGACGCGCATCGTTGGTTTTGCGAGCAAGGTCAATTGAAGCCTGCGCCTGTCGTTGCGAGCGAAAAATTCGACTCGCCGGAGCAGCGCGCCGCCTGAAATCGTCGCGCCGGTCGAAACCGATTGACAAAGACCGCGCGTGGAATTAGGCTATAAATAGATTGAGGTCTATTTGATCGGGTGTGATTCATGTTGCGCGTGCTGCTGACGCCGGTCTTGATAATACTTGTGGCATTGCCGCACGGAATCTGTTTTTGTCACCAGCTTCAAGCCTCAACCTCTTCAATGAAGAATGACTGCAGCCATCAAGACGACGCCGAGCCGGTCGCGCCAGGTCCTCGACCCAACGAGCACGACGATGACGACGATCACGACTGTTCCTGCAAGTTGAGCCAGGTGATGGCATGCGGCGCCGGCGCGGCAGGCGCCGAGCGCGATCCGACGTCGATGGTCTTTTCCTTGGATGCCATTATCGGCGCCGACATCCATGGCGTCGGTTCGGCTCCGCGATTTCGTGCCTTCCCAGCGGCTGACGGACCTATCGTGCTGATACTCTGCGCATTGCGCATTTGATCCTATCACTTCTCGCGTTTCTCCCAGCAAGATCCTCCGAGTATTCGTGCGCGCTTGCTTTCATCGCATTCACGGCAATAGTGAGGCCATCATGCAACTATTGAATTTCCTCAAAGTACTGGTGGGGCCGCTTGTCATCATCGCGCTGCTTGGCGTCGGCTGGACGACGCGCGGCACTTGGAAGGCGTGGCTGATTCCGAGCAAGGATGCCAGCGGGCTGCCGAAAGAAGACGGCGGCGACGGCCTTGAGCGCGTCAAGCTCAGCGCGCAAGCGCAGAAAAACTTGCGGCTCGTTGTCAAGGAGGTCGTACTGACGACGCACTGGCGCAAGATCACGCTGCCAGGGGCGGTCGTCGATCGTCCCGGGCACAGCGATCGCGGCATTCCCGCGCCGATTGCCGGCGTCGTCACCCAAGTCTTCGCGGTTCCGGGCAAGAGCCTCGGCGCCGGCGACAAGCTATTTCAGCTCAAACTGGCTAGCGAATCGTTTCAGGCGAGCCAAAGGGAACTCTTCACGAGCACGCGCGAGCTTGGGATCGCCGTGAAGGAGCGCAAACGCCTGGAGTCGATCCCCGCGGGGGCGGTGCCGGCCACCAAGCTTTTGGAGCTTGATTATCAACAAGAGCGCCTCAAGGTGTTGATCGAGGCCTACAAACAGGATCTGTTGACCCGGCAATTGACCGATGCGCAGATCAAGATGATCGAGGGAGGCGCCTTCGTCAAGGATATCGAGATTCGCATGCCGGAGCGCGTGGGCAATCATCATGCTATGTCGAGCCACGCATCGCCGGAGGACAAGGACAAGCCCGTCCGCTATGAGGTGCAGGAGTTGAAGGTCAACTTGGGCGATCATGTACACGCCGGGCAAGTTCTCGCGTATGTCGCCGATCACCGCTTTCTCTACATCGAAGGGCGAGCACTCAAACAGGAAGTGGCGCTACTGCTCGACGCGAAGACCAAGGGATTGCCGGTCGAGGCGGAATTCAATGCCGGGGACGACGACACGCCGGCCGACCGCATGATGGAGGAATTGAAAATCGAATTTCTGGGCAACACGATGGACGCCACGGGCTTGACGCTGCCGGTTTATGTCCCGTTCGAGAACAAGGAACGCCGCGTCGAGCATTTGGGGATGATCCATCGCTTTGGGCCATATCGCCCGGGGCAGAAGGTGCTCGTGAAGGTGGCGGTCGAGAAGATGACGGGCGTGTTCGTCTTGCCAAGCGCGGCGGTCGCGCGCGAGGGGCTGGAGGCATACGTTTTCAAGCAGAGCGGCGCATCCTTCCTGCGTACTCCTGTGCATGTGCTTTTCGAGGACGCCGACGAGGTGGTGATCGCCAACGATGGCAGCATTTTCGCAGGGCAATCGATCGCCCACAACGCCGCGGCGGCGCTCAACCGGGCCCTGAAGGCAAACCAGGGCGACGGCGGCGGCGGGCATCATCATCACCATCATTAGGATTCGTGGACGAGCCGCGACCGGTAGGGAGCGTTGCGGCAAACCGGGTCCCCGCTCCCTTACGGTCGCGGCTCGTTTACGTCGGATTATCTCATGCTAAATGCCGTCATTCGTCTGGCTCTGCGCTATCGCATGCTGGTGATTTTCCTCAGCCTGGCGGCGCTAGTGTATGGTGGGTACATCACCGCGAACTTGCCGATCGATGTCTTTCCCGATCTCGATCGGCCGCGCGTCGTCATCCTCACCGAAGCGCCGAATCTGGCGCCGGAGGATATCGAGACTCTCATCAGCTTCCCCATCGAGTCGGCGGTCCTTGGCGCGACCGGCGTGCAGGCGGTGCGCAGCCAATCGAGCGTCGGGCAGTCGATCGTCACCATCGAATTCGATTGGGGCACGCCGATCTTCACGGCCCGGCAAATCGTGCAAGAACGGCTGTCGGCGCTCGAAACCACGTTTCCGCCCGGCATTCGACCGCAAATGGGGCCGATCAGCTCGCTCATGGGGCAGATCATGCAGGTCGGCATCGCGCGGCAGGCTGGCCCCAGCGGCGGAGAGCTGGCGAGCATCGGCAAGACCAAGTACATGGCGGAGCTTGTTCACGACGAGGCGCGCGGCCGACTCACGCTGGCGTTCTGGAACCCGCGTGACGGCAAGCTGGCGCGCCTGCGCGATCCGGCCGACTGGACGCCGCTGCCGACAAGGGAAGGCAAGCTCGCAATGCTTGTCGCAGGACAGCGTACGGTGGAGACCGCACTGCCGAGTAACGCGCCTGCCGATCGAGCGTTCGAATTCGGTCCCGACTCAAGAGCTCCAGGCCGCTTCGTATGCGCCGATGCCCGACTCGCGTCAAGCTTCAGTAAGCTGCGCGAGCGCACACGCCGGCTGACCGTCACGCTCGACGACGGCGTGACGCACAAGGTCGAGTTCGCGTCCGCCCTGCAACAACAGCTTGACTTGCGCACCACGGCGGACTTCGTCATACGCCCGCGTCTCTTGAAGATCCCCGGCCTGGCGCAGGTCACGGTCATGGGCGGCGGACGCAAACAGTATCAGGTGCTCGTCGATCCCCTCGCCCTCAACCGCTACGACGTGACGCTGCAACTGGTCGAGGATGCGCTCAAGAAGAACAACCTCAACACTAGCGGCGGCTACGCGGTGCGCGGCGACAAGGAGAGGCCAATCCGCGTCTTCGGCCGGCTCGGACCCGATCGCCACCTCGTCTTGCGTGAGATCGAGCAGATCGTCGTCAAGACGACGCCGAAGCGCAACCTTCTCGTCAAAGACGTTGCCCGCGTCACGGAAGGCCCGCAGATCAAGCGCGGCGAGTGCAGCGTCAACGGCGATCCGGCGGTGCTGATGAGCGTCATGAAACAGCCGCACCGCGACACGCGCGCGTTGACGTCGGAGGTCGTGGCCGCCCTGCGCGAGACCGAGGAATCGCTCTCCGCCGACATCGTCATCAATCCGGAAATCTTCCAGATGAAAGGGTTCATCGACCGCGCGGTTTATAATGTCGGCGAAGCCCTGGTCATCGGCGCCGTTCTGGTGTTGATCGTATTGTTCTTGTTCCTGCTCAACTTTCGCACCACGTTCATCTCGCTGACGGCGATCCCGCTCTCGCTGGTCGTCACGGGCATTGTGTTCAAGATGATGGGCTGGCTCACCGGCACGGACCCGTCGATCAACGTGATGACGCTCGGCGGCATCGCAGTCGCCATGGGAGAACTGGTGGACGACGCCATCGTCGATGTCGAGAAC
>SXGS01400655.1_pt1 | contig 38137 bp, 43 predicted proteins | sample 3174681 | NCBI WGS metagenome assembly SXGS01 (sample SAMN11356861, study PRJNA531348) | freshwater metagenome | isolation source: freshwater sample F1-80 | place: China: Fuxian Lake, Yuxi | collected 2017-12-25
GTGTTGAATTTCCGCTCTCTACACGCACAGGAATCATGTCAGCGCCTCAGCAAGTCGCCGCGACAACGACATTTGGCAAGCGCTATGCCTTCTGCAACGCGTTTGGGATCATGACTGGTGAAGCCGACATCGATGGCCACAATCTCCCATCTGGAAAACAGCATGAGGTGATGGACGTTGAAGTCACACCACCTCCCAAGACGACCAAACCGCTTGTCGACAAAACCCGCGACGAATTGAACGCCGAGCTCCACGCGCTCCTTGCCAAGTACGGCATGCCTCGTGAGAAGTTCAAGGAGAAATATCAGGTTGCGAGCATGACGGCGATTCCCGATGACACGATCCGCGCGGCAATCAAGTCCTTGCGTGAGCGAACCAACAAAGGTGAGCTGTGGAGAGATGAGAGTCTGCCGACCGTGGACGTAAGCGAGCCGACAGTCGATGAAGTGATAGGTGAGCTTCCACCTGACCTTGGTGGTACATCAACTCCGGCCGATAAAATGCGAGCTGGCATGAAAGGCGAAACAAAACCATTCTAAATCTATGTCACAAGAAGCAGTTCAACAAATCACCAACATCCTTTTTGAAACATTCCTGCAAGTCATCGAACCTGGCGACTGCCGGGAGGTGGCAGAGGAAATCATGGCGGCAGGGATCAGTACGCCAAGCGAAGTCGATCTGATCCTTTCCGCAAGCCCGCTGAGCATCGTTACCGGACGTAAGAGAGATGAAGCCGTCGACAAGATCATGCGCGATGTTATCAACCAAATCCTTGAAGGAAGGTACCAGGCCGTGCTCGACTAGGACTAGATTCGGATAATTTGCTATACTGATTCAAAATATCTGTATGGCAATAAAGAAAGTATCGAGCAGGTTAAAACAACTTCTCAAAGAGAACTATCCATCCAAAGGTAAGTACTGGTGTTGTAAACGCTATGGATTAACCGAAGCACAGGTGAGATACGCAACCGCGATGATGAAGCTGCAATTGAGCCAAGAGAGTAGGTTCTGGAAAGACTTCCAAAAACGCGCGGCCATGGCAAAAGTTGGGAAAAAAAGACCAGGTCAATCAAACGTGATGAAGTCTCTATGGAGAAGCGGAAAACTAAAACCGTTAAAGAAGAAACCACGAATCACAGTGCTTTGTGCGAACTCAGGCTGTAAAGTTAGCTGGAAAACAATTGAAGGAAAACCACGAAAATTTTGTTCATCAAAATGCGGATCAAAAAATAAGTGGCTCCGTTTTCCACATCCACGTGGGATGAAAAATAAAACTCACTCGGACAAAACAAAGCTACATCTAGGCAGAGTAGGAAAAGGTAGAAAGGTATCCAGAGAAACAATAAGACGATCTATGGCAACACGATATGCGAACGGATGGAAGCCACCAAAACATGGAAATTGGAAAGCGGGGAGATCAGACGATCTTGGGGATACGTACTTCAGATCATCGTGGGAAAGAAATTATGCTCGTTACCTAAACTTCTTACAAAAAAGAAAAGAAATAAAAGGTTGGGAATTTGAAAAAGACATCTTCTGGTTCGATAAAATTAAACGTGGAACCGTTTCGTACAAACCTGATTTCAAAGTTGAGCTCCCGAATGGAAAGATAGAATATCATGAGGTAAAGGGATGGATGGACAAAACAAGTTTGCTGAAAATAAAACGAATGGCTAAATATCATCCACACATTAAGCTAATAATTGTCGATCAAGAAGCGTATAAATCAATTGCAAAATTTGGAAAAGTCTATTCAAAATTTTGGGAATAATTTCTATGAAAAACTACAAACACGGATGGAAAACACAGAGTAAACGCACCATGTTCTGGCCTATCATCGCCATCTTGGTCGCCCTCATGTTCTCGATGATGAATCCAATGCCTACCACCCAACCACTAACTTTCTATGACCGTAATTCTTAAAACCAGTTCCCAATCTATGTCAGAAGAAAACGGGCTCTCGCCCGAGATCGACGAGGCACTTCAAGCCCTCAATGACGCCGGAGTTCCCTGTGAGATCGAGAAAGGTGACGAGCAGTACGTCGTGCGCATTTTTGAACCAAACAGCGAGGACGTGTGGTCGATGACGTCGCGCTTCTCACCGGAAGCGTGCATTGAGTGGATCAAGACGCGCGGCGCAAACAAGTTCAAGCACGAATTAAAGAACCTCAAAATCTAACTATGGAAGTCCTCAAACAAGAGGAAGTATCAAAGACCCCTCTGGCAGTACGAGAGTACACCAAGGGAGTCAACACGGAGCTCTTGCAGACTCTCATCGACCTCGAAGTGGGTGATGGGGTCAAAGTGTTGGCCTCGGAGTACCACGTCAAGACAGGACCTAGCGCGTTCGTCTCTAAGTATTTCAAAAACAAGGACATCAAGTTCAAGACTCGCCGCCTATTGGATGGCGCTGGCTGGCTCGTAGTCCGCATTGCGTAATATGGGAATCAACAAAGTGAAGAAACAAGCAATCAAAGAGGCAACTGCTAAGCCTCTTACAGATGAGGAAAAGCTCCTGCTAAAACAAGCCAAGGTGCAAGTTCGAGTCGAGGCGTTCCAGAAGGAATACGCTGATCTTCGAGTGAAGCACGGGCTCGACTTTTATGCGATCCTCATGTCAGACCAGGCAGGAATTTACCCTCGGATCACAATCATGAACACCCCAAAGAATCCAAGCGCACCTGCCGGACATCCTGATACACAACCAACACAAGTTGGGAGTGAACTCGAGTAGGGGATCATTCCCCTCTCCAGCCTCGCGTGCGGCTCCTCGCGCGCCTGGCTGGGGAAAGCGGAGGTCTACGAGGAGACGGCGGCTTCCGCTTACTCCTAAAAATCATATATCAAAACCAACATTGACAACTTTAGACAAGAAACTTGATAAAAATTTTATGTCACACAAATATAATCAAAAACTTCCGACAGAAGTCGAAGCACAGCTCGATCAATACATTGAAAGGATCAAAGCCATTAAATGGTTCCGACCTTCAAAAGATTTGAAGAAGGCAGACGTTGAAACTCATCTCAATCTCGTGCTTGAGACATTTGGCGTGAAGGCTTCAGTTGAGTATAGAAAGCTAAAGATAGCCAGTGATTGGGACGCAGCCTGGGACGCAGCCTGGGGCGCAGCCAGGGACGCAGCCTGGGGCGCAGCCAGGGACGCAGCCTGGGGCGCAGCCAGGGGCGCAGCCAGGGACGCAGCCAGGGACGCAGCCAGGGGCGCAGCCAGGGACGCAGCCTGGGGCGCAGCCAGGGACGCAGCCAGGGACGCAGCCTGGGGCGCAGCCAGGGACGCAGCCTGGGGCGCAGCCAGGGACGCAGCCTGGGGCGCAGCCTGGGGCGCAAACGATTTGCTTGTTCAAGACCTGGAAGACTACAAAAAGAAGTATCCAAAGGGATCGTTTATCAATCTCATCCCATTGTGGGAAATTGGTCTGTATCCAATCGGAATCGTGGATGGGAAGTTTGTGATTTACATTCCACCAACGGATAAAGAATTCCCTGATGAGTTTAATGAGACATAAAATCATGTGGACGGAGATGACGGTAACGTCTCGCGAGCAAGTTCGCTCACCTAACCCGTGACAATTTGTCACGGTATGGTGGAATCAAAACCTTCCTGCGTCCACAACCTGAGAAATTATGGAAAAGCGTTGTGAAGTTTGCCACGTAAGAATTAGGAGACTAGACAATGTATGCGTCAATTGTTGGCGAAAAGAATGTGCCGACGAATTTCGCCGAACGCGCCTCGAGTTAGACTCGCATTACAGACGTTCCGTAGAGCACGCGGCAAAAAGAAAGAGCAAGCAAGGGAAGAGCTAAAGACTGCGATGATCTATTATTGTTGGGTTCTAAAGTACAACAGAGATAACAATCCAAAGAAATAATTTTATGAGTGACAGAACAGACCTAGCCTACAACACATATAGGATGATTGAAAAAGACCTCCTCCACGGCAATTGTAGCTCGTGCGCAAAAGATCACGAAGTGCACGACTGTCCAATGCTAGAATTTATAAATGTTCCTTGTGATTGCTCATGAACCATACCAAAATAATTCAATCACTTATCCTATGACAGAATCACCTCCAGTCTCGTCCTGTTGCCGAGAAACGACAACCATAGCCTCCTCAGATGAAGGAACAAATTTTCACCTCTGTTCAAATTGTCTTAAACCGTGTGATGTGGAACCACTAGACAGGGACTTGAGTGAAGGAAGTTACCTTAGGGATACCTTCATCAAGACACCAATGCTCGAAAAAATCCTGTTTGTCCTCAAGTCAATTGGTATCCTCATCATCTCAATCCTCAGTGGCATCATCATCTTCGGAGTCTTTATCCTTGGCACCATCGGGTTCCTTTCAATTGTCATGCTCTTGTTCGTCCTAGGAGCAGAGATACTTAGGTTCATCTTTTAATTTATGTCTATGCTTAAACCAGTTAATGGCTACGTCATCCTCAAAGCACCAGAAGTAATAAATTCAGATACTTGGAACCTTGGGCAAGATGAAGATTGTTACGAAATTGTCGATGGTTATGATTTACCAAAAAACACCAGAGTTTTCGTACGCAAACTTGCAGAAACAGACGCACCATATTCTACCTACCATGTGGACGGTGAGACATACAAAATCGTACCTCAAGACGCCATCATTGCTGTATTAACCTGATATGCTACAGAAACAAATCACCTATTCCTCCGATGCAAGGCTGAAGATCAAGAGTGGGATCGATAAACTCGCAAACGCGGTTAAAGTGACGCTGGGACCCAAAGGTCGCAATGTCATTTTAGACAGAGGATTTGCCGCTCCAGTTGTTACCAAAGACGGAGTGACCGTCGCGAAAGAAATTTACCTGGAAGATAGGTTGGAAAACTTAGGAGCGACACTTGTCAAAAACGTCGCGGCCAAGACAGCGGAAGAAGCGGGAGACGGAACAACCACGGCGACTGTGCTTGCCCAGGCTATGGTTGAGGAAGGGATGAAGTACCTCGCCGCGGGCATGAATCCTCAAGACCTGCGACGTGGGATGGAGGAAGCTGTCAAAGACGTCGTTGAGTCGATCGCCTCCAGCGCCGTGAGCGTTGAAGACAACGCGACTATTCGTCACATTGCGACGATCAGCGCCAACGATGAATCCATCGGAACTCTGATCGCCCAAGCGATGGAAGAAGTCGGTAAGGATGGAGTCGTCACCGTTGAAGAATCAAAGATTCCTGGCGTGACTGTAGAGATCACCAAGGGGTTGAAGTTCGATAAGGGTTACGTCTCTCCGTACTTCGTGACGGATCAGCAAAAGATGATCGCTGAGTATGAAGACCCGGTCATCCTCATCACTGACCACAAGATCGAGAGTGGAACACAACTCAAGCCCATCGTTGAGAAGCTCCAGGCTGCCGGTATCGCGTCGCCTGTTGTCCTCATTGCCGACGAGGTACGAGGGGATGCGCTCCAAAGTCTCGTTGTGAATCGGGTCAAGTACAATGTCCAAGTCCTGGCCGTGAAGGCTCCGTCGTTTGGGGATCGTCGACGTGACGTCATGGAAGATATCGCGGTCATCACTGGCGGGAAATTCATCACTCAGGAGCAGGGATTCAAGCTCGAGAATGTGAACCCAGAGGACTTGGGACGAGCGCGCCGAATAATCGCCTCTGCTGGCTCGACAACGATTGTAGATGGCTTGGGCTCTCAAGAGGCCATAAACGCTCGCCTGGAGCACGCCAGAGGGCAAATTGAGGCCTCGGAGACGGAGTATGACAAGGAAAAGCATCGGGAAAGGGTAGCCAAGCTCGCCGGGGGTGTTGCCACGATCCTCGTGGGCGCAGCTTCTGAGACGGAGGCCATCGAGATCAAGCACCGGGTGGAGGACGCAATAGCCGCGACCAAGGCGGCTGTGGAGGAAGGAATCGTGCCAGGTGGTGGTGTCGCACTCATCGGTTGCTTGTATCCAAAAAGCAACAAGATAGGCGGCTGGGATGTGACGGCTGAATCGCAGGAAAAAAACAACTCTGTTGGGTACAAGATCGTCATGGATTCTCTCTCATCCCCGTTCCTCACCATCATGGCAAACGCCGGTAGAGGCAAGGAGAGCGGACAGGTTCTGCAAAAGATCGAAGCGGCGCGTAGGACGGAGAAATGGGGCTATGGATACGATGCGGCGAAAGGTGAAGAAGTCGAGAATCTCATCGAGGCAGGGATCATCGACCCGGCAAAAGTCGTACGGTGCGCGATCCAAAACGCAGCGAGCGCCGCCATCATGATCCTGACGACTGAGGCGGCAGTGACGGACGCGCCCAAAGAGAAAGAACAAGCGGAATAAAAAACACCGGGGGCGACTGCTCCCGGTGTTTTATTTAGACGGCTGGGGCTTCTTCTGCTGGCACCTCACCTTCCGGTGCTGGAGTCTCAACAGGTTCTCCATCTTCTACAGGTCCTCCTGGCTCGCCTGTCTCGAGCGAACAGAGTGCGCTCACATAGCCGTTTTCATCGGCTCCTGGGAACGTGGGATCGCTCCATTCACTCTTGAAGAAACCATCTGGTGCACCATCGAGCGCGGCCACGCGGGCGTCCTCAGACTTGAGGTTCCACCATGATTGAAAGTTGGACTCAACAGGTTCCTTCTCTGCTTCCAAAGCACCTACAAGTGGAGAGCTGGAAAGAACTCGGATGTTGTCACCTTGGAACACGGAACTCGACGCGATGTCGAAATAGCGAAAGTATGGCATAGGACTAGATGATGAAGGATTAAATTACTTGTTCTTCTCGATGGCGTGGCGCATGGAGAAGCCGGCGCCAGTCAAGAAGAACCCTTGAAGTGTACCGGAAGTTGTGGAGTCAATCCAGGTTGCCTGTTCGGCAAGGATGGTAAGGAAAAAACCAAGCAGGAACAATTTAGTCTTCTTTCCTTCCAAGAATTTAATGAGATCTTGCATAGGGTATTTACGGGTTAAGAACAAAAGGTTTTCCCTCCACGATTTTCTCAAGCTCGACCTGTGGGATCACGATAGGCTCCCCCTTGAAATACTCAACATAGAAGTCCCAGCTTGGAATATGATGGCGGACACCACCGTAGTCAATGTAGTAGATTTCCGGCTGCTTATCGCCTTTCACTTGTTGATTGCGGTAGATGGGCATTTGAACGGAGGACATCAGGCGCGACCAATCAAGACCAGAACCTGGACAGTTGGGCTTCTTCCCGTATATCTCATTGTGGCCGATGATGTGGTCTCGATCTAGCGGAATTCCCCAACGCTTGGCGATCTCTTTGAGAAGGTAGACGTCCGCGGCGTACATCTCCTCTGTCCAAGGTTGACCAGTCCATCCTTCATGCTCGATCGTGATCGTTGTGAAGTTTGGATTGACTCCTTTTTCGTAACCTTTCCAAGTAGGTTTATCTACCCGACCGTTTGTGAAAGCAGTATTTTGTTCATCAACCCAGTTCCAGATTTCCCCATTCTTCCCGATCCCATAATGAGAGGAGACTTGAGATTTGGGATTGCGAAACCATGAATCAGTCCCAGCGAGGCTTCCTTCCATGATGTGCAAAACGATGGCTTGTGGCGTGTGGCCTTCCCGACGTGGTGTGTAGTTCGTAGGTATTTTTTTATCTCGTATTTGCATAGAAGTTTAGTTACCCATCGCGTGCACGACGGCGGTCACGGCATACGCGACCTGTTCTAAGTTTTCGATAACCCAACCAGTATGGTTGAGGGCAAACGTGAGACCTGCAACGATAATTCCTACCTTCCATTCGATCTTGTCGACACGTCGTTCAAACAATCCCATCCGTCTCAAAATATCCTTCTCATCATTCTTTGCGTCCATCACCAATTTCTCCGCCCATACGATGTGATCCGTGAGTCTGCCATCCAAAGCATCTACCGTCTTAACCAAGCCACTCACCATTCCGTGAAGCTGATAGATACGATCTTCTTCTCGTAGGTCGTGTTCGTTTGGTAAACAAATTTTTTCCTCCGGCATAAACCATAGTTAATTCGCGTCACGGCCGATCTCTTGCTTCACGGCCTCGCGAACATCATCAACAATTTCTTCGATGTAATCCTGTCTCGCCTCGTCATCTCGCAAGTTCTTGATGTACGCAAGACGCTGTTCAATCCGCCTTTTGATCTCGGGACCAGACTCTTGGACGTAACGGTAATACTCATCCTCCGTCATCGGACGCTTCTCTTTGGGGCTTACTTGAATCTGTGTCGTCTTTGAAGGGATGGAAATAAACAGATTGTTTTCCGTCATGTAGGAGTACACCGGGTCTTGAGAGATTTGTTCAGGTTCGATCCCTGTGAGCCTGTCGCCTTCGATCACGTCACCCCATACGTTCAGACGTGGTTGGAGGCTTGAAGTGATGCGTAAATTATAGAGAATCTGCTCTTTGAGCGTATCGGCTTCGTACTGTGTTGGGTCACCAAACCGATCAAGCTGTTTGAGTAGGTTGGGGTATGGCGAGGTAAGCGTCTGCGCGACAAACCGCTGGATGAATCCTTGGTTTTCCTCTGGCTTCATAATAGCGCCAACAAAGTCACCGAGGCCTCGCAAGAAGGAGATGTCCATGATCGAGTTCACGGTGTTCGCGATCGTGTATCCGGCGATTGTCGCAAACTCATCATCGTCATTGATTCCGCCGTATTTGAAGCCATCGAACAGGTTGCCGACGATCGTCATGGGGATCGCGAATGGTCCCCAGTTGGTATAGGGGTACCACTTGTCGCCGATCTTCACAGAGTTCTGTTTCCACCCGGCAGCCTGGAGCTGTTCGCGGCGCTTCTTGTCGTTTGGTCCATGACCGGATAGGTTGCCGTCCGCAGCCATTGTGGCAAAAACACTCATAGCCATAGTGCCCAAGACTGCACGAGCCATCCGTTGGTTGCGCTCACGAAGGCTCTCACCCTCCCGTGGAAGGCGAATACCCTTTGAGAGTCCAGCAGGGGTCCAATCAAGCCCTGTGTTCACCACGTTGGCGACAATGCGTGTGAAAGGGACAATGAGCTTACCAGTCGTCTTTCCCACCTTCACAGCCAAGGAATCAGCCTCACGGACTCTCAAGCCAGATTCAATGCTGTTTGAAAGCCACCCCATGATTCCATGTGGCTTGTTGGTGTAGGTTCCGCGTTCAGCAAATTTGTTTGCCTGTTCAACCATCTCCTCCATGGGACGCTCAACAAACTCGTTGATCCGGCTCTCGAGCTCCTTGCCTTTCACGCCTTCAAGCATAGCCTGTTCGCGCGCAAGTGAGCGCAGTTCCATGCCACGGAATCCTTCTTTGAAGAAGGCATCTGTCGCGTTCATGAACCGACCAACGTAATCGAGATAATTGAGGAAGGAGGCCTTACCTTCAAACTTGATAGGCTTGAGCCCGCGCTTCTCGAATTTTGAAACTTGTTGCTCCTTGAGCATCCGCTTTGCTTCACCCACCCCCTTTCCAAGACCTTCTCGCAGCCCGCGCAATGCTCCAGGAAGTTCAGCGGGTTTGCTTACGGCCACACGGCCAAGTTCAGCGATGAGATTGGAAGTGTTCCCTAGAACGTTTTTGGCTTGAGTGGATGGACCAGAAAGCACAGAGGCGTACCAGACGTGCCATGCCTTATCAAGAACCGTAGGCTCCATGAGTTCACGCGTGCCTTTGACGAACATGGAGAGATCGGCACCTGCTTCGGCGTCGACCTTCTTGAGTTCAGAAACGAGGTCGCGCAAGACGTCGTTCTCACCGGCGCGCGCTTCCATCTGAAACTGGCGGAACACGTTGGAGGCTTCCGTACGGAAACCAGCGACCGTCTTCATGACCCCCTGGAGGCGCAGGAGCTTCTCCTTTGAAGCCTGGAGCTGTTCCTTGGTGGCGTCCTTGCCGATCGTGCGGACAAAGTCACGGAGGTCTTGAGCCATGTCAGCGATGAGCTGGCGGGACTTGAAGACTGTCTCGGCGTTCGCGATCGAACCAGCCTGTACGCGTATGAGGTCTTCCGGCTTGACCCCGACTTCGTTGGCGAGGTTGCGCACGTCCTCGTTACTCTTTGAGATACGTTGCTCTGCAAATTCACCTGATACTTCCGCGACTTCTTTGAGCAATGTCTCGACGTCTTCTGGCGCATTGATCTTCTCTGGATTGTAAGACTTGCGATCTTCTACTCGCTTACCTGTGTCAAGGCCTGTGCCGGCGATTTCTTGCCTTTCGCCAGGTACTCGTCCCTCGCCTTCTGCGCCTGCCGGCTGAGCTGTACGAGTCGCATTTTCTTCTGCGATAATGTCATCGCGGAGCTTGTCGATGGTTCTTGTGAGGTTGGCATAATTTTGGTCAGTTTCAATTAAGTATTCATGGGCTTGTTTTTGGATTGGAGATCGATTGATTGCTCGAGTGTCAGCGTTCAGTTCCGTGATGAAATCAACGTAGTCAGCAGCTCGTTCAAAACCATCAGCATGAGCGATCTCGTCCATTGATGCGACCTTGGTATAACCCTTCTTCAAGAACTCAGTGACCCGACTGTCTGGTACCCAAATCTCACGACCATTCAAAGTCATGATGAACCCTTCGGCCTCCGCAATTCTACCTTCCTTCTTAAACTCACCACTGTTTCTGATTGCCTTCAAAATCCTCTTGTAGTCGTAATTCTGCAGACGACTCTCGCGTGCCTCTATAGATTCACGAGCCGCTTGGTCGGCCTGCTGTTTTTCGTAGAAGCCTTGGTCACTCTTAACCGTCTCCTTCACGATTCCTTTTCTTGTTTTCTCCAAAGTCGAGAGAATTGATCCGCGCTCCTGGACAGAACCAGGCTCGCCAGTAATGTCGCCCGCCTTCTCTTGCCGCATGACATCACGTCCGACGGAGAATTCAACCAACCGGCTAAGCTCCGGTGCGAGCTCACGAGTCTTTGGCTTGTCGATGATCCCAGCAAAGGCCGAGGCAAACTTCTCGTTTGAAGCTGACCGCGCCTCGTTAGCAGCAACAAGCTCGATCTCACGAGTGAGCTCGCCAGCGATACGCATGATCTCCGTATCGATCTGCTCCTTTGTCGCGTTCCCTTCCAGTCGCTCAAGCGCGTAGTCTGCAAGCATCTGGTTCACAGACTCGCGGTTCTCCCGGTAGTTGGGGAGAAGATCTGAAAGACGCGCAGAGAGAGACGACCCAAGCCGGCGGTCCACGTAGTGGCCGAGCTCATGGGCAAGGTTCACGGCGGTCGCCTTGTCTGTCACTTCGATGATGCCCTCCTGCTTCTTAAAATCCCATGTAAACTTCGATGCAATCGTCTGTCCCTCCAAGTCCTTCCCGAGCGTCTCAACCACCTTGTAGGTTAAATCCTCGCGTCCACGGATGAGGTTTTGTAGGACTGACTTCTGGTTGGTTCGCAATAAAATCTCACCGCCAGAAGTCGGGACTCGCATAGTTCCAGTGTCTTCTGGAATTTCTGTCTTTTTCACCACCTGGTTCACGATCCGCTTGGCAGCGTTAGGCGTGACCTCTCCATTGAGTTTTACTTCACGGTTTACTCCCCTTGAAATCCCTCCCACGATCGAGCGGTAGGCTGTAGAAAATGGAGCCATCGAAAGAGCGGAGGCAACTGACGTGCCCCCTTTAATCGACTCTTTAACTTTTTCAGAAACAGGAAGACGCTCTACGACACCAGCACCACCTGTCTTGCCGACGTAGTGGATGCCTTTAATCAGTCCCAATGTTCCAACGATACCAGCAAGATTTTGCACAGGCTCATAGAGCACCTGTTTGGTCTCCATCGAAACAGGGAGTGCGTCAATGATCTTACGTCCACCGAATCGAGCGGCGGAATCCAAAAGCTCAAAACCTTTGTTGACTGTACCGAAAATCGGTTTGCCGACGATAGGTAACTCTTCGGCGGCAGTAAGCTCCGCGGAGATAGTCGCAAAAGGAACCGAGAGACCTGCGGCTGCAACATCAATCATCGCGGCCGCACGATCCACTGGCTTGATCTCTTCTGTTTTCCCAACCTCACCCACGTTCTCTGGTAGACGCTCTTGTCCAAGAACATCAAACAGATCGCCAAAACGGTTGACGATATTCGACATCGTTCCCGTAAACACGTTAGCGGCTCCAGCCGCGGCCTTCACATACCAAGGTGAGTCCTCTGTCACTTCGACCTGTGGATCGTTCACTGAAATCAACGGGAGACCTGTTGAAGGCGAATTGAAACGGAGACCTTTAACCCCTGTCTTTTGTTCCGGTGCGGAAATCTGCGCTGATCCTGACAACGTAGGGGAGTAGTCCTTCGTCATGATACTGCGCGTGTTTGCCGCCGTCTCCCAGGCTTTAGGTTTGCTCGACTCTGAGAGATCAACCTGTCTTGAAGCAGCCAAAGGAGCCCACCATTCACCGGCGGCTCCTACTTGTGAAGGAAGTGTTTGCTCCTTCTTGGTTTCTTGTTTTACTCGTTCAAGTTCTTCCCACCATGCCATAGAAAAAAGTTATTGGGCACGGCCGTACCATTGGCCTGTCGTCATGTCGTAACCACCACCAAGGTATGAGTCGATGACTGAATTTGGGATGTCATTATATTTGGCTTTGATGTAGTCCCAAGCACCGCCCCAAGAATACTCACCCGTATCAAGCTTAAGAATCATGTCACCAACATCATTTTGGAAATCGCTACGCTTCTTCTCTTCATCTGTTTGTGATGGTGCACTCGAGCGTGATTTTTCAAGTTGAGCCTGGATCATCTGGTTTTTTACAGTCTCCATTCCCTTCATCAGAAGGTCAGAAGGGATACCGGAGGAAGTTGCCAAAGAGTTGAGCTGGTTTTGTAGGTCAGGTGAAAGGTCAGCGTAGTCAATTCCTTGGAACATCGAGAGGAGCGTGCTGAGTGTGTCGCGTGATTCCGATCGCATCTTGTCGACACGAGCAAGCACACGGTCTTGCTGTGCGTTGATGGCCTCCTTGATCTGGAGCGCGAGTTGAATGTTTTGGATACCGAAATTCACCGCGGCAAGGGCGGATTCGGCAGAGGTCTTCCGATTCTCTTGTTCGATTCCGAGACGTTTTGCGAGAGCGTCTTGATACCGTGTGAGGTTGGCAAGGTCAGCCTGCGCGCGTCTCTCAAGCGAGGCCTGTTGTCCCGTGATGAAACTCATTGGGATCACCTCATCCTCAATGGCGTTCAACCCGGACTCGAAAGAGGCAAGGTAGTTGTTGATCTGTGTGTCGACGTCGGCAATTTGCTGTTGGAGGTCGAGCTCGAGATCGGTTGGTTGCAACGCTTCTAGATACTCACTTTGCAAAGCCTGGTTGTCTTCGATGAGGTCTTGAATATCCGCGTCCGTCGTGGGCATGTTGAACGCATCGTCGTATGTTTCGGAATCAAACAAGTCCGGTACGTCGATCACGAGGTCGGTCGTCCCTACTAGTTCTGAGCTTACATCAACTGGAGAAGGGGTGCGGGCTTGAACATCCTCAACAGTCAGGCCTTGCTTGAGCCAAATTTGCCCCTCTGGTCCTCGAACTAGATCAGACTCGGATAGGTTAGCCTGAATAGATTCGAATGTGTTCCCGTCCAAGTATGTCAGCCCTTGAGATTTGTTGAATGATTCCAACGTACCAGAGAGCTTCTGGGACAGTTCGTCGGCCGTCGCTGTGCGTGGAGTAACGGTCGTGCGTGTGGATGGTTCGTTGAAAGACTGGCCTTCTCCAGTAAGAGGTTTTGTAGCATACAGGTCCGGACGACCGGCAACGGTTGGTGTGCTTCCTCCTGTTACTTGATTTTGGATAGCTAGCGCTTCAGCAAGACTTGAGCCTTTACCATAGACTTTCCCAGATTTAGCACCAACAATTTCATTCGTGATCTTGTTGATCGTCGTGCTTTCACCCAAACGACTTTTAATGGAACTTGAAACTGGAGACGTCGGGCTAGACGTTCCTCCTGTTCCCACACTTGCCGCAGAAATTCCTGTTTTTGTCTTGATTCCAGCCGCCTGTTCGATCGCTGCCTGTCTCTGCGCTGCGGCCGACTGTTTAGCGGCTCGGGACGTAGAGGGTGAGGAGGATTTTGACGAGCTTGAGCTGGAAGACTTCGATGAGCCTCTAGCCATATAGGGTGAATGTTATCACAGAATTTGTTTATCTCTGAGGACATTGGAAAGAAAGACCAGGAACTCTAGGATTTCCTCATGGTTTGCTTTATATTCCTTCATCCGTTCGATGAATAGTTTAAGCTTCTCGTCATCAAATTGTTGCTTTTTTTCGGTCATCATATCGTGTACTTTAGTTGCAGCTCGGTCGTCGAAAGAGCACGGCCGATTTTTTTCGAATATGTTCCAGGGGTCGTGCTGTAGTCACCGTAAGTGTCACTCAAATAATAGGCACTTCCGATCGTCAGACCAGACAGACCTGAGAAGATATCAGAAATTTGAACCAGAGCCGTCCCACCCATAGCAGTTGTTTCAACACTCAAGCCCAAGAATCCGTCTGCTGATCCTGCTGCTAAACCGCTTGCTAGGTACACCTGCCCATCGACAATCACGTTTGTGAGGGTGAAATAAAGCTCACCAGTAAAGGAGTTCCAGCTCGAGCCGTCATACCGGTACATTGTCCCAGCGGCGTTGTTGAAACTTGCATCGTACAATTCGTCTCCAACAGTAGACTCAAGGGTGATCCAGTAAGTGACCCCGGCCGTTAGCCCAAGCACAGAACTCAGAGCGAGGTTATAGACTGTGGTCGTTGTACTAACACTCCCTTGGGTCGCCGAGGCCAATGTGACGCCATCAGGTTGACCGCCTGAGTCTGTTTGAATTTTGACTGTAACAGCTCCTGTGTATCCACCAGCGTTAGCCTTAATGCTTATTGAGATCTGAGTTACTCCAGCAGTAACGGAAGGGGTAAAGGTGTCACCCTTCCTCTGGTTGGCTCCAGTCGAAGCTCCAAATACTGTCCCGTTAGCTCCTGTTTGTGAAGCCACAACTCTATCGGGTGTCGCAGAGCTGGCTAGAAGAACCGTGTCGCCAGCAACGAATGGATCACCAGCCGTATAAGAACGTCTGGGATTTGTGATTCCGCTGAATGTAGTGTCGGTACCATCGAATTTGAAGAACTTGTTAGCCCCGTTCCCTGCGTAAATTCTAGGATCCCCAGCGTTGTATTGAATTTGGATACCATCCGTTCCAAACGTTGCGCTGTTGATCGAGATGGCTTTGTTACTGGCGTCCAAAATGATATTCGTACTGTTCGCAAGAGTCGTTGAGCTGATCGTCCATCCGGCGATCATGTTCTGGGTATCGGAGAGCTCGAACAACTTAGTCGATCCATCTGTCGCGTATCCTAGAATTCCATAGACAGCAGCCGAAAGATATCCGATTTGGACGCGCTTGGCCGTCCCTTCATAGACGATCAACGCGGCGTTGCCAGAGTCCAAAACGATTCCGTTATTTGGCGAGCTTGTTGGCGTACCAGACGTAAGGTCGTAAATATATCCGCTCGTGATCGTCCAGCCACCAATCGCTCCCGCAGCGGCAGTGATGGTGCCTGTCAATGCAACGTTAGTACCATCCCAAGTGAGTTTGTCTCCAGCACTGTTGCCCAAAGACAGTTTTGCTGTCCCTGTTTTGAGTCCCAACCAAAAGCCCGTCCCCGTGTCATAGTCAGTTTGGCCGGCGCGGATTGCTACGTCTCCGGCTCCTGTGGCGACAAGAACACCTGATGAGATAGACCAATAGTTTGTTGACGTACCGAAACGTCCAGCGCTCGCCCAAACAGAACCACTAAAATATCCTGAATCTGTCCAAAGTCCATAACCAGAGAGTGAGCCAAAGACAGAATCTGTTATACCTGAAAGGTTTCCCAGGCGCACTTTTGGAGTCGTACTTATCCAAGGAGTCGCGCCATTGGTTCCGATCTCAACGTAAGGGGCGTTTGAAAGGTCAGAAGTCAATAGGACGAATCCGTCCGCGGACTGTTTGTAGTTCACGACTGCGGTACCGGCGTAGAACGTCCCGTTTGTCCCGCTCTGCTTGTCGACCGTATAGCGGTAGAAGGTTGTCTGATCTGAAACAGCCGTGATCTTGAGCCAGTTATCGAGCCCAGAACCATCTTTGAGACGAACTATGTCATTGACGGCAAAAAGCTGTGCATGACCGCTTGGTGGATCGTTAATATCCATGCTGGCAGTCGACGGAGACGTAACGGTTGTGAGGTTCGCGTACAAGGTGCTGGCTGTTAAAACTAGAAGACTTCCTCCTGTTGCGTGAATTTCATTTTTAACAAAGACCGAGGAACGAAACTCTCCTCTAGCTGTAATGTTATTAAATTCTGCATCGCCATCAGCATCAATGCGCCAGCCAGCTTGTCCTGAAGCAAATGTCGAAGTTCCAATCGTACCTGCGGCGCCGTCGATGAGTATGTTTGGTGAACCAGTACCGACAGAAATTCGATTATTTGAGTTGTCCAAAACAATTCCACCACCTGCTGACGTGAGCGTTGTTGAAGACATCGTCCATCCGGCGATCGTTCCTGAGATAGCGTACAGGACACCAGCTTTCGTAACACTGAACGGCGCGGAAGCCGCTGTGGCGTTTCCCACCCAAAGTCTGTACGTCGCGTCGGCGGACGAAAGAATCGCTACATCGTTTGAAGTCCCAACAGTTATAACGCCAGTATTGGAGAGGGTCACATTGCCTCCCACAAGAGTCGATGCGCCTAGTGTCCACCCTCCGACTGTACCGCTTGAAGCAAGGATCGCTCCGGCTTTAGTCACGGAGAACGGGGCAGAAGCCGCCGTCGCATGGCCTGCCCAAAGACGATACGTAGCATCGGCCGAGGAAAGGATTGCCACGTCGTTCACTGTTCCAACCGTGATCACCCCCGTGTTTGAAAGGGAAACACTGCCTCCAGTCAATGTAGTAGCTCCAAGCGTCCAACCACCAACAGTCCCAGACACTGCGAAAATAGCACCAGCCTTTGTCACTGAGAATGGCGCTGACGCGGCGGTTGCGTTCCCAATCCATAGGCGATAGGTGGCATCCGCTGAAGAGAGAATGGCGACGTCGTTGGAAGTCCCCACTGTGATAACTCCTGTGTTGGACAACGTCACACTTCCCCCAGTGAGGGACGTTGCACCTAGCGTCCAACCGCCAACGGTTCCTGATGATGCGGTTACGACTCCGGCCTCAGTCAAACGGAATGGCGCGGTCGCGCGATCGGCAAAAGCGGCTCCAGCCCAGAAACGTACGTCGTCACCCCCGGCAATAGTCGAAGCCAGACCGAAAGAATTGGCGACGTCACGAATGTAATCCGAACCGATACTGAATCCACCGATCGATCCAGCCGAGGCTACAATGGTTCCTGTGATCGTAGCGCTCGTAGCAACTAACGCTCCGGTCATGGAGACACTGAAAGGGGCCGAGGAGAAACTCCCACTACCTAACCAGATACCTTCTGTGGAAGCCTTGAAGACGTTATCGAAACTTCCAATAACGATAGAGGTCGATGAGCCGTCAGAGACACCACCAAGAGCCGCGAGAATAAGCTCGCGGATCAAATCTTCCGTCACCTCCGTCCCTTGCGCAACCGTTACGGGAAGGAGATATACGTCTAATTCTCCACTCTCTTCCTCTGCCATAGGTTTTAATCTCCAACGACATCAAGCACAAAGATAATTGGAAGAACCACAGGACAAATAGCCGTCCCGGAACCACGAAGCTCTAAAAAGAAATTCCCTTTGCCTTTGATATCTACTTGCCAAAAAATGAATCGGTCACTATTGGGGAAATTCGTGTTGTTGATGATCTTTAATCCGGCCGCTGTTCCTCCGACTTCCGACGAGCTCTTGTCATCAAGGAAAATCGTCGGAGTGATTGTGGTATTCGCTGAAACAGGTACTGCAAGCTGAAGACGGATTTGTTTGATTGTAAACTGAGCCCCCACAGAAATGACTGGCGCACGCCAAACCCACGCTCCGTATGTCGTGGAACGTTTTGCCATCTCGGTTACTGACGCGTTGCGATAGCCCATGACGACACGTGGGATAGCGAAAGAATCCTGCTCGACATACTTCACCGCCGTCACAACCCCATCGGTTGATGTCCCATTCACTGGTGGCTTAGCGATCGGGTGAACTCCCATGGCGATACGTGGGTCTTTTGACCCATACGCCATCACGACTGGGTAATACTCAGGAGAAGCGGCAGTCGTTGTTGAGAGTTGCATGTGGGAACCCCAAACGAGCTTGTCACCAAACGCGTCGACCGCGCCCGCAAGAGGTGGGGAACCTTCTTCGGAGAAGTAGATCGTCTCAGTCTTGTAGCCACCGGCGTACTTGGAGACTCGGTATCCTTTCCCAAAACCTGGACCGCTGAAAATGTAGAGCGTGCCGTTCACGTTCTTGAGTGCTGTCACAACAGCATCGGGAAGCGGAACAGGATTGATGAATGAAGCCGAGATCGTATCCCAGAAAAAGATCGTCGCCTGTCCTTGGGCAATCGTGCCGTTGCTCGTCTGCATCCCTGAAATCACGACGAGGTCACCATAGGACTCGACGTCTGTGGGCATGAAGCCAAACGGGAGATCAAGGGCGTTGTATGTCGATCCGCTGTTGGTGTCTCCCTCATTGGTTGTCTTGGTCGTTTTGATGTAGTGAACGTAACCGATCCCATCCTTGAAGTCGACAAAGTAGAGCTTGTTGTCCGCGTGAACGTGTCCTGGGTGGTTTGGCATCGTCCCACTGCCAAAAATCGTAGGGTAGGTGGTGTTTGTGAGGGCGGTTTGGGTCCCAAGTGTTGAACTGGTCCAAACACTCGCTGTAAGCGCTGGAGTGCCGTTGAGAGGACCGTAGCGGGCAACGTCCGTGCTGGACATCAAGTACAAGTAATTGTTGTAGTAAACGGCTCCGTTTCCTTGAGATGAACTCACTGTGCCTATCAATACCTCTGAAGCGGAAGTGAGGGCAGACGTATAAGACACGAGCTTACCATCAGCCGCATAAACGTAAGTGTTGGAATCTTTTGGATTCGTGAGGATCCACAACGGGTTGCCGGAAATGTTTGCCCCACTGAAAGACGCATACGAGGTCGGACGGATCATTCCGCACGTCAAAACATCACCCGCGGCATCTGAAATCGCGGTGTCTGGGTCGATGGCTAATCCTCCAAGGTATTGTCCTGCCCCTGCATAGTATTCAGACGGCGAAAGCCCTCCAAGGATGTTTTTGATTTTCACCACCGTCTTCATATTTATGCGTAATCTTCGTGGTAGCCCTTAAAGGTCATCATGCGGTCATCGTTCTTTTTCCCGTAGAACATCATCATGTCTGCTTCAACCTTTGCTGCCTTGGCGGCGATCTCCGCTTTGTTGTCCAAGCGCTTCTGGAGCGCCCAGTCCAAAGAAGCTTTGAGCGGGATCAGCTCATGGAACGGTTCATCGATTCCAGGTTCTTGTGTAGTATCTGCCGTCGTGAATTCATCTACCTCTCGAGTCACCCAGACCTTCACTCCACCTGTCACGTTGCTTTGGGCGATAGGGTAGGTGAACAAGTAACGACCGTGCTGGTCGTAGTACGGATTTGAACTCGTGAAATGTGAAGCAATGAGCGTCGTATCGTTAACCGCGAAATCGATCTCATTCACATCAATCGGTTCGGCCTTGTACCAATTCGTCCCGTCTATCTTCAACTCCACGCGCTTCACCTTGAGGATTTTAGCCGTCAATGTGAGGTCGACATACTGCTGGGAAGCTGTGAGGTCAAAGGTCTTGATGAAACCAGTATCGGCATGGTTTGGGTCATCCCAATCCCACTCGTCTTGCGCCTTCAAAATTGCCGCGATGGTCGAGTGATAAGCGGTATTGATGAGCCCAGTCCAAATCTTGAGGAGAGTCGCGTCTCCGCTTATTCCTGCGTCACCCAGACCCGCCCAGAACTCGCAACGTTGGATGATTCCGTTTTTGTTGGTTGTATCGCTGAAGACCATAGAATTTTGTTAAAGTGTAGCATTTTACTTGAGCGCGAGGAACTTGGCGACTGTGAGATCGTGAGCCATGTTGAAGCCTGTGGTGCCTGGAGTCGTGAGGGTTGAATTGAGAACTGCCCAAACAGCTGCTGCATCTCCCAGTTGTTCAAACATGATATCTGAAGGTTTACCCCTGTCCCATGTTTTGAGATTCGTAATGTCATTCGTTCCGTTAAACAAATCAGCAACATAAAGAAATGCTGAGGAAGTCGTTGTTTGGCCCTTAATTCGCACGGTTGCATACTCAGGAACACTTCCTGTATTTGTCGCGGCCAGAGTAAACACATTGAATGATGTATTGTCTGGCATGGTAACCGTATCTGATGGAGTATCGAGACCTGCAACAAGACCTGGGAGGTAGAGTTCAGCTATGACATCATCTGTTGAAAAGGCAGCGTTTTTTTGAATGAACCCATAGATTGAAACGGCGCTACTAGCTTTAGCTAAAACCTTAAAGTCCCAATAAAATCCAGGCGAAGTATTCTCAGGAGCTATTCGTACATTGAACGTTCCCGCTGTACGAACATTTGTGTCAGCAAGACCAGCTCCTGTTGAGCGAGCAATTCCGTTAGCGGTGTACCAAAGATGATTATTTGTCGTCTGATTGAATTTGTGGAATCTAACCTCAGAACCGTCAACCATTCCTGTATAACCTACAATAAGGGTCGGACTCCCAAAGAGGCAGTTTTGAAAGAAAACGATGTTGTATGTATCTGTCGTGCAGTTTATATCAGCTGATTGGTTCTCCGCGTCCACACCAAATTCACAATCAATGAAAGTGAGATCAACAGCAGAGGACAAGTTCATAGCCTCCGTTCTTGTCGCATGGATATTAAACCGTGTGAAAGTATTCTTGGTTGAATTTGTAAAAGCGACAGCACGGTTAGAGTCTGATCGACACGTAGCCCAAATTCCACAATCAGTGAATTTATTGTTTATCGTTGTAGAAAAAGACATCCCAGCCGTTAGAGCGTCGATCACGTAGAGGTTAGTGAATGTTCTATTTCGAAGAGATGCGATGGTAAAAGCGATAGAAGCGGCATCGTAAAAAATCAACCAAGAGTGCGAAATTCCATCAATTCTACTCGTATTCATGGTCACACCTGCCGAAGTGGAGAGGTTCCTATAAAATACCGTATCGTCTACATTACATACCTCTGTAGTCGAGTTTGAGAACAAAATCGTGGTTTTGTTTGTTGTCGTAGAACCAAAACTCTCAAGGCGACAACCATCCAAATTCACGTTTGAGGCAGAAGAAGTTTCAGCAAAATCAGCGTACCATGCCTCAGTGATATCAGTCGTGTCTATGACACACCGACGAGTCAAATTGAAAATCTCTCCATTGGTATGCGTAAAGGTCAAGGCTGTTTCAGCACCTCCCGCGGTTGAAGAAAGAACATAAGAAGTCGCACTGTTCTTCGTGATGATAAATCTCGTTTCTGTTTCATCGTAGTTCGTTGCCGAATCAGTCATCGGGACAAACGTAATTTCATCCCCAACAGTCCAATCAACTGAGTCCGCTGTGATGATTGGGCTTGCGGCCGTACCAACTCCAGAGGACAACGTCGTCTTTTTGAAAGTGAGATCAGCTCCTTGAATTGTGGTCTCAGCAGCGTTTAAGTGAACAAACCCATAGTTCACACTTGCTCCGTTTTCTTCAAAGGAAAGTCTTGCTGTGACTCCAGCTTGAATCTTTGCCGCTGCTGTTCCCATACGGAACTTTCCACCTCGTTCGTTTATCACGTTACCTTGCAACGTCACTGTGCGACTGGTGGCGGCAGGCCATGAAAGTCCTCCATTGTTTGCCAGGACTAAACCATTCCCCCATGAACGGAAAGAACCAAAAGCTGTACTAGTTCCCGAACCAAAGGACGGTGAGGTATCAAGGCTCATGATGTGTTCTGAACCTTGGTTTGGAGAAACTAAGAAAACGTCATCTCCTGTGGTCGGAACGACGTTACTGTTCATGAAAGTAAGGTAGGCAAAGTTAGAACCACCCGAATCAGCTGCTACTGAAGTTGTACCAGAAGCCCCAGACGTGTTGAGTTTGATACGGTAAAATCCAGCGGTAGTCGCTGTAAACACATACGGTGTCGTGAACTTAAAAAAAACGTGAGTGCTCGCTATGAGGCTTGTGATAGCGATTGTGGCTGTGGCTCCAGCAACGTCGACGAAACCAGCCGAATTTTCTTGAAGTGTCGCAATAATGTTTCCAGCTGTTCCGACAGCGGTGATCGGCACAAGCACTCCTGTAGAAGCGTTCGTTGTGTTAGGAGCTGTAAAAGTAGCAGAAAAAACTCCACCAGACGTGATGGTGATGTTCGTCGTAGCGTGGATCGATGGGGTATTAACCCCCGTATCCCAGTTGGCCGCTGTGTTGAAATTGGTACCTGCTCCATTGGAGACTCGGTAGGACATAACTAAACAATGACTTTGATTTCATCACCTACTCCTGGTAGGGAGTCTGCTAATTCGTAAGCTACTGCAAACTCCTTCACCTTCTCTTCAATGACTTGTTGAATGGTTGAAGGATCGGCCGTAACAGAAAACGTTTGAAGCTCTTTATCATCACCTAGCACGATGAATGTGTAAGACAACTCACAGGTTGCAGATACCTCTGACTTCTCAAGAATTTTTGCTGACCAGGTCATATTTATTCGTAGGTTAAAGTTAAACGGTTGTCCCAGATTTGGGTGAACTGGCCTTTGCCGGCCCATTTACGATTGAAGTCGACGGTCGATTCATCGAGCTTTTGGATTCGCCATTTTGCCGCGGCAGTTGAAGCACCTGGCTCTGCCTCTCCGATGTAAGTAACACCGGTACCAACGTCGTCTGATAGAAAAGTCGAAATCAACGGGATGAGACTGACATCCTGTTTTTTGGGTGGAGACTGCGTTATGAAAATCTGCTCGTCACTCATAGACTCCCAACTGTTTTTCGATCTCCTCAAGCTGTCTGCGTGCGCTCAGGCGATCCTTTTGAAGACGCGTGTACTCGAAGACCTTATCCAGAACTGAGAAGCCTTGTGGGGCACCCTTCAAGGCTATACGCCACAAAAGACCACGGGCTTCCTCACCCATGTTCGCGAAAGACGCAACCTCAGCCATCTTGGCGTGCTTGTTTGGATTCTTCATGTCCTCGGCCGTAACGCCAAGCACTCGAAAAAACTCCGAGGCCATCAATGGATCGTTGAACCCGGCGTCTGTGAAGGGTGTTGTGGCTTGTTCGCTCATAGGTTTATCGTTTCGTTCCATCTGTCAGTAATTGCTTCCCAAGAGAATTGCTTGGTCCACTCGCGCATCGGCACACGCTCGTCTTCTGTCTGAGGATTCAGTAGTTGTCTCACCGCGCCTTCAACCCAAGCGTTCTTTGCTTCCTCTCCCATCATAGCAAAATCAAACATCCCGGGCTTGCCCCAGTTTTCCTCTGATTGTTTCACGTGAAACACTTCTCCGTACTGAACCGTCTCAGCGAGCGCGGCGAAATCAGACACGACCGGCACCGCACCGGCGGCCTGTGCCTTGCGAGCGCTGATACAGTCGATCTCATAGAAGGCGGTCGGGTAAGCAAAGACGTTGGCTTGTTGGTAGAGCTTGGCTACCTCCCCGTGAGAAACACGTCCCAAGTCCTCGATCCCGAGCTCGTCCATCCTAGCCTTGAGTCTTGTCTTCCACTCCACCTTCGCAGGATCATCACCGTGAGCGTTGTCCCATCCAAACCACCCATAGCACCATTTGAGGCGTGCAGCCGGGACACGCTCTTTAACGCGAGCGTAGAGCTCCACAAGCGTTGATAGGGAACGATCTGGGGATGAAGTGTTGACCATGAGCATTGGGTCACGTTTTAGGCCATTTTGCAGGTCTTCCCAGACGATCCCGTTGGGGATAACTTCGAACTTCTCATCAGGCACCTTGGGGAAAAGCGCACGGTGAGCCTTGGATTTGACAAAAATCTTGGTTATTTTACTCAACCTATCCAGTGTGAACTCGGCTGCTGGCACGACATCGTGAAGGTCCAGGTACACACGGTCGCAGTTGATCCCTGCATCTACTGCCTTTGGGTGGCGCCAAAGGATCACAACGTCTTGCTTGTCGCGGTAATTCCACTCCCAGAATGGCCGATAGGTGACACCATCAAACGTAAGCGCCTTATGGCCGCAGTTGTTAAACACGGTCACGTTCCACCCTCGAGCAGCGAGGCGCTGGGAAAGATGGATCACTGCCTCCTCCGAGCCCCCGATCCCTTTGGTCTTGGCGGTCTCGGGCGTCCACTCTTCCTCCGTGAAGGAGCAGTAGATCGACAGGTCCCTGCCTGAACTTTCAGTTTTGACGAGACGTTGGTTGCGCAGGTGACACACGGCCGGGTGCGAGCGGAAGTCATCGGGAAGCGCGGCGATCGCGTGACGTAACTCCTCGTTGTCCTCGAGCTCGGAAATTCGCTTAACCTCCTCAAGAATCTTGTCCATTTTTTCTGCTTGCGTACGCAGTAGCTTCACAGTCTTCTCGAGCTCTTTGTCGTTTGGTGTGATCTTGAAACAGGCGTCGACAAGCGGGAGCGCAAGCTGAGGGAGGGAAAGTTGAAAGTAGCATTTTGCCAGAGCCATCATGGGATTGAGATCGTAGTCGCGTGGGTTGAACACGATCGCCCTGTGATAAGCAGGCTTCTTCTTGAGCCCAAGTTTGAACATCTCCGCCGCGTCTGAGTACCGCTCCATCGAGAACATGACATGGCCGGCAATGTTGTACCCTTCGGGGAACTCCGGGCGCATACCGATCGCGTAGCGGGCATGGTCGAGCGCGGCTTCTTTGTTTCCTTCGATCTGTCTAAGCTCCGCCATGCGCGTGTGCGCGACAAACTTCTCGTCTTCCGAGTGTGACAAAGCCATGAACTTCGCGAACATCTCCGCCGCTTCCTCGAGCTTCCCGACCCCCTTGAGGGAATTGCCGGCGTTCCAGTAAGAGCGGGGATCATCTGGCTTGCGTTCCAAGTCTTTCATAGCCACCTCCACGTTGCGCGCTGCCGAGTCTTGTGTGCGCTTGGAGTCAGAAAGGTGGAGCACATCGATTCCTTCCACAAAGAACGACGTGATGTCGCGTTCAAAGGAAAAATCCTCATGTAGAGCTCCCACCCATTTCACGCATCCGTCATGTTTGAACGCGCGGGCTTTGGCGTGAACCACAATGGGATTCTTCCATTCATCGAACGCGTAAAGGTAGTTGAAAATAAAACCATCAACCTCGGGGTGAGCGTCGATGGTCGGTTTGAGCTTGTCGTAGTTGCGTGGGACATCGTCGCAATCAAGCCATGTCCAATGTGTAAAGTCTGTGGGAATTTGGGCGAGCGCGAAATTCCGAGCGGCAGCGAAATCGTGAATCCATTCAAAGTGAGATACGACTGCAGAATACTTCTGTGCCACATTTTCGCACGCCTCATTGCGCCCTGTGATCGTGAGGTAGATTCCGTCTGTGTGTTTGGAGGCTTCGGCAAGACAGCGATCAAGCACGATGGCTTCCTCGTCAGACGGCTTCACGATTAAACACAGGGCGATTCTCGTCATACACGTTCAGATGAAGCGAAAGCAGGGAACTTTTTAATGAGCCAGAGTTGGCCTTCTTTTGACTTAAACCATTCGTATTCGTCTTTGGACATCTTTGAATTGAGCTCGAAATCGAGAGTCTCAGGGAACTCTGCAAGAGCGCGGTGGACGAACGTGGAGCCTTTGAATTCTGCAAATCCATTCTTGAGCTGTGAACGCTTCTCGTGTTGCGCTTCCACAAACGCCACGAACTCTTCGGGGTTGGTTTCCACGTACTCACGGATGATCTTGTCTGCGAGAATTTTTACGCTTTTGTCGTCTTGCATAATGGGATTATCTCAGCCTTGGGTGAGCAAGGCTGAGGAATCTCACTAGGTACTCAAGGACTAACCGACAAAGAAACCGGCTGCCCAGAAGTTGGATTGACGGTTGTGAACCTCAACTGTGAGCTTACCAGTCACGGCTCGGAAATCGTAGTCACCAAGTCGTGCGAGACCCGTATCGATATACGGTTTCTCGAGATAGGCGATCGCGAGTTTAGCCGGTGCGAGACCAAGCACACGTCCTGTCGCATCGCTAGACTGTTGTACATAGCGGTGCTTGCGGATCATGAGCGTGCCGAACGCCGTCTCATAACTCGAGACTGTTCGAACGATCGTCGTCGCTCCGGATGCGTTCACGACCATGTTCGTCTTTTGGGTGAACTTGTCGGTAGCATCACGGAGATACGAACCCATGAAAAGATCAGTTGCGACATCCCCATTGGAGTTGTCCCAGCAGTTCTTCATGAGCGCGTCGAGGATCGTTGAATTCCAGACGACTGCCGAAGTATGGACGGTCGTGTTTACAGCCATTGAAATAGCTTGCAACAGACCTGCCATCTTAGGAACAGTACCGGAGACACCTGATACCAGAGTCGATCGGATCACATCGAACTCGGCGCTGTTCGCCCAGTTCATCAGTGCCTTTTCGGTCTGACGTGCCAGCTCGTTCTTGCCGTGGTAGTGGGAGATATTCTGCTGAGTGCGTGAAACCTTGAATGGCTTGGCAACAATCTCAACGATGTTGGTCAAGCGACTTGGGGTTGTCAGGGCACCAGCAGTGTAATCACCCTCTTCGGCAACAGCGGCTGAAGCGGCGGTTTCGAGCGTATCAGTGAGATACGAGTGCACGGCGTCAATCGCCGTGGTCTTGCTGATCATGTTCATGATCTGCACCTCTTTCGCCGTCAGGATTTCTACCGCATTAAGGACAACGTCCTCTTTGCGCGAGACATCTCCATAGGAGACGCCAACGTTTACTTCTGCCATATTGCTTCAACGCGGTTGTAACGCGTGCAGCGGAATGGATCAGTTTTGGCCAAGGCCGTACGCCTCAATCACACTTGAGACAGCAAGTTCATTTGCTACCTCAGAGTTTCCTTTAGCGGACGCGTCCCTCGCCTCGCTCATCTTATCCCGTGCCGCGGCAATCCGCGGATTACTGTGGAGCACGGAAAGTGAACGGTCAGCCTCGTCTTTGGCTCGTGCCTTCTCAATCGTCGTCTTTACGGTCGGAATCTCAGCGATCTCTCGCAACTGCTTTCCCGTGACTTGTTGAAGGTCACGGAGCATATCTTTGAAATCGTTAAGTTCCGGGCGGGAGGAGAAGAATTCAATCTCATCCTGCCGCCGGGCGGTCTCTTGCGCAATGCGCAGAGCTTCCGCTCCTGCGTCAGACGCTGGGGCGCTTGACGGCGCACCAGGGGTTTGAGCGGGTTGTGTGTTCAGATTGGGGTCCATAGACTCAATCATTTTTAAGACGCCGGTCGTGTCAGTACCCATCCGCTCCGCGGCCTTTTCGATCGCGTTGCGGTATTGACCAACACTCCCAACGAACGCCTTTGTTTCCTTGACGGACTTCAAGGCATCTTCGTACGTCTTGAATTCACGACCCATCACAGACGACACGACATTGCGTATCGTCTCTTTAGACTCGTCATCGACGTTTTCCAGGACAGTGTCGCCACCGTCCGTCCCAGTGTCACCCGGGTCGGGTAAGGTATTTGACGTAATGTCTTCCGGCATAATGTTCATCGTTTAAGTGCAATGAGTCACCCTTTCGACCTTTAGATTAAGGGGCTCTGCGGGAGAGCCTTACAGCTCCTCCCCAGAATCTCCTAACCGCATAATGTGTGAAGTTTCCATCGCCTCGTGCATTTGCTGCGACCGACGTTCTGAATCGTTCAAGTCCTTGAAGCGTTCGCTTTCCCCTTCAACGTCATAGAGCCAGTCAAGGATAGCTTCCAGCGCCATCTGGCGCGCTCCCACTTCTTGGAAGAGCATCTCTTTCGGCACATCCTTGCCGATCGTCATGATGTTCCCGATGTCCAACAGGCGCGCTTGGAGTTTGCGCTTTGCTAGAATCCATCCGTCACTCATGACCAGGTGGGCGATCTTCTCACCATCAGACAACGCGACCTTGGTCTCCCGATCCATTTTCTTTTTTTCCATAGGTCTCGTCGATTTCGTGTTCCCTTAATTTACGGATAAGTTCAGGGGTCCGTAGATCGATTTCCCTAACAAGTTCAGGTTTCTCCCCCCAGAGTCTCTGTTTAAGTGATTGCTTAATCTTCGTCATACAGCAGCAGTAGCCGCGGCGGTCACAGCTTCTTGCTGGGACGCCATTGGACGGCCGTTAGTTGGCGCCCGGGCACCTGCGGGCATTGGTTGGCCTGGCGCACCACCTGGAGGCATAAGCATGCCAGGAGCCCCTTGAGGTGCGACAGGGGTCTTGTCGCGCAACTGGGTCGTGTCCAGTCCCATGAGGTCAAAGATCGCGTTGGCAACGGCCAAAGGCGAGATGCCTGAGTTTGGAAGGTTGGGGAGGGTCTGGAGCATCTGTGTGAGGTTTTGCATGATGACTCCCTTGTCCGCCTCCTCGTTGGTCACGAACACCTGGACGTCATAATCTCCCAGGTTCAGTTCCTGACCCTTGAGGAGCTTCACGAAACGCTCTCGTCCCATCGCCTCGAATTTTCGCAAGATGCGCTGACGTTCCTTTTCAACTTGACCTGCATCAACAAATTGACCAGACTCGTGCAGCTCACGCAGTTTCTGGTACACGAGATGGTCTGCCATGCGCTCATCGATCTCGCGCAACTCCTCAATCTCCCCGGTCACGCGGATGATCTCATCGGCAACAAGTTGGTCTGAGATGATCGGGAAGACGTGGCGTTTGACCCAGCGTTGCAAGAACATCCCGATCCCTTTCTTGATGAAGACGAATTGAGACGTGGCGCTACGGTTTGAAATGACGCCGTTGGTCGCGGTCGTCCCCGAGGGAAGCTGTTCACCTGTGACAGATTCAAAGATGGAAGTGACGCGCTGTGTCCAGCCATGGATCACGTTCTCGTCGTTGTAGGACGACTGTGAGGCCTCGGTGACGACCATCTGCTCGACGTCATTCATGTCCTGCACGACAATGGCGCCGTTCACCGTAAGGCGAGAGAACATCTGCGCTGTGAGTCCAGACGCACGGCGAATCTTGAAGAGCCCAAGCTGCGCCACATAAGACCGGTTGATCCGGATGTTCACGATAATATTGAGCCAGAGCTGGAGCATGAGAATCTTCTCCGCGGCTCCACGCCCGTACCAGCGCCCACGCACGCGCGTGTACCAATCTTCCTCGTAAGGCACACTCGTTTTGACCTTCTCGATCAAGTGAACCTTTGGATTGCGCTCGAGGTTGGAGATGACAATGTGGCCTTTGACGAGCTTCTCTTTGTCCGTGTCGACTCCTGTGATGAGGTAGAGAGGGATCATGCCCCATGCCTCAAAGACTTCGACCATCTTGGTCGTCATGTTTGAGGTAGAAGGTACGCCGAACTTCGAGTCACTGGGTGAGAGTCCATCGAACGCCGCGACGTCGCGGGTGTTGTGCCAACCAGTCATCGCTTTGACTTGGTCTGGCGTCTGGAGACCACGCTCAATGACAAGATCTTTTTTACAATGGTCTTGAATGGAATACGCAGCAGGATCAATAAAAAAGTTGAGAAGATCGACGTCCTTGATGCACATGGTCTTCCCTTCGTACTCCTCGTCTTTCTCTTTGAATGTTTTCCACACGCAGGTTCCGTCGATCGCGATCGTCTGCTCGAGCTGGTCGAGATACTCCCCAAAGTACATGTTGTCCAGGTAGTTCTTGAGGAAGTTGCGAACGATAGCGGTGAGGCCACGAGAGGATGGTTTCTTGGCGCGTAGGTTGATGTCCTTGGTATCAAGGTCGATGTTCTTCACGACGTTGTCGACCACGTATTCCGTCAGAGGAACCCAGATTTTTTCCCGGCCTGTGATTGAGTCAGACGGCTTGTCGAACACGCCAAAGTAGTTTTTACGGCAATTCTTGATGAGATCACGCATGCGAAACGCGATCTTATCGGTCACGAACACGGTCGCGTCTTCCCACAAACGCTTGCGGTTTTGAAGGAGCTGGACCGCCGCAACAGCGATCGGGTGCTGGTCTATTGAATAAAGCTCTTCTGGCATACGTTAGTTGTAATTGGTTCCATAAAGGGCGAAGTCGTCCACCCTAATCTCTTCTGGCGCAACGGCGTCGTTTGAATAGATCGCATATCGGAGCGCATCCAGGGCGTGGTTGTAAGCGTCCACTGGCTTTTCCTTCTCGTTGTATCCCTCACGGGTCTTGGGATAGCTGTACCGCTCGAACTCGTAGATCAGGTCTTTACACTCCGCGGAGATGTGAAGACGACCTGTCCGCAACAGCTCGCGTATACGATCTATTCCCGCAAGGAAAGCGGCCTCCGTCTTGCTCACCGCCAAACAGTTGAGTCCGTTTGGTGAGTCGGACATTTCCTTGATTCTATCAGGTTCTGCGGAATCGGGGTACCACTTGTTTACTTTTTCCTCAGCAATCATCTGCTTTGCCCAGGCGATGAGGTCGGAGGTGAGTTGGCCTGTCTTGTAGTAGGAGCTGGGGATAACCCAAAAATGGTTGTCGCGATCTCGCTTGATGATGTTGGCTGCCATCGGGTTTGTGAACCCAAAGTCGACGCCAGCAAAGACCTCCACCCATTCTTTCGTTGGTGTGGGTCCGGTAAAAACATGGCGCTGGTAATCAAATTCCTTGTAGACAAGACCAAGGAACCGCTTGTATTCGGCCATGTACTCCTGCTCGAAAATCTCCAGCGAGGTCGTGGTCTTGAGCAGGTCAATGTCTTTCTTGGACAAGAACGGGTTGTCGTAGGTGGTGTAGTGGAACACGTCCCACTCCTCGGGAAGTGATCGGGCTTTGAGCTCAAGACGGTACATGTGATTGAACCCTCCAGGCGTCCCGCCGACCCAGAGCTCTCCTTGCTCATCCAACAGCGCCGGCTCGATGATCTCGTCTAGTACGGACTCTTTGAAGTCCTTGTACTCGTCCAGAAATGCACTCTTGAGCTTCACACCACGCAGGGAGTCAGGATCATCTGCCCCCTTGATGTAGAAGCGGCCATGGTTCCCTACCTCAATGAAGAGCTCGGAATTGTTTACGGTATGGACGAGCGCCTTTGGTACCCGCTCACGAACCTTTTTGAGAAGCAATTCCCAAGCAATCAATTTGCCTTGTTTGTAGGTTGGTGCGATGTAGAAATTGATTGAGTCAGGAAACTCCAGCGCGTTCTCAAGCCCGCGTCCGACAAAGATTTCCGTCTTCCCGAAACGTCGGCCGCAGCGCAGGAACTTCTTACGCTTACGGCTGGAAGCTATCGGCATCTGGTTGAGGTGTGGTACCCAGATTTTGATCTCCTGAGTTTGCATACTCGAGCAAAGTTTTACGCTGTTCCCAGAGGTAGATGTTGGCTTTGTGCTTGTAAGGGTGTGGCGCATGCGCGTCGTGGTCTATCGCCACCGCCTTGTTGTCAGGGTCAACTTTGAAGTCGAGCCCTAGGAACTTGAGACGCAGCGCGAGGTCGACGTTTTCCCACCCAAACCCATCGTCGTACTGCTCACAAAACTTTTCCTTCACCAACACGTCACGAGGCGCGCATCCCCAATCGATCTCCCAATGGTCATAGGGGATCCCCTCACGATGTTTCCAGAATGGCCGCCAGTCCCAACGGACGGGTCCGCCTAACTCATTTTGTTTTCCCACCGGAGCTGTCCAGCAAGTCAAAGGGCTTTCGAGATAACTCTGCCACATCATCTCAAGCCCCGTTGGCTCGATCATGATCCAGTCTTGGAGGAATACGACAAGTGATCCTTGTGCTTCATCAAGCGCCTTGTTCATCTGGTAGCACAGGTCAGGCTTCACTCCTAGGATCGAGAGACGCGGGAGCCACTCGAAATCCGTGAACGTCTGCTGTTGCAGAGTTTCAAACGTGACTTTCAATCCGTCAGGTCGGATCGAGGGAGTGATAACTGAGATGGACTTCACAATACCTTTTTCATTTCAACCAACTGCAAAGCCTTCTCGAGCTGTTCCTTGGTTGCCACTACTCCCACATTCACCGAGCCGCCAAAAAACAACGCCAAACAATTTGTAAGGCGCTGTCTCCATTTGAGGTTAAGCATGGTGTAGGACATCTCGAGCGTAACGCACTCTTGTGGGTTCATATCGCTTGGCTTGGGTGAATTCCCCATTTAGAAATAAAACGGTTGGTGTCTTCATCTTCAATACGTTCTCTATCTACCAACGCTCGTGTCGTCACTCCACCTTCCGTTTCGATATTGCAACTCTCGACACACTCATAGGGGATTCCAGCTTCACGCAAGCGCATGACCAAATCCGTATCGGAACAGTAAAGCTCGAACTGTTCGTCTAACAACCCGATAGTCTCGTAAACCTTCCTTGGAATGACAAAGAAACACCCCCAGAAACTTTGTGCCTTGCCGTTCATCTTTGGGCTCGTGACGCTGTTCTCTTTGCAAAGGTCAATGAGGCTACCTTGTGTCAACTTTATATCGTTGTTCACTACCATCAGGAAGTCCCCGCGAGCAAGAGTAAGGCCTTGGTTCACCTTTTCCGTAAACCCTGGCGTCCCCATGGGGCTTGAGAGAATGATGAGCTCGTCGAATCCGACCAACGAATCGACGCAAGACTTGAGCAATCGGTCGAATTGTTCCCCAGAAACATGGGGGATAATCACTGAGATGGTAGGTTTTTGATGGCCCATACAGCACCGAATGTTATGTTTGTACCGTCTTCTTTCATCTCGGTATGGGCTTCGAAAATGTCCTCAACCCGATACCCTAGGGCAATGAGTTCATGTGATCTCCAATGAGACAGGTGCTCCTGCAACGGGTTGTCTTTGTCTTCGATCGCGCTCACAGGACGAAAGAAATCCTCCGGCTCGCATGGGAAGAACAGCACGATCCTTTTTCGTGTGATCTTCTCGAGATGTTTTAGCCACTCCAATCCTTCTTTTTTTTCCAGGTGCTCCAAGACGTCAAACGAGAGAGTGACATCAAACGGGGTGCAGTAAGCGAATCCCCGCACGTCGCTGACCCTGACCTCAAATTCAGTTGCTGCCGTTTCTTTCAATCCTGCTTTTAAGATTGACCCATTCGAGCCATCGACAGACAAAAGCTTCTTCCAAGGGAATGTGAGAACTTGGCGCGCCACGATGCTCTCATAGGGACCGCAGCCCAGGTCAAGGCATGTGAGCTCCTCAAAAGGCAGTAAGCCCTCAAGACGCAATGAGAGATCGAAGTGAGGCCTAATCTCACCCATAAACTAGACGTAGGAAACAGTCGTTGCAACGTTCGCAACCGTTCCGTCGTATCCGACGTAGAGACCTGTTGCAAATTGACAGTCGAGGATGATCGTAACTGGAGCCGTAGCTGTTTGGATCACACCAGACCAAATCGACGTTCACATCAGTCCCGCTAAGAGTTACTGGGAGCGCGTTTGTGATCCCAGACTTGATGTCGTTTATGGCGACATTACCTCCATCAAAGGATTGCATAGAAAAGTTTAATGTTTATTGGTTGATTAACCCAAGCATACCACGCTCGAGTGCGTCGGCGTAGTGGTTGTGAGTCCATTTTGAAGCGATATACTCGACGCCTTGGGATAGTTGACAACCTGAATCCAGCGTTGACTTCACAGTCGACTCAACAGCTTCCCTGAGTGCCGTCGCTTCCGGCTCGCACGTCTTGCCAACAAAAAAGCCTAATTTCTGTGCGTCCTCAACATACTCGGCGCCCTTGCCGTCTGAAGTGACCACCACAGGCACGCCACAAGCCATAGCTTCAAGCACAGTACGCTGTGAGCCTCCGGAGGCCTTGGATGTCACCAGACACACCTCAGAGCTCGCGTAGAGCATCGCTAGCACCTCAGCGGAGACATGAGGCAGTGTCATGACCCCAGCCTTCATCGTTTCCTCCCAACAGTCCCGCTCGTGCTCGCCATACATGAACCCGCAGGTCAGGTTCCTCCAGCCCTTGGTCGCCTCGGTGAAAAGGTAGTGGCGCTTCCATTCGCAGTAGGTGGCCGGGAAGATCGTGGCAAAGTGCTTTCGCATCCACGGAATAGGTTTGAAAACATCCGTGTTTGTACCAAAAGCTGTAGACACGGAAACCCCAGCCACCTCGAACTGCTCGCGATAGACTTCACTCTCCACAAAGAAGTGATCGAAATACTGCATGGTGGGTCCCATCGGATCCCCACCAGCGAAACACAGAGCCATGGGATACCCAAGCTCGGCCAGCGGTCGAGCGTTAGGCCGTGTGCAATCTGCCCAGTGCAAGATCACGTCAGGCATGAAGCCGGCCACCATGGTCTTGAGTACATCACTCTCGCAACAGACTTGGATATCAAAAAACGGGTGCTTCCACACTTCCGTTTTGTTCCCCATCGTGAAGAAACTCACCTCGTGACGTTGAGACAAAATCTGGATCGCCGCAGCGAGTCCGTCCTTCCAGGTCATGGCCTGATGGTAGTCTGGCGGCCAGTCCCAGACAAAAGCTATTCTCATATCATGTGTACGAGTTCGTAAAATACGATTTCAAGATGCCACATAACGAACACCCAAACGTCAGCCGACACAACTCTGGGGAAGCGTCGTGCATATCCTGGCTCACCAGGAACCACTCGTGCTTGTTTGGAGATTCACATGGTGAAACTTCCTCGCCATAAATATCCGTGACCATACAGACAAGCTAGAAATTTAGGAAAGGCCGCCGAACCACCACCTGATCTTGCCACGCACGTCTCGCGCAAGACCGGCACGGCGACCTGTCTCACGTCTCTACACGTCTTTAAGAAACTGCTTCAGGCTGGTTCTCAACGATAGGTTCGGACTCCCCAACATTGGGTTGTTCTTCTGCTTGCGCTCCTTCGCTCGTTGCTTCTGTCTGCGCCGGCGTGCTTTCTGTTTTGGGGTCTTGGCCATACGGCTTTGACGGTTCACTTAAATCGCTCAGGTCATCACCCGCTCGACGTATGACAAACATTGTACCAGTATGCTCAATCTCTTGCTTGTCGCGCCACTTTGATCGCTGACGGTTCATGAGCCAGAAGCGTGCAGCGTTCGTGTCAGGAGGCGCAGCACGTTCAACATCAACCATCTGAACCTCTTCAACTTCTTTCCGTTTTCCTTCTTCCCAAAATGTTTTCTTCACCTTAATCGGTGCTGTTTCTTTCCATCGAGAACCCAGCGCGCGCTCACGCAAAGCATTGACAACTTGAGCGTCTGCATTCTCTTTTCCATCTGCAATGGACTGGGAAAACTCAGGGTAAACCTTCTTCCATTCATTGATTGTCGTCTCATCAACTTCGAACTGTCTCGCAAGCTCTGCATCGGTCAGACCAAGCAAACAAAACTTGAACGCCCACTCGTTGAGCTCGGGCTTGTACTTGGTCGGCGCTCCCATCACAGCCTTCGTTTCCTCAACCGGTTCCTGTGGTTTTGTTGCTTCCTCATTCTCCATACCTCCTCAGGTTATCACAACTGAATGCATTTTGAAACTTGACAGCTCCCCTCCTTATGCGTTACCCTTGGAGTACTTTGGACTCGTTTGTAAGGGTAGGCACTTCGAAAGAGGTGTCTTTTTCTTTTGTCCCATGGAGTACGACCAGGTTGACGAGGGGGTGGTGAACGGCAGCGAGCCGAACACAATCAGAGCCTGGATTTTCCCACAGACACAGGACACAAGATTGTGGTACTTTGGCTCCATCAAGGCAGATGTTATCTGCTCAACGACTCAAGTCAGTCGGGTTTTTGGAACCTGTAGGGCTTGGTTTTTAACGAGGACCGAGCGCAAAACATCCCTCGATTGAGGATCATTCGCGCTTCTTCATCCAGTCCCACGCAACATAAAGCATGGAAACCACGCTTACGGTGATCACGAGGAACAAAAGGCTGTCGACCGCGGTCATCTCACAGTACGGAACCAAGAATGGATTGCGCATACAAATTTTAGTCAAAAAAATCACTATTCTCACTCATAAACTTGAGCTTGTTTTTCAAAACTCCATGACAGAAATGAGGCCTGAACCATGGATCAACATCTTCTTTCTCAAAGGTGATCAAGACACATTCGACCAAAAGCTCTTTGCTCTCTGGTCTAGTGAGGTCAATGTTAACACCATTCAAAATAAACTCAGCCCCTTTTACGCTGAGGCTTTGTTTTTTCCCTTGCTGTTCGGAATAAAATCCCCAAATCTCTCTTAAAGTTTCAACTTGTGTAGACATAATTAAAACCGCTTACTGCTCGTCCGCGGCTGATCCGTGGGAAAAACCACGGCACGAACGATGAGTAAACGGTCTTCTTTCGCAATCAGCTTACGATTGATTATAGTCTACAACTTCAATAACGCCTGTCAAATTAAATTAACGGTGCAGGCGGAAACACAGGCCTGTTCTCCCTGTGCCAGGCCGCGTGACAAAGCCTGCACAGCCACCTCACCTTGAGCCAGTCCTCACGAAGGTAGGAGTCATGGTGTGCTTGAGTCTTTCTCTTACCACAACGTTCACAGTCCTCTTTCGCGATCACCCCAGCCTTTACAGCTCTTTCCAAAGTCCTGTTTGATCGATCACGCAACCTTGTTTGCCAGTCCTCACGGTAGCGCTTCACTCGTGAGCGCCTGGCGATCTCCCGGACCTTCTTCTTGTGGGTCTTGCGGTAGCGACGATAGTATTCACGGAAGTGAACAAGGCAAAGGGGTCGTTTATGGTACAGACGCGGGAGTCCGCATTTCCGTACTTTGCAGATTTCCTCCATAGAGTTATCCCCACATGGGGGCTTGACAGTTAAATACATTACAGATATATTTACAGCATAACAAATAATCGTCTCCTATGTCAAATCCTCTCTTCTCATCCCAAGAACTCGAACGCGTCGGTAACGCGGTCCTAACCGTCATTGGTGAGCTCGCAAGTCCTCAAGCAGGTCAGGCTACACTCATTGATGAACGAATCACGCAGGCAGCACAGATGGCGCTCGTGTCCATTGAGTGGGCTCAAAGGGGTCAACCACAAGACGCCAAGGACTCGCTCGTAGGATCACTCACGACCCTATGCTCGTTCCTTGAGGACTCCGAGGCCATGCCGTTCTAAACAGAGCCGTAGCCGTCTCCCATATGTATGAATCAACAACAAATCAAAGCAAAGAACTGGATCTGGGCGTACATGCTGGGGTACTACCAAGACAACAATATGCCACCCACAATGGGGGAGATCGCCAGGGCTTGGAACAGTTGCCACGGCCAGAAGGTTACCTCGGGGTTTGTGCACCGGTATCTGCTCATCCTAGCCCGCGAAGGGGTAGTGGTGCGCCGGGACCTGGGAGGACACCGCAAGTGGACCATTCCCAGCGATCCGTTCGCCGAGCTCTCACCGTCAAGCAGGTTGGATTCCTCTGTTATCGTGTCCGCAGTGACTACGACGAGTGGATCGCTCCCGCTCCACGATCCAGGGGAGAGTACGAGTTCGAAGGTAAGTGGCTCGATTTCCAGCAGTGGATAGAAGAACATGTCTCATTCGAAGATGCGACGGAAATTATCGGCACGTTCAAGTCAGGAAGACCGGACGAAGCATTTGACCTTCTACTTGACCTCGGGCTCCCAGTTACCCCACCGGAAGGGTTTTAATTCACTCATGCCGTCTCCTATGACCAAAAAAGATACAGAGCTCGCTGTAGCTCAACCAAATATCCCTGGTGCGTTTCCAATCGAGACCCTGCTCCAAAGCGCGGTCGACAAAGGGGTGCCAGTAGAAACCATGGAGCGCTTGCTCGCCATGCGCCGCGACCTCAAGGCCGAGCAAGCCAAAGAGGCTTTTGGCCAGGCCATGGCAGACTTCCAAGCTCAGTGCCCAGTTATTGAGAAGAAGAAGCTCGTGAAGGATGGAGGCCGGGAGCTTTACCGATACGCTCCAATCGAGGACATCGTCGAACAGGTGAAGCCGATCCTTGGAAGAAATGGTTTGTCCTATGCCTTCCAAACGGAAATGACCCCGACGCACGTCAAGGTCACCTGTATCGCCAAGCACGTCTTCGGACATTCAGAATCTACCAGTGTTGAATTTCCGCTCTCTACACGCACAGGAATCATGTCAGCGCCTCAGCAAGTCGCCGCGACAACGACATTTGGCAAGCGCTATGCCTTCTGCAACGCGTTTGGGATCATGACTGGTGAAGCCGACATCGATGGCCACA
>SXGS01232854.1_pt1 | contig 38107 bp, 32 predicted proteins | sample 3174681 | NCBI WGS metagenome assembly SXGS01 (sample SAMN11356861, study PRJNA531348) | freshwater metagenome | isolation source: freshwater sample F1-80 | place: China: Fuxian Lake, Yuxi | collected 2017-12-25
GAGGACGGCGGTCGAGGAAACGGAATCAGGAGGAGGCGAGAAAAGATAGAGTCAATCCAATCGTAAAGGTCACGCGAGGATCACGCAGCGCCGACGAAGAGCCGACGCCGAAGGCTTTTTCGTGCATAATTCAGGTTCAACAAGGTAATTGCGGAGGCGCAGCAGAAGAACATCGAGATGGCGGGCATGCCCGAGTGGAGCGAGGCGGATCAGACGTTGGCGAAGGCGCTGCAAAAAGAAATCGGCGCTCCCAAGACGGACGGGCTGAAACTCAAGGTGAAGCCGCTTGAAGCGCCGAAGGAGCCGCGCGGCGGCGGGTCGGACGATATCGGCGACATTTCGTGGAATGTACCGACAACGTATATGAGGTATCCGGCGAACATTCCGGAGTTGCCGGGGCACAGTTGGCCGAACGCGGTGGCGATGGCCACTCCGATCGCGCACAAGGGGTCCACTGCGGGTGCTAAGGTGCAGGCGGCGACGGCGCTCGATTTTCTGCTGCGGCCGGAGTTGGTGGAACAGGCGTGGAAGTACTTCCGGGAGGTGCAGACGAAGGATCAGAAGTATCAGCCGCTGATCGCGCCCGGCGACCAGCCGGCAGTGGACCTGAACGCGGAGAAGATGGAGAAGTTCGCGCCGAAGCTGAAGCCATACTATTACGATCCGGCGAAATACGGTACGTATCTGGAGCAATTGGGTATCGCGTATCCTACGGTGCGGAAGTAGGCATCCACGCGGCCTGTCGCTCCGGGAGGCCCCGCATCAAATCCCCAATTGCTCTCTGAATTGCGCAACGAGGGTATTCCGTAGCTGACGTGCACGCTTCCATGTCCGCGCGGCGAGCGCAACCCGGTCCCGACGATGGAGCACCGTTTCAAAGCATCCGCACAATATCCTCAGTACCGCACCCAAATCGGGCTCGACCATGCCAACTGACCGGCCTCCTGCTCCACGCGCACATAATAATAGCTCTCGCCCGGTTTGATGTTCGTATCGCGGAATTCAAATGACGCAGACGATCCCTCTGGACGCACCGTGTGGACAAACGTATTGTTCTTGATCACCTCGATGCGTTCGATCGGGCCCGTGCCCTCCACCTTCACGACGAAAAGATGTCGCCCATCAGATGATCACGGATGCGAACATCCACGATGATGTTGTCCGTGGCGGCGTACACATGCCGCGCACGCATCGCGTTAAGCAGGTCCTCGCGCCCGCGCGGCTGGTCAGGAAAGGAACGGTGCGGCCAAGCTTGAGATCGGCAATGACAAAGGAGAAGTTACCCGAAGAGGTTCTTACCTCCGCGCGTGCGCCAGGCTGGGCATCGATTGTGGCAACGATTCCATTCGGGATCAACTCCCACGGCCGTGTGTGCACCGGGTCGTACCCGCGCGTTGAGGTGGAGTCCATGTAGTTAGTGGCGCGGCTCGTGAGCTTCCAGCCGCCCGGGCCGGTGATGGCATCCTCTCGCTCGAAGCGCACTCCGTTGACGCGTTGGACGTTGCCGCGGTCTACCGTGATTTCGCCATCCCACGTCTTGGGGTGGATGCGCTTTACCTCAAAAAGCCAAATTAATTCTATGCTTATGTCTTACCACCCGGTCATTGAAACATCTGTGATGGTGTCAGCGGGATCTCGGCAAGTGCGATTCCGCGGGGACAATGCGGCCAAACGCCGGGTGCGGATAGTTCGAGCTTCCGTCGCGTCGCTCCGCGCTGCCGAGTTTTATCCGATCAGCATGATTAGCCTCACAGCCATCCAACTGATGGCCGCGCAAATTGGGAATGTCAGCAACCAGGCGATCATCAGTTCGCGGGTCACGCCCCAGCGCACGGCTCGCGTCCTGCGCACTGCCCCCACGCCCATGATCGACGTCGAGATCGTATGTGTCGTGCTGAGAGGGATGCCGAATGCCGAGGCCATGGTGATCGTGCCGGCCGCCGCCAGTTCAGCGGCGAACCCTTGGTGGGTCTTCAGATTCGTAACCTTCGTTCCTAGCGTTTTGATGATCTTCCATCCTCCGATTGACGTGCCTAACGACATGACAAGTGCGCACAGGAGAACTACCCATATCGGAACCTGGAACTTTGGCACTGCGCCGCCGAGAAGAAGGGCCAGGACGAAAGCGCCAATGAATTTCTGCCCGTCGTTGGATCCATGGCTGAAAGCCATGAAAGCCGAGGAGCCGATCTGAAGCCAGCGAAGTAAGCCGCGGACCTTACCTGGCACAGCCTTGCGGAAAAGCCAGTAGACGGCGATCATTATGCACAAGCCGGCGCCAAAGCCGAGGAAAGATGAGAGGGCGAGCCCGATGAGGACCTTTTTCCAGCCGGCCCACACCAATACTGACGGGCCGGCCGATGCCATCCCGCCGCCGGCCAATCCCGCAACCAGGGCATGACTCTCGCTGGTCGGGATACCCCATCGCGCTGCCAGGCTGGACCAGACGATGATGCCGATCATGGCTCCGCCGACCGTGGTCAGGCTCACCGCACTGGCATCAATGATCCCGGTGCCAATGGTTGTTGCGACGGCCGTGCCGGACATAACGCCGATGAGATTGAACACAGCAGCCATTGCCAACGCGGCACGTGGGGAGAGCGAACGCGTGCCGACCACTGTTGCGATGGCGTTGGGGGCATCCGTCCACCCATTGACGAACTCGGCCCCGAGGATGAGAAGGAGAACCGCGAGGAGTGCGAGTTCACCTGAGCTGGGTAAGAAAACGAGGGCTGAGCCGACGGCGAGGATGCACGCAACAATAACCAGCATCCTCGAACCGCGCACCTTTGGGATCTGATGCGCGGTGCCCGCCACGTCATTCAACAGTCAGGTCAAGGCTTCGTCACGATCGGTTCTTCAACTAGCGACGCTGGCCGCGATTCTGGCTCCAAGCGGGCCAGGGCCGGCGCTGCAGCCGGCAGGCGAAGTAGCGACATCACCACGGAGCCCGCAAGCAGGAACGCGATGACGACCAAGGAGACTGCGAACGGCACCCTGTAGATGTCCGTCCAAGGTCATCTTGCAGCCGGCAAAGACCAACACCAGCGCCAAGCCGCCTTTATTTTACTCCGAACATCACGCGCACGGCAATCGATTGCTCCTCACGCGCCTCGCCGGCGGGTGTGGGACTTGTCTGCGCCGTTTTCAGGTAAGCGCGGACCGCGAGCAGAGTGGCTGCGGCTGTCCACAAGAGAAATCTGTTTTGCACGTTGGCCTCGTTGTGAACTTCAGTCTATCCCGGATTTGCATGCCTGGCTCGGCGCTGCCACACGACGGGAACAAGTCTGAGACGGCGCCGGCGCTCGCGCGATATTGCCGTCAAGCGGTACGTGCAGGCTTGAAATACCACCTGCCGGCTCCGGCGAACAGCGGGAGACGACCAAAGCCGATCGTCTGCTCCCCGCACACCTCCTCAACAGCGCGATAGTTCCGTGTTACTTAAGCAGTGAATGTAGCTTCTTTCACGGCAACCCGAATGTCAGCAGCACCGAATTCGCGGCGATCGCCACATACTGCCTGCCATCAACCCGGTAACTGATCGGCGAACTCAGGATTTCCGCGCCGGTCTGGTAGTGCCACAGCAGCTTCCCTGTCAGAGAATCGACTGCCACCAGATTTCCATCCTTCGACGCTCCGAACACGACTCCCCCCGCGGTTGCCAGCACGCCCGCCGACCATGACCCCGTGTGAAGCGGGTAACTCCACTTGATGTTTCCCGTCAGTGGGTCGATCGCGCGGATCGCGCCCGGTCCCCCAACCTTGGGGTCTTCCTGTTGACCGGTTCCCACATAGGGCTCTCCCGGGCGCGGTGGCTTCGTGCTGCTTGTGTAAACCGCGCACGCCTCTCTCACGGCGACATAGAACAGCTTCGTTCTCGGGTCGTAAGAAGGCGACGCCCAGTTCGTCCCGCCCGCCGCATCGGGGCAAACGTAATTCCCCTCGGGCGTCGGCGTGGTGTTCGGAAGCACGATCGGCCGGCCTTTGTCGTCGAGTCCCTTCGCCCAGGTCTGCTTTGCGAACGGCTTGCCAAGCAGGAACTCGCCGGTCGTGCGGTCGAGCACATAAAAGAATGCGTTGCGGTTCGCCTGAATCATCAGCTTGCGCGGTTTGCCGCGAAATACGGCATCGATCAGGACGGGCGTCTCGTTTGCATCCCAATCGTGCACGTCGTGCGGAGTGAACTGAAAATACCACTTCATCCGCCCGGTCTTCGGATCGAGCGCCAGGACGCTGCACGTGTACAGGTTGTCGCCCTCGCGCACGGAACCGTCGTAGTCCGGCGAGGGATTCCCCGTGGTCCAGTAAAGCGTGTCCGTTTCGGAGTCGTAGGTTCCGGTCATCCAGGTAGGCCCGCCGCCGAACTCTGCCGAGTTGCCCGACCAGGACGACTTCCGCGCCGGGTCTCCCTCCTGCGCGATGGTCCACGTGCGCCATAGTTTCTTGCCGGTGGCCGCGTCGAAGGCGTCCACGAATCCGGTGAGCGCGCATTCGCCCGCCGTGACGCCGACGATAATCTTCCCGTCGATCGCGAGCGGAGCGTGCGTGATCGAGAAGCCCTTCTTGTAGTCGTCCACCACTACATCGAAAATCACGTTGCCGGTCTTCGCGTCGAGGGCAACCAGATGAGCGTCGAGCGTCGCCATATACAGGCGGTCGCCCAGCACCGCGAATCCCCGGTTCGTCATCACGGTGCAATGGCTGTGCACCTCAGGGATGGACCGTGTGTATTTCCAGATGGGACGGCCGGTGCGCGCGTCGAGGGCAGCCGCGTTGTTGAGAGGGCCGGTTACGAACATCAAGCCATCGACCACAATGGGCGTGACCTCTACTCCCGTGCCCGCGAACTGATACGACCACTTCGATGCGAGCGATGCCACGTTCGCTGGAGTGATGGAGGCCAGTCCGCTGTAGTGGCGTCCTCTCAAATCGCCCCAATAAGTGAGCCAGTTCTGCGGCTCGTTCGCGGCATTCTTCAGCCGGTCGAAGCTCACATTAAAGTCCGGGGCGGGCTTCCACGCGGACCCGCCGTCGCTTGCGCGCGCGGTTGCAAGAAACGCAATCAGGTCCTCGACTTGCGGGCCCGGAAGCTTCGTGTTCGGCATCATCGAGACGTGCGGCTTATCCACCTGCTTCAAATCCTTCTTCAGCAGCAGGTGCAGCTTTTCGTTCGCGTCCATGATCTGGATGGAAAACGTATCGTCGTTTTTCCGCACGCCCCGCACGCTTCTGCCATCGGCGAACTTCACTTCGGCGGTTTCAAAACCCGGCCGGAGGCTCTGGCTGGGATCGAGAATCGCCGCGCGTAATTCCGCAGGTTTGCGCTCGCCGCGAATAGCCGTAAGATCGGGACCGAGCCGGCCTCCCTCTCCGGCGTACATGTGGCACCGCGAGCATTGCGCGGCGCCGAAGAACAGCCCGCGGCCTGACTCCGCGTCGCCGCTGATCTTCTCCTCGGGCCCCGCCGCCTTCAAGGACCGCAGATACGCCACAATCGCGCGCGCTTCGTCGTCCGGCATGGGAAACGGAGGCATCAGCGTGCCGGGGATTCCCTTCTGAATGACGCGTATGAGATCGGCGTCCGCGCCGCCCCAGCGGAAGTTCCCCGACGTGAGATCGGGGGCGCGCCCGCCCTTGGCGTTCTCACCGTGACATCCGGTGCAGGATCGCTGGAAGAGGCGGCGTCCCGCGGCATGGTCGTCCGGTTGCGCCAGGAGCGCGGCGGCCGTAAAGGGCATGAGCAGAGCAATGATTCGCATCGTGAGTAATCTAGCATACGCCAGGGCTTCCTGCTTCCGGGTGCTGCCACTGGCTCCCGTCCTGCCCTCTGCTGCCGCGCGGGGGCATGTCGCGTCAGATGATGATTTTCGCCGGTCGCGCGGACGTAGCGGAAACGCGGCGCTCCGCTCCTTTGGCGTCAAGTCGTACGAGCCGGCCTGATTCGGCTGGCGGCACAGCGGCCTTCTTCGTGGACCCGATCACCGAAGGCGCCTGTTACACAGCCGCCGGCGGGCATGGACAGGACTACCAGAAGACATTGGCCTGCGAACTGCGGTAGAATCCTGAATCGAAGAGGAAACACTACTATGCGCCGTCTAGCCCTATCACTCTCAATCTGCGCTTTCGCGCTGTCCGCTCAAAACAAGAAGATCGTCGTCTCAGGCTCCGACCCGGAGACCATCAAAGAACTGCGAGCCGCCTCGCCCAAGGCGAACATCGTTCCGGTGACAGCCGCCACCGTGATGCAGGAAATCGTGGATGCCGACGCCTATATCGGCGCCATCAAACCCGCTGAAGTCCGCGCCGGCAAGAACCTGAAATGGGTCGGCATCATGAGCGCGGGTGTTGAGACCGTGCTCCACAAGTCCGGGGGTAGCGACCTGCGGGACAGCAACATCATCCTGACCAACAATCAAATCGTCCAGGGCCCCGAAATCGCCGACCACGCGCTGGCTATGCTGCTGATGCTCTCGCGCGGCCTGAACAAGTCCTTCCTCCAAAAGCAAAAGGAAATTTGGCAGGCAAGGCCTTACGGCGGCATCGAACTCGCCGGAAAAAACGCGGTGGTCATCGGCGTCGGCGGTATCGGCCAACAAATTTCTATCCGTGCATGGGCATTCGGTATGAACGTGATTGGCGTGGACCCGGAAGACATTCCGTTCTCGCCGTTCATAAAGAAAGTCGTGAAGCCCGATCAACTCGACGAAGTGATCCCGGACGCCGATGTCGTCTTCATCTCCGCTCCGCACACGGAGAAAAGCCACAAGATGATGGGCGCGAAGCAGTTCGAAATGATGAAAAAAAATTCCTACTTTATCGCGGTCAGCCGCGGAGGAATTTACGACATGGGCGGACTCGTGAAAGCGCTCGACGGCAACAAGCTCGCGGGCGCGGGTGTCGACGTGACCGATCCCGAGCCGCTTCCACAGGGCCATCCGCTGTGGAAATTCGACAATGCACTGATCACACCGCACATCGCCGGCCGCTCCGACAAGGACCGCGCCCGAATGGTAGGCACGATCCAGGAAAACATCCGCCGTTTTTGCGACGGCCGCCCGTTGATCAATCAGGTCGACAAGCAGAAAGGATACTGACGGCATGAAATCCGGCGCACTCAACAGACGCGGCTTCCTCGCGGCAGCCGCGGCCGCATTTCCTCTTGCCGCCCAAACTCCGCGCGACTGGACTGGACAGAGTCCAACGCGGTATCCGGAGCCCGACGTCCTGGTTCTCGATCCGAAATTCAAGAAATACAAGATCGGCAACACTCCCATCCAGCGTCTTGCCACCGGCTACATGTGGGCCGAGGGTCCCGCATGGAACGGAGTTGGCCACTACCTTGTCTGGAGCGACATTCCAAATAACAGGCAGCTGCGCTGGCTTGAAGAAGATGGACACGTGAGCGTGATGCGTCAGCCTGCCGGCTATAGCAACGGCAACACGTTCGACTGGCAGGGGCGCCAGCTTTCCTGCCAGCACGGCGGACGGCAAGTGGTCCGGTACGAACACACGGGAGCTACAACGGTAATCGCGAAGGAGGCCGGCGGAAAACCGCTCAACGCCCCAAACGACGTCGTTGTGCACCCGGACGGCGACATCTGGTTTACCGATCCCGGCTACGGAGTACTGCTGAACTACGAAGGCAACGTGGCTCCGATGTCGCAGAAGGAAGCCGTCTATCGAGTGGACGGAAAGAGCGGACAGATCGCCAAAGTCACCGATGAGTTGTTCAAGCCGAATGGACTATGCTTCTCGCCGGACTATAAGAAGCTGTATGTGGCCGACACTGGTTCAACGCACTACCCGCAGGCGAAGAATATCGTTCAGAGCTGGGACGTAGTCGACGGCAAGAGTCTGCGCAACGGAAGGCTGTACGCCTCGATGGACCTGAAGGGCAAAAGCGGCCTCGCCGATGGTATTCGCGCCGATCGCGACGGCAACGTCTGGGTAGGCGCCGGCTGGGTCGGCGCTGGATACGACGGCGTGCACATCTTTTCACCCGAAGGCCAGCGTATCGGACAGATTTTGTTACCCGAGATCTGCGCGAATCTGTGCTTCGGCGGCAGGAGGCGAAACCGTCTGTTTATGATGGGCAGCCAGTCGCTTTACGCCGTGTACACAGAAGCGCTCGGCGCCGGCTGCGCGTAGCGGACTGGGTGGCTTAGACATTCGTGTCTGCCCAGCCGGGACGTTCAGCTTGGACTACCGCTGCAATTTGCGGCGGGCGGGGCCGGCCATAGTTTTTTGCCGCCTGCGCGGGCTGGCGCGGGGCCACGAATAACGTTGGCCTGTCCCGCCTCAGCAGAGTAGCCTTTGGATCCTTCGCCGCGGCCCGTGCGGCCGGCGGACCGACGCACTCGGCTATCCGGCTTTTCCCGGCTTCCGCATAGGCGCCTGCGCCGGGAAGACGGAATATTTGTTTTTACGTCACCCCCCGCCCCGCTCCAGGCTCCCGATCCGAGCCTGGCACTAACGCGAGAAACCAACCTCCGTCAGGATAATGCTGAGTTCGCGCCGGTCGTTGGGGGCGGAGAACGTTCTGTCGGCGGATACCGTAACCGTCACGCGCTCCGCCGCGTACGCTCTCGCAGAGGCTTCCAGCCGGTAGGACCCGGGTCCCCCGAAGGTCTGAGCCGCCACTTCATGGCCCTCGACCGATAGCGCTATTCGCCTCGCGGGGGAAGCATCCGGAATCACGAAAATTGCATGCAGCGGTGTTGGTGTTTGAGGCGATTTCAGCATCACCGTCGCCGCGGCGGACATCCACCTCCACCGGCCTTCTTCCAGAGTGTAGACGCCGCTCACCAGATGTTCGGACGCTTCGGGCGAATTCATGCGGAACAGTTCGAGTGTCGGTTTCCGCTCGATCACCAGATCCGCCCTTATGCGGTCAATCGGACCCGTCGAGAAATCGAAAGGTCTGTAACCGGCAGACACCGTCGAATAGGCGGACTTTGTGCCCAGCCCGATGATCCGCAACGGCAACCAGGGGCGGATCTCCCGGCGTGCAATCGGCGCCAGCGTTCCACCCCCTGCCGTGAAGGGCGCGGGATAGCCGAGTTCGCTCGAGACTACGATGTCGCCGGGATAGACGGCTTGGTTGTTCCGCAATGGCAGCGCCCCTTCGGCTTCGAGATAGAACCGCAACCCCCACTCGCCGTTGACCCAGACGCGACGGTTTTCCATCTGCGGGCGAAGCTCGTGTGCGAAGCGGCGGTAACCGTCCCAGTGCTCGTAATTGACTACCGCAAGCGCGATCGAGAGCGCCATCTGAAGGGCGAACCCCGCCGCAAGCCAGCCGGAATTGAGCCTCGAAGCGAGCAACGCAACCGGCGCTGCCAGAGGCAGCAGATACCGCGCGGACCCCGCGAAAACAACCGCCGCCACGCTGAGGAAGAACAGCGCCGTCCACGCGCATAGGAACACCGTGTCGCGATCGCGCCGTCTTGCCGAGGCAACAACCGCCGGCGGAATCAGCAATGGGCATATGATCCACAGAGCATGGACGCTCAGCGCGCCAGCGCTCTTCAGTTTTTGCGTGATGGCCTGGAAACCATATGTCTGGAAATAGCCAGCCAGGACCGCCGCGGGAAGCGCGCCCGAAGTGACCCGTTCGAACACCTGCCAAGCGACGATCGCGACGGGCGCGGCAAGGGTCCCGAACCACGCCGGACGCCAGTCCTTTGCGTAAAGCCACGCGAATACGCCGAGAATGGGTGTCAGAAAAACGCCTTGGAACGCCGACATTCCCGCAAGCGCGCCGCACGCGCACGCGCACGCGAGACCCGGCCCCGAACGCCGCTCCACAGCGTTCACAAAAAGCGCAATCGCCGCCATCCAGAAAGCCAGAAACGGCAAATCAGATTCGAGCGAGTTGCCGTTGACCACGAACGCCGGAGTCGCAAGGAACAGCAGCGTCGCCCACAGCGGGCGCTCCGAGAAGCGGCGCGCCAGCGACCACATGGCGCAAGCCGCAACCATGGAGAGCAGCGCGTAAGCCGCATGGAACGGAACTTCCCGCACGTCGCCCAGAACCGCGAGCAACAAGGCCAGTATCCACGCGTTGAGCGGCGGATGCGAGTGTCCGCGCATGTCCACCAGATCGCCCAGAAACACGTAGCGCGCGTGCGTGGGATGCAGGGGATCGATCTGAGCGTGCTGCGCGCCGTAGAGATAGTTCACGTCGTCGCCCTGGATCGCCTGATTCAGGAACGGAACGCGCAACAGCAGCACTACCGCCAGGATGAGAAGTATGGGACGCACGCTCTAGTTCCCCACGTACTTCGCGTAGAGACTCCGCGCCACGCCGGGGTCCGTCGTGCCTTTGATAATCGCGCGTCCGTCGGGGAAAATAGTCATCTCGTAAGGCGCGGGGAAAAAGCGGAGCGCGAATTCGTTCGCGCGCACATCGGCAAGCGCGGAGAGTGTGATGGTGAGCGCGGCGAGATCGAGCGGCCGGCGGCGTTCGTGTATTTGCACCGCGTTTCGGCCGCAAAGGCTGATGGGCGCGCGCCGCTCGCCATCGAGGAACGCGAAGTCGCGCCGCCCGCACGCCGGACAATCGGGGTCGGCAGGCGGCATGGCGATCTCACGCAAACCGCCGTGCCACAAGTCGAGGGTGGCGATTCTGGCACGCACCGGTTCGGCCGCGGCCGCGAGCATTTTGAGCGCATCGGAAACCTGAAGAGCGGCGACGGCCGCGGTGACGGTATTCAGCACGCCCGCCGTCTCGCAGGTCGGCTGCGCGCCCGAAGGCGGATCGGGATACACGCACCGGAAACAGGCGCTCCGGCCGGGCATCACGGGCATGGTGATTCCGTAAGAACCGATCGCCGCGCCATAAATCCAGGGAATGCCGCGGCTGACCGCGTAGTCGTTGATCAGGTATCGAGTTTCGAAATTGTCCGTCGCGTCGAGAATCAACCCGGCGCCTTCAAACAACTCCTCTACGTTCGAGGGGTCGATATCGGCGACGACGCCGCGCACGGCGACTCCCGAATTGATCGCGCGCAGGCGGCGCTCGGCCGCCATGGCTTTCGGAAGTCCCTCGGCCGCGTCGGCCTCTTCGAACAACCACTGTCGCTGCAGATTGCTCGGCTCGATGTAGTCGCGGTCGATGACCGTCAGCGTCCCCACGCCCGCCCGCGCCAGCGCCGCCGCTTGAAACGTACCCAGCGCGCCGCATCCCGCGATGGCGGCGTGCGAGGCGAGCAAGCGCTCCTGCCCCGCTTCGCCGATGCCGGTAAACAGAATTTGTCGTGAGTAGCGCTCGCGCTCCGAGGCAGTCATCCGTTCCCGCAGGATACTACATCGCGCCTTTTGCGGGGCGCGCGGCAAGTTCTCCACCATGTTTTTGAAAGCGTCCCCTCGATGCCGGGTGCGAGGCTGTGCAGGCGGACACAACGGGCGTCCATCTCCCAAAGACCTTATCGCTACTGCATGCAAAGACCTCGGTGTCGCCCAGCGGGCCATTGCACCCGATGAAAGCCCGGGAGACGAAGACGCGCCCCTCTCCGCCCGGATCCATCACCACCGGCACCGATGCCGGCCGACAGTTGCGCGCGCGGTCGACCAGCGCAACCTCATCAGAAAGGCGAGCGGCGCCACCGTCTTCCGGCCGGGCACTTGAACGCGGAGGTCGAGTCGCGTAAATGGCAGGGGGCCTTCGCGCATTGCACCGCAGCGGACCACGTCCGGCCTTGCCGGTGGTGTGGACGACGGAAGAGTTGTTCGCCGGTTCCTCAACGTTTTCGCCAAGCGTACCGGCGGTTTCCAGGCGGAGCCAGGCTCCACCGCCGGTGGCCACCCTGCTTCGGTTCTTCAGTTAACCCGCATCGTTTGAAGCAAGCCGAGCGAGGCCATGCCGGGTATGGGCCTGAATTAGGCTCCTCGCGCCATCCGCGCTTCCTTCAAAACTGTACTCGAAGCGACAACTGGACCACGCGCTGGCCGGAGTATCCGTTGATGACGCCGAAATTTGCCGACCCCAGCGATGTACCGGGCAGACCGAAATATGGCGTATTTGTCAGGTTGTAGGTTTCCGCGCGAAAAACCGCGTTGAAGCGCTCGGTGATGGGCGTTACCTTTGAAAGCGTCACGTCATAGTTACGCCGGCCCGCTCCTCGGACGTCGGGCAGCGTTCGCCCGGTAGTGCCAAAGGTGAAGGGCTCGGGAATTGTGAAGGCGGTCGTATCGAAAAAGCGGCCTAGACGGGCCTGCACGTCCCCACCAAGCCTGGCCGACTTGCCGGTGCTGTTCGGCCGCAGGATCCGGCTCCCGGATACGCCACTATTTCCGGTGGAGGAGAGCTTGAGCGGGAAACCCGTGAAGAAAGTGGCGACGCCGCTCACCGACCAGCCGCCGGCAATCTTGTTTGCGGGTCCCGGGAGGTTCTTGAGCAGCGGCTTGCCGCGCCCGAATGGCAGGTCGATGGTGTGGCTGATAACCAGACGCTGCGAAACATCCGCCTCGGAGACTGCACGTTCCGAGCGAAGATCGTAGAAATTCTGCACCTCGGGGGTAAAGGAGTTGAAACCGAAGACGCGGCCCGAAGAGTTGTCGATTAACTTCGAGGCCGTGTAGGCGACCAAGAAATTCATTGAATTCGAGAAGCGCTTCTCGATCTTCATCTGGTAGGAGTGATAGGTGGAGGCGGCCATATTCTGCCAGTTGGTGGAGATGTTCGTATATTGCGGATAGGGCCGCAGCAGTTGCGATTGCGCCACCGTGGCCTGCGCCAGCGTGCCGGTCCGGACGAGCCCAAAAAACGGATTGGACACCTGCCGGTTCAGATCGGCCCTAAGCGACTGGTTCGACGGGTTCAACTGGTTCCATTCCATCAGCATGGTGTTGCGGATGCCGCGGCTGCCGGAATACGCTCCCTCGAACGCGATCTGCCCCGGCAGTTCCCTCTGGACACTCAGGTTCCACTGCTCGGCATAGTTGTTGTTCCGGTTGTCGCGGTCCGTGATGTTGAGACCCTGCCCCAGAAACAGTTGCTCCGCGCGATTGGAGGACGGTTGCAGCAGACCCTGCGGGAACGGATTGCTGAACGGGTTCAGCGGAGTCACGCCGTCCAGGCTGGAGACCCAGGAGGTATCGATCTGCGCACCCGTCGCCCCGAGGTTGCTCGCGTTGGTGGAGCTGATTCGCGGCGCATAGAAGAGACCAAAACCGGCACGCACGACAGTGCGCGTCGTGAGCCTGTAGGCGAGACCGAAGCGCGGGCCGAGATTGGCGTAAGCGGGCTCAAACTGTCCCCGCGGATTGTCACGCCCCGCAAGAGAGAGCACACCCCGCAGATTGGGAAATGCACCCACGTTGAGCGGGAAGTTCCGTTGGAAGTCGAAATTGGCGAAGCGGTTGTAACGCTCGGTCCGCGGCTGCTCGTACTCGTAGCGCACACCGATATTGATGGTGAGCTTGCCGAGACGTATGTCGTCGTTCACGTATCCGGCGAGGTAATAATTCCGGACAGCGAACGCAGGGACCAGGTTAATGGATCCACTGCCGTAGCCCAGCAGCAGCGATCCGAAGCCGTCGCCTGCTGTCAGGGTGGCCCGGAGAGGGTCCGGACCCTGGGTGAAGTCGCGGCCGAAGTTGTAGGCCCCGGAGGGGTTGCCACCCTGAAATGGCGTCTGATTGTATAGCCGGAAATCGCCCCCGTAAATCAGCGTGTGCCGGCCGTGTATCTCGGTCTGATCGGCAACCGCGGTGTAGATGTCATTGCCGCGGCGGATCCTCTCTCCGCCAGGCGGTCCCCACCCCGTCTAGCCGTTCATTCCGACCGCCGGGAAGATCTCCTCCTGAATAGCGGCCGGAATAGAACTGGGGAATCCGAGTTCCACCAGGCTGGTCTCCCCTTCATGCAGGTCGCCCCGGCCTTCGAAACGGCGCGTAAAGCCGAGCCGCCAGGTCAGCACGCGCGTGGGCGTCAGGGTCAGTGTGTTGTTCACCGCGGCATTGATAACCCTGTTGTTTGTATCGCCGAAGGTGTTGTCGGCGATGGTGCCGAACGGCCCTTTGGCGCTGTCGAGGCCGAGAGTGCGCGTGAATCTGCCGAAGATGCCGTGCCGCTCCGAGAAACGGTGATCCACGCGGACAGTCCAATAGTCGCTGTTGTTGAGCGACGGGGAAGTGAATCCGTAGTTGTCTAAGTCCGCCGGAGTGCGTCCCGGCCGGTTGGGCAGGGGCACGAACTTCAGCATGCTGGCGGAGACGCGGTCGAAACGTGCGGCCGGAATGGCGTTCCCGGGGAAGACTTCGCGCACGAAGCCCGTGCCAGCGGGGGCTGCGCGGGTAGTCAGCGGGTCATAGAGAACCACCGGCTGTCCGGTCGAATTCAGCGTTCGGGAGAAATCCCCCCGCCGTTGAGCCGCTGTCGGGAGCGTCGCCACCGATCCGGCTCCCGCGGTGTCCTGCCGATGTCCCTGATACTCACCGAAGAAGAATGTCCTGTTCTTGATGACAGGTCCGCTAATGGCAGCGCCGAACAGGTTGAAGTGGTAGACGGGCCGTGCCTGGTTACGCAGGTTGTTGAAGAACGCGTTGGCTGTGAGCCGGTCATTGCGGAAGAACTCCGAGATCGAGCCATGCAACTTGTTGGATCCGCCGCGCGTGATCACGTTGATGACACCGCCGCCGCTGCGGCCAAACTGCGGGCTGTAGTCGCTGGTCTGGACCTTGAATTCCTGCGTCCCGTCGGGCGTCGGCGCAAATGCGTAGTTGTTATTTTCAGGGAGCAGGATGGAGACGCCGTCCACCAGGTATTCGTTCGTGCGGAAGCGGCCGCCATTGATCGAGATGTCTGAAGCGACGAAGCTCGAGTACGAACCGGTCCCGGTCTGGCCCAGCCCTACAAACGGAGTCACCTGCACCGCCGGGCTCAATCCCACCAGATCGAAGACGTTCCGCCCGCGCAGCGGCAACTCCTGGATGCTCTTGCTGCCAACCACGGTACCGAGCGACGAACTCTCGGATTCGAGCAGCGGGATCTGGCCGGCAACCTCGACCGTGTTCGACACCTCGCCCACTTCCAGCGCAAAATCGAGACGGACGCGGCTCTCCACCTGAACCGGGACGCGTTCGCGGACAATTGCGCGGAAGCCCGGGGCTGTCACTCTAACCTGGTAATTGCCCGGCCGGAGATAGGGCGCCTCGAAATGGCCGATGTCATTGCTGCGCACAGCCGTCGATTGCCCGGTCTCAGTATGAGTTACGCGGACCTCGACTCCCGGGACCGCCGCCCCGGCCGGATCCGTGATGCCGCCCAGTATGGTGCCAGTGATGTTCTGCGCTTGCGCCGCGGTAACGAGAGAAAGAACGGCAGTTGTGATGGCCAGCGAGCGAAGTCTGAAAATGCTGTGCGTCAAGGTGTACACCTCCGGCGCGATTATACCCTCCCCCCCGCGGCAAGTCAACCGCCATCACGGTCCGTACGGTCCGTTAGGGTATCAATGACTATCCTGGCCACACCGGGATCGCTCGATCCCGTCTCGGGCGCGCCCGATTGATTGCAACTTCGCAGAACGCCGTTTCCCGGACCGCTTGTCCCGACTGCGACGCTACAGGGTTCAACAGGGAGATTTGGTCGCGGTAGGGACGACCATCACTGGCCGCCCCCCGCACAGATCCGTACGTGCGCGTTTACGCATACGGCTCTTACTCGTGTGATGCTGGTCACCAACGGAATCCGGATCGCGCGTGACCCGCAGTTCGTATCCAAGCTGGCAGAGCTTGGGTCGTGGCTGGAGATTTTCCTCCAGTTCGATTCACTCTCCGAGGGAGTGCTCCGGGTCTTGCGAGGTGAGGGTTTGAGGGAAGTACGGACTCTGGCCCTCGCGAACCTTGAACTGCACCAGATCGCTACCACCCTCGTTTCCGTCGTGAAGAAAGGCCTCAACGATCATGAAATCGGCGGCGTCATCGAAACTGGTCTCACCTACAAGTGCGTCAGAGGCGTAACGTTCCAACCATTGCGTGCTGTGGGTCGGACGGAGGGGTTCAACCCGGCATCGGAGTGGACAACCCTAGCCGAGGTACGCAGAAACGTGCTCATTTCTGGCCATTTTTCCTGTGATCATTTTGGAGCCACACCCATGTAACCCAGAGATGATCCGCATCGGATACTTGTCCAGAGCATCAGGGCTGAGCATAACCCGCGCGGTGCTCAATCTGACACTGAAGGGTGCCGAACTTCCTCCTGCTCTGCCGACATCAGTCCAAGAATCGATGTTCTTTTCGCCACGGTTCGAACCGGGTGGACTTTTCCTACGAAGATCTATTCCGAGTCAATTCCGAGTGTGCATCGTGTCGTATGCCGACCGCTTCGACTTTACGTTCGAAGGTGCATCGCGGTCGTGCATCCACTTCCTGACGCGGGACGGAGCTTTGGTGCCCCTTGAACGTCACTACTTGTTTCCTAGGGATGGGAGCAACTTCAGCGGGCGAAGGATCGACGAGCGAAGCCGTCCGGATAGTGGATTCGCTACTATCGAAGTATCAACACCTGACCAAAGCACCTAAGGGATTGATGGAATATATCGATCATCCAACGTCACATCATCACGACCAACGCGCTTGAGTTCGCGAATATTCTTGAGGGTCGGCGTGGGCTGGATTACTCCCGTGAAGTCGGCTTCCGAGAAGTAATTTCGAATAGGTCGGTCCAAAATCTGTTCAAGAACTGAGCGAGTATACATGACAATTGAGAATAGAGAATTTAGCGTCTATGGCGTGTATTTGAGGCGATAGCAAGCACTTCAGTTTCAGCAGGTTGGCTTCAAGGCTCTCTTAATGGAGCCATTTTGGAGCCGCATGCCCCATGATTAGCTTCGAAAAGACCTCAACCAAGCCAACCCTGAGACGCAAGAACTTCGCGTGCAAGCATTATCTGCTTCGGATCGAACACCCTCTTACGGTCATTCCAGGCGTAGGTCTGCTTGATCGCCTCATCCCCAGAACTGGCACCCTCACGTGTGCAGACCCAGTGCACCGTAGCGAGAAGCTCCATCCCGAACGGGGTCTCGAACCCATGGATGAGCTTCGCCACGCGGTCGAAACGAACTTGGGTTTCCGGATGAGATTCGATGAACGATGACGCCGCCGCAGACACGCCTGGAAGCAACTCGATTGGCCGTTCCGGATCGTCCTCGGCATCCCCATATCCACTGATGAAGTGTCCTTCAATCACGTTGAGCACTGGCCGCAGATTTTTCGCGTACGGACCATACGTCGCCTTCTCGTATCGGAGCCGCAGATTCTCTCCGGCCTCCTGCATGAAGTACATCATCTTGTGAATTTCAAGCAGCGTGACGTACGGATCCATCACCGCAGCGAGGTAGCGAGACATGAGCTCGATGAGCACCGCTCTTCCTGGCGTCATGTTCGGCACGCGGCGTTCTTTGACCATCTCCGCCGGTGTTGGAGGACCGGTCGGTTCAAACAGCAGCACCCGAACATCAGGAAGTCCCTCGAACGCACGAACAATCTTCGGGCGGACCTCACCCCAATTGAGCCCTCCGAGTCCACACCCGAGCGGCGGCACCGCAATGGAACGAATTCCACGAGCCGCTACTTCTGCGATGAGCGCAGGGAGTCCCGCGTCGATGTCTTCGATTCGACTCTTTCCCTTCCAGTGTCGCTTTGTTGGGAAGTTGATGATATGGCGCGGACCAGTCAGGAGCCCAGTTTCAAAAACGAGCATCTTGCCGGGACGCACCTCCTCCCGCTCACATGCAGCCTCGTAGATTTTGAAGTTCTCCGGGAATGCCTTGCGAAACTGTAGGGCAATACCCCGACCCATGACGCCAACACAGTTGACGGTGTTGACGAGAGCTTCAGCTTCGGCATGAAGAATGTCACCGTGCGCGAGCTCTATCATTGCTTCCCTCACTAGTAGTACCAACTTTGCGCTACCACAATCTCGGGTCGATGCCGGGCACCGCTGATGACCGCCGCGACCCTATCAGCCATCGTCTTGTCGATGACGCCAATTCGTTCGAAGAGGTCCCACGGAAAGGAGTTCTCTACCAAAACCTCCGCCTGCTTTCGCTCCCTGACAATCAGATCCCTCCACTGGTTCGCATTGATCGCGGCCCAATCTAGGACGTCGAGTTGCTCGACGCGGTGGAAAAATTGCGTGTATCGTGTTCCCGCGTTTCCATTGCTGAACGCCCAGCGCCTGCCCTCGGAATCAGCCCAACTGACAACTCTACCCACATCCGCTTCAAGATGCACTATCGGCATCTGCCCACCTTGATACGACAGATCCACGTGATTTCCTTTAGCCAAGAGGTACAGCATGATCGAGCGAGCGCAAAAGTAGAACGGGACGTACTCCCCCACTTTCGATCCTCGATGACAGCTCACCTCCAATTCTGTGAGCCGTCGCCTCTTGATCTCGCCCATCCCGACGATCTTGCAATTGAGGTTCTGCCGAATCCGTTCCGCGTCCGACCACAGCAAGCTATCGACGATCTGGGGCACGTTCTCCAGATGCGTGATGTGGTAGATCTTCGGATTCTGTGGTGGAGCAGATACCGAACTTTATTGTAGACGCTTCCGAGTTTTTGATGCGTGGCCGGCCTTGAGCAGCTCCGAGTGGATCACGCGATACTCGTGCAAAGCTCGGATCGAGCTGCCCACACCGGGATCTCTCGATCCCGGGTCTCTTTTTCGGGGAAGGTGGGGCAGCAGGTAGGAACACCGATGACATCGCCGAGGTTCAACACGTCCCGCCAGATAGCCTGACCGGGCAGGGCGGCCTTATCGGCAGTCCACCCCAGCCCATGAGGTTTCAAAAGCTTCCGAACATACAACATCCCACAATGGCGGCGTGCGAGGCGGGCCGGAGCACCTTCTCCGCTTCGGCGGGACCGGCAAAACAGAACCTGGCGCGAGTAACGCGTGCAGTCCGAGGTCACTCGCTCCCGCCAGATACTACCGCGGGTTCGCCGGAGCGCGTGGTAAAATTTTTGCCATGTCAATTCACATTTCGGCAGGAATGGCTGCGGCAACATTTTTTGGAGGCATGATGGCGTTGAACGCGCAGGGTGTGGGCAGGGTCGCAAGAACTGATGCCGCGCTGGATCAGATTGTACCCGCGGGCGCGGCGATCGAGAAGCTGGCGGGTGGTTTCGGCTTCACCGAAGGCCCTATTTGGACCCGCGAAGGCGCGCTGCTGTTCAGCGACATTCCAAACAATGTCATCAACAAATGGACGCCGGACGGCAAAGTGGCTCCATTCCGCAAGCCGAGCGGTTACGACAAGACCGATGCACCGGCCGGGGCTTTCATCGGATCGAATGGCCTTACTATGGACAAAGAGGGCCGCATCATCATCTGCGAACACGGCAACGGCCGCGTCACGCGTCTCGAAAAGGACGGCAAGCTTACCGTGCTGGCCGCCAGGTACGAAGGCAAGCGGCTCAACAGCCCCAACGATGCCGTGTACAAATCCGATGGCGCCCTCTACTTCACCGACCCGCCCTACGGCTTCGTGAAGCTCGACGACGACCCGAAGAAGGAACTGAAGTTCAACGGCATCTATCGTCTCGCCGGCGGCAAGCTGCAATTGCTCTACAAGGACCTGACGCGTCCCAACGGCGTGGCCTTTTCGCCGGACGAGAAGACTTTCTACGTCGCGAATTCCGACGCGAAGCGCAAAATCTGGATGCGCTTCGACGTCATGCCTGACGGAACAATCGCCAACGGCAAAGTGTTCTTCGATGTGACGAAGGAAACGGCCGAGGGGCTGCCCGACGGACTGAAAGTCGACAGCAAAGGCAATCTCTATTGCACGGGACCGGGTGGCGTCTGGATTTTCTCGCCCGCGGGCAAGCACCTGGGAACGATCCAGCCGCCGGAAACGCCCGCCAATTGCCACTGGGGCGATAAGGACGCGAAGACTCTCTACATGACGGCTCGCACCGGTCTCTATCGCATTAAGCTGAACATCGCCGGCATTCGTCCCTGACGCCATGCGAAAGCTCGTGCTCCTCTTCGCGACGCTCTCCGCCGCCGCGCGACCTGAAACGCCGTTCCACCGCGCCGGGTTGATTTTCGCGCTTGAGCAATGGCACAACCACTCCTCCGCAATCGTTGAACTGCCCAATGGGGATCTGATGGCGTGCTGGTACAACGGCTCGGGCGAACGCACGGCGGACAACGTGAAAGTAGAAGGCGCGCGGCTGCCGAAGGGGTCGAAGACCTGGAAGCCGCGACACACGCTGGCCGACACGCCCGGGTTTCCCGATACCAACCCTACCCTCTTCGTCGACTCGAAAAAGCGCCTCTGGCTCCTTTGGCCGGTAGTGCTCGCAAACGAGTGGCACACCTCTCTGATGAAGTACCGTATCTCCTCGGACTACGTGAACAGGGAAGCGCCGGCGAAGTGGACGGAAAACGAAACCATGCTCTTCATCCCGCGCAACTTCGCCGCGAAGGTGAAGGAAGTGGTGAGCGCATGGCCGCAAACGGACTTTACGAAGCGCCTGCTGGAGCACGGCGCCGACAAGTATTTCTCGCGCATGGGCTGGATGACGCGCGCGCACCCCGTGGAATTGCCGTCCGGGCGCATCATCGTTCCGCTCTATTCCGACGGCTTTTCGTTTTCGTTGATGGCGTTCACCGACGACGGGGGCAAAACGTGGCAATCGAGCGAGCCCCTTGTGAGCCGTGGGGGCATTCAGCCGACCATCGTTCGCAAGAAGGACGGAACCCTCGTCACCTACATGCGCGACAACGGCCCCGCCCCGAAGCGGCTCCACACCAGCTCTTCGAAGGACGATGGCGTGACCTGGTCCCCCGTTGTCGATTCCGCGATCCCGAACCCCGGATCGGGAATGGAAGCAATCGTACTCGCGGATGGTGCGTGGGCAATAATCTACAACGATCTTGAGAAGGGCCGCCATTCGCTTGCTGTTTCGCTCTCGGACGACGAAGGCTCGACGTGGAAGTGGACGCGCCATCTCGAACTCGACACTCGCGGCGCGGGCGCGGGGTCGTTCCACTATCCCTCGCTCATTCAGGCTCGCGACGGCAGCCTGCGCGCCTCTTACAGCTATTTTCTGAATCACCTTCCCGCGGGTTCGGATCGAAAGTCGATCAAACACGCGCACTTCAACTTCGAATGGATCAGACAAGGAGATTAGGACATGACGCCGTGGATTGCACTTGCGGCCGCGCTCGCGCTGCCCCACCATGAAGAGATCTCGCCGGGCGTTCACGCCGCCGGGTACGCGGACAAGCATCGCGACGCCAACAGCGGATGGATCGCGACGGCGGACGGCGCTCTTCTCATTGATCTGCCTCGAGGCATCCCGGTTCCCGAGTATCTGGCGCTGGTCGAGAAGTCCACCGGAAAGCCGGCCCGGAAGCTGATCCTGACGCAGCCGGAATCCGCCGATCAGGCGATGCTGGCCGAACTCAAGACGCGTGGCGTCGAGAGAACAACCACAGCCGGCGGCGTGCAGTATCTCCCGTTCCCGGGCGGCGCGGCGGTGTTTCATTCGCGGTCGAAGACGCTGTTCGGCGGGCCGTTCGTCGTGCATGGCCCGCGCAAGGGCCTCGCGAAAGCGGACACGGCATCGCTCGCGGCAACTCTACGCAAGCTCGAGGAACTGGCGCCCGCGCACGTTGTGCCGGGCTTTGGCACATGGGGTGGTCTCCCGGTTCTTACTCGTCACCGCAAGTTCGTGGAAGAACTGCGCCGCCAGGTTTCCTACTTCGTCTGCCAGGATAAGCCGCACGCCAATCTTCAGAAGGAGATCGCGATGCCCGCGGAGTATCAGGCCTGGATGCCGTACGACAACCCGCAGCCGGACGAGATCGAACACGTCTACCGCGAGCTTACCGTGCCTTCCGCGCCGTTCAAGGGCCGGGCGCCTCTGCCCGGAGACGGAAAGGTGCATGCGCTCGTCCTTATTGGAGACCTGCCTCACGAACCTGGACATCTTGAAGAGGGCTTGCGGCCCGTGTTTGAAGCCACGGGAGTGGAGGCGCATTTTACCGTGGATATCCGCGCGCTCAGCGCGGAGAATCTTTCCAGGGTGCAGTTGCTGGTAATCCTGCGCGACGGCCTGATGCGCCCGAACACCACCTGGATGACGCCGGCACAGGAGCGCGCGATCGTGGAATTCGTCGAAGGCGGCAAAGCGTTTCTGAATCTCCATAACTCGATGGGTCTCTATCCGGCGGGCGGCCCCTACCTGAACCTGGTAGGCGGCCGTTATATCGGGCATGGTCCGCTCGAAAGATTCCGTGTCGAAGTAGTCGACCCGAATCATCCCGTCACGCGCGGCGTGAAGGACTTCTTCGCGGCCGACGAGCAGCACACGCCGCCCTACGACGAAAAGAAAGTCCACCTCCTATTGCGGAACCGCTCGGACGACGGGAAAGCGGTCGCGGCCGCGGGATGGGCGTACGAGCCGGGTAAGGGGCGCTTGTGCCACCTGGCGAACGGGCACACGCGCGAAGCGCTTCACCACCCTATGAACCAGTTGCTGATGCGCAACGCGGTAAACTGGTGTCTGCGCCGCGAATAACCGGCGAACACAACCGTGGTTTCTCGCGCCGCGCCCCTGTTTGCAGCCGGTACGGCACGTAGGCCCGCGGTGACAGACTACCGGGCGCAGGCGATTATCCTGTTCGTGACGTCTTCGCCCCCCGAAGGACTGAGGGCCGCCGTTTCGAGCGCCGCCACCCCAGCGAAACGTCCCGGGGGGCTAAACACAAGGACGCGTGACGCTCACTATCGTGATGTTCGACCCGCCTTCGTCGAAGTAAGGTTCGCTGATGTATGAGTCTCCCGATTTCTTTGGGCCGTGGTACCACTCCCACTGGGGGTCGTGATAATCGTAGTTGAGCTTGACCGGACCCGGAAAACTCTGGCGGTCCACCCACGGCATCGCTTTCGGGTCGCGGGCATTCTTGGCCTCGAACACGATGTAGACGCCGTAGGCTTCATCGGCGCCAATGCCGGCAAGCAAGCCGGCGAGGAAAGGAATGACGGCGTCATCGGGCTCCCGGCCGAGCGCCTCCTGCCGCGCCGCGATAACGCGCGAGAGCGCCCCGACCCGCGTGACAACTGCGTCGAGACTGCGCGCTGCGGAGCGTACTTCGCCAAGTGCGTCGATGTTCGCCTCAGCGATCAACGCGGCGCGCCGCAGCGAGTAGTTGATGAGATGAGAACCGTCAGGGAGAGAACGAGGCACGCCGTTCCGCCCACGTAGAAACACAGCCGCTGGGTGAGCGTCCAGGGAGCCCCAAAGCTTCACTTCGGGAATGATATCACGGGCGAACGCGGCACACGCCTTGCGCTTCGATCTCGAGGGCGCGGTTGAACTTGGCGGCGCAGATCTCCCATGTGATCGTTGCCGTCATCTCTATGATCTGCTCTTCGCTGAAATGCGTTCGCAGGCTTTCGAACCGCGCGTCGGGGACCGGGTTTTCTCGCGTGACGGCTTCAGCATAGGCGAGGGCCGCGCGTTCCGCGGCGTCAAAGAGGTCGCTCGACGCGGCATCCGCGAGCGCGTCGAGTTCGGAATCGGTGAGCCCGTCCGCTCTGCCCACGGCAGAGTTCACCTCGATTCAGAGTCCGCAGCCGATGAGGGAAGCGACCCTGATGTTGATCAGATGGCTCAAGCGCGGCGGCAGCAAGGCGCTTTCGCCGAGCCCATCCCACATGGCACGAAAACCGCGGAAGATCGCGGGCGTACGCGCGAGCACTGCATGGTTGTGAAGCACCGCCCCGTAGTTCGCTTCCTGGCGCTCGTAAACGCGTTGGATGTCCGCTTGGGCGGCGTCCTTCGGGAGTCCTTTCAATCGGGGCATGACTACAGCATCTCACTGAGCAGCTCGGGCCGGGGCTGAGGGATTACGACCTTGTTCACGAGCAGTCCCTTACGGCCGATCATCTGGGCTCCCGCTTCCACCGCCGCCGTGACCGCCGAGACGCTACCCGTGACCGAGGCGAACGCTTTCCCGCCCAGCGCCATAGCGAGCCGGACTTCGATCAAACGCACGTCGGCAGTCTTTGCCATCGCGTCCGCGCCTTGAATGAGAGATGCCACGGAGAAAGATTCAATGATTCCCAACGCTTCGAGCGATTCCACTTTCGTTACGCCGCTGATGGCAGGGAAAATCGATTCGTGAACGTTCGGGATGATAAACGTGTCGACGAGCGAAAATTCGCCTACGGACGAACCCGCGCGCACGGCCGCCTCGACCGAGGCGACATCGCCGCGAATCAATACCATGTATTTGCCGGAGCAGATGGTGCGGGCGAGGATGAGTTCCACGTCGGCGGTCTTCAGCATCGCGTCGCAGGCGAGAAAGCCGGCGGCGATGCTACCGAGTTCGATGAGTCCAATTGAAGTTCTTGCGGCCATGATAGGTTCCGGTAAATCCCTAATCCGAATCGATCTCAATGCTGTCTTCGGTGACGGCGCGCACCAAACCCGCGACGCTCGCGTGGATCGTCGCGCCCAAATCCTGTGCTCCCACGCGCGCGACCGCCTCTCCCCGCTTCACTCGCGCGCCGGCAGCCACGACCGGCGTCGCCGGCTTACCGGCATGCTGTTTCAAGCGCAACCAGACCCGCTTCGGCGCGGCCTCATTCGCATTGAACGGCGCTTCCGTTTCGTATTCTTCCACTTTGAGGCGTTTGCGCAACATTGAAAGCGGCACGCGCCGGTACTCCTTCATCGGATGCACGCGGACGGGTTTTTCCTGGACAAACCTGATTCCGGCCGCGCGTAAGCTGGTCTTTGCCGAGTCGCAAGCCTCCTTCGGGAAAAGATCTTCCGGGCACGCATAGAGCGTACAGAGTCCGCAGGCGCAACAAAGCTCCGCCGACTGATTCCAGTTGTTCGCGCCCGTAAGCGTAAAGCCGAGGCTGCGCATCACCTTGTGCGGCTGCACATCGTAGCCGAGCAGAAAGCGCGGGCAGAATTCGGTGCAGTAGCTGCATTGGTCGCAGGCGGACTTGCCAATGCGCGCCATCGCTTCGGCCGGCCGGCTTTTTCGCGTGATCAGATAATGGTTCTTCGGGAGAAGGATGAGGCCCGTTGTGGTCTTGGTGACTACATCGTCAACATCGAAGGACAGCTTGCCCATCATGATGCCGCCCACGAACATGCCGTATTCGGAGGTTGTGGACCCTCCGGCGTGCGCGATGAGGTCGCGAAACGGCGTACCGAGAGGCGCCCAGAAGGACTGAGGTTTACGGACGGCGCCCGTCACCGAGAGGAACTTGCGCGTGACGGAGCGCCCCTCGTTCGCCTCGGTGACGTTAAAGTACGTCTCCACGTTGTTGACCACGCAGCCGACGGCGAGCGGGAGTCCAGCCGGCGGGATGAGCCGTCCGGTTGCGGAGTAGACCAGTTCGTATTCGTCGCCGGACGGGTAGAAATCTCCGAGCAACAATAATTCAATACCCCGCGCTCTCGCTTCCGGCTCAATCGCGTCAATCGCCTCGCGGTTCTTCTCCTTGATTCCGAACTTGCCGCGCTTCGCGCCCGTCGATTCCATCATGAGAGCCATGCCGGCGATGATTTCGCGCGGGTAGTGGCACATGATCTCGAAGTCCTTGTGAAGGAGAGGTTCGCATTCAGCGCCGTTCGCTAAAACGAACTCCGCTTGCGATGCAGCTTTCACATAAGCGGGGAAACCCGCGCCGCCGGCGCCCACTACGCCCATCTCCTTGAGGATTTCGCTTAGCATTTGAAGGCCAAAGTCCAAGGGTAGCGGCGTGCTCCGGGCAATGCAACCTTGACACGCTCACGCGGATTCGGTTAGAAACAGACATGCCCGAGGAACGAATCCCAACCCGCGCCCGCACCGTCACGTGGGAAGACCCGAAACCCGCCACGCGAAAAGCGCGCAAGATGTCCGGGAGCGATTTCTTCGACGCACTTCGCCGCGGACATATACCCGAGCCGCCCTTCGGAAAGCTGCTGGGCATCGATGTTTTCGACGCCGGCGATGGACGTTTCGTCATGACGCTTCAGCCCCAGGAGTTTCACTACAATCCCATGGGATGCGTGCACGGCGGCATTTTATCCACGCTGCTCGATTCCGTTATGTCGGCGGCGGTCCACACCGCCCTCCCCGCCGGCCGGGGTTACATGACGCTTGAAATCAAGATCAATTTCATCCGCGCCGTGTTCGAACACACCGGGGAAGTGATGGCGGAGGGCAAGGTCGTTTCCCTGGGCTCGAAAGTGGCAACGGCGGAGGGCCGCATCACGGATGTGCAGGGCCGTATCTGCGCGACCGGATCGGCGACGTGTCTCATTTTTGAAGGAGTCAGCGCCAAGGTGGCGGAGGTCTGAGCCGGGGCGCCAGCGAAGCCGTCATTGGGCCGCAGAGGGCCGGTCCGGTGTCGTGACCGGCGGTGGAGTCGCCCCGCACGGCCAGCCCCGCCTGCCTGGAGACTGCCACCTTATACGCCGCCGGCGCAACTCGCCGTGAAGGAAGCAGCACTCGCACTGATATGCGGCCCAGCGGGATGGGCTAATATTCTGAAGCGGCTTCTTGCAACGAGGCCGGATGCAACTTGCCCCTGCCAGTGGGAAATCATCCTGAATCCGCAGACCGAGGACACTGAAAGCCTCATCTGCCAAGATTTCGTAAGTTCAAACCGCTTGAAGGTCAATTTGAGCATGCTGGTCCAACTTCATCACGTTCTCGGAACCTCGCTTTGCCTTTTTCACCAGTGAACCGGGGATCGCCCGGCAGGTTTGGCCTCTCGAAATCAGGCGGCTTCCATCGGGCTCCCATGTGAGCCTGCCAATAAACCGCATGTGCCCTGTCGTAAAGCACTGGATTCCTGAGCTCGTCCGTTGTACAACAAGACTGAGAGGTCATGTTGTTCCCTGATGGAAGGATTGTGGGAAACCTGCGGGAGTTTAATCGAACAGTCACACTGTTGTCGTGTTTTCAGCAGTTTGGAGAGGGGCTTAGGCGAGGCGTTTCAGGCTCCGTTTTTTAAGAGGCTAACCCGCAGAAAACAGTGGGTCAATATTTCTGGAGAAAAAGCGCATGACGAGTAGTAAGTTAGAACGGTCCATGTCGCCGTCTACTGGAATCGCCATCGAGCGGGGCCTTCCGTCGAATCTCGATGCTGAGCGTTTTGTGCTCGGCACAATCCTGGTAGATGAAACCCAGTACATCCAGACTGCGGGGACTCTGGACGCCGACGACTTCAGCCTCGAAGCTCACCGCCGAATCTTTCTGCGGATGGGCGAACTGCATGTCCGGAATGAGCGCATCGACCGGGTGACTCTCGCCAATGAGCTCATGCGGCACGGCCAGCTTGAATCCGTGGGCGGACTGACGTACCTGGTTTCGCTCGACGACGGATTACCTCAGATTTTCAACCTCGAGAGCTACGTTCGGATCGTCAAGGACAAGTCCACGCTCCGCCGCATTATCCTTACGGCCCAGCAACTGATGAACCGGGCGATGTCCGGTGAAGAGGAACCGGACCAGATTCTCGCCGGCGCCGAAGAGTCCATGCTCAAGTTGGGCGAGGCTCGGGCGAAGACGGGTCTTGCGAGCCCCGCTCGCGTCATTGAAGAGTATCAGGGTGGCCTGAACGCATTCCTCGATCCAAGCAAGCGCGTCAAGGGAATCAGCACCGGCTTCTACAAGTTGGACGAGATGACGGGCGGACTGCATGCCGGTGAGTTGATCATCCTGGCCGCGCGGCCCTCAATGGGAAAGACCGCTCTGGCGTTGAACATTGCCCAGCACGTGGCTACGAAACTAGCTCAGACCGTTGCGGTTTTTTCGCTGGAAATGTCCAAAGAGTCGCTGCTGACCCGTATGCTGTGCGCGACGGCCAGAGTGGACAGCCAGCGGTTCCGTGCCGGATATCTGAGCGGTGAGGAGAGGCGGCGGCTGCAAGCTGCGGCCGCCGAACTGGTTGAAGCGCCGCTGTTCATCGACGACACGGCTGGCGCGAACCTCATGGACATGCACGCCCAGTTGCGTCGATTGAAGGCCGAACGGCAACTCGGTCTTGTAATCGTGGACTACCTGCAACTGATGAGCGGCCGCGGCCGTTTCGAGAACCGCAATCAGGAAATCAGCTCTATCTCTCGCGGGATGAAACTTCTCGCGAAGGAACTGAACGTCCCCATGTTGGTTCTTTCGCAGTTGAGCCGGGCGCCGGAGACACGCCAAGGCGATCACCGTCCTCAATTGAGCGACCTTCGTGAATCGGGCAGTATCGAGCAGGACGCCGATCTGGTGGGCTTCATTTTCCGGGAGGAAGTGTACAAGCGCGATCGCGAGGACCTTCGAGGCCTTGCGGAGTTGCTGCTCGCCAAACAGCGCAACGGCCCGGTAGGAAAAGTAGATCTAATATTCATGCATAGTCTTACGAAATTTGAGAACCGTGTGGAAGATCTCGGCGAAGCACCGCCGGAGTAGGCAGGGGATCGCGGATCCGGAGTCAGGCGTCGAATCGGGCTTCAGTGGTCCATGGTCCGAGCCGACTTGTGAGATCATCGGGTATGCGGCTTGCGTGCCGGCGGGAGCGGCATGAACCTCACACCGAAACCTAAAAGAAGCAACAATACTGCACACGAAGATCCAGCGCGGGCTATTCCGCCACCCGGTGAGGTGCTCGATCACAAGTTGCCATCATTGCGAAAGAAGGAGCGCGCGTGCAAGGCCGAAGCCGCGGTGAAGTCCGTTTCTATGGAGTCGCCGGTCGGGGGCTCGGTGTTGAAACATTCGGTGGGCGTCGTTGGTGCCAGAAACAAACGACATGCACGGTTGTTTTCGGAGAGACATAAAAAGGAAGGGGAAAAGAAGGTCCCCTTGACCTATGGATGGGATGATCCTGCTTGGTACGAATGTATTCTCCGAGTTCAGTCAGCGAGGCGAAACTAAGCCTCAGGTGAAACTGTGCGGGCGCGGGCAGGAGAGCTTAACCTCTTTGGTATTGACGCCCTGCTCGCTGCAACCGTCCTCCATGACAAGCGTGGTGTCGTGTCACGCAACGTTGCCGATTTCCCGATTGCTGGAGCTTCCGCGATCAGCCAGCGGAAAGTTCCCGGGATCTGGCGATGCTCCTTTTCGAGTGCGGAACTACCGATGCGTTACATAGCGGGACTGGTACTGTTGGCGGGACTCGGATGCACGCGCCCAGCGGCGAAGAAGCTCGCGGTGGACCCATCGCTTGCCCGTCTTGTTCCCGCCAATGCCGTTCTGCTTGCCGGTGTGCGCGTTCAGGAGCTCCGCGCGACGCCGCTCTATCGAAAGCTGGAATCGCGAGGCGGGTTCGGGGAGATGGCCGATTCCCTTGCGAAATCCGGTTTCGACGTGAGCAAAGATGTTTCCGGGCTGATCGTCGCAACGGACGGCTCTACCGCCGTCGTCCTGGCGACGGGACGCTTCAAGACCGCCGGCTTGGAGGGCCTGAAAAAATCGGAATACCGGGGTCGCACGATCTACGGCAACGGGGATAGCTCGTATACCGTGCTCGACGAAACTACCGCAGCGGCGGGAAGCGTAGACGCGGTCCGCGCGGCGATCGACCGGGCGGCAGCCGCGGGTGGATCGGGTAGCGCTTTGCTCACAGCAGCCGAGGGCCTCCCGCTAACCAGCCAGATCTGGGCTGTGGGGGCGGATCTCGGCGCATTGGCCGACCGGTATGTACCACGCGACGGCAACATAGCTAATGCGCGGCGGCTTCTGAAGTCCACCAGGAGCGTGACGTTCTCGGCGGATCTGAGGGCGGGTGTCAAGGCGACGATCACGGCGGCGTGCGGGACCGACCAGGATGCGAAGCTTCTGAACGACACCCTCCGTGGCATCCTCGGCCTGGGGCGGCTGAGCGTTCCGGAAGAGCGCCGGGAACTGCTTCGCGTCTACGACGGCATCAGAGTGCAGAGGCAGGAGTTAACGATCCGTGTGGAGATCGATGAACCCGGCGAGCTCATGGATGGCTTGATCGAGATGTTCACACCTCCGGCCACGGCTGTCGGTCGCCCGTAATTGTCCGATGGCGAGGTTGTGAGGTTGTGAGAGCTTCAGTTAAGTTGGCGGACCTGCGACCGTGCACATGAGCCGCGCCGGCCAGCAGCCGAATCACCTGCTCACGCCAGACTGCCCCGTGTCTTCACAAACCGTTCAACGATCGCATCCGCGGCGCGGTAAGTGAGCGCCATCGCAGTCAGCGTCGGATTGCCCGATGGGTTTTGGGGAAATGCCGAAGAGCCGACCACAAAAAGATTGTTCGCGTGCCAGTGTTGTAAATACGAATTCACGACGCTCGACTCCGGCGACGCGCCCATGATGGCGCCGCCCTGAATGTGCGTCGATTGATAGCGTGTGGCGTCATAGCTCTTCAAACCTGGAAACGGCGTCACCTCGCGCGCGCCCATCGCGCGGGCGATCCCCGTGGCTTTCTCCGCCATGAACTTGGCCATGTTGCGCTCGTTGTCGCGCCAATCCAGAGTAAGACGCAGAAGCGGATCGCCTTGCGCGTCCTTGTAAACGGGGTCGAGATCCATCACGTTTCCCTTGTAAGAAAGGTGTTCGCCGTAAAACGAAATGCGCCCGGTGCGGTCGTACGCGTCGAGGGCCGCTTTCTTCCACGCCGATCCCCAAGCGGCTTTCTGGCTCGGCGGCATCACGCCGAAATTCGCCATCGGACGGAAACCATAACACACGGTGTAGATGTGGCCGCCGCGCAGGAACGGGACGTTCGAATGGTCGAACACATCGGCGTCGAAATCGTTCATCGCGATGCCGGCCGAACCCGCGCCGATAAAGCGGTTGAGCGGCTTCTCCATAAACACCATCGCGGCGGGAATGGAGATCTGATGTGTCAGGTTCCGCCCCAGGTTCCCGTGCGGGTCAGCCACCTTCGAGAGCATCAGGAGGCGTGTGTTGTTGAGCGTCCATGAGGCGAGGAAAACGATGCCCGCCGGCTGGAACACTTCCTCCCCGGCGGCGTCAATATAGGTGACGCCGCGCGCCTGGCCGCCCTCGACCGTCACGCGCTTGACCCAGCAACCTGGGCGCAACGTGAAGTTCTTGCGCTTTGTTAGAAGCGGCATGAGCGTATTCGTGGGCTGCGACTTCGCGCCGATCATGCAGCCGTAGCGCTCGCAGTATCCGCAGTAGGAACAGCCCGCGCGCGACACGCCGTCCGGATTCGTGTAAGGCTCGCTCGTCGTCGCGGCCGGCAACGGATAGGGATGATAGCCGAGCGACCTGGTGGCGTCGCGAAACAGCGCCGCGAGGTACGGCATTTTCATGGGCGGCGTTGGATACTCCTCGCTGCGCGGGCCTTCGTAAATGTTGCCGCCTTCGATTAGCTTTCCTTTGAGATTGCCAGCCTTGCCCGAGATGCCCATCAGGCGCTCGGTGCGCGTGTAATGCGGCTCCAGCTCGGCGTAGGAAACGCCCCAGTCCTGGATGGCATGGTCTTCGGGCAAACGCTTCGCGCCGTATTTTTCTTTGGTCTTCGTGAGCAGGTCGAAGGAATCGGGAACATAGCGGTAGCTGATGCCGCTCCAGTGCTCGCCCGCGCCCCCAACACCCGCGCCCGGCAGGAACGAACCGTACTGGCGGACGGGCAGCGCGCGGTCGCGTTCGGAATGGCGGAACGTGACCGTTTCCTTCGAGATGTCCTGCATCATGCGCAACCGGATGGCGTAGTCAAGCTCATCCATGTTGTCAAGATAGTCGGATGTCCTGCGGGGCGCGCCGCGTTCGAGCACGACGACCGACATCGAAGTACGCGAGGCGAGCTGCTGCGCCATCAACAATCCAGTCCAGCCGCCGCCGACGATAACGGCATCCGCCGCCGGAAGGGTCTTCACGCTTCGTCCTCGCTGGCTTTCACGGGTCTTCCGACGATCTGACGAAGACTTTGCGGTTTCGGACGGAACGGGTTCCCGTAGTGCGAGTCCACTTCTTCGAAATAGGTCATGCGGGGACCGGGAAAGCCGATTAACTGCCAGCCGATCATGTCGATATTGCCGCCATGCATCGGGTCGCAGAACATGCCTTCGATGGTGTGGGTCTTCAGGAGTGCAAAAAAAGAAGTGGTTTCGATTTGTTTCAGACCGGCGTCCTGTTCCGGGGCCGAGAGCCTGGCGATCCCGGCGAGCCTCTTCAAACCTTCCCGGTAAATCTCGCGAGGCGTGGCTTTCCCCTGATAGCCCTGCTCCGGGATTCCATTCCCGAAAGGGCCTTGGGTGTAGCGGTAACGGTCGCGTCCGTAGGGACCGGCAAGCTGGCGGTCGATATAGATGGCGACTCCGGCCTCATTCGCGCCGGGCCCCGCCTCATCCGCCGGGAAAATGCGCGCGGCGGCCGCCGCCACGTCGAGAGCTTCCGTTTCGGTGAAGAAACGCAGCGGAACGCGAACAGGTTTGTCCTGCGCGGCCACGACATACGGGCGCCGGTCGAGCGTGTACACGAGTGCGCCGCCGACGCTTGCGGCAGACACGGTGAGAAAGTGGCGTCGTTTCATACCAGCGGCGTCATTTCAGTCGAATCACCTGCTTCTTCGCAACCGATTCTTTCGCCGCATCGATGATTTCGTTCACGCCGACATTGATATCGAGCGCGACCATTCCTTCGATGGGCTGTTTGGTCCGCAGGCAATGGACCATGTAAGCGATTGGTTCGGAGCGCTCCGGCGCAAGGGCCCTGATATCGAGGCTCCGGCTCTGCGAATCTCTCGCCCGTCCAGTACGCAGTTCGACTTTGCCGTTTGTCATGTAAAGACTTCCTTTGATGCCAAACACCTCAAGGTCCTGGAAGCTTCGCGGCAGATCCCAACTTCCCTCGAAGATGCCGACGCCGTTCTTATACGAGAGAATCATCGAAGAATTATCCTCGACCTTCGGAAACGTTTCCGGGCGAAGTTGATTCGTCTGTGCGTAAACGGTGTCCGGGCGTCCCAGATACCAGAGCGACCACAGCGCGTTGTAACAGCCGAAATCCATCAGCGCGCCGGCGCCGTTCTTCACCGGGTCCGTGAGCCACGCGAAGAAAAAGCGGTTCAGACCGTTGTTCCCGCCAGGACCGCCGTGCCCCACGACGCCGCGCAGCCGCCACACCTGGCCGACAGCGCCTTCCTTCGCCTGGTCGAATGCCGTGTAGTTCGAGGCCCACCACGCCATCTGATAATTCGTCAGCACCTTGATATCGTGCCTCTTCGCGAGGTCTCGAATCGCCCTGGCGTCTTCAAAGCCTGAAGCGAGCGGCTTCTCGAAAATCACGTTGATCCTGCGCGGGGCGCAGGCCTTGACGATTTCGAGGTGGCGGTTGTTCTCGACGAACGCCCAGACGATATCGGGTTTGGCGAGATCGAGGAGCTTGATGTAGTCGTTATAGAACGGCACCCCCGTCGCGCCGCGGCTGTTCGCTTCGGCGATGAGATCGGGTTCGGTTTCGTAGATCCCGACGAGTTTCGCGTCCTTGCCCTCGATCATCTTTCCGATGTGACCCCACACGTGCGAGTGCACCATTCCGATGATGGCGATCTTGTACTGTTGGGCCGAGAGCGATGCCGCGGACAGCAGCGATACTGCGATGAACCTTTTCATGGCGGATTTTCTACGAGTAGTCCTCCGGATGGTTCTTTCCGTCGCCTTCGTAGCCCGGCCGCTTCTGAGCGGTCTTCAGGATCTTCTCAGTGTGTGGATCGAACGCCATTTGTTTCGATTCGCGGTACGCTTCAACACCCAGGCCGATCGCAACCATCGCCTGATATCCGAACTCGGCATCGAGGTTTGGCTTCTTGCGGGAGCGCATGCAGTCGAAGAAATTTTCCATGTGCAGGGTTTGCAGATCGCGCGCATCGGCGGCGATACGGATCTCCTTCCGCCCGGCCTTCTCTTCGAACTTTTTCGCATAGATAGGATCGGGCGTGATGACGATCTCCTTGCCGAGGAAGGCGATGGCGCCCTCGTGCCCGCAAATGACAGGGCGCAGGTGAGCGTTCACGAGATCGGATGCCATCGAAGAGGCCATCGCAACTTGAAAATCGGCATACTCGATGGTGGTGGAGACGGTGTCGGGAACTTCGCGGTCCTTATGGACGAAGATGCCGCCGTTCGAGGTAACGCGGACCGGAAATTGCGGGCCGAGCGCGACAAGAAACGGAACCAGGCGGTGATAGAGCAGGTCGGTCGCGATGCCTCCGGAATAGTCCCAATACTTGCGCCAGCGGAAGAATCGATCCTGGCTGAATGCGCGCTTGGGAGCCGAGCCGAGGAATCGCTTCCAGTCGATATTCTCGGGCGTTCCTTCGTTGTCGATGCGGTAGTTCCATTCGCCCCTGAAGGAGTTGCGCGAGTAAGTTCCGTGCGCGTAAAGAGGCTTGCCGATAAGCCCCTGCGCGATGGCTTCGCGGGCCTTGAAGAATTGGGGCTCGGAGGCGTATTGGCTCCCGACTTGAAGCACGCGGCCGGACTTGTTGACGAACTCCGAGAGGATTTTCGCTTCCTCGATCTTATACGTCATTGGTTTCTGGACGTAGACGTCCTTGCCGGCTTCGAGGGCGTCCATGGCCATGCGGAAATGCCAGTGGTCTGGCGTGGCTACAAAGACGGCGTCGATCTCGGGACGCGCGATGAGATCGTGGTAGTCGTGATGGATGTCCTTTTCGGGCAGGCCCAGGAACTCTCTGGCGCGGAGTTTGCGCTTGGTGTAGACGTCGCTGATGGCGGCGATTTGAATATTACCGCCGCCATCGGCGTGCTTCTTGAGCAGCCTGACGTGGCCGAAACCCATGCTGCCGGCGCCGATGACGCCGACGTTGATGCGGTCATTCGCGCCGAGGACGCGGGGTTTTGCGAGAGCGAGAGGAGTCAGCGCCGCTGCCGCGGCGCCCATAAATTCGCGGCGGGATTCCATGACAACTAGATCCTATCACTTCCGTGGGGCGAGCCGGCGAAGGGAGCGCCAGCCAGATGTCTCCAGTTACCTGTGCGCGCGGGACAAGGGCGTCCCGCGCGGTCCAGGGGGACCACCCTGAGGACGGCCCCACAAGCCGGAGTCAGCGGGCTTACACGGGTGAAAGGGATACCCGCTTCGAGGAACTCGACCTGAGCCGCTTGGGCGTACTTGCGCGAACGGGACCACGGCCCACACCGGCCGCAGCGGGATGCGAGTGTCCCGTGCGGGGGAGGCTGCGCTTCGCTGGACTGCGACACCGCCTTCCCCGCCGGAGACACCAGGCTTCGCGGATTGGCCGAAAGGAATCGATCGCAGCGATTCGACGTCCGACGGGTGAAGGCGTGGCGAAGCCGGATCGTCGATGAGTTCGTAAGTATCCTTCCATCGGACACTTGGCTGGGGGGTGACGCAGAAAAATGTATTTGCGTTTTCGTCTTGAGTGGGGGTTTCCCGAGGCGTGAGGATGCCGCGCGCGTGGCGCGCGGCGGGGAGTGGAGAGGCAGCGGAAATCCGCGCCTTGTACAGAGGCCAGACCTTAAGTAGTTGTTTCTCATACAGTTGGCATGGGGGTGACGCAGAAATTTCATTTTGCGTCTTAGCGGCGAGCGAGGTTTCCGGAGGCGCCGGGCGGATGAGGGTGGCCGTGGCCGTGGAATGGGATCCGGCGTGGAATTCGGGGCGTACTGTGAAAGTCGGCATTTAAGTGGCTATTTATCATGGATTTGGCAGGGGGTGACGCAGAACTTTTAATTTGTGTTTTGCCGGCGAGCAGGGGCTCGCTGAGGCATTCGCCGAACAAGCGTGGGGCGTGGTCTGGAGAGGGTGACGCAGAAAGGTGACTTTGTGTGTAAGCGTTCGTCATGAGCGGTTGAGGGAGCGCAAACCTCTGCCCCGATTTGGATTGTACACCTGGGCGGATGAAGGTCTACCCGTGCGCGGAGTTAAGGGGTTTTGAAATCAACGCGAAAAACAATGCCGAACTTGTGGAGGGTGGAGGGTGGGGAAAGCGGGACCTCGACCGTGGCCTGCGGGAAGGCCGGGAATTTAGCTTAGTGGGCAGGCAGCCGGAACCGCCATTTCTTTGGTGAGAACTGTTCGAGGGTACTCGCCGGAGCCGCAGTGCTTGAACGAGCCGAAATCCTTGTACCAGTCGCCTTCCGGTGCTTGCGGCTCCGACTTTACCCAGAATCGAAAAACCTTCCAACGGCCGGCTCCAGCGAACGGGCAAAAGCGGCAGACGACAATAGGCGATCGTCTGCCCCACCGCATTCCGCAGGTTTTTCATGAAATTTCGCGGGCCGCCGCGACCCTCCTTAACAGGTTTGGAGGCGAGCGAGGTCTGGCAGCGTGATCTCGCGCTCCTTGACACGCTCCAGCAGGTGTTGCCAGAGACCGCTTGGGAGATCAGAGAACCGAATCTTGGGCAATCGAGTCCTTGAGGGCGGGCTCCTGCTTGTCCATGAACCGCCGATATGCCGCCTTCAAGTCGTTTCTCGCGTCGCGTTCCGCACTGAAGTCCTCGTTCGGCAAGAAACGAGCGCGGTGCTCATTGTCAGATGCCGTTCGTCGGCGACGCGGCGAACTTCCGCAACCAGCGGCGCCGGAATGGTCACGCTCCGCCGCACAGGCTTCGCGGCGGAGCGACGCGGCGCTGTTCTCGTTCGGGTTGCCATACACTCCGATCATACGGTTCCACCACAGTGGTGCACTGTGGATCAGACAGCGGGCGCGGCCCTCTTTACGGGCCGGCCGCCGAGCAGGTGCGCCAACTGGCGGCGAAGTGTGGGTCGCCCCAGTCCGGGAGCGATAGCAGGTAAAAACAAATCTTATCCATATCGTTTTTCCAGAAGGTAGCGCGGCGTTTCGCGGATCAGGGACATGGAACCGCCGCTCAGCTTCTCCGAGGGTCCTTGGTGTCCAACGGGGCCAAGGTCCTTTCCGGCCACCAAGGCGGAGTCGAACGCAACGGCCAATTCGCGTTCCTGCTTACGTCCCTTTCGCGCGGCAATTCCGGCGCCACGCTGGATCAGGTCGCCCTGCGGAGCGATGCCAGACGAACGTTCGCGGAGATGGTAAAGGAGTTCCGGCACCAGTCTGCGCACGGTCGATGACCCGACAAATGGTCCGCTTTTTTGCGTGGCGGAGCAGTTCTCAACAGCCTGAGACCTCAACTTCGATAGCGTGCCGTCAACGATGGCTGGGTTCGCTTTCGACAATTCCGGTGTGGAGCGGCAGCGGATGCCGGAACGGCGTTGTCACATGGAAGACGGCGCGCGGGGCCACGCCGGTTTCCGGTACAGTCAGTATTTGACTGTTTCCGGTGATCGGTCTAGAGTTAGGTTGGAGCACAGCAGCAGAACCTGAAGAGGTCAGTTATGCCGATTGAGCAAATGAACATTTCACTTCCGCCGAAGATGGCGCGGTTCATCCGCGGCAAAGTGAAGGACGGCCAGTACACAAACGCCAGCGAAGTCGTTCGGGATGCGGTCCGCCACATGCAAGAGACGGAAGCGGCAAGAAGCGAGCGGGCATTACTCGGAGAGTTTGAGGCGCGTTTGCCGGTGGCGGAACGCGAGGACATACGACGCAGCGTGAAACGGGGAATCAAGGACATGGAGGCGGGCCGGTTTGAGGAGTATGATGCCCAAGGCATGCGCCGGTTGGGTCGAGAACTCGTGGCGGGTTCCGTCAAGAAACAAGCCTCTCGCGCGAAGGCAGAGTGACGCCAACGTATAGACTCGCCCAGTCCGCCCGCCGCGATTTGCAAGAGATATCCGGCTACTGGGTAACCGAGGCGGACGAGGACGTGGCCCTGCGAGTTGTGAGCGGCATCATCGAGACGGTCATTACGATTTCGCGCCATCCCGGAGCCGGGGTTGCAGCCGATTGGCTGGCTCGGACGTCCGCAAATTTCCGGCGGGGAAGTACATGGTTTATTACCGACCTCACTCGAAGGGGATCGAGGTGTTGCACGTGTTTCACGGCGCGCGCAATCAGACCAGGGCATCGCGTGGGCGGGAAGAAAGCGAGTTAGTTACTTTCCGGCGCAAAATTCGCCAGCTAACTGACATGTTTTCATAGGCCATCACGGGAGATGCGTGCGTGGTCGAACGGAATCGAATACAGAGGACTGCGGCAGAGTGTCAGCACCGGGCTCCGCAGTGGCAACCAC
>SXGS01031037.1_pt1 | contig 38090 bp, 26 predicted proteins | sample 3174681 | NCBI WGS metagenome assembly SXGS01 (sample SAMN11356861, study PRJNA531348) | freshwater metagenome | isolation source: freshwater sample F1-80 | place: China: Fuxian Lake, Yuxi | collected 2017-12-25
GATGCCGAGGCGGTGCAACGTTGGTGCGCGGTTGAGCAACACTGGGTGCTCTTTGATGACTTCGTCGAGCACGTCCCACACGAGCGGGTGACGGCGCTCGACCATGCGCTTTGCACTCTTGATGTTTTGCGCCAAACCGAGAGCGTCGAGCTTGCGCATGACGAACGGCTTGAACAATTCCAATGCCATCAACTTCGGCAAACCACACTGGTGCAAACGCAACGTCGGACCGGCCACGATCACCGAACGACCGGAGTAGTCGACGCGCTTTCCAAGGAGGTTTTGGCGGAAGCGTCCCTGCTTTCCTTTCAACATGTCAGAAAGTGAGCGGAGCTTGCGGCGGTCACCTGCAGTGAAGAGGGTCTTTCCTGCGCGTGCAGAGTTATTGAGCAGTGTATCGACAGACTCCTGCAACATACGCTTTTCATTGCGGCAGATGACTTCAGGCGCTCCAATGCTCATGAGCTTTTTGAGACGGTTGTTGCGGTTGATCACGCGGCGGTAGAGATCATTGAGATCGGATGCTGCAAAGCGTCCTCCATCCAGCTGCACCATCGGCCGGAGATCCGGCGGGATCACGGCAAGGCGGGTAAGAATCGTCCACTCAGCCTTAATGCCGGCTTTCTTGAAAGAACTTACCAGCTTGATGCGCTTCATGATCTTCTTCAGCTTCTGGCCACTAGAGTCCTCACGATCCTTCTCGAGCTGATCGATCAGCTTCTGCAGATCGATGTTCATTGCGATCTCGCGAAGGGACTCTGCTCCGGTACCGGCACGGAACACATGACCGAATTTCATGTTCATTTCACGGAACTTGAGCTCAGAGAGCACACCGCCGACCGTGAGATTTTTGAGATCCTCGGCAGCATCGCGGTGGTTGTTTTTCAGAGAATCAAGCTTCTCGGCAAACTCTTTGTCGAGTGCATCGAGCTGGGCTCGCGTTGCATTGCTCTCCTGCAGCTGCTTTTTGGCATCCTCGTACTCGCGCTTCACTTGGTTCTTGCGCTTGTCGATCCCTTCATCAAGCTCTTTTTGTGCAATCGCCTTGGAATCCTCATCAACCGAAATCACGATGTACGCGGCGAAGTAGACGATCTGCTCGAGGGTCTTGATCGGAAGATCGAGAAGAAGACCAAGTCTGGAAGGGGAACTTCGCAAAAACCAGATGTGTGTAACCGGAACCGCAAGGTTGATATGGCCCATCCGCTCTCTGCGGACGATGCTTCGAGTGACTTCCACGCCGCATTTCTCACAGACCACTCCTGCGTAGCGCACTCCTTTATACTTGCCGCAGAAACACTGAAAGTTCTTGGTAGGACCGAAGATGCGCTCACAGAAAAGACCATCGGGCTCCGCTCTCTGGGTGCGGTAGTTCACCGTCTCCGGCTTGGTGATCTCTCCACGGGACCATCCGAGGATGTCTTCAGGGGAGGAAACCGTAAGCGCAACGGCATCGAAGCTGTCGGTTGCTGCGGACTTCTGGGAAGGAGGAGGCATAGAACGGAGAGAAAAGAGAAGGGAGAAAAGAGAAGACAGCGATAATTTGGCTCCGTAGAGACGTACCATTGGTACGTCTCCCTCATGCGATTTTACAATTCTTCACGCACGAAATTCCGCAGCAATTCCGCACTATTCGTCTGAAACAGGGGAATTACTCCGGTGGATTGACCGTAGTATAAGGATGAAGCGAGTAGATGCAAGAGGAGATACCGGGAAAGTTCATTCCCCCCGTACTCCTTTTTCGATCTGTTCTTTCCCCTCCATGATCTTCTCTGTGCCCTCGGTAATATTTTCCGTACGCTCCTTCGCATCCTCAACAAGCATGTGAAAAGAATTTTTGATGAGCAAAGATGCATCGGAAAGCTTTTGCAAAACTTCCGGCGGATCAATAGCCACCGAACCAGTCGCACTATGCGGGATATTCACTGTTCCACCGGAACAACCGCTACATACAATGCACAATCCCATACAAAGAATGTATTTGGCCTTCAATGGGGAAAAATACTGTTGCACAGGTTGAATGATAATTCTCCATTCATCGCATGTCATCCTGAGTCTGCCTGCCCTGAGCGTTGTCGAAGGGTCGAAGGGCTTAATTCTTCTTCTCCTCCTTCTCTGCAGTACCGTACTTGGCAAAGAGCTTCTCAAAGGAACCATCGGACTCCTGCAGGGCTTGGCTCAGCATCGTCATCTCCTGACCACTGAGCTCCAGAGTGGAAGAGGCATTTGTCATACTCCCCTGCTCCACTTCGGGACCAAACTTGGCAACTCCCTGAATAGATGCATGAAGGACAATGAACGCATTGCAATCCTCGCACTTGAGTTGGAGCAGCAATGAGCCTGCAGCCGCGACACGTACAGAAGAAAAGTCCACCGGCACGCGGTTACCGCACTGTGGACAGCGCATCTGCTGATAGATTCTCTGGAGTATCTGCTGAAGAGTGTGCGGATCGAGCTCCATACACAAAAGTATAGCAGAAAGAGTGATGGGAACATAGAGAAAAGAATATGGAAAAGTGTCATACATACCACTCGACATAAGATTGTCGTATACTCCAAACCGGCACCTCTCCCTATGCCGAAAACTTCCCCCCATCCACTGCGCCGCTCCGCCGAGCATGCGTTCGTCGCCCTCGCGGTCTTTATGGCAGTGACTGCGCTGAGTAACGGCCCCTTCAAGGCGACGATTTTGGAGTGGAAAACCCAAGGAACGGAGCAGATCGCCATCGAACATGCAGAGAGTGCATCCATCGAACTTGATGTCAGCGAACGCAATGGTGCTGCCATACTGGAATTTACCAATAATAGCAGATCTGCCCTTATGCTCAGTCTTCCGGATAGCTGGAAAAGGAGAGAGGTACGGGGAGCACGCCTTGATGACGTAGAACAAACATCCACAGGACTCGGCTTCGTTCGATGGAAACTCCCCGCGCATGCAACAGTTTCTTTCCTGGCTCAGCAGATGCCGGCTCACCTGATTGCCCATCATCCGTCCAGCAGCCTTCTGAAAATTCAGCTTTCACGGGTAAACCTTGCAAGCGATTCCGTGACGCACGATACGATCCTTCTGCAGGGAGAACGCGAAGATTTGTGGTAGGAAAGATCGTATTGGCAATACAATAGAAGCATGGAACTCATTGCTGTCCTGTCACCGCTACTCAAGCAAGGAGATGATCTTGCATATGTACTGATGAGTGCCGGACTACAGTCCGGTGACATTGTTGTTATCTCCTCCAAAGCAATCGCAACAGTCGAAGGAGCGATGATCGACCTTTCATCCGTCATGCCAAGCCCTGAGGCTATAGCGTGGGCGAAAGAATGTGGAGGATCTCCCGAGTTCCGGCAGGCAGTACTAGATGAAGTGAAGCGGCTACATGGAAACATCCTTCCCAGTTGTCCGCAGGCGATGCTCACAGAACTGCAGCCGGAAGGGTTGCCATCTGGAACCATCCTCGTTGCCAACGCAGGGCTTGATGAAAGTAATGCGCCAAAGGGGACCTGCATCGGGTGGCCAAGAGACCCGGTAGAGAGTGTGCGGAAACTGCGGAAGGAATTGGAAAACAAAAGCGAAGGGAAGATAGCCATCATCCTTTCCGACTCCACCTGCCGTCCGCGGCGCATTGGGGTTACAGCTATCGCTCTCACTGCTTCCGGCATCGATCCTCTGGAGTCCCGCATCGGAAGCGCCGATCTCTTCGGAAAAAAACTCCGTATGACACAGGAAGCAGTCGCTGACCAACTGGCGACGGCAGCAAACATGCTGATGGGCAATGGCGCCGAGTCCACCCCTGCGGTGATTATTCGCCATCACGGCATTCCCCTCTCGGAGTATGAGGGATGGGTACCGGGAATAGAGCCAGAGGCAGATCTATTTTGTGGCTTATGATCAAGTACGATTATGTGTTTGTAGGGTTGATAGAGTTGATAGGGTTTATAGGATTCTCAAGAAATGAATGGCCCAAAAAACCCTATAAACCCTACTAACCCAATAAACCTATTCTTAGATATACCCCTCCACATGGACATCCTTTTTATCCATTCCCCACTGCTCCAGACAGAGTTTCTTTAGCTCCAGCGTCATTGCAGGATTACCACAAACATAGATCTGGCGGGTGGCCAAATCGGGTATCGCCGCGTGTGCAATAGTCTGAACGCGTCCGCAATGCCCCTTCCAATGCTGTGATCCGCCGCTCAACGCAATGTGCAGAGAGAATGCCTCATGGGACTGCGAGAGCTTTTGTAATTCCTCCACCCAAAAAAGGTCTTCTTCCGTGCGCACGCCAAAAAGGAGATCGATACGCCGCTGATCACCAAGGTGCAATGTATCAACGAGCTGCGATCGAAATGGCGCGATACCTGTGCTCGTGCAGATCATCACATAATCTTTGGGATTCTCCGGATGTAGAGTGAATGCACCGAAGGGCCCCTGAAAGTTCACGGCAGCTCCCTCACGCAATCCTTCCGCGATCCACCTGCTCGCCCTTCCCCCCTCTTTCATTTTGGCGACAAAGAGCAAGTCATCTTCGGATGGAGCAGAGGCAATGGAAAAAGCACGTGTCTGGATATCACTGGAGTTTTCCATAAGCGGAACATCGAAGAGTACGAATTGCCCTGCCTTGAACGTAAATCCTGCGGGCTTTTGTAAGCGGAATTCGTAGATGTCTCTGGCGATGACGCTGTGCGAAAGACAGTTGGTGGTGAAGCGGGGAATAGCCAAATGGAGAATGAAGAATGGAGAATGAAGAATTACCTACAGAAAGGATAGTCCACTTTCATATTCAATTCTCCATTTTCAATTCTCAATACTCAATTCACCAGTTTGCAGGCCTTGCAGCACCTTCGGATACCACTCCTTCTCTAGATCCTGAATGCGCTCTTTCAATGTTTCCAGAGTATCATCCGACAGTATCGAACACTTTTTTTGTTCAATTATTTTCCCTGTATCCACGCCTTCGTCGATCCAGTGGATCGTCATACCGGTTTCAGTTTCCCCTGCCGCGAGTGCATCTTCAATGGCATGACCGCCCGGGTGCCTTGGCAGAAGAGCCGGGTGCACATTGAGAATGCGATTGTTCCACCGGGCAACAAACCATGGGGAAAAGATAAACATCCAACCCATGCAGGCAATGATGAGTTTTTGTTCCTTCGAGTGCTTTGCAAGTCCACTGATCGCCTCATCCACTCTCCGATCGTACTCTTCCCTCTCCCCACCTTTTAATCGTTCAACAATGACTGTAGGCAATCCCGCCGCCTGCGCTCGTACAACGCACCCACGATCTTCACGATCGGCAATGAGCCCGAGACAGCGTGCCTCTAGTGCTCCGGATTGGATGGCATCCACGACTGCTTGAAAGGTTGTTCCACGCGATGAAGAGAGTACGACAAAATCCATAGTCCAAGTGTAGCGGCAATTCTTCATTTTAAATTCTTAATTTTCAATTCTTTAAGCCCATCCCCAAAGTGAGGTTCTTCTTGGGCATCATAGTAATATACAGGAAAACCCTGAAAAATGGAATAGCTACTTTTTGGCTTCTATAAGGGCTCCATGCAGTATAGAGTTCAAAAGACTACTAGCGAAATGCCGGTGCGCTGCTTCTCTGCGCACCAGAACGCAAGATGAGGTTGCGCATCCACTGAGGAAGCAAGCGTAGTGGAGTTCCTGTACGAATCTGTCGGAGTGTCGTTGGCCGAGTAGGCGTCACAGATGAAGGCTTTGCAAGCCTTGGAGCAACAGTTGGCACTTGATAGGACGGCACACGATTCATATTCGTGGGCACAGAGGGCACAATCGTCGGGACAACAGGAGGCCGCACGAGGGGAACTGCAGCCGGAGTGGGTGCAATAGCGCGAGGTGTACCGGCAGACGGAGTAGGTGGGGAAGGAATTCTCGGCACTGCAGAGGGCGGAGTTCCAACACCAGGCATAGTTGGAGCAACGGGCGCAGTGGGTGATGTGCCACCGCCAGGAACGGCAGGGGATGAGGGAACGATGGGGGAAACCGGAGGCATAAATGCACCGCCACCGGGCATAACCCCACCTGGCATTCCACCTCCCGGTGCTCCTCCGCCACCAACGGGAGTATCGGAGCAATACGCAGGAGGAGAAGGCTGCTGACACGGAGACGGTTGATAATTCTGCGGACACATCATCAGTGTTGCACAAAGGAAATATCCTTCAGGACTGGATCCTGCTCCCCCATCACACTTCCAATGCTTCCCCGTTAGGCGTTCCATACAAGGAGCACAGTCTGCTTCGGCATTGCATGCTGTTTCCATAGCTGTTTTCAGACCATCAATTGCCGCACAGGTCATACCAATATTCGGCAGAGTCGTCGCAGGGGGTGTATATCCCGGCCAGTCTGAACAGTCTTTGCAATCGGCATTACACTGGGCAAGCGTGGTGAATGCAGGAGGATTGGCTCCACCCTGAACAAACTGGCAAGCTTCATATCCCGACATATTCTGCCCCATCACCATCACACTGGCATCCTGCGCATCGATGCACTTTGGCAAGCCTGTATTTGCCATCTGCCTGCCTTTGCAACAATAGAGACCATCGGCAATGCACATATATCTCGGAGGCATGCGGGGTTTTTGCATCCGAATACACGCATTATTCTTCGGAGAAGGCGGATTTGCCGTGTCACAAAGGATTTCCTCGGTACAGTCGCACTTGCTATGGCGGTTATTGAATGGATCAACCCATTCCGTTATGGGGTTCCATTTGTTGCAATTATTTGTCAGATTCAGCCAGTGGTAACACGCATTTGGCGGCTTCTTATTGGCCGAATCCACCGGAAAAGGAACAGTGGTACAGGTAGTGATTCCCATCATGGTTTGGCAGCTGCACCCTGTGTGTAAACATGCGTTATATCCTGCATTGATACACTCGATTGTTTTCGTTTGATCGTTCGTCGATTGCACAGAACCCGTGAGAGCACTACCGGTATCATCCATACGCTGCTCCACTGCAAATACCGCAACAAGCGTAGCGCAGGAACTCGCGAGTACCAGAGCCGATCTCGACCATCGCGGAACTTTCATTTCGGCTACCATTGTCTACCGGAACACTGCGTTCTGCAAATGCTCTTTTTTTGTGAGCTGTGCTATAAACTCATCGAAAAGATAATTCGCATCCTCCGGCCCCGGAGTGGATTCCGGGTGAAACTGCACCGCACGGAATTTGCCAGATTCATGCGAGATGCCCTCCACCGATCCATCGTTGGCATTCTTGAACCACACGTGCCATCCCTTGGGCAATGAATTCTCATCAACAGCAAATCCATGGTTCTGACTCGTGATGATACATCGATCAGTCATTCTTAATTCTTCATTCTCCATTCTTAATTCCTGACATGGTTGATTCGCCCCCCGGTGTCCGTACTTCAGCTTGTAGGTATCTCCTCCGACTGCGAGCGCCATGAGCTGATTTCCAAGGCAAATACCAAATGTAGGAATCCCCTGCTGGATGCTCCAGCGAATCTGGGCGATCGTTTCCTTGCAGGCCTTCGGGTCACCTGGCCCATTGGAAATGAAAACCCCATCGTACGGAAGCTTGGAATTCTGTAGATCGTAGTTCCACGGAACACGGTGTACGCGGATGCCGCGCTTCAGAAAACTCCGGAGGATGTTCCTTTTCATGCCGCAATCAAACGCGACGATCGTCGCATTCCAAATCCCTCCTTCGGGCTCATAGGTAACGGGCTCAGTACAGCTTACTTCAGCAACTAAGTTCAATGTATTCGGATCTTGAGTTTCATTCTTCATTCTTAATTCTTCATTATCAATTTGTATCCTCCCCAGCATCACTCCTGTCTCTCGCAGCTTCTTTGTGAGGGCTCGCGTATCGATGCCCGTAATCCCTGGAATGCCATGATGCTCCATCCAACGACTGAGCGAGGAAACCGCAGCCATATGGGAATAATCCTCGGAAATATTCGCAACGACAATGCCGCGGACATGAATCGCCTCGCTCTCAAAATTCTTCGAAAATCCCCATGCATTTTTTTCCTCGGATGGTACTCCGTAATTTCCAATCAGCGGATAGGTGAAGACGAGAATCTGTCCCCGGTAACTCGGATCCGTCATGCTCTCCGGGTAGCCGACCATACCCGTGTTGAAAACGACTTCACCATCGCAATCCTTTTTTGCACCAAACGATTCACCAATGAATGTTGTGCCGTCCTGGAGAATGAGAGTCGACATAAGAATGAGGGCCACTTGCCGGGCGTAGTTCCGCCCTCAGGCGGAACCAAGACTGGTCGGGGAGAGGGTACAGATGCGAAGGGAAAATGCCAATCATAGTTGTACGTTTGTACACCTTTCGCTGCTTGCTTCATCTGCAACACCACCATACGATCCGATCGTGAAAAAGAAGACCACTGCCAAAAGCATTACCCTGAAAACAGTCATCGACCATATCCAGGCATTTCAGCAAAAAACGGAGATGCGATTCGATCGAATGGAAAATCGTATGGGTTCTTTGGAAAAACGTATGGAAGATGGGTTTGCCAGAGTCGATCGACGCCTCTCGTGGATGGATCTTCGCATTAGCAACATCGATGAACGCCTCGACAGAATCGAAATTACGATGATCGAACAGAATCATGAGGGTCGCATCCGGAAGTGTGAAAAGGCTATTGCAACAATAAATAGGCGATAGAAATTGACCGGCATGGATGAAATGAAGCCAATCCTTTAATTATTGCTATATGCAATATGTAGTATAAAATATACAACTGCTCCTTTACATCACCTCACCCTACGCTCTTCTTTCTTCCGAAGATGAAGCCGGTTTTTTGGAGATGTTCTCCAAAGGCTTCAGATTCCATGGTGTCCCCACCTGTGGAAAACAAACCTTGTGCAGATGAAGGTAGCCATGCACGCGGAAAGAAGAGTCGTGGGGGAAAGCTTTCACAATCATTTCGGAGTCCCGATCATGCGAAAACTGATGTTGTTTCTTTTGTTGTTCGGACTTTCATGTGAAGTCCGAGCTGATGGCAGAGTTGCCATCACAGGTGTTCCTGTTGTTGGAGGACACAGAACTCTGTACACAGAGCCACCGAACGGGAGCGATCCTCAGTATGACGACTACGGTCGTCCTCTCAGTGTCCCGTACCGCTCCACACACTACGCGCGGGATCTGCCGGGTCACCTGACTCTGGGGCAAGGGTCTATCGAAGGGCGTCCGTGGTACTTCAACTCCGCGGGGTACAACTCGTACCATTACGGGGAGCATTACCAACCGACAGGGCAACTCACGGAGGGGTATTCCAGCAATACGAATTCCTGCGGGTATTCATATTCGGGCAACTACACTGGAGGAAAACTGCGTGAGCTCTGGGTGCCGATCGATCGACCCAAGCAACAAAAAATGTCCGTGGTGACCTCACCGCTCCCGAAGTATTCAGGATGGTACGTCAACACTCCGGGTCTTGCTGGCTGGCTCCCGGGTCCGGGATACATCGGCCCTTATGGGGGCTACTATGACTACCTTTCGAGTCAGCCGGTCTGGGGTCAATACCAGGGTCATTTGTATGACAAGAGGCTCTACAGAGAACCCGCCGGAGGGTGGGAAAAACCAGAGAAAGGAGTGGTCCATTCACCTATGGCATCGGTCCATCCGATCGCCGAACCGGCTCCTGCCACGATTCCACCAAAAGAGAGATGTGCTGATACTTCAGGACCTGTATCTCCGGCTACAAAATCGATTCCTGAACCGAAAGATCCGCTTGCTGAATGGAAAAAGCAATATAAGAACGCTGGCTCCCAGGTGGACGACGGAACTCTGGGAAACAATCTTTGGAGACTCTCACAGAACTCCGAAGAAACACTAGATATTGAGAGTGGATCTCTCGAACGTATAGCTCCCAACGTGCATCGTGCATGGGAGTAAGTCTCGAAAGAGATTTCTGAAGCTAACCCCAAGACAACTTTTACCCGTCGGCCGATTGGCTGACGGGTTATCTTTTCTTTCTTTAGGCAATCCCTCTCTCCTTCTTGCCAGCATTATTGTCGGTAAACTGCTTGCCACCTGGTCCAAATCCCTGTGGATCCTGAAAACTAGAATTGCGATCAAGCCAGTGGAATGCCTCTGGAAGGCTCACCACTCCGTCGCCGTTGAAATCTCCGACATACTTTCCGTCCTTGTCTTTTTCATATGCACCAGAGATCTTTCCTTCGATCATGTCATTAGTGTGAACCGGCGCGACCGTCCCGGAAACTTCAGAAAGTACATTCACTTTGGATCCCCTAAGCGATGTTCCAAACATTTCCTTCAGATGCGTACCACCGTCACAGGAGGTATAAAGCAGCGTCGTGGAAGCAGGATTCAGCTCGCTCGCGATTGCTCCAGGATCAATACCAAGAGCATTGCCGCTCGATTTATTGCCGTGTGTTACAAGACGAAGAACCAAATGCCTATCGCCGTCCTTTCCGTACTTTGCATCATCCGCAAGCGTCTTAAATTCCTCAAGTGCTTTGCTAAACTGCTGCTTATTTCCAACAATGCGGGAAACGAGCAATGCCCTTTCTGTCGGATGCTGCCTATTGAGTGCAGCAGCGAAGCCACGGGACCGATTGATTGCTTGACGAGCACCGCCATCCGGACCGTCATCTTCGCCGATGACAAACACATCAATCTTCTTTGCGGACTTGTCGGGCCCATCGATGATATCGGGGCTGCTTTTGAATGCTTCCATTTGGCGCGCACGGAGACCAATCCAAATACTTTTGAGTTTAGCACTGTCAAAGGCAGAGCCCATCGCACGGCTCGCCATCATCACCATCGATCGATCCACTTGCGCGTCGAATGTACCCTTCTCTCCCTTCATACCAGTCGGGAATTCAGGATCTTTCTTTATTGCAGAAATGATCGCAGCAGCGTGCTTCTCTTGGGAAAGCAAAAGGTAATTGGCAAAGACATTCAGATTTCCAGCTTCGATGCGTCCCACCAAAGCCTCTCTGGGCTCTTCTGCTGCTTCAGCAACCGCAAGCACCTTCTTCCATTGATCCGGAGTCTTGAGCATCGGCAGATATTCCTGTGTAAGAACACGGGCATTTCTGGACCCCTGCATTTCAAGAGCCATGGCGAACTTCACGCGATCAACACCGAGCTCCTTTGCAGCTGCTTCAACAAACTTCAACGCTGCAGCATCGAGATTGTAGAGAATCTCGCTCTGCCGTACACCCGCAGGTTCGGATACCTTACTCAGCTTCAATTTCGCCTCTTCCTTAAGCTTCACCGTACTCTGAACCATGCGGTTCCATTCCTCCTTTTTCAGAGGATCTTTGAGGCCTGCTGCATGATCCCTGACGGCAGGAAGAAGTTTTTCAGCATTGCGAACAAAGGCTCGCAAGTCTTGAGCATCCATACCACGCAGTGTTGCCTGAGAAAGCTTTTCGATCTCCTCTTCTAGGACAATAGCGTACTGCTCTTGTGCAGATGTACGGAACTCTTTGGCTTTCTTGCTATCCGCCGGTGAAAGATTGTTCGGAAGAGGACGGTTGTTCTGCGCATCGATGAAGTACCGCAGTGCGCCAACACGAGCCACTCCTTCCTGCGTCTGCTCGCCCATCCTGATGCCGGCAGAATTCACAGCAATATCAAAAGATTGCGTAAGACCCTTTGTATCGGTTGTGACAGGATCTACCGCTCCACGCATGGCCTGTACGAGAGTGCGATATAAATCCGTTTCCTTGGAAACATCTTCGGATTTCGCGGTGCCTTCACCAACTTTTTTCATAAGATCGGGCACGCGATCACGTTCGAGCCATGCTTGGATCTTGCCAATCTCATAGATCTTGCCGTCGCCCCATCGAATGGAGACTTCTGCCATTTTTGGAGCAAGGCCAGTGAGATAGATGGCTTCCTGGCGGTACGTACGCAAGTCGTCGAGCGCGCGGCTCATCTCGGAGTCTTTGCCTTCTTTCTCACGCTGTTCTTTACCACTGCGAAGCATCTTCAAAGTGTCACGATCGAGAGACGGAAGCATCTTTTCCTGAAGTCGAGTGCCGATCAAGTCCCAGAGTTCCTGCTTACGACGGAGCAATCCAAGAAGCACTTGTGGCTTATTTTTGTACAAAATTTCGCTAAAGAGCAGCGGGATCAGGTCATCACTGTACATTTCTACAAGAGTCGTAAGAAGATCTACAGTAATAAGGGACTCATGCAAGACAGTAGCAATCCCAACTGGACTCTTTTCAAAGAGATAGAGCACATGTTCCGGATGTTCCGTAAGATAGGCCAGACGCGCAGTAGGAGTCGCACGCTGCAGGACATCAGACATTCTCGTACGATTCCCTTCATCTTTGAATTGGAGGAATATCCTGTTGAGAAGATCACCACTGATGAAAGATGATGGCACAAGATTTTCGGCATGCTCGTCTTTAAATGTCCGCAAGAGTTTAAGTAGAAGTGCACCGTCATTTCTCAGAAGAATCGCCACACTGGTATCCTCCGGAAGCATTTTCAAGAATTCGCTGACCGTTTTAAAAACATATCCTTTCTGCTCCATCGTCTGCAGAACTGAAACCAGAAAGTCCACGTCTTTCAGCATCTCTTTCGGAGCAATTTTGAGAAGCTCTGGCCTGCCGGTTCTGGTGAAAATATCCGTGATGAATTCCGCTTCTTTGCGCAAATCAGGAGGAACCTTCTCAAAGAGCTCTGGATCGAAGCGCACGATAGATGCGACCATGGCGCGATATCCCTTTTGATTTTCCTCCTCGAAGGAGAGGTGCTGTTCGTTCGTGATAAACGAAAATACTTTCGGATTTATGCCTACCATCTTCCGCACAAAGGAAAAATCCTTACGAAGGGCCTCCGAGGCATCGAGGTAAAACTCGGGATGTGCCGAGAGAGAACGCTCAAGGTAGGCGGTAACCAATTCCTTATCATTGCGCATGTCATCAGTCCAGCTATCCATAAAGGAGTGCACCTTATCTGCTGTGAGGACAGCTTCTTTCTCCTTGAGACCTAGGATGAGTACACGGAGCATTTTATCAGTATCGGCGGCATCATCTTTATTGACCATGCCTTCAAAGCCAGCATTCGCAAGACGGTCGCGCAGTGCCTGTGGAACATGCTTCCAGTGTATGTTGCCTTTCTCACCCTTCTCGGCGAGCAACGCCGCGTAAAGGATTTCGGGGTCCGCACGCACATTTTCTGATGCATGAGCATAAGCACTAGCATTGTTGATGATAATGGGCAGGGCATATTCCTTTTTAGAGCGCATCCAGAGCGGAGCGAGCTCAAAGAGCTCACCCTGCGCGGAAAATATCTTGATAAATAACTCTTTGTTGGAGCCGGTCTTCCACACGTATTCCGGAATCTTACTGAGGTCGAGCTTGCTCTCGCGGATCGCGTTGACGTTTCCGTCCTTAAGGAATTCCTGCAATTTCACCAGAACAGCTTTCACGAGGTCTTCGTCGTCAATGACTCCTTCGAACTTCGTGCGCGTCTCACGCATATCGGGATCATCCACCTTCGCAAGCTCCCCAAAGATCTTCATATACAGAGGATTGTCGTTCTTTTTGACGTACTCAAAGAGAGCGCTATTTTTACTGATAGCTCGGATAGTCCCAAGCACGGCATCATTGGGCTTCTCGGATGTTTTTGACCTTTTCGCAGATGATTCTTCCTCCGGCGGTGGTGGTGGTACTCCTGTCAATGATCCGGAACTATCCAACAGACGCTCGATAAACCCAGCCCAGCCACCTTCGAGGTTGTCGAAAATACTGAGATTTTGTACCGTCATGAGACCAACAATTGCCACCTTGGTTTCGGCACTTAGGTTGGCCTCCACATCGCGCAATGCCTGTGCTCTCTTCGGCTGCAGCCACTCGGCGTGCCTGAAGAAGAGCTCCGGCAGCTGGTTAACTCCATTGTTAGAGAGTTCCGTATATTCCGGCTTGTTCTTCCAATGTTGGTCATATTCCTTACTGGCAATACGGAGAACCAATCCGTTAACCTTGGCTCCTGCAACCATCGCATCTCTGTACTTCTTTCCACCATCTTTCTCCTTCTCCATCTCAGGAAAGTACTGGAGCACAAGAGGATTCCCCTTTCTTCCTGTCTTGCTGTCTCCAAGATTTGCATCTTTGATGAGTTGCGCAAACTCCGCTGTGGTCATGTCTGCAGGATTCATACCATCGATGTCTACATTCCTCAATACAGACGGATCAGCGGCAGCGGAATTCCGGAGAAGCTGCTTGTACTGTTTGGGATTATCGCGCTTGAAAGAAGGGGAAGCACTGAGTATTTGCCTTGGGTTCGCTGCCACTTCTTTGGTAAATCGCTGGGCTGCAGCAAAGGTGCTCTGGTACTTCTCAAGGGCGCTTAGCACCATCTTCCACTCATCGACGTCGGCGTTATTGCGCTGACGGAGGTTCCCCTCGTACTGCTTGTTATCCTTTCGAAGAGCTTCCATACGCTGGTTATATGCCTCCTTGGTTTCACGAGACGGATTGAACGCATGTTCAACCGCAGGATCATCTGCAGGAGACTGCAATTCCTTCTGTTGAGCAACAATGTATTTCATCGCCCACTCAACGAATTTCTCATCTGCAGCCACAATCGTAAAGTCGCCACCGTCAAATCCGTACTGCATACCTTCAAGCTTTCCCTGAGTGGCATAGATCTGTTCAAGCTTTTGTGTCTTCTTCAATGCCCCAGAATATCTGCGTGACTCAGGAGTATCTCCCATAAGAAGAGCCTGGCGCTCCGCGTCTCTGAGTGCACCGGAACGCCCTTCGTCTACATCAGCAGCGGAAACACGATTCGGATTGAGTCGGTCCGAGAGATTGCCTGTTGCCTTCAATCGCCGCTCGCGTTCCTCAGCAATCTGATCTCGCACCTTATCTAGACGATCAGCGCGTTTATCAAATCCACCGGCAAAGTAGATAAGTCGGCGTTCCGAATTTGATGAACTATTCGAATGCCGATAGAGAAAGTGTTTAATCTCCATGATTATGCATCGAATGTATCGAGAGATTGCTCAATTGCAGCTGACTCCGAAGTGCGCTCTGCCTTCTCGCAAAGACCAAGACTTTTGCGGCGCTCGGATTTTTCCACGTTTGCTTCACGGACCATTGCACTGCTTACCATTCCGAGAACACGATCAAATTCTGCAAATGCTTTTTCGTATCGCTCCATGCGTGCATCGTGATCCATCGGTGATTCATTCTTGTATCGCTCATTCAAAACACTCTCCTCCATAAGAAGATCTGATTCAATGCCTTCCATCAGAAAATCATACAGCCATCGGCCGGATTGGCGATTTGCACCTTGGGGATGTTGATTCGGAGACATCAGGACATTGTACAGCAAAATGCACAAATGAACAAGAACCATTCATGTGGCAAAATGGAGAAATTGAAGTGAATTTACGCATTGAGCGTATTCCAATCATTCTTGAATACATCGTCCGGCACATCCCCTCCTCCACTCACAGTACAATGCTCCTCCAAAATACCCTTAAGGATTTTTCTGTCTGCAGCATCAGAAGACCTGATCATAGAAATCACCTTGGCCTTTTGTTCGGGTGACCAGGATGTATAGGATCGTAGATCATCTATCTTTGTGAATATAGACTGTAATTTTCTGCCGAGGACAGAACCCCGCTCGCTCGTTGTAGTAAGATCATACATTTCATCAAGCGCGAATGGTGAAACCGCCTGCGACTTATCTCCAAAAGAACTCCGTGCTGCGCGGCTTTTTGCTATAAGCTGCTGATACGTACCAGTGTTGTACAGATCATTTTTTGTGGGGTTCAGTTTGTTGAGTTGATCATAGACATCCAATTCTGCATCGGAAGCATCCCTCATAAATCCCTTTTTCCACGGATCATCGTCATGCACAAGACGATCGACAGCAGCAAAATCAATCACACGGACTTGTGCCTGCTCACGTGCATCTTCGTCCTCCCTATCAACGATGACGAGACCGGATTTCATCGGATCGGGTACACCCCGACGCACTTTGGAAGGCACGGAATAGTTCAACACCTGTGGCATGCCTGCACCTATGGAAAGCAGATTCACTTCATCCAGACGTACTTTCTTATTGAACTCCTTCACACTTCCGACATTGAGACCTAATGTTTTGGCAAGAGTGCCCACCACAGCCCCTCTGTCTCTCGCGTCGATATTTTCATGTGCATTCACCAGATCCTGTTCAGTTTTCCGGTCCGCCTCAGGAGGTAGTCTAAGAGCATCCTCATCCGGCGCTCTCGATGCATCGACCTTTGCCTGCTGAAATCCCTGCTTTCGGAGCTGGTTATCGACATTTTTCTGCACAAATGCATCCTCTTTTTTACTGTCCAGAGCTCCGGCATTTTTCTTCCGGAAGCTCTTTCTCCACGCCTGCTCGTACCCGTCACGCACGGTTTGCTCCTCTTTTTTCAGGAAATCCCTATCGGGATTTTGGGACATACCCCCGCGCTCGCGGACTTTCGCTGCACCATACGTACTCGTCGGGCGATTGCCGATACCGGGAAAATTTGAGGGTACTCGTACGAGCTCACCATTCTGGTAAATACCCGGCGCCCTGCGATTACGAAATGCGCCGGACCTAAAGAACGGATGGTCATCGAGTCCCTTGTCGTTCTTCTGCTGCTCGGCAAGATCAATGTATATGTTCCATGCCTTGTCATAGGCCTTGAGGTAATTCACCGTCCCACGCTGGAACTCCGCAGTACTCCAGATGTCATCGGTAATCTGCGCGAGCATGGCATCAAACTCGGCTTGATCGAAAAGCGGAGTGGCTTCAATCTTCGCAACTTCAGCCTTTGCTTCATTGTAAGTCACATCACTGTCCGCCAGAGCTTTGTCTGCCCATTTTTCGGCGGCCCTTCTGCCTTTCTTGGTATCTGCAAAACGGTCTCTGGCTTCCGCTTTGCGCTTGCCGCGCGCCAGCTGATTCTGCCGCGTACCTTCCAGCTTCATCTGGTCGCCCATGTGCTTACTAAACATCTTGCCAAGGTGCGCCTGAAACTGCTCCTTGTTCATATCGCGGATCTGATCTGAACGATGGTTGCTTTTCACAACACCTTTCTCGTAAATGTGCGTCGGCTCGTCTGGACGAAGATCAAACTTCATATCGCTGAAATCGGGCGCTTTCTTTGAAGAAGGAACGTCCGAAATAGGATCCGGGACAGGCTCCGGAGGCGTCGCCTTCGGATCGCACTTGTTGTCCCTGCAACCACCCTCAGCACCCTCGCCAAAATGCACCAAGCGCTGCTCACAAAACGTGATCTCCGAATGAAACTGCCGGTAAAGGGAAAAAGGAATTCTCATGACTGCGAAGGCGAACCGGTGTCATCACCGAAACTTTTCTCAAGCATCTGCATTCTGGATGCATCCTCATCACCGGACATCTGTATAAGCGCATCTCCCATCTGACTGACTTCGCGCGTGGCTCTAGATACAAACTCCGGCCACTGCTTCATAAATTCCTCATAACAACCCTTGTAGTGTGCCATCCATTCCGCTCGGATTTCGTGTGGCATAGAAGCAAGCTCTGCGGAGGTCTCCTTGCGCTGTGATGTTGTGAGCTTCGGCTCGATCGACTCCATGAGAGCATCGAAGAGCTGCTGCATCACTTCCTGTTTTGTGAGTTTTTCGGGAATGGGCATGGATGTTGGTGTATCTGGTTATTGTACCAGAATGAGGCCATAAATGCATCAGGAAGCGAAGGATGGCAGCCAAAATTCCACGCATATTTCAAAAGAAGTACCCAATAACGGACTCCGAAAGGAAGATAGGATCCTTTATCAAATCAGCTAATACTCTTTGAATTTAAAGTGCAGATACTATTTGATATTTACTGATTATATTGTATAATAATATATGATCTTTTAAATATCGGCATTTGCTCCCCCGAATTGCCCTGTCTTTTACACTCACGTGTCACGTGGTGGAAGCAGGGAAAGACGAAATGTCTTCCCCAGAAACCGTCCACGTGTGGACGGGGCTGACGGGGGAGAGCAACCCACAAGGAGTTCTGTCATGTTGCGTCGCTGCTGTTTCGCGTTGGTGTTGAGTCTCTGTGCTTCGATGGTTGCCCAGGCTGATGACGGCTACAAAGCGGTGAATAAGCAACCGTTCCTGAGTATCATGGTTCCGGGCAAGAACAATGCTTTGGAAGTCCACCGGGGCCGCTACATCGGCAAAGGGGAAACCCTGGCCGAACCACCTGTCGAAGGGCTCTTCTGCGCTCAAATTGAAGTGCAGACAGGTCTGGATGCAAAGATCTTCGTTGGTTGGTGCTTTGGTGACGAAAAGAATCCTCTCGACATCACAAAGCGCCCTTACCTCACGGTCTTCATTCCAAAAGCGAAAGATGATGAGTTCCGCTTCGCCCGTGGCCTATACCTCGGTGTCGCCGAGAACATTGCCACTGAGCCTCTCGCAGACGATTGGGTCGCCGTGACCATTCTGGTTCGCACCGTTGACAGCAAAGGTATGCGGAGCGACAAACTCGAGACTGGCTGGGTCTACAAGCCCAGCACGTAGTCTCACGGCTACGTATTGCTCTCTCTCAAAACCGGGCTGATACTCACGTATCAGCTCGGTTTCCTTGTGCAATAATTTCCGAAACTCTGGTATATGAAACATACACTGCAGATTTTCTGAAAGAGACCCAAGGTTATGCCGTTAATGTCTTGCGTATGCCATCACGCGCATCTTCGAGATAGCGGGCCACGCGAAATCCTGCGAGCGCGGGGATTCCCCATGCATTGGAAACGACGTTCAGGCCTTTGGAAGCGGCAGCCAGAGGAAGGGAAGAGGCAAGATACACTGGTGTCCCGACGAGCGTGTTCCATACATTGCGAGCAACCTTTTTGGTCTCATCTAAAATCGGCTCCCCATGAAACTTATTGCCCTCTGCATTGTGCATGGACTCCTCGGACGTCGGTGGGCGGAAAATAGGGATGGACATGGAGTGTTAGTGAAACATGGCAGCGGCAGCTGCCGGTATAAGCTTGTCGAAAACCGCTGGAATCCATTTGATGAGGGAGACAATTCCATCAACAGCTTTATCGAGAATAGGTACAAAGGCAGTCGGACTTGTGACAGCACCAACGATAATCGCTCCTCCGAGAGCACTTTTGATCGGATGAGAAACAATCTGCGTAAGCACTGACTTTAGAATATCTGGAATCTTCATGATGAATTCAGCACCTACTTTCAAAGTGCCTCCAAGCAAATCCTTTATTCCTTTCAGTGGCGCTACAAGTGCGTTGCTGATTTCGGCATGCCCGAGATCACGGAGAATTTCACCAAGGGTTGCATCCAGCGTAGTACGAACTGCCTCTATGCCGGCTTTCCCGAGATTCCATCCTACACGCAGTGGTGAAGTAACCACGGACCCGATGGACTTCGTTCCCTCCCATGCACTACTGGCAACAGAACGTACTCCATTATCGATATTGCGGAGAATAGGAAGTGTGCGACCCCATCCGTAGAGCTTTTTCATGCCCCATGCTCCTGCAATAGCTGGTACACCCACAATCGGATTTGCGACAACCGCAAGCGTCGCACCGGCTTTGAGCATCGTTCCTCCAGAGGGCACTTCATTCCATGCAGCTTTCAGATGATGTACCGGACCAGGACGATCGGGGGGTGCCGGGCGCGGAGCGGGAGCAGGGGCCGGTGGCGGAGTAGCTGCAGGTGCTGCAGCAGCGACCTGCCTCGCCTGATCTGCGGTTCTCTGTTGCTGCCCTGCTACAGTGTTTCTTGCAGCCTGTGCTGCCTGCCCATCCGGCTGCCTTTCGGCACTTGGCGTAGCGCCTTCGGCGGGCGCAGCGCCACCGCTTCTATGGAGCATTCTTGCTTCTACAGAAGAATAATTGTGAGCAGTGCCGGAAAGGAAAGATGGGTGTGTCATGAGAATTAACCGACCGTCCATTTCTTAAGTTTTTGGTAGACCTTTGCCGTAAGCACCGCACCACCCACAATCACCCCTGCAGCAGGGGCAGAAACGGCGCCGGTGTAAATCGCTGCACCATATGCAGCGCCACCGAAGAAGCTGGTAGCAAGAGCAACCTCGCCTATATCTTTTGCTGCGGTCTTTGCCGAACCACTCGTCACTACGGCCTTTGCGCCTTTGCCAAGGGCTGTTCCTACATTCCACCCAGCGACTTTCAGTGCAGTAAATTCTTCCTGAATTTTTACGGCGAAGGCGCGCTGGATGTCGAGGTTTCTTCCGACTTCAGCAAGATCAAGATTTCTTAATGTTTTGTCCTCCTTGAGTTTTTTGACTGATTCATCTGTATTCTTCAGTTTTTCTTCTGTATCAGTAACATACTTTTTTGCTCTCTTAATATCATCTTTATAGACAGCAAGATCACTCCTCAAAGAAAGAATTTGCACCTCAAGCTCTGCCTTCTTTTGTTGTTCTTGTGTAGTACTGGCACTTATCAATAATGGTGCAAGTTCCTTCTTCTTTGCATCCAAGCTTGCCCCGGTTCGAATCATAGCTGTGCGAGCATTTTGATATGAGTCAAGAGCGTGCCGATGTTGATCAGCCGCAAACTTTCTCTCTCCTTCTGCCTGTTGAATTTTATCCTGATCTTGTGCCGTTTTTGGGGCTTTTATCTTTGTAAGATCCTTTTGTACTGCTCCGGCACAGTAAACCGCAAGATCCTCAGGCTTTTTCCAACGGGTTGAAGCATAGCGTGGGCGACTGACCTGCAAGTCAATATGCTTATACCAGTACTTCTGAGGTTCTGTGAGATCCGCATGTGTCTTGCCTGCACACTGCACAAGAACCGCATGCTGGTAAATCCCTGCCCCCCCACGCTTGCGTGCGAGACTTGCAGGGATGATCGGCCCGCCATCTCTGCCCTGCAGATCGCCATTCACAGGATCATTTTCATCAAACTCAAGATTCACCATCCCCTTTCTCCCGACAATTGCGCGGTAGCCCTTGCGACCGATATGAACTAGTCCTGCACCTACCAAAGGTACCGGACTTGCTGTTGCATAAGAGGCATAGACTGCAGGCCCGTAGATGGAGCCTGTAATCTGTGACTCACGACGGTCGGAGTGATATTTTTCAAGAAGTCGCCCGTACGCGATGCTTGTTTGACGGATGGCTTTCAAGCGACGTCCCTGCTCACCTGTTGAAATCTGTTCGTCAAAAATATTGTATTTGGCAAGGATATCCTCTACCTCAGATGGAGAAATTCTTGCCATACAATCCTCGATTGAACGTAACCACTGCTGTCGAAGTCCCGGATCAGTTTTTACCTTATCATCCAGCATTGACTCGAGAAGCTGCTGTCCTTCCAGCAAGCCGCGCCTGCAAACCAGCCTGCACTCCTCCCACGGTGAAACCGTGTGTGAAGTGCGACAAGCCAGGAGCTATCCCGACCGGACTTTCGGTTCTGAAGTGGCTGAATACCGGTCACACCAGCTTCCGCGACCAATTTGGTCGCACATGGAACTGGGTCCCAAAAGACTGCTGTTGGGTAGATCCATAGCATCCCACCTTTTCGCTAAAGCGAAGCCATAGTCTTTCTTTTGAGAAAGTGTCCCCCTATGGCTTATTTGTGCTTTTTTCGACATATTTTTATTGCTAAAAAGTCATTTTTGTTGTAAAATAATATTACCAGAGAATTTCTCTCTGGCTCCATTGCGCCCTACGGGCGCTGGAACCGTTCAGTCACAGCACAGGAGAATGTCATGAGCTGGTTGCAAATCGCGGTTATTAGTTTCTTGTCTCTGTTTGGCCTCTATCTCGTTTGCCAAAAGGAGTTTCTCCTTTGGACCACGGATAAGACCAAAACTCCGCCTGAGAAGAAGACGCTGCTGGACTTCGAGTTCCGCAACATCTACACCATCTTCGGTGTTCTGTTGCTAGCGGCAATCGGGTGGTACACCTACGAGGTCTACTCGGGTGTGCCCACAGTGCTCACGGAAAACCGCACCCACATGATGGAGCGAACTCCCGGGGAAACCTGGGTTCGACGCTTCGAAGTGGGCAGCACCAAAGGGCAAGTCGGATTTGATGATTCATTCCTGAAGCATCTCGATTCGCGCGCTCTGCAGGTGATCACTGTGAAAAACCCGAAGGCTACCGACATCAAGTTCGTTCCCGAGAGTGTGGAATACTCCATCGTGCGGGAAAGTTCTCCCCGTATGTGGATGCGATTCTACAAGCTCTCCACGGACGTTCGTGGAAAGGTTACCTGGAAGGAAATGGAAGGAACTCCTCCTGCAAAAGTGGAAAAGTCGCAGGATTCGTTCCTCATCCCCTTCCAGATGTACTTCCAGGGCTTAGATCTCGCCAAGCAATTGGGAAAAATGGGCCTCGTGAAGGACATCGAATCGACAGTACAAGTCGATGGCGTTCCGCAATTGCCAACGGGCACTGCGGCCCCGGGTACGGTCAACAACCAGTGAGCTCAAGGAGATGAAGTGTCTCTGAACGGAAAGGCCGCTTGCTCTGCAAGCGGTCTTTTCCTATGCAAAAAATTACGGTTCAACAGTGCCACTGGTTCCTGTAAATTTTGTAGTTTTACCAATATACAGCAAGGGATCACTACCTTCTGCTTCTCCATAGGAGATCCAAGCTTTATAAGCATCTACAATTTTCTCGTTCGGATAGGAAACAAATTCATACACGGAGGATTTTCCTTTTTGCTTGGAATCCTTGTCTCCAAATTCCACCCACTCGTCGCCAGGAGTGTATTGCAAATGCAGAGAAGTATTCTTTTCTATGTCCTCTTTTTTTGTGGATACAGCCAAGTTTCTCCACTGCTTTATCCACTCCTTCACTTGTGCAAGATCCGCCTTCGCAAATTCAGCGATAGGCACTGTGAGAACAAATCCGGTTCCTAAATAAGGATTGATATCATTCTGTCCAATTTGCACATCACGTGTATCAAGAATAGAAACACGCAACCCTACACTTTTTTCATTGTGCTTGTAATTCTGGATAAATTGCTCATTTTCAACATAATTTTTGAAATTTTCCTTAGGCACACCATGCCATTTGTAAAGTTGTGCAACTGCACTTTCATACGACTCCCACACGAACTTTCCAATTTTCTCTCCAGTACTATTAGCTACTTCTACAAACCATTTCCCACCCTTATTGGAGACGTTGATTACCCAATTTGAAAATTTCTCAGTAATAGGTGACAGTGTATCCGCAATCCACGGTCCACCAGTTTCCACCCAATACTTTTTCGTATCATCCCAAACATATTCTTTCAGAATCTGGCCACCTTGAGTGACCAATCGCTTTGCCCCATCGGGTCCATCCTTCCAAATAAAATTATTGATCTTTGCTAGTGTGCTATCAAGCTTTACAGATGCATTCAGAGCCTCTGCAGACTGTCCCATAATCTGGGTAAACACCGTATCGCAGTACCCGACGAGATTTTCCTGCTCAATCGGAGACACTGTGCGCTCCTCGACGGCATCACGTACAGGGTTACCGTGGCGCTTGAGCATCGCTTCGAGGAAGCGGTTCCCCATACGACGCGCAAGCTGCGCCTCCATAGCATCGATCTGCGCTGGTTTGAGAACAGATGGGCGATCATCATTGGGTGCAAGAATGGGGAGTGCACGTAGGCGTTCAAATGCAACTGTGTACGCTGCAATTCTCGGCCGAAGTGTCTGATCAAATTTGTTCACGCCGTTACTCGGCAGAATACGCTTCCAGTATTCGTACCATTCTGAAGTATCCTTCTCGTTAACTTCGCTTCCAAGAAGACCTTGTAGATCTGCAAATCCATTAATGCTTGGAAATTTCGTTTCATCAAATTTCACATAATCCATGATTTTATCCAGAGTCACATTCCATGTTGCGTCACTGCTTGGATCAAGTGCAGAAACAGCCTGCTCGCCAATGAGTGTCTTGGATCCCATTGCCGCAATGAGTAACTGATACTTCTTGCGCTCGACTTCGTTCATCGTCTCGAGAGAGACATTTCCTGCTTTCAGGAAAGTGTTCATGTAGCTCTGAAGTTTTTTGCGTGCACCATCATCAGCAGGAAGACGATCGCAGAACTCTTTCCAGTCCTGCAAAATACCATCCCTAGTAGTAAATTTTTCCGAGACAGAAAGTTTGCCATTGCTCAGTGCTTTGAGTAATGCTGCCTCACCCTTACTATCAACCTGTTCAAGGATGTCCAACTTCTTCGCTCGGTCTTCCGGTACAACAGCACTGGCATCCGTTGTCTGCTGAAGATCCTGTGCACCGCGATTCGCAGCATCTCTGTAGCCTGCTGCTTCGGTCTTGCCCTGCCTTCGAAGAATCGCAGGGTCTGCTTCGAAAAGAAATACCATATTCATCTCCAAGCGACTGGTATCGCGTTCACGGGTCTCCGCGAGGTACTCGTCACGAATGATCAGGAGACGCGCATAGACCTCAGGCTGAACCTTCTTAACTGTCTTCATTTTTTCCTCCCATTCCCCTTTTTTCGCATCCCCCATAAGGCTCATGAGCTCATCGGCACTCATCTTGATATCACCGAATGCCACCACTCCGCGGATGATCGATCGGATAAACGTCTGCTCGACGTATCGCTCGCGGATATAGTCCGCACCCAGAGCAGCATCATTCTGGAGAGACGTTGCTGTTTTATACTCGGGTATTTGCTTTCGAAGGGCAGCTCCGCGACTGGCAAGGAACTTCTTGAGCGTAGCATGAAAAAGTTTCACGCGTTCCTGCGAGCGCATACCGGGCCCTAGTCTGCGGCGAATCTGCCCATCAATAGTAAAAGGAAGATCGGGAAATTTCTTGGGCTTTCCCGAACCAGCTCCATCCTCTTCACCAAAAGCAGGCAGACCCGTACGCTCACATGCATCATACCAATCGAGCACTGCCTTGGTGGGCTGGTTTCCCAGTACCGAGAGGCAGAGCAATTCATGGCTATCGCTCAGCGCAAGTTCCTTAAACCAGTAGTCCGGCATGGACTGCTGCTCGGGAGGAAGCTTCTTTTCGCGCTTGAACATCGAATCGATCTGCGGACCAATGGACTCCCACCATGCCTTTCCATCTTTGTGCTGCTGATAGAGTCCAGCAGCAATGCCTGTAAGCGAGAGCCAGAACGCGCCCTTGATGAAGTTATTACTCTCTTTATTGAACAAAATATCCCACCCCTTGCGTACTGCACCAATAGCAACGATCCATGCGATAGCGGAGCCAAGGGGATGTGACTGAATATCTTTCATGTACTCCCAGATTTCCCGTGCGTTCTTCTCGACCTTCTCTCCGGTATTTAGTTCCTCACGCAAGGAATTCCCCCGCGTAAAGGTATTGCGCATCGGTTGCTCGTACTCCGCAAGCTGCTGGATGACAGAGGCGAGAAGTGCCTTCGTATTCTCCTCCGAGTAAACGGGATCCTTCGGTGGAAGCTTCTTTTCTCCATCCGGAGGAAAGTGAAACTCAAGAGAGTGTAAGAACATTTCGTTGGGTCCAGTGGACTCCATACCACAGGCAAGAAGGACAGGAAGCGCCCGTTCAGGGTGCACAAGCCAGGTTTCGGCACTTTGCCTTGGAAGTTCAGCAGCAGTTGCATCTTTTGATGGTACCAATTCCTCTACCCCAGGAACGGGAATAGACTTCCCTTTATCGGGCGATCTTCCACCGATCAGCCTAATGTAATTTGAAACAACAGTCGTGCCTATAGAAACACCAGATTTCTTCAGAAGCTCACTCGGCCCAAGAGTATCGATAGTTGTTGGGACAAATAATGCCAATGAACGAGCAAGGGGGGCGGAGCGCACAGAACTGACCGCGGGATCAGTAGCCTCCCTTTCTCTCATGGCGTACCAGTCGGGTGCTCTAAGGTCGATAATCTTGGATGTACCAGGAATATCGAGAGCAGCATTCAAAGGTCGCAGTGCATCGTCTGTGTAACTTTTCGATAGACAAGTTGGAGTAAGAATATTTTGTGTGTCAGGCGTATCGAGATCTTCTGTAATAGCATCAATATTTCCACTTCGAGCAGCCGTAACCCATTCTTTTACCTTCAAATCAATATTTTGTGCAGAGCGTATAATCTTTCGCACACCCTCTATTTTCTCTGTTTTCAAAAGGGTGATCACCTCTGCACTATTGATATCGACATACCCTTTGCTGCAGAGTACAAGAAGCGAAAAATATTCACTGCGCTCCAGACCTCTGTTGCGCATATCCGGGCCACTCTCGTTCTCGTTACGGGGAATGCCAATCTCATTCTTTCGTAAAAGATCATCGATGCCACCCTTGGTTCCCACTCCTTCCCGTACACCACGGTAGTACTCCAGGGGAATGCGCAGGAGTGCTTTATCTTCAGCAATGAGCTTTTTGTCTGTCCAGTTCCTTCGTGCGTGCAGTACACGCTCCTTATATAAGGAACCCAGACGCTCATCATTGCCAAGATCATTGCCAAAGATGCTCTGAAGAAATACCAGCGGCAGGCACTTCCTGAGTTTTTCTCCAATTTTTTCATAATCCTTTCCATACTCAGAAAGCAGATGTAATGCGTCAAAGGGATCAAGCTCATCACGCCTAACATCAGCAAGCGCTATACCTTCGGGAAGCATCCCTTCGGTAAGAAGGGAGAGCATATACGCACGATCTACATTCCGGTCTTCCGTAAGCTCAGGATAGAGCTTCCGTAGTTCAGGATCTGCATACAGAGCCTTGCCCTCTTGGATCGCAGAATTTTCTCTCAGTGTCTGCTCAGCCTGCAGTGTCTCTGCAGCTTCATGGCCACCCTCACCACTGAAGCTACAAAGCCTGCGCTCGCGCTCCGGAGAAATGCCAGTGGTGAAGTGCATAGTATGCATTGCTAGTTTCGGAAAAGAGGTGTGCTGGTACTCGTGCCCCAGGCCCAGAATTTCTTGAGGGGCGAAAGAATAACTGTATTCACTGTCGCCTTTCCTCCTTTCCATATCCCCTGCAGAGCATTCGAGGGAAGAGCAACCGGGTTAAACCACCGCCCTCCGACAATGGCACTCTTCAGCAATGAACGCACGGGGTGATTCACCCACGGTGATCTCGCTTTACGTTCACCGAGCGGCTTCCATGCACCGGCAATCTTTGCGTCGATCGTCGCACTCATATTCTCTGGTGCACCTCCACTGAGCCATGCTATGAGCTGACTCTGAATCTGATCGTACGGAAGATCATCGATATTCGCCCCACGCAGTCCCATCCTCTCGACGTCCTCTTTCTGAAGACGGTTGATACCCTTGCGAGCCATCTCCCGGCCGATATTGCGGACCTGGCGTTCGATGATAGCCCGGCGAAGGCTTGTAAGCTCACTCGCAATTGCAGAAGTAAGGGGAAGGTGTTTCTCATCGGTCTCAGGTAGTTCGCTCAGTTTCTTCATTCCATAGTAACGCTCAGTAACCTTGGTCAGGGAATTTCTGTCACTCATGGGAGCGCCAGGAGCGGGTAGCCCGAAAAATCGCTCCATGTTTAGCCGTTCAAGATATTCGCCCAGCGCGTCCCTCCGGAAACCTAGTCTAAGCAACGACCGTGAACCTGCATCATTGTTTTGCTTTCGGAAAAACTTCTCCGCCTTTTTTTCCTTTTCGACCGGAAGAAATTCCGTACCATCGTTGCGCTGTACCCGTACATCCTCACGCGCAGCGATGACACGACCTGTAAGGGACGCGAGAGATTCCTTTGCCGTTTCCTCATCCACACGACCGTTACGCCGGATATACTCAGCGAGAATAGCATCACAGGCTTCCGTACCAACAAGGCCAGTATTTGTGCTTTCAGCGCTTGTTTTGTAGTCGGAAGATTTGAGAAGCTCGCCCACTCCATTGGAGACGATGTCTCGAACGCGGGAAGCTGTGGGAATGACAATGTCAGTTAGCGCACCAGGAGCTGGCGCTGCAGGTGCGACCGTAGTTGGTTCAAGTAAGGAAATTGAGGCTTCCAATTGATTAAATTGTATTGGGCGAGTTGGGACACCAACGGCTGGTAAAGATGCTTGCAACGCATTGCAGGCGTCACGGACAGCACGCAAAAGACCAACGCCTCGCTTGTACTTCCCCATACTATCTTGATAGCGAACAGATGCACCGGAATCTCTGAAACTTCCACCGGCCGCTGCAGGATTTTCCGGCTGAGAATACTCTAATTTATCATCAGAAACGGCCTCATAATCTTCAATAGCCTTTGCGATGCGTTGGAGATTGCGATAGACGGTGGTAGTCATTCCCTCGGCTGGAACACCCAAAACTGCAGTCCGGAGATCTCTCCTCGTAGGAGAATTTGGATGAGCAGGAGGAAGTTCTGCTGCCGTAATGGTGACAATCTGAGGATCAAAGTGTGCAGCATCCAATGCTGCGGAAAAAGCCATAATGACTTTTGCAGGACTTGCTCCGCCTTTGCGAAGACGCTCAAGAAGTTCGAGACCTGCAGGAGTAAGACTACCATTCAGATAATAATGGTGACGCAACCGAGCGTCATTAGGTGGATTTGGTGGGACTGGAAGATTCGGAATCTGCGAAGCAATATTCGTTGCAATCCGCACAAGATCCGTCGGCTTTATTTGCTCGTAGACCGCATCCAGAAGAGCTCTGCCGTAGATCACTTCTGTGGAAACCTGATCCACTCTCTCTCCTGCCTGCTGCTGTCGCTGCTCCAAAATCTGTTCGAAACGGGAACGGATGCGCGCATTAATAGCATCCACCGCCGGGGTCGCGCGCGTAGCTGCAAAAAGATGCTCGGTAATTTGCTCAATGTACCCACCACGTAATCGGCGATTCAGCGAAAGAAACCGGGGTCTACCCATGATATTTCGCTCGCTGAGATTTCTATTCTCTACAGCACCGGATCTTCCTGCAGAGGGAGTGAGAGCTTGACCGGTAAGCGCACGCATTTCTGCTTCGATCGCAGCGATTTCCGTCGAATGGCTGACGCGATCGTTTGCTTCGAGGCTGAGGGTATCGAGTGCACTCGGATTTTCCGCGGGACTGCCGGGAGTGGTCGTTGTAGAATTATCCGCCATAAATCCTTTTATTCTACCACAAAAATGCTTTGGGATCCACGGACAACAGCTTTTTCCCTTCTAACAGGGCTATTTTCCTATTATTACTTCTTCTTATCGTCCTTTTTTGGCTCGTCTTTTTTGGCATCTCCTCTGCCCTCTGGCGTACTTTCACTTTTGGTCACTTCTGGTGATTTTGCTGCACTCTCGGCTGGAGAAGGTGCTGGCACCGAAAATGCCTGAGAGTACGATGTCTGCAAAACGCTCCGACCCATCCAATGGAAGAGCCTTCCAGTAAGAGATTTATCTGAACCTATGCGACCAAAAAGAGACCTTGCTGAGCCGGCAGATGGTGTGTGAAATTTGAGAGGGGAAAATACCATTGTACGCTTTGGATCATGAGCAGATGCAGATGAAGCACCCGGCTGACTTTGTGTCGGCTGTGGAGACAGAGCAGGAATAGATGTAGTCGTGGAAGCAGAAGGAGAAGGAAGACTGGCGAGCGCAGTTTCCAAAACTTCCCGCTGCTTGCGAAACATTTCTTTATCACGCTGGTTCGTCGAACCCTCTTCCAATCCTTGCAATGCACCAATGCTATAGTGAGTCCCATCGAGTGCACTCAAACCCAATGCCTGTATATACTGGCGGTGAATCTCCTGCTCTATAGCTGTAATCCGAACTCCGGACTGCTTTTCTAGAATCCAGGCTTTACCCCGTTCAATACCCATAAGAAGATATGGGTTATTGACATCAAGCGCAGGAACAGGGGGCACTATGGGCATGAGATATTATGGAGCATTATGAAGTAATTTTTCCGCAACTTCTGTCTCTGCACCGAGAGTAGCCATAGACTGAAGCACATGCGCCTCTAGCTCCGCTTTCTCCTCAGGAGAAAGTGTGCCTGCAGTAAAACGCTGCGTAAGATGCGCCTTCTTTTCCGGAGAGAGTGTAGTGATGCACGAGAGAACGGTATGGATATCCATGGGAAAGAGAGGAGAGAAATAATGACCTTATGGTTTGGAATTTTTGGGTTTCGGCTGACCCAGCCTATGGAAGTGGAGTCCATGGGCAAAGACTTTCATTGGCGTAGCAAGCAGCTCTATCTTGTTCGGCTTCCTCCCGCCAAACTTAACATCATCACTTCCGGAGATCCCTTCTACTGTAACAGTAATACTTTCCTTGCCACGCTTCGGACCAGATATGTACTGACCATCACTGAGATCCTTAAAGAGCTCTCGTACATCATCATCTGTGCGGTAATGCACCATGAGAATGCGTGATGGCATAGCGGCAGACAAACGATCGCGGACGGTCTGTGGAAGATCGTCCTGTCCCTGTTCGTGATAAAAATGTTCGTGTGCATCCGCAAATACCAGTTCCACACTGCCTGACGAAACGCTTTTCAAGGCATCCAGCTTTCCTGCAAATACTTCTTTTCTCTGGGCTTCCGGCAGCACTCTTCCAAGCATGCCGTAGACCGAGCGCTCGGAAAGCGGAATCGCATCACCAATATGACCTGAGAGAGCCTTAATGAAATCAAATACATCGCGAACCTCGTGCTTGAATGTCGTTTTTCGGTCACCAGACATTTTCCTGTCAGCGGTAGCGGCAGCTAATACTGTATCCTTCAGAGTCTGACACTCCGCTTGATCGTATGGCTTTTGCAGGAGATCACAAATGACATCCCAGCCAAGAACTTTTTCCACATATTTACCAGAATCGAACTTTTCAAACTTTACCTTTGCAGCATCAAAAAATTTCTTGCGATCCGATTCCGTTCGTGCACCACGAGTCAGCGCGCCCTTTTGAATGAGAAGCTCAGCAATATCGGATGAATACCGCGCAAGCTGCTCATAGTCTTCTGTCATAAGAGATTCTTCACGATCCTTGCGAATATCCCGTACCTTGTCCTGGGCAGCTTGGGTGTCCACGCCAAGTTGCTGCAAGAGCTGCATTGCATCATCCAAGTATTCTCTTCCCTCTCTGACAATCTGCTCGGTCCGTACGCGAATATCATCAAGAGCATCATTTGCACGCATCGCATCATGATACTGATCGGTAAAGTTTTGCGATGAAGATTCTATCTGTGTACGGGAAACATCGGATGCCTCTCCCAGAGAGTGTGCTCCCTGAAGATAGGGAGGGGCAGCATTCGGATTTTTAGACATAAGACAAAAGGGTAATTATATTTATATTATACAATATATATTATTATTTACAAGCAATGATATAGATATTTTAGTCGCAAAGAAAAATACAAAATGAATTCATAAATCGCTTATACCATGGAATATATTGCTTTTTAGGAAAATCAATCTGTTGTATTGAGGACAAATCATCCCATCGATTCAAAAGAGTAAGTACGCCAGTGTATGTACTTGGTGGTACAGACGAAGAGGAGAAGGCAGGTACCCACTTCACCCTCATCCATCCTGCAGCAGAGGCTGGCAATTTCTTTGCTACAAATTGCTGCGATGCATGTGCGCCTGAGGAAATACTGCGAGACGCAGAATACATACGAGAAGATGAATGAGAGGATGATGACCTTGAAGCAATAACTCTCGTCATAGTTGATAGTACTTTTGGTGTCTCAGCCATTGCCCAGATGCCGTATTTTTTGCTTTTCGCCTCGCCTTCAAGAGCGATGAATTCATCACGCATCGGGTGATCAAATGCCCTCTCAGCGACAGCATTTCCACTTTTCAATAATCGGCTTTGCAAAGTCTCCAGCGACTCCGGCAAGCGTGCATACGCTAGAATTCGCTCATACTTGTCCCAAATTATTGTATCAAATTGTAGTTCTATTTTTTTATTATCTATAAGGGCTGATACAAAATTCAATGCATCTAATCCATAATCATCTATTGATCTATCCGGAGTAAATAATTCCGGTGCATCTATGCCTATAAGACGAATACGCAATGACGGAGAATCAGCAAGTTCCTGGACTCTCCAACGATGAAGAATGGAGTCAGGAAGGTCCGAACCATTGGTATCCAGCAGTGCTACATCAAGTGTATCTCCATCAAGAATACGTAGTACCTTTACAGTGATGAAGCCGAGAGGATGTACGGGCGGCCGAATGATCTGATGATCAGAAGCATTCTCCCATGAAAGCACCGAAAGCAATTCTGCTTGTGGGTCACGAAGAACCAAGTCACCATCCTTCTGTAAATCCAGTCTCAAGAATTCTAGAGAAAATCTACGTTCTTCTCTTGGCAGCAAGAGCAATGATGAAAACGTATGGTGATCATTGGGAATCAACCCTCCATGAAGAGAAAAATCAAGAAGATCAACGGGAGTATTTCCGGTGTTGCGAAACGACACCCAACCATCATCGTGAAAGAGGCAAATTGGCATGACAGCAGACAGAATAATATTCGAAGAATGCGAAATGCTTGATGTGGTATCCGCAGCAGTTTTTGAAACAGGTACTTCTGGATCAATACGAACAGTAACCGTTGCACGCTCCTCACGCCCACAGGAAAGCCGCGCCTGCAGTGAGATCAAGTGAACGCCGGACGAAGTGAGTGTGTGCGATGGAGGATTGCAGGTCTCGGGCTTATACCCATCCGTGTAATCCCATGCACAAGTAGCGCCGTTTAGTGCCGTCAGATACTTTGCTGTTGAAGTAAGATTGAGGGTGACATCCTCTACTCCCTGTAACTCACCGGACTGTACGGCTATGGAAAGACCTATAGGAACATCTGCATTGGAAGCACGCTCAGTCGGTACACAGAATATTTTGCGGTCTCCAGTAAGTGCTACTCGCCCATAACTCATGCCCTCGGGAACTTCCGGATAGCTGAACTCATCAAGTAGCAAAGATGATGAAAGAAGACGAATAGTAGAACCTGCATTAGCGAGCGTAAGGCGTGTCTGGTTGCTACGAAAAGAACGATAAACACCTGGGAGAAGAATGCCGCCTGAAGCATCCATAGGAATGATGAATGATCTCTTTGAGGAACCCGTACCGGTGCTGAGAGTCAGACCTGCAATCACTACTGGCCCATCACCAAGATTGCCTATCTCTATCCACTCGTCCGTGTCTGCGCCCTCGGGGTTGGGAAGGACTTCTGTCACAAAAATAGTCAATGGGAGAATTGGTTGTATGTGTTCGGAGGAGACCGAGGATTCCGAAGAAGCCGAAGAAGCCGAGGAGGATGACGCACTACAAGCAATAGATGAATGTGGTGCACCCGGAGTACCCCGGACTGGGGAAATCGGATCAAGATTTATACATGCATGTGCCGTAACCCAGTTCGTTTTTTCTGTTCCTGCAAGAGAAATATCCAGACGCTCCATACTGGCTTTTGTACCTGTGCCAGAAAGATTCAAGCCGCCAAACGGTTCCCCCACTCCATCATCCACTTCATCGACAACATTGCCCGATGCATCACGAAGGCGCAGCAGCAATTTTGTATTGGGAAGACTCACTGCGGTAGTAACAAGATCTGGTGCAATTACCAGTCGGGATTCAGACTCAGAGAAATTACTGACAATAAAATACTTGCCGCTGGCAATAATCGTACCCGTAACAAAAGTCAGCATCGTCTGCTCGACACTTTTAGAATCGATGTACGTCAGCGACCAACCACTCAGGTCACAGGATTCCCCTGCATCATGTGTACAAATCATCTCCACCCATTCATCAGCACTACTCAGATCACTCCCTGCCCACAGGACTTCAGAGATAGCCACGCGTGCGTGAGTGATGGGTGTTTCGAGGAAAAAGAGAAAAGGAAGCAAGCCAATAATGCACTGTAGACGGTAGTACTGCACCGGTGCATTGCACCTGAAAGAAGTTATGGCCGGAACGAGGAACCATGATCCAAAAAGATAGAATACGTATTCAGCCCTTTATGAAGAGAAGAAGTAGGTTCCATTTCTTTAGAGAACAGAAAAGCAGAGGTGAACGAAGGTACACATCTCCAATACAACGCTGGGTGTGCAAACATGTTGCAATCCTTACTTGCGTCAATACCTAATTTTGGCTTAATTTCGTGAAAACCGCTCAGAATTGCCAAGATATTCATCTCGCAAATATCCATACACAAAGGTAGAATAGATAAGAACGTCACTCTCGAAACGTCCCCCTCTATGCTTTTTGACCCTCTGAATCAACGTTTCATACACTATGGTGCTCCTGATCGCACGTTATTACTTCGTGCCTGAGCCTATATAGCGAGAGTGGCGGAACCTGTACTTCCTTCCGCCATCAACTATGGAAACAGCCATCGTCTACCTCATTGTAGGAGCAGCATTCCTTCTCGGACTCCTTGTAGGTTGGTTTACATTCTCTAAAGGAAAGAAAATCAGCAACAGTCTGCAGCTCGAGATCTCTGCAAAAGAAGGAAAGCTGAAAGAGCTTGAGCTGAAAAGTAGCCAGGCTCAGTCTTCCGCAAAGGCCATAGACGCTGAGGCGCGGGCCAATGCAAAGGAAATTGTTTCCGAGGCACGCATTCGTGCAAGCGAACTCGAGACGAAGCTGAATAAAGAGCAGGCTCGACTCGAGGAGAAAGAGCGCGCTATGGACGAAAAAGGAGGCGTTCTTGAGAGGCAAAAAGTGAAGCTGGAGACGGATATGAAGGATGTCGAGGCACTCAAGTCGGAGCTATCTGTTACAGCACAAAAACATCGCAGTGCGCTGGAGCAGGTAAGTAAACTCAGCGAAGAAGAGGCTAAAAAGCAACTCTGGACTGAGCTGGAAACAGAGTACGCTCCGCATTTTGCCAAGCAGGTGAAAGCTTTGCGTGAAGGAATGGAAGAGAAAGTGGAAGAGGAGGCAAGGGCACTTATGGCACAGGCCATGCAGCGCTATGCATCGGAAACCGCAACCGAATCCACCTCGACGATCGTCCAGCTGCCCAGTGACGATGTGAAAGGCAAGATCATTGGTAAAGAGGGTCGCAATATCTCTGCATTTGAGCAGGCAACCGGCGTCGATATCATCATCGATGATACTCCGGGAGCCATTATCATTTCCGGTTACGACCTCGCACGCCGCTACGTTGCCAAGCTTGCGATGGAGAAGCTTGTAAAAGATGGACGCATACAGCCAGCACGCATTGAAGAGATTGTCGCGAAGATGAAAGACGATGTAGGGAAGATGATGCTGGAGTTCGGGCGCAGAGCATGTGAGGAGCTTGGGATTGCAGGGTATCCGCAGGATCTCTTAAAGATCATTGGTCGCCTTCGCTTCCGCACGAGCTACGGACAAAATGTGCTCAAGCACTCCGTGGAGATGGCACACATCGGCCGCATGCTCGCTGAGGAAATCGGTGCAGATCAGAAGATCGTCGTCGAAGGTTGTCTCCTCCACGACATTGGTAAGGCCCTGGACCACGAGGTCTCCGGTACACACGTCGAGATTGGCGTCGAGATCTGCAACCGCTTCAAGGTTCGCCCCGAAGTCGTGCACTGTGTGGCTGCTCACCACGAAGACATCCCCATGGAAACGCCGGAGGCATTCATCGTCGCCGCCGCGGACGCCATCTCCGGAGCACGCCCCGGAGCACGGAGGGAATCCATCGAGGCGTACATCAAACGCCTCAAGGAGCTTGAAGAGGCTGCGAAGAGCTTCGAAGGAGTTTCAAGAGCCTTTGCCATCTCGGCCGGTCGTGAAGTACGCGTGTATGTAGATACGACGAAGATCGATGACCTGCGCCAGGAACAGCTTGCCAAGGACATCAGTCAGAAGATCGAGAAGGAACTGACCTACCCTGGAGTGATCAAAGTGAATGTGATTCGTGAACGAAGAATTGAGCAAATGGCCAAATAGGAAATTGGAAATTCTGTAGATACGCCTGCCTCAGCGGGCGTATTTACGTAAATTCGAATACATGCTATAATAATAAAGAAACACAAACCGCATGCTGATGATGCTGACAATGACGGCTCTCTATGCCTACTCTTCTCCGGAAGAGGTCCTTAGCCAGCCTCCATCAGCATACGAGGAACGAACGTGGCAGGAAGTTTCACCAACATCAGAATCGGTATTTTCAGAAAACAATAATGAAGAAGTTGCCCCAGCGAGTGAGCAAACGGGTAGTGCCACGCGAGAGCGCACTTTTTATAAGTATGGCGAAGTAAAAACAGTAACACCGGCAGAGGAAGAAGAGACTGTGCTCACTCTTCCGGAAGGCAGCATGCCTATTGATGGCACTGAAACATCGGACGTGGTGATCGCTGAACCGGTGGGAGATGCTGTGCCGAGTGAGCCGGAGCCACTGCCACTTTCCGAGGAAGAGCTCCTTGTTCCAAACCTTCCAGCTCCAGAAATAAAGGGGGAATCCGCATGGCAGATGCCCTCGGTTCCCATGCCCCTGCTACTCGCTGGAGGAGTCGCACTACTTGGCATGATCGCATATTGGATCTGGAGAATCGTCCCGCGGTTTAAAACCACAATGTCGAAGGAGGCAATTTCCCCTCCGCCTGCTGATCTGAAATCTCTCGATGTGAATCAGATGGAACGACTGAAGACAGCACTTGGTGAGAATAAGGATTAATCGAACTACTCGGCCAATACGTAGCTACCCCTCTCCTCTGCAACAAGACGATCACGCTTCAATCTGAGAAGAATGCCCTGCAGCCACGTACGATGGGAGCGTGGAGACCAGTCGAGACAGATACGACTTCCGATAGTTTCTAGTGGCAATCCTTTCGGCGCATCACGAAGCTCTTCGATGACTTTCCCACGGAAGATCCGATTGGGGATGTACTTGGATCCGACAAAGCGACCAGGCTCGACAACACTGTTGTGGGTTGCGGGTTGCAGGTTGCGGGTTTGCATCTTTTTAAATGTTGCTGGTGCTGTCTTCATAATCCCATTTGTAGTGAGTGGACAGATGTCCCATCGGGGATTTCTTTTTGTTTGGACGAGGGAACCGAAATCCATGAGAGCTGCATGCCAGTTCGCTGCATCTCTTTTCTGTACTGATCCTGCAATGGCAACATCCAAAATTTCTTCCGCCAATTTCAAGAGAAACCCATCATCTTTTGTCCATGCCCCATCCGGATGCTCGGGGCCCACAAATGTTCTGTGGAGAATACGACGAATATTGGTATCGATACAGGGAGTGGGAAAATTGAACGCGAAATTCCGGATGGCGGCAGCGGTGTAGGGACCAATCCCCGAAATAACCTGTAGCTCCTTCATTGAAGATGGGAAATATATGGTTTCGTGTTGCTGGTTGCTGGTTGGTGAACTTGCAACTCGTAACTCGTAACTCGTAACTATTTGTCGAGCTGCATCTCTCAATCGCAGTGCCCTGCTGTTGTATCCCATCCCCCTCCATGCAAGGAGAACATCACGATTGGACGCCTGAGCAAGATCCTGAATGCAGGGGAATATTTCAAGGAAATTCTTGAACACAATTTTTACTCGGCTCACCTGCGTTTGCTGCAGCATGATCTCGGAAACCATCACTTTGTATGCACGCTCTGCGGGATCCGTATCCGGAAGATCGCGCCAGGGAAGGGTGCGCTTGTTTTGGGAATACCATTGCCAAATGATCTCCACAAAAGCCTGAATACGATCCGACTTGTTCATACCACCAGTATGAAGGAATAGGAGAGGAACAACGAGCGTAAGCAAGAATGAAAACGTGGCGTGGCTCGACCCACGAAGGTCACCATGCCGTGTACACCACCATGCCCTGCCCAGGATGTCATAGAACAACATTGTTGATTCGTAGGGATCCAGCACCAAAACCGCCTGTAACTCGTCGTTGCAGGTGGTTTTTCCCATACAAAGAAATGGGAAGCGGAAAATTTTCCCGCAAAATGTCATTCCTTTGAAGAAATCCAGTTGACGCACCATAAACCCCTTCCCTACACTGTCTTGGCTTTTAGCGGCTCTTTGGCCGCGACTCCTCCATTCCCTTTCACTCCCATGGCAGACCAGAAGAAGTTTGATCGCTCTAAGACGCACGTTAACGTCGGTACCATCGGTCACGTCGACCACGGTAAGACGACATTGACTGCAGCCCTTTCCATGAATTTCTCTCCGGAAGGCGAGAAGAAGGGATACGCAGATATCGACAACGCTCCTGAGGAGCGCGAGCGCGGTATCACCATCAACACTGCGCACGTTGAGTACGAGTCCACGAAGCGCCACTATGCGCACGTCGACTGTCCAGGACAC
>SXGS01335640.1_pt1 | contig 38078 bp, 27 predicted proteins | sample 3174681 | NCBI WGS metagenome assembly SXGS01 (sample SAMN11356861, study PRJNA531348) | freshwater metagenome | isolation source: freshwater sample F1-80 | place: China: Fuxian Lake, Yuxi | collected 2017-12-25
CAAGGGGCAGCGCGTGTTCGTGTGCCAATCGCCGGACATCCTCGTGTTCGAGGACAAGGACGGCGACCTGACCGCGGACGGCCCGCCGAAGAAGTTCCTCACGGGGTTCGGCGGATTCGACCACGACCACGGCGTTCACGGTCTCAACATCGGGCCGGACGGCAAGCTCTACTTCACCGTCGGCGATTCGGGCGTGAAGGACTTGCAGAGCAGCGACGGGAAGGGCAAGAAGTGGACCTCGAACACCACCGACGTGCAGAAGGCGACCGTGTGGCGCTGCGACGCGGACGGCACGAACCTCGAACTGATCGCGCACAACTTTCGCAACAACTACGAGTGTTGCGTGAACAGCTTCGGCGAGGTGTGGCTCTCGGACAACGACGACGACGGCAACCAACAAACGCGCATCTGCTTCGTGATGCCCGGCGGTAACTACGGTTACGGTCCGCGCGGCGCCGGTCAGACGCACTGGCACGAAGAACAACCCGGTATCGTCCACAAGACGCTCCGCACGGGCCAGGGCAGCCCGACCGGCATCACGGTCTACGAAGGCTCGCTCCTCGCGACGCGATACAAGGGCGCACTGCTGCACTGCGACTGCGCCCCGTCCGAAGTGCGGTGGTTCTTCCCGAAGCCGAAGGGCGCCGGTTACGAACTCGATAAGGAACTGCTGCTGACGAGTAGCGACCCGTGGTTCCGGCCGAGCGACGTGTGCGTTGCCCCCGACGGCAGCATCTTCGTGGCCGACTGGTACGATCGCGGCGTCGGCGGGCACGGCATGGGCGACCCCACCGACGGCCGCATCTACCGCATCACGCCAAAGGGCCACAAGGGGTACAAGGTGCCGGAGGTGAAGCTCGACACGAAGGAAGGACTGCGGGCAGCGCTCGGCTCGCCGTGCCTGGCAACGCGGGCGTTGGCGATGAGTGCGATATCGAGCAACAGTAAATTGCTTTGGCTCCTGCTACCCGGGGACAAGGAAAAACCTGAACTGACTCCTCGCACAGTCTGGGCCATTTGCGCGATCCACCGGGACTGGATCAAGGCGCTCCCAAAAGATGACTTGGGCCAGTTACTGTTGTTGACTACCGAAATCGAGGCCGCCCGCTTGGATGGTGAACACTCCGGCGGTTTCTGGCCTCGCATCTCGTCTGTGAACGGGATGTCCAAGTTTCATATCGACGAAGCAGTCGAGGCACCCCTTGATGGGCAACCTCGACCTCCGGGGAGACCAATCCCGATCATCATTACCCCTAGCCCCAGCCGGGATTGGGGAGGCGTCCGCCGTTGGAGTGCGGGGTATCGACGTGAGGTTCTCATCGCTCTCCGGACCGTCGAACCTGCGCAAGCCAAACCCGCCTTCTACAAGCTCGCGCAGGCTTACCCCGGCGATGATCACTTCTACCGGGCGGCACTGAACATCGCGTGCGGCACCGACCCGGTGCGGCGCGACGCGATCCTCGCGGACTTCGACAAGCACTTCCCGGAGTGGAACGACAAGGTCGCGGACCTCGTGTGGGAACTGCGACCCAAGTCCGTTCTCCCGCGACTCGGCAAACTGCTCGCGGACCCGAAGCTCACCGGGGCGCAGAAGGGCCGCATCGTCGATATCCTCGCGACCAGCGATGACCCCTCCGCCGGGCTGACGATGTTGGACGTACTCAAAGGCGATGCCGCTCCAGAAACCAAGACGCAAGCCATCGCGAACCTGAAACTCTTCCTGCCGACGAAGTGGAAGGGACTGCAATCCGGCAAGGAACTCGCCGCGGCGCTCGACGCGCTGCTGAAGGACAGCAAGACCACCGTGACCGGCTTGCAACTCATCGCCGCAGCGAACGCCGTGGACCGGCTCGACGCGGTGGTTGCCATCGCGAAGAACAAAGAGGCCGCGATCGACCTTCGCAAAGAAGCGATTCGCACGCTCGGCAAGCTGCCCGATGACAAGAGCGTGTCGGCGCTGATCGATGTTGGCAGCCCAGAGAACCCGCTTTCGATCGCGTGCGTTCAGGCACTCGGCGAACTGCTCCCGAAGGGTGCGAAGCCCGCGAAGTATTCGACGGTCGCGCTCGATTCGCTCGTGCGGGCCATCAACGCGGGTGATCGCGGCACGCCGGAACTGAAGTCCGCGGCGCTGAGCGCACTCGCGGCGAACCGCGCCGGTTCGCAGTGGTTGCTGGACACGCACGCGAAGGACGGTTTGCCGAAGGAACTGCTCGCGGAAACCGGGCGGCTCCTGCGCAACTCCGCATACGCGGACCTCGCGAACCGCGCGAAGCTCGCGTTCCCGGCACCGGGCAAACTGAACCCCAAGAACCTTCCCGCGGTCACCGAACTCGCGAAGCGCACCGGCGACGTGGCTCGCGGCAAAGCGGTCTGGAACGCGAGCCTCACAGGGGCCGCGCAGTGCGCGAAGTGCCACATGCTTCGCGGCGTCGGCGGTCAGGTCGGGCCGGATCTGTCGATGATCGGCAAGAAGGCCACGAGCCGCGAGAACCTGTACGAGTCGCTGCTGTTGCCGTCGAAGGCCATCGCGGACCAGTACATTCAGCACTCGGTCACGACTACAGCGGACGTGACCGTGAGCGGGTTGCTCGTGAGCGACACGCCCGCCGCGATCACGCTCCGCGACGCGAACGGCAAGGATACCACCATCGCCAAGAAGGACATCGACGGCGCGGTTCGCAAGCTGAAGGTATCGATCATGCCGGAGGACATCATCGCGGCGATGACGGAAGAGGAACTGGTTGACCTCGTCGCGTACCTCGAAACGCTGAAGATGGCGGCCCTCACGCCGGATAGCTTCCACGTCGTTGGGCCGTTCCCGGCGAAGGACATGAACGACGCGATCGACAAAGCGTTCGGCCCGGAGAAGGGCGAGTTCGACCTCACCGCGAAGTTCGGTTCGCTCGCTTGGAAGACGATCCGCCCCGACGGGAAGGGCTACTTCGATCTCGCCGCACTTCACGGAACAGCCGGCAACAACTCCGCGTCGTACATGTACGTCGAGGTCGAATCGCCCGTCGATCAATCCGCGGAGATTCTGCTCGGGCCGGATGACGGCGCGAAACTGTGGGTGAACGGCAAGGACGTGTTCACGACGCGCGACACGAAGGCCGCGGCGCCCGAAACGCACAAGGTTTCCGTGAAACTGGTGAAGGGGAAGAACACGGTGTTGCTGAAGGTCGCGAACGGCAACAACCCGCACGGCTTCTACTTCAGTCTCGCCTCGGCGGAAGAAACGAAGGTCAGAAAGTAGGACAGGCTTCCAGCCTGTCTCGTCAACCCATGACAGGCGGGAAGCCTGTCCTACACCGAGGAACCCCATGCGTCGCGTTTCGTACCTTCTCGCCGCGTTCCTCCTTGTGGGCGTCGCCCGCGGCGCGGACGACAAACCCGTCGTGGTGAAGCTCAACAAGCTCTCCGCGACCGCACCGGCCAACTGGAAGAGCGAGAAGCCGTCGAACCGGCTCCGCACGTTCCAGTTCAAGTTACCGGGTGCGAAGGATCACCCGGAAGCGGAACTGAGCGTCATGAACGAGAGCCTGCCGGGAGCGGACAAGAACTTTCCCAAGTGGAAGAACACGTTCGTCGCGCCCGAAGGCAAGACGGTAGATGACATCAGCAAGACCGCGAAGTGGGAAGTGAAGGGCGCGACCGTGAACGTGCTCGAAGTGACCGGCACGTGGAAGTTCAAGGAGCGGCCGTTCGACCCGAAGTCGAAGGAGATGTTGCTCGAAGACTGGCGCGTGATCTGGGTGATAGTCGAGGAGAAGGAGGAGACGCACCACTTCCGGCTCAGCGGACCATCGATCACGATCGCGGAGCACGCGAAGGCGTTCGAGACGTGGGTGAAGTCTTTGAAGTGAGTGTTCAGTTTTCAGTTTTCAGCCGGAAACAGTTACGATCCGCGCGAGCGTCCTGTCTTCACGGAAAACTGAATACTGTTACGCGGTTCCGAATTGCCGGTCGCCCGCGTCGCCCAACCCCGGCACGATGTAACCCAACTCGTTCAGGTGCGAGTCGATCGCGGCCAGGAAAATCGGTACATCGGGGTGAGCCGCTTGCAGCGAGGTCACGCCTTCCGGGGCCGCGATCAAGCCCACGAAGATGAGTCGCGGCATGCCGGTCTTGCGCAAGATGTCGAGCGCCGCGATCGCGCTGCCGCCGGTCGCGAGCATCGGGTCGAGCACAATGCCCACGTCCATCTCCGGCTTCGGCGGCAGCTTGTTGTAGTACGTCACCGGCTTGAGCGTTGCGTGGTCGCGGTAAAGACCGAGGTGCCACACCGCCGCTTCCGGCAGCGCCTCGAGCATTGCCTCCGCCATTCCCAGCCCGGCACGCAACACCGGTACGAACCCCACGCGGTCCGCGATCTGGTGGCCTGTCACTTCGGTGATGGGCGTCTTCACTGTGACTGGCCCGAGACGCAAGTCGCGGGTCGCCTCGAAGAGCAGCCCGCGCGAAATGCCGGCGACCAGTTCGCGGAACTCCGGCGGCTTGGTATCGATCGCTCGCAACCGCGCGAGCTTGTGCTGGATCAACGGGTGTGTCGAAACGTACACTGCGGCGGCCATACTTCCCTCGTTCGTTCTGCGTTCGTCCCGAAGGGACGATCATCCCAACTGCTTCGCGTCGAACGCGCTGGGGATCAGGTCGCGAACGGTCCATTTCACGATAGTGCCTTTGAGGTTGGCGAGCAGCACCTCGGCGTCGGGCGCGAACTCCCAGAGCAGTTGCCGACACGCTCCGCACGGCGGAGTCGGCGTCGCGGTGTCCGTGACAACGGCCACGCGAGTGAAGCAGTGGAAGCCGTCCGTCACGCCGCGGAAGATCGCGACGCGCTCCGCGCACATCGTGAGGCCGTAGCTCGCACTCTCGACATTGCAGCCTGGAATGATGGTGCCTTGTGTGGTTTCGAGTGCAGCGCCGACCTTGAACTTCGAGAACCGTGCGAACGCGTTCTCCCGCGCGGAAGTCGCAGCGGCTATCAGTGGGTCTGTCATGCGATCTCCTCCAGAATAAGCGGCAATTCGGATGGCGGTGTGTCATCGATCTGAAACGCTTTCGCCAGCATTGGCATCGCGGCAGCGAGTTTCGCACCGTCGCGGTAGTGCACTTCGAACACGCTGTCCGAAGGGGTGACACGCTCGCCCGGCTTCGCGCGAACGATGATTCCAACGGCGGGGTCGATGGTGTCTTCCGCGCGACTGCGACCGCCGCCGAGCATCCGCACCGCGACACCAACCTTCTCCGCGTCGATGGTGGTGATGTAACCAGTGCAGTCCGTGTTCACGTGAACGGCCACATTGGTTGCGGGGAGCAGGGTGTAGTCATCGATCACTCGCGGGTCGCCGCCCTGCTGCTCGACGCACTTGCGGAATACTTCGAGGCCCGCGCCAGAAGAAAGCGCGCGGCGCACTTGTGCGTCGGCATCAGCATCGGTCCCGCCGAACGCCAGTCGCACCATCCGCGCCGCGAGCGTGACGCTCAGTTCCGTGAGGTCTTTGGGGCCGTTGCCATTCAGTGTTTCGATGGACTCGACCACTTCGAGTGAATTCCCGACAGCGTCTCCCAACGGAGTGTCCATCGCGGTGATTAGCGCGATCACCTTCAAGCCGTTAGCGGTGCCGACTTTCACGATGGATTGCGCCAGCTCATGTGACCGCTCACGCGACTTCATGAACGCCCCCACGCCGCTCTTCACATCCATCACCAAACCGGAGGTACCTTCCGATAGTTTCTTGCTGAGAATGGACGCGGTGATGAGCGGGATGCTCTCCACGGTCGCGGTCACGTCGCGGAGCGCGTAGAGCATCTTGTCCGCCGGTGCGATGTCCGCGGTCTGACCGATCATCCCCAACCCGACGTTCTTGAGAGCGGTGCGGAACTCGGCTTCCGTCAGGTGAACGTTGAAGCCGGGGATGGATTCGAGTTTGTCAAGCGTGCCGCCACTGTGCCCCAGCCCGCGCCCGGACATCATCGGCACAACCACCCCGCACGCCGCCGCGAGCGGCCCGACGATCAGCGAAGTCTTGTCGCCGACGCCGCCGGTGCTGTGCTTATCGATCTTTGGGCCGTCGATGTCGGAAAGGTCGAGGTACTTGCCGGAGTTGGCCATCGCTCGCGTGAGGTGGGCCGTTTCGCCCGGTGTCATGTCGTTCAGGTAGATCGCCATCAAGAGCGCGGTGAGGTGGTACGTCTTCCACCCGCTGCCTTCGAGGCTCGCCGCAGCGCTCACGAACGCGTGGATCTGCCCTGGCGATAGCTCTCCGCGATCGCGCTTGGTCTGAATCACGTCGCCCGGTCGCATGACGGCCCCTTACAATTCAACAGCGTGACATTAGCCTATTCACGCCCCTTCGCGGTGCGGGTAATCTTACACAACCCACCGCAGACCTTCCGCCGGGATTCCGCCATGACAACTTGCTTACGGTACGTCTCGCTCTGTTTCGCGCTCGTGGGGTTACTCACCCCTGACACACGCGCGCAAGACCCCGACACGGAGCTGTCGAAGAAGCTCAAGGGCGTGAAGCTCGAACAGTATGCGACCGCACCGGGCTACTCCGAAGGCCCGACGTGGCGCTCCGGCGAAGTGTTCTTCTGTAGCGGCGCGCTGCTTCGTGTGGACGAGAAGAAGGCTGTTCACAAGTATCTCGAACTGAATCCGGCCGGGACCGTGCTTCGCGCCGACGGACACATGCTCGTTGTGGACAACAAGTACAAGGCGCTGCTCGACGTGTCGCCCGCGGGCAAGGTGAATGTGATCGCTGAGCGGTGGGACGGGCAGCTACTTCGCAGCCTGAACGATGTCACCGTTGATGCGCGTGGGAACGTGTACTGGACCGACCCCGAAGGTTCGACCCCGAAGACGCCCGTCGGAAGCGTGTTCCGCGTGCGGCCCGACGGGCGCGTGGATCGCGTCGCGACCGGGCTGGCGTTCCCGAACGGCCTCGATGTCGATCCCGCGAGCAAGTTCCTGTACGTGATCGAATCGCAGACCCAGAAGATTCTGCGCTACGCCCTCCCGCCCGACGACGAACTGTGCGGCAAACCGGAAGAGTTCTACGACCTCGGCGGCAGCGGCGGCGACGGCTGCGCGTTCGACGCGGCCGGCAACCTGTGGGTCGCGGACTTCCACCGGCCCGACTCGAAGACGGGCCGCATCACGGTGCTGAGTCCCGAAGGCAAGCCGCTCGCGTACCTGAACGTGCCCGCGAAGGTGGTGAGCAACATCGCGTTCGGTGGGAAGGACCACGACGAAATCTTCTGCACCACTGGCGACCCGCCGGGCGTGTTCCACGCGAAGGTCGGCGTGAAGGGCTTCGCCGGTCACCCCGGCAAACCGATGAAGGCGATTCGTGCGCTGAACGTGGTGCCGCTGAAGGCGCACCCAGACGCGGAGAGATTGCGCGAACTGGCGAAGGCGACCGCCGCCGCCGTGATCCGCGGGGGCAACAACATCGGGCCGAACTCGGCGGCCGGGCTGCGCCAGATGATCGCCGCACTCACTCACCCGGCCGCAACCACCGACGCGGCGAAGGCAGAACTATTCGTTGCCCTCGAACAGGCCGCGCTGGGGCACGCGAAGGACAAGTTGCTGCTCGCCGAAATCAAGCGACTTGGCGGCACCGCGAGCGTCGAAGTGGACGCGCCGGTGTGGCTGCGCGAAATCGCGGGCGACGAACACCTCGCGGTGTTCGGCCGCATCACAGAGATACTTCTGAACGAGCGCAGCGACGGGCACAAGGAACCGACTCCGAAGAAACTCACCGACCGCGTTACAGACGACTGGCTGAAGCATTGGCTCATCGGGCAGGATCCGTTACGCCGGCTCGAACTCTCTGGCACCGCGGTCACGAGCGCCGGCCTCGTTCACCTGAGAGCATTGAAGAACCTCGAAGTGCTGAACGTGTGCCTCACCGCCGTGAGCGACGACGGGTTCGAGCACCTCGCGGGCATGACCAAGATGAAGCGGATGGTGGTGTGTTCGTCGAAGATCACCGGCAGCGGCTTCAAACACCTCGGCGAGATGAAGCAGATCGAGTCGATCAACCTTCACTCTTCGCCCGCGAGCGACGCGGGTCTCGAAGCGATTGGCAAGTTGACGAACCTCCGCCGCCTGGAAATCGTTCACTCAAAGGTGACCGACGTGGGGCTAAAGCACGTCGCGAATCTCACCGCCTTGCGGCAGTTGCATGTGGCGAGCCACGATACCACCGAGAACGCGCTGCCGTTCCTCGCGAAGTTGACGGAACTCGATCAACTCGACGTGTACGAGAAGGCCGCGAGCAACGTGACGTGTGCCCAGATCGCGAAGTTACCCAAGCTGCGGTTGTTGATGCTCACCGGCGGGCCGTTCGATGACGCGGGCGTGAAGTCTCTGGCCGGGTTGGCCACGCTCGAAGAACTGACGCTCAACTCCGCGAAGGTGACCGACGCGAGCATCGACACACTCGCGGGGTTGAAGCGATTGCGGAAGCTGAACATCGCGGGGACGAAGATCACCGCCGACGGGAAGGCGAAGCTCGCGAAGGCGCTGCCGAAAGCCGTGATTGTGCCCTGACCTGTTCATGCCGCTTGCGGCTTCGCGGGCGCTCTCCGTAGAACGCCTCACGAAGCCGCAAGCGGCGCGATGTGTTCACACGTTCTTCGGCACGGCCCAGTGGTTCGGGCGGTACTTGCGGCGCAGCATCGCGTTCGCGTCTGGGCTGTTGGTGATCGTCTCTTTTACCGGGTCGAACTCGATCGTCTTCCGCAACCGACTGCTGATGTTCGTCAGGTGGCAGATACCCGCCGAGATGTGCCCGACCTCCGCCGGAGCCGCGAGCTTATCACCCTTCAAGCACGCGTCGATGAAGTTTTGGTGGTGCGCCGGCAGATCGACGCGTCCGTTCATCTCTTCGAGAGGCTTGTTTTTCTCACCGAACAGCTTCCACCCCTCGCTGTGGCCGATAATGAGCACCCCCTTCGTGCCGTAAAACGCGCAGCCGTTCTCGTAACCCTCCTGAACGTAGGGCGACCAGATGCGCTGCTCGAAGATGAACTGTCGCGGCTTCTTCCCGCCGTTGCCGGCGTCGTACTCGCACACCACGTACTGCGTGTCGGGCCACTCCTGATCGTCGTCGAAGAAGAACTTACCACCGAGCGCCGCGACGCGGTTCGGGAGCGCGTCGAGTTTCATGCCCCACACGCCCACGTCGATGTCGTGGACTCCGTCATTGCCCATGTCGCCGGCGCCGTAGTCGAGGAAGAACCGCCACGAACCGTGAACGCGGTTGGTGTAGAACGGGGCTTCCGGGACCGGTCCCTGCCACAGGGCGTAGTCGATGTGCTTGGGCGGCTCGCTCGGCTTTACCTTGCCGAGGTTCCGGCGCAACTGGCTGTTCCATGTCTTCACGACCAGCACTTCGCCGATCGCGCCACCGTGGATGCGTTTCATCGCCTCCGCGCAAGTGGGGGTGCTGCGCGATTGCGTACCAACCTGGATGTGGACTTTGTTGCGCGTCGCGGCGTCGATGAGGAGTCGGCCTTCGCGGACATTGTGCGAACACGGCTTCTCGACGTACACGTGTTTGCCCGCGTCGGCGGCGAGGATCGCGCCGGGCGTGTGCCAGTGGTCTGGCGTCGCCATCCAGACCGCGTTGAGGGTCTTGTCCGCGAGTACCTTTCGCATGTCCTTCTCGGCCTTCACTGCGTGCCCCGCAGTCGTCGCGATCTTGGCGGCGTCCGCGAGCCGGTTGTCATCCACGTCGCACACGTAGGCAATGTTCAGTTGCTTGTGCTTCACGAGGTGACCGAGGTGGTGCTTGCCCATCCCGCCGCAGCCGACGAGCGCGACGGTGAGTTTGTCGGGTCCGGCTTTCGCGGGCGCGCCGTTGGCGTAGGTTAGCGCGGCTGCTCCGAGAGTGGAGGATTTGAGGAACGTTCGGCGGGTACTCATGGCGGGACTCCGAAAGAACGGGTAAGATTCATTCAGCAGTTTACAGCGGACGTTAGTGGAACCGAAACTGTCAACAGCAACCACGCGACTTCACACCACACGAAGCGACATCATGGCACTGATCGCACTGACAACGAGCAATGCCGGCCTCCAGGCCGCGTCCAGCTTTCTGGACGTGACCAGTAACAACGTCGCGAACGCGGACACGCCCGGTTACAAGACGTCGTTGATCACGTTTCAAGACCTCCTGTATTCGGGCTTCGCGGCGGGTTCCTCAACGGGGCAGGGCACTACGCCGCCGGGCAGCACGCAGATCGGAACGGGTGCGATCGTCGATGCGATCAGCGGGCGGTTCACGCAAGGCACACTGGTTGTCTCGACGGGGAAGTTCGATCTCGCGATCACGGGGGAAGGCTTCTTCGCCGTGACGCTCCCGGACGGCACGACCGCGTACACACGAGCGGGCAACTTCACCACGGACAACACCAGTCAATTAGTCACGCCGGAGGGCTACCGGTTGGTTGGCAACCTGATCGTCCCGCCGAACACCACCTCGATCTCGGTCGGGCCAGATGGGACAGTGACCGCCACGACAGACGCCGGGCTGCAACCGGTTGGCCAGCTCGCGCTGACGCGGTTTGCGAACCCGGGCGGGCTGTCGCGGTTCGGCGACAACGCGTTCACCGAAACCGCCGCCTCCGGCACCGCGACCACCAGTGCGCCCAACGCGAACGGCCTCGGCAATGTCACGCAGGGCTTTCTCGAGCAGTCGAACGTTAACCTCCCGAACGAGTTGGTGAATCTGATCATCGCGCAACGAGCGTTCAGTTCCAACACGCAGGCGATTCAGATCGAGAGCCAAGTACTCCAGACCACGTTTGAACTGATCCGGTGATTCCTCGTAGAACAGGCTTCCAGCCTGTCCTACGAGAGCCTATCCAGCACGTTCTTCGTAATCCGCGCGACGTTCGCGTCGTTCGCGCGGAGACCGAAACTCCAGTCGGTGGTGCCGACGGTGACGACGGTTCCGCCGCGCGTGTAGGTGCCGACAACCGCGTTTCCGGTACGGCCTTTCTGCCATTTCTCGTACCACTCCGCGTCGTCCGGGTGCCAGCGTGCCGGCGCGGTCGCGAGTACCTCGAAGTTCTTCGGCGTGCCGTCGCCGCATGTGGGGAACGGCAGTCCGTCCTTCCAGGTGAGTTCGCACCCGTCGCACTCGTAACCCACGACCTTGTAGCCGGGTAGATTCGCGCCGAACGTGCTTCCGCGTTTCAGATCGGTGCCCGCGAAGAGCCAGTGGTCCGGTCTGTGGGTTGTGAACGCGCCGCTGCCGTCCATGAACTGCCCGTGACTCCGGTGGTAGCCGCCCCACAGGAACCCGACACCGGTGAGCGTGTTCTCCGGCCTGTTGAGGAGGTAGTGGCTCCAGGCAGACGAGAGCGTTTTGTGATCGCCGGTTTTGTAGACGGGGTCATCGCCGAAGTTCTGTTTCCAGCAGGCGAGCGCGCGGCCCTCAGATTCCGTTCGCACTTGCCAGCAACAGGTGTTGCCGCTGAAGAACGCGACGTTCCCGCCGTTCGTGATGTAAGTTTCGAGAGCGTCGCGCATCGGCGCGGACCAGTATTCGTCGTGTCCGACGCTGAGCACCAGTTTGTACTTCTTGAGCAACTCGGGGCGGAACTCCAGGTCCGAGTTCGCGCAGTAGTCGAGCGCGTAGCCGGCCTTCTCGGCCCACTTCGTAAAGGGGTCTTCCCACCGCCCGAACTGTGACGTGATGGGCCGGTCGAACGATACGCGGCGCCCCTGAACCTTGTGCCGTCCGTGGTAGGCGTAGAGGCTGTAGCCGCCCCAGTTCGTGTACGCGTTGTAGGTGTTGGTCGCGAGCTGAATGAGGATCTTCGCGTTCTTGCCTGGTTCCTTCGGTCGCACGATGAAGAAGGCCGCCGCGAGTCCGGCGTTCTTATCTGGCTCGTGGCAGATGACCGCGTAATAGCCAGAGGCGGTATCCGCGGGGAGTTTGAATTTGTGCGCGACCGGCCAGCCACAACCGTGCGACGAGGCGTCTTTCGGAATGGGCTGTACAGCGGCACCCGCGATCTCTCCCTCGGCGGGGTATGGCGGGAACCCACTGCCCCCTCGAACAACACTGAACCGCAGTTTGGGCACCGAGGAGGAGAGGTGCAACTTCACCTCGTCGCCGGGAGCGTAACTCAACTGGTCGGTGTAGCCCTCCCACACCTGGCGTTTCGGCTCCTGCGCGGCGGCCTCGAACGGAAGCGTTCCGGCGAGTGCGATAACGGTCCCGGCTTGAATGGCCGCGCGGCGGGAGACGGGTTCGTTCATGGTGCCGGCCCCATAAGATGCGGGAGAAGTGTTCGCAGTGTACCGCGGAGCGCGCTCATGGCAAAAACAATCCTGTTCGTGTACGGCACCTTGAAACGCGGCGGGCGGAACTACTTCCGGCTTGCGGATCAGGAGTTCGTTGGCGAAGTCGTGACGGCGGCGCGGTATCGCGTGATCGATCTCAGCGCGCACCCGGGGCTGATTTGCGACAGCTTCGACGGTCTCGCGATTCACGGCGAGCTGTTCGCTGTGGACGCGAAGTGCCTCGCGGAACTGGATACGTTCGAGGAAGTTCCTGGACCGTTCGTGCGCGAACTGATCGACGTGGAAGGCCACGGAGAGGTGTGGGCGTACTACATGAACACGCCGGTGCCCGAAGGCGCGAAGACCGGCGACCGCTGGCCGCTATGAGTCACCGCGTCCGCGTCGGACGTAGCACAGGGCGGAAGCCCTGTGCGCCTGGCGCGGACGACCGGTTCCGTATCATCATCTCTACCTCCCACGGAGAACCCCGCCATGCGATCACACCTCTTCGCGCTGTTCCTGTTCGCCGCTTGTACCCTCGTCGTCTCGACCTCGGAAGCCACGTCGCAACCGAAGGACAAGGAGAAGCCCAAGGAGAAAGAGAAGGGCAAGCCGAACAAGCTCGCGAAAGAGAGCAGTCCGTACTTGCTCCAGCACGCGTACAACCCGGTCGAATGGTACCCGTGGGGGCCGGAAGCGTTCGAGAAAGCGAAGAAAGAGAAGAAGCTCATCTTCCTGTCGATCGGCTACAGCGCGTGCCACTGGTGTCACGTCATGGAACGCGAATCGTTCTCCAACGCCGCGATCGCGAAGTTGCTCAACGCGAACTTCGTTTGCATCAAGGTGGACCGCGAAGAGCGCCCGGATGTGGACGACATCTACATGACCGCGCTCCAGACCACCGGTGAGCAAGGCGGCTGGCCGCTCAGCATGTTCCTCACGCCTGAAGGCAAGCCGATCTTTGGGGCGACGTACTTTCCGCCGGAAGATCGGAAGATCGGGGACGACACCATCCCCGGCTTCAAGACGGTGCTCGGTAAGGTCATTGAGTTCGACAAGGATCGTGCCGACCTGGAGAAACAAGCCGACCGCATCGCGAAGATGACCATCGAAGCGCTTGAACTGAACAGTAAGGCCATCGCTCTCGTGCCGATCAAGCGCGAACTCGTGACCGACGGCGTGGACGCGTTCGACATCGACCCCGAGCACGGCGGCACCGGCAACAAGTCGCGCGGCTATCGCGGCACGAAGTTCCCGCGACCGCCAGTGTGGAATTTCCTGCTTGTGCAGAGCAAAAAGCCGGGCAACGAGCGGCTCAAGAAGTTAACCGACAACACGCTCGCGAAGATGCTCGAAGGCGGCATTTACGACCACCTCGGCGGCGGCTTCCACCGCTACAGCACCGAGCGCACCTGGACCGTCCCGCACTTCGAGAAGATGCTCTACGACAACGGGCAGTTGGTCGAGTTGTACAGCGAGGCGTACGCGCTCGATCCGCGCCCGGAGTACAAGAGAACGGTTGCGGAGACGCTCGAATTCATCAAGCGCGAGATGACTTCGCCGGAGAAGGGCTTCTACTCCGCGATCGACGCGGACAGCAACGAGAAGGAAGGCGAGTTCTACGTCTGGACGAGTGACGAAATCAAGAAGGTGCTGGGCAACGACGCGGACACGACGCTGTTCAAGGCGGTCTACAGCGTGACCGCGCCGAACTTCGAGGACAAGTTCCACATCCTGCGACTGCCGAAAGCGTTCGCGGAGATCGCGAAGGAGCAGAAGCTCACCGAAGCGGCACTGCTCGCGAAGTTGGAACCACTCAAGAAGAAGTTGTTCGACGTGCGTGCGAAGCGCGAGCGGCCTTTTCTTGATACCAAGATCATCGTCGCGTGGAACGGGCAGATGATCGCGGGGTACGCGAAGGCGGGCGCGGTCTTCAAGGACAAGGCGTACACGCAAGCCGCGGCCGACGCGGCCGACTTCGTCCTTACGAAGATGCGCGACAAGGACGGTCGCCTGTACCGCATTTTCGCGGCGGCACCGGGTGAGAAAGCGAGCGCGAAGGGCATCGCGTTCATCGACGACTACTCGTACTTCGTTCACGGCTTGTTGAACCTGCACGAGGCCACGGGTGAGAAGAAGTGGGTGGAAGCGGCGAAGCAGCTCACCGACCTCACGGTGAAGCATCACGGCGACCCAGTCGGCGGCGGATTCTACTTCACCGCAAGCGACAGCGAGAAGCTCTTTGCGCGCTCGAAGGACAGTTACGACGGCGTGCAACCGTCGGGTAATTCGCAGATGGCTCGCAACCTGTTCCGCCTCGGCACGAAACTGAAAGACGACACTTACCGCGACCGGGCCATTCGCACCGTGAAAGCGTTCTCGCTGGCGCTGCGCACCGGGCCGACGGGGATGCCGCTGATGCTCCGCACGCTCGACGAGTTGCTCGACGCGGCCGGCGGGGACGAGGAGCCGAAACCGAAGGACAAGGTCGATCCGAAGAAGCCGAAGGTATCGGCCGACACGGTTACGTCCAAACTCACGCTCGAGGCACCGAAGGACGGAAAGCGAACCTTCACGCTCACGCTGACAACGGAAGCCCCGTGGCACCTCTACGCGAATCCCGCCGGCGCCGACACGCTGGTCGAATCGCAAACAGAAGTGACCGTTTACGTTGGCGGCAAGAAGGTTGAGGCGAAGGTGGAATACCCGAAGGGGAAGGAGATCACCGATGCAACTGTGGGGAAGTACGCGGTATTCGAAGGCGCGGTGACGATCAAGGGTACGTTCCCCGCGACCGAGGGCGAGGTCGAGGTTCGCGTGAAACTGAGCGCGTGCAAGGAAGGGCTGTGCCTCCCGGCCAGCACGCTGAAGTTGAAGTGATTTTTCTCTTCTTGAGCCGCTCGCGGCTTCTCGACCGTATTCCCCGCGAAGCCGCAAGCGGTGAAACATAGCCGCTCGCGGCTCCGCGACTGTTATTTCCTGTTCACTTGACTTCTGAGCCGAGTAACCTGGATTTTTTGTCGCGTCGTGTTTATTATCCTGTTGACGTTGGGCCTGGATGACGTAAACTATTGGTAGTTGGAAGCACCGCACTTTCCAGCGTCGCGAGCCGAAATTTGTCGCGGCTCACAACGCATCTTGACTTCCCCCCCTGTTATCTGGCACTGTAGTCCGCATCGCCCAAACGCCTTTAACGAATGCTGAACCAAAAACGAACCGCAAGCGAAGTGCGAACGAACTACTCGCCCCACCTGGGGAAGTCCGTGCGAACCCTCTGACCTGAGTTTTTGTTGCTTGACGAGTTACAGGGAATTGGTCCCGCGTAACGTATGTGGTGGCGCAGGTGCCACGTCTGACCGGAGGCGATTCACCGCCACCGAGTCCCCTTTTCCTTTCTGACCGAGGATTTGCTATGCCCGACGCCAAGGGCGTCGAAGGGTCGCCACTGCCGCGCCCCTCACTTCTCCGCGCGGCAGCCGCCAAGCGGCCCTTTCGTAAACCCACCGACGGACCCGCCGGACCTGCTCCCGCTGCGCCGCCGACCCCGGTTGCGCCGCCTCCCGTTGAACGGGCCGAGCGCGAGCGGATCGAGCGTCAGGAACGCCCCCGCCCTGCGGGCAGCGGTTCCCGGCTCGACGATCTGTATCGCATGCCGATGCCGGAACTCTTCGCGCTCGCGGAGAAGGAAGGCATTCGCGAACACACCGGCATGAGCCGGGCGCAACTTATCGTCGGCGTCGTCCGCCGGCAGATCGAGCGAGGCGAGGTGGTTCGCGGGTCCGGCACGCTGGAAGTTTTGCCCGACGGCTACGGGTTCCTCCGCAGCCAGGCGCATAACTACCTCGCCAGCCCGGAAGACATTTACGTCTCCCCGAGCCAGATCCGCCGCATGAGCCTGCGCACGGGGCTTATTGTGGAAGGTCCGATTCGGCTGCCGATCGAGAATCAGGACAATTTCGCGCTGATGCAGATCGAGCTTGTGAACAACAAGCACCCGGACGAAGGGACCGGCGTCACCAGCTTTGAAGACCTGACCCCCCTTCATCCGAACGCGCGGTTGAATCTCGAAACGACGCCGGACGAATACTCGATGCGGATCGTGGACCTGATCACGCCCATCGGGAAGGGTCAACGCGGGTTGATCGTCGCTCCGCCGCGAACGGGCAAAACCATCCTCCTCGCGAAGATGGCGAACGCGATCATCAAGAACCACCCCGAGTCTTACGTCTTCGTGCTGCTGGTGGACGAGCGGCCGGAAGAAGTGACCGAAATGCAGCGGTTGGTGAACAGCCCGAACGCGGAAGTTGTCGCGAGCACGTTCGACGAACCGCCGGAAGAACACATCCACATCTCCGAAATCGTCTTGGAAAAAGCCAAGCGCATGGTGGAGATGAAGCGCGATGTGATCATTCTTCTGGACTCGATTACGCGACTGGCCCGCGCGCACAACACCGAAGCCCCAGGCGGCGGGAAACTGCTCTCTGGCGGTCTCGACTCCAACGCGATGCAGAAGCCCAAACGGTTCTTCGGTGCCGCTCGCAACGTCGAGGAGGGCGGTTCGCTGACCATCCTCGCTACGGCCCTTGTGGACACCGGTTCGCGTATGGACGAGGTGATTTTCGAGGAGTTCAAGGGTACGGGTAACAGCGAACTTCACCTGGACCGCCGGCTGGTCGAGAAGCGTGTGTATCCCGCCATCGACGCGGTGAAGAGCGGCACGCGCAAAGAAGAACTCTTGATGCACCCCGAAGAGTACGACAAGGTGCGCATCCTGCGCCGCGTGCTGGCCGACATGCACCCGGTTGAGGCAATGGAAATGCTCCTGAACAAGGCGAAGAAGACGAAGTCCAACATGGAATTCCTCCTCTCGATGAACCTGGGCTGATAACTCAGGAGCGATCACGCCCACTCGTTGCAACGAGTGGGCTTACGCCCCACATTTCACCCTTGCGATAAGCGAGGGTGTTTGCGTTTCAGGAGGGCACTTCATGTTCACCCTGTCCCGCGACGAGGTGCGCGAGTTGGACCGCCGCGCGATCAACGAGTTTGGTGTGCCGGGCGTCGTACTGATGGAGAACGCCGGTCGCGGGTGCGCCGAACTGCTGATGCGCCTGAACCCGGAGCGCAAGCCGGTCGTGATTCTGTGCGGTCCCGGCAATAACGGCGGCGACGGCTTCGTTATCGCGCGACACTTGGATAACGCCGGCTGGCCGGTCGATGTGCGACTGTTTGCGAAGAACAACGGACTTTCCGGCGATGCCGCACTCAACTTCGAGATCGTGACAGATAGCGATATTCAGTTCACCCAGAACGATCCGGCTTACTTCAGCGACCCGGTTCTGTACGGCCAATTCCTGGATCTCAGCTTCAATCGCGCGGTGTGGATCGTTGACGCGCTCTTTGGGAGTGGGCTTTCGCGCCTGCTTGCCGCACCGTTCGACGAACTCGTCGCGATAGTGAACGCTTCAGGAAAGCCGGTTCTCGCGATCGACATTCCCTCCGGCCTCGACTGCGACACCGGCGAACCGCTCGGTCCAACTGTGAAGGCCACCCACACCGCGACCTTCGTTGCCCACAAACGCGGTTTCCTCAACCCGGCATCGCAAGCGTGGACCGGCAAACTTCATGTGATTGACATTGGCGCGCCCCGCGTACTTGTGGATGAATACAGGCGCCAGACCCGTGTTTAGCGGCGACCCCACCGGGGTCGCGCCGAGAACGACACATGGAAGCACTGCAATTCCTCTCGGCGAAGGATTCCAAGCGGCAGCCCATCTACGCGCTCGTCGGCGACGAAGATTTCCTCAAACGGTACACGCGCGAGCGGATCGTTTCCATCGCCATCGGCGACGAAGACCCGTCGTTCGCGGTCGCGGTGTACGCGGGCGAGAAGCTCGACTTCTCCACCGTTCGCAACGAACTCGAAACGCTGCCCTTTCTCGCGCCGTGTCGCGTCGTGGTCGTCGAAGCCGCCGATAAGTTCGTCACCGACAACCGTCCCGCGCTCGAAGCGTACTTCGCCAAACCGAGTTCGGTGGGGGTTCTGGTTCTCGACGTGAAGACGTTCCCCGAAACCACCAAACTCGCGAAGGCGATTCCCGACGCGGCCAAGATCGCGTGCAAAGCCCCAGTCGCGCACAAGCTCCACGAACTGCATTCGTGGTGCGTGAAGTGGGCACAGTCGGCCCATAAGAAGAAGCTCGCGATGAACGCGGCGGAACAACTCGTTGAACTCGTCGGCACCTCAATGGGACTGCTCGATCAGGAGTTGGGCAAGCTCGCGAACGCGGTCGGCGCGAAGGCCGGCATCTCAGTCGAAGATGTCGAGGCGCTGGTCGGGCGGAGCAAAGCGGCCAACGTGTTCCTCATCTTGGACGCGATCGCGGAAGGACGCCCACGCGAGGCGCTGAGCATCCTGGAGGAACTGTTCGCGGAGGGCGAAGACCCGCTCGCGGTAATGGCTCCGCTTACGGCGCGGTTGCGAAAGCTTGCCACCGTCGGCCGGCTTCACTTCGTGGAAAATGTCGCGCTCGGCCCCGCGATGGACGCGGCCAACGTGCCGAAATGGGACAAGGCGCGGATCAGTTGTGAGAAGCAGTTGAAGCACCTCGGCGGGCGCCGGCTGCTCAAACTTCCCGACTGGCTCGTTGAACTCAACTACGGGCTGAAAGGCGGCAACCCGCTCCCCGAACGCGTGCAGGTAGAGCGCCTCGTGGTGATGCTCGCGTGCCCGCGCGAAGACACGAAGCGGTGAGACCGCGTCCGCGATTCAAAACATGCGCCCGCCGAGCGGCACGTCGCGGTCGGGCGTGAGCAGCACGACGTTCCCTTCCGCGTCTGGCGCGCCGAGTACCAACACCTCCGAGTTGAACCCGTTCACCTTGCGCATTCCCAGGTTCACCGCGGCAACCACGAGTCGCCCGACCAGCGTGTCGGTGGTGTAGAGCGCGACGAGTTGCGCGCTCGACTGCTTCACGCCGAGCGACCCGAAGTCGATCCACAACTTGAACGCGGGCTTCCGCGCGCCCGCGTTCGGTTCGGCACGCAGCACACACCCCACACGCACATCGAGTAGCGCGAACGCTTCCATCGGTTCCATCGCGGCATTCCGTCGGGTATGAAAGTATCCGGACACACCGAATGATAGCCAAGGTTCGAGGCGCACGATGTCCGACGAGAACGAACTCCTCGTGGCGATCTGGGAGCACCCACACGACGACACCGTGCGTCTGGTCTACGCCGACTGGCTCCAAGAGAATGGCCAGCCGGAACGTGCCGAGTTCATTCGCGTGCCGGGCGAGAGCGCGGAATTGGCCGAGGACGATAAGCGGTTTCGTGCCGTCCACGCCGCCGCGAACAATCTGCTGAAAAAGTGGGGCGGGACGTGGCAAGCATCTCTGCCGTGGAAAGCCCTCGCGGCAGTCGTGGTCAAACGCGACCGGTTCTTCGCCTATGCGAATCAGATGGTCGTCGAGCGTGTCAAGCACGTCGAGGCACGACATGTTCGGGCTGATGCCGTCGAGACCTGCCGCTTGCGGCTTCGCGGGCGTTCCCAGCCGCTTGCGGCGGAAGAGGGCGTCGCTACACCACGTGGAACAGGATTAGGATTTTGCGGCCGAAGATGATGGACCCGATTGCTGCCGAGGTCAGTCCGGCGACGAGCACCGCGCCGGCGGCGATGTCGAGGCACCCGTACACGCGATCCCGCGCCTCTTGTTCCAACCCGCGGAATAGCGTCTCGATTGCGCTGTTGAATAGTTCCGCGGTGAACACCATCCCCACACACCCGAGCACGATGCACCATTCGCGGTAATCGCATTCCAGCGCGGCCGCTGCCGTGAGCGCCACAACCGCAAAGAAGAAGTGGACCGAGAAACTTGATTGCCCGCGTACCCCACGCTTCACGCCACGAAACGCCTCGCGGAACTTGTCACGCCACCGTCGCGGCTTCTTCCGCGGCGGTTCGTCGCTCGTCGCGTTCCACGATTCCGCAGGCATTGGGCATCCTCACTGCGTGATCTTCCCGCACCCGGCCGGCTGTCACCGCCGGTTGCTGGGTTGCTGGCCGCTCGCGGGTGAGCCCGCGAACCGCCCACCCAGCGTCGCGGCCAGGTTCGGCACTACCAGGAACTGGACCCCAAAGTTGTTCACGAATGCGTTGTACGTGAGCCCGATCGTCGCCGTCAGGTCGGCGCCTGTGCGAGTCAGCGTGAACGAGTTCGTCAGCGCCTGCTGGATCCCGAAGTCATAGCTCGCACCCAGACTCACGTAGTAACGGGTACTCAACTGGTAGCCCATGGAGAGCGTCACCGCCTTGCTGTTAAGCGGGTCCGTCTGGCGGTATCCGAAGTACACGTTGGTGCGATCCGTGCGATCCAGGTATGCGCCCACGTTCCAGTACCGGCTTCCGCCCTCGTATGGCTCGAACCAGCCGTTGGCGACGAGCGACGTGCGGTCCCCGAGGTTCCACACCGTGCCGTATTCGAGGAACGCGAACGGGTGCCCGAAGTTGTCTCGCCGTGCCTCCGGGAAGTACGATGCGGACACATCGAACGTGAGGAAGTCCACCGTGTGTTCCATGCCCGGATGGCCGCGCTTCGTCTGGAATCGCTGCCGAACGTCCGCCTGTAGCACGTTGAGACTGTCACGCGTATCGACGCGGTTCTCGACCTGCCGCCGGATCGCGTACAACTGAGGGTCGAACAGCGGTGAGTTCATCAGCGCCAGACCCTCGGCCCCCGGCACGAGTTGCGACTGGATCGGCCGGATGTTGCGGTACGCCTGATCGACCGCGTCGTCGTTGAGTCGGTCGAGTTGCGGGAACCGGCTGTACGGTTCGTTCGATCGCGTGTACCGGTAGTTCGCACCGAAAATAGCCTTGTGATACAGCCCGCGAAGGTTCAGCAGTTCGCTGCTCACGTCCCCGTAAAGACGCGAGAACGGCACGCTTGCGCGTACACCGCCGCCGCCGGAGATGCGCCCAATCTCGTTCCCCGTGAGGTCGTTGGTGTACTCCGTCAGGTCGAGGACGCCGTAGGGCGCGAACTTCACCGGGCCGAGGTCGAGTGGTACACTCAACTCTTGCATCAGGTCGAACCGAGCGGTTTCGACACGCCGGTCAGTGGTGAGTACCGGGAACGGGGATATCTCGGTTGGCCGCAACTCGGCGTACCCCGCGTTCGTCCGCGCGCTGTACACGAACAGGTCGTCGAGGAACGTCTGGCCGAGCAGGTGCGCATCGACTTTCGGCAGCCAACTCGTTTCGGTTACCCACGGGCGGTCAAGCCGCGTTTCCGCCAGCACGGTCGCGCCGGAGTTCCGTCGCTGCCACGCAAGGTACGCGAACGTCTCCTGATTCGGCCCGAGGTCGTGTTCTTGCTTGTAGAACTGCTCCAGGTAGTTCTTGTCGCTCAGGTGCGCGAGTTGTCCCTGGAAGTACAGCCCTTCCAGAATTTCTTGTTGGTGGCGCCAAAGGGCGCGACTGCGGAACCCACGCGGGTCCGGCTCCGGTCCACGTGGTCCGCCGAGAATGTCGAATCCCTTGTCCTGGATGCCGTACAGTTTGATGAACCCGGACCCGATATCGTACTCGCCCGGGCGCTCGGACGGGATCCGATACGCGTAGTCGGTGCCGCCCGCCGGTCCGCGCTTGCTCAGGTAATCCAGGTTGAGCCGCCAGCTGTGACCCGGTGGGGGGCGCAGCGCGAGCAACTCGAACATATCGAAGCTCGTATAGACCTGCGTCCCGAAGACGCGGTTCTGGCTACCACTCAACCCGACCAGCGGCCCGAGCGGGTCGGAAGTGTCGAACCGCGTTCGCGGCAGGTAGAACACCGGGACGCCCGCGAGTCGCGCCACCACGTTCTTGCCGGTGACAATCTGTTCCAACCCTTCGACCGGGTTACCGGTCAGGAAGTCGCGGTACGGGATCCCGAACACGTTCCGCCGGATCACCTTCCGCTGGTTCAAGCTGAACCGGTCCGCTTCGAGCCGCAGTCCGGGGTCGCTGGGCAACTTGCTCGCGTTCGCCGACCCGTTCAGGAACTCCCAGTTCTCCAGGTCGAGCCGGCGCACCTCTGCACCCTTCAGGTGGATGGCGTCCGGGATGTTCGGAACGGTCATCTCCAGGTCGGCCCGGATTGCGATCGCGCGGCTCAGCGAGGCGTCGTAGTACACCTGTTCGGCCCGAAGCGTCTGCGTGACGGCCTTTTCCGTGCCGCCCTGAGACGTGCGGATGATGACGTTGCCCGAAAGGTAGACCTCCACCTCGGTCTTGTCGGTGCCGCCGGTGATAAAGCCGCCCGCGAGGTTCTTCCCGCCCCCGCGATTCCAGATGACCGCGTCGTCGGTGGCGAACTCGGTCTGTTGCTTGCCGTCCAGGGTGGCGATGTTGACGATCACCCCGCCGGTGAACAGGATGCGCGTGGTGCCGTCCGGCAGTACGACCGCGTCTCCCAAAATGGGCGTTCCGTAGCGGCTGATGTACTGGACTCGCAGTTGCTTTGACTGAGGAGTCGGGATTATCGCGCCGTTAGGAAGTGTGAAGTCGGGTTCGTAGGGGATGCCGCCGGGATCGCGTGACGGCTGGTACGCGATGCGTGGGGGCACCGGTTGCACCGGGGACATCAACCCGTCGGTGGGCAACGAGAACCCGCCGAGCGAGTCGTCACCGAACCGGGTTGTGGGTGGGGCCGGAAGTGGCTGTGCGCCGACTATCGGCGCGATCCCCAGAATCGCCGCGACGGTGAACACGACCCACGTTATCGCCCGCCCGCTGAACACGCGGTGCCCCTTCTCGGCCACTTTTTAGCGGCCACGCCGAACCGGTTGGGTTGCTCGAAGGCGGGGACTATAAGAAGGTTGACGGGCGAATCAAGGCGGATTGCGCCCAGGGAAACAGGAATCACAGGGCCGTTGCGTGTTTCACGGTTGGCAATTTGGGCAGGGACGCACCCAGCCTGCTGACACAAGCGGTTCGACCGAAAGCCCCTTGATTACCGTCGAACCGCCTGCGTCAGCAGGCTGGGTACTTCAACAATACAACGACGCAGTAGGAAACACGGAACGGCCCTGACAGGAATCATGAAGGCAGAAGTGGTTGGATTTGGTATTCGCCCCCGTAGGGGCGTGGGATGGTAGCCAGGGGTGGAGCGAGGCGTTGCGAGCATAACCCCTGGCTACCATCCCACGCCCCTACGGGGGCGAATACCAAGATCCGTGCCCGTGCTCGTGCCCCTGCCCGGCTCTTCTCCTCTCCGCTCCCCACTGATCAGCGGCCGAAACTGTTTGACCCGCTCGCGGCGAGCGTCATATCATCCAGATTGACGGGATTTCCGCTCCGAGGATCGCATCATGTTCGCTGCCGCCGTGCGGGTCGTTGGAATGTGTGCGCTTGCCGCGCTCGTGACAGGGGGCGGACGCGCTGACGACGACCCAGTGTACGAGGGCAAGAAATTCTCCCAGTGGGTCAGCATCGCACAGGACGAGAAGGCCAGCGTTCGCCAGCGCTCGCTCGCGATCGAAGCGCTGGGCAAACTCTGGATCTCGGATCCCAAGACGGGCGCCATCGAACACGTCGCCGCACGCCTTCGAGCCGACAAGAGCGCGGCCGTACGTGCCCAGTCCGCCATCGTCCTCGGGAGCCTTCGCGAAGACGACATGAAGAAGTACGGCGCGAAACCGCTCATCGAGGTACTGAAAACGGAGCCGGAGTCGCGGGTCCGCAAGGAGATCATCGCGGCGATGGCCAAGTACCCGGCCGTGTGCGCGGCCGGGGTCGCGTCACTCACTCCATCCCTCAAAGACCCCGACCCAGTCGTGCGAGTCGCCGCGGCGGAATCGCTCGCGCTCGCCGGCCCAATGGCGAAATCCGCTGCGGCGGAGTTGGTGCCGCTTCTGAAGGATACCGAACGGTCCGTTCGCCTCGCGGCGGTCTACACGCTCGGCCGCATCGCTCCCGAAGGCGCAACCACCATCGCCGAGACGATGGCCGCGATGCTGAGCACCGAGAAAGACACCGACACGGACAAGGCGCTCCCGATCAAGCGGGAACTGCTCGCGTCGATCGGGTTGCTCGCGGAGAAGTCCGGCGCGGTCGTCCGGGCGCTCACGGTCGCTCTCACCGACCCGGAAGACGAGGTGCGCCGCGGCGCCGCACGGACTCTCGGCACGTTCGGCACCGCGGCGGCCCCGGCCGCGGACGACCTACTCAAGGCCGTCGTCACCGACAAGACGAAGGACATTCGCGTGGATGCGGTGCGGGCGTTCGGCTCCGCCCTCGGTCCGAAGGGCGTGAAGGCTCGACTCAAGGACATGCGAGCGCTGCTCGACCCGGTGAAGCAACCCGACTACGAGGTGCGCCTCGCGGTCATCGACGAGATCGCCTCGCTGGGGTACGAGTACCTCGGGGTCGATCTGGTTTCGTCCGACAAGGGCGTGAAGGCCGAAGCGTTGGAAACGATCGTCGCGCTGCGGTTGCGGTTGGCCGACCCGCAGGTGAAGGTGCGTGAGGGCGCCGGGATCGCGATCCGCAAGATTGAGAAGAAACCGGAGCCGAAAAAGGACCCCGACAAGAAAGCACCGGAGACAAAAGGTCCGTAAACCGGGGATCGGAGCACCTTTCTCGAGCCCTTGCTTGCTTCTAGTGGGTTCGCGTAACTTCATCTCCGCGACGCGTTTCCTCGCAACACGTGGAGGGTGAGTGCGTTAGGCGAACCAACCGTGATTTCAACACAGTGCCATTTGGGGTGGGGTGAAGACAAAGCCCCATCCAGTTCGCTGCCCGCATTTCTTCTCCGGGTCACAAACCCGACCCAGAACGCATTTCCGCTGGCATTTCCCCTCGTAGCCAGCCTTCGGCAGAGTCGGTCGATTCGCGTGTCGCGATACAACCTGGTTGACTTCGAAAAAGCCCGTTCTAGATACAGGATGAATTCGCTGAATTCAGCTACCGCCATACACGAGCGAAATCGCCCCGCGTCAGATGATCCAGAGAGCCGTCGATGTCCGCACCCGGAACCCTATCCGCCGCCCTCGCGTTCGTCCCGAACTGGTGGCAGGAAACCACCGACCCAACCGCGTTCGACGCTTTGCTCACGAGTTGGGCACGTGCGTGCGGGTGGCGGGCCTGCGGGTTCGTGTGGTCTGGCGAGAGCGGCCCGGTCGTGAAGACGGTTCAGGCCGGGATTGCAATCGACGCCCCGGCCCCGCTCGAAGTCCCCGACGCCATCCGCCGGCTCAAGGGCGGTGAATCCACCGTTCTGTATTCGATCCCCGGAACGACGGGGCGCGTGTTCGCGACGGTTCACCCGACGGGGCGTCCGATCGGCGTGTTGTGGGCCGAGAAGACCGCTGGCCAACCGTGGACCGATGGCGAACGGGCCTACCTCGCGCTTGTTGGCAAGACAGTCGAACGTGCCCCGGCGCTGTCCACGATCATCGGACCCAGCATCGATCCGGACCGGCTTTACCAGCGCCTCAGCGACGCCGCCGTGATCGCGGGCCGCATGGCGCACGACTTCGACAACTTACTTCAAGGCATCATCGGGTTTTCGGATCTCGCGCTCCCCTTGTTATCGCCCGGCTCGCAGCCCGCGAACTTCGTCGTGGAGATCGGCAAGGTCGGTCAACGCGGCATCACGTTCACTCAGCAGTTACACCACCTGAGCCGGAGCGGGCAGGTGAAGCCGAACCCCGGTTCGGTCAGTCTGGCGCTGACGAAAGAAGAAACGCGGCTGAAGATCGTGGCCCAAAACGGCGTGCGGATCGAGAAGGAACTTTCGCCCAATCTGCCGCCGGTCGCGATCGACGCCGGGCCGCTTCAGAGCGTGCTTGGCCACCTTCTTGAGAACGCCGTGGAAGCGTGTCCGCAGGGCGGTACGGTGCGGGTCACTGCCCACCCGGTTGAGCTGACCGACGCCGATGCTCGTAACTACCTGGGCCGGGTTGGAGTTGGCGGGTACTTACAAATCACCGTTTCCGACACGGGTCCGGGGATCAAGCCCGAAGTGCGGCGGCGGCTGTTCGCGGAACCGTTTTACACCACCAAGGTGCGGCACCGCGGGCTGGGACTGGCCACCGCGTACCGCATTCTGTGTTCGCACCGCGGCGGGATCCAACTCGAATCTGTTCCCTCGCCTGGAACCGGCACGCAGGTGCGGGTCGTGCTGCCGCTCGCAGCCGCCCGGCCTCCCGCGGCCGTGTTCGGCTCATTCACCGCAACCGCGGTTGGAGGTTAAACACCGTGCCTTACGACATCGATGATCACTTGACCCAGACACCAAAAACCCTGTTCCCGATGACGCCGCCTCTGAAGGGGCAGTCCAACGGGCAGTTGCTGCCCGTGTCGCGGGAACTTCAGTCGTCAGGCGATATTCACATTCTGATCCTGGACGACGACCCGCACACGTGCGCCGTCATTCAGGCCGCGCTGAACAACCGCGACTTCGTGACCGAGGTCGTGTCCGACCCGATGATGATTGAGTCCGCGCTCTCGTCGAGCCAGCGGTATCACCTGATCGTGCTTGACTACGTGCTTCCGGGTCTTGAAGCGGAGCAGGTGTTCGGCTGGATTCGCGACCATCAACCAGACGCGAACATCGTCGTCGTCACCGGCTACCCATCGGTGGATAGCGCGATCAACTGCCTCCGCGCGAAGACGTGCGACTACCTGACCAAGCCGTTCCAGATCGAGCAACTGCGCGAGATCGTGTACCGGTGTTTGGAGAGCCAGGGGCTTCTCCGCATGACCGAGGACGCGCTCAAGGAAGCGCTCGGCGCTGCGATCCGCGAGCGCCGAAAAGGGCTGGCGTTGACACTGTCGAACATGAGTGATCGGACCGGCGTTTCGCTTGGCTACTTGAGCCAGATCGAGTTGGGGAAGAACTCCGCGTCGATCGAAACGCTGTACCGCATCTGTCTGGCGCTGGGCATGAAGATGAGCGAACTGTTCCAGTCGGTTCAGCGCGTGTAGTTCAGGAGTCCGAGGCCAGAGACGGCAGAGTACCAGCAAGCAAAACAAGCCGTGCGACGTAGTCGCTCGGCTTTTGCGTTAACCTCTCGACAACCTCACCCGCCTCACCAGTCGCGGCCAAGCACTTCGCCGCCGGCAGGAGTGAGAGCGCCCTCGATCGTCCGGTCGCTGACCGTGTTCGGCACGAACCGCACCGAGCTGTCCCACAGCGCGACGTTGAACCCGCCGGGGAACTGCCCACCGAACCTCTTCCTGAAGTCTTTCGGTAGCTCCTTGCCCGGGAACATCACGTCGTCGGGCTTCGTCCAGATCACGGCCTCGGTCGCTTCCACTATCGCAATCGTGTTCGAGGTGCCGTCCGTGAACGTGGACTTCAGATCCGCAAACAACGGCATCGCCCTCGGGCCGATGACCATCTGCATGTGCGTGTACCCCGCCTTGCCCGGCTTGACGACCGGCGCGTAGATGTTCGGCATCTTGTCGATAAGCTTCTTGTTGTTCTCGCTGTCCCACGGCTCGTCAAACTTGAACTGCTTGTACAGGTTGTCTTGCTCGATGAACGGCAGGATGGCCACTCGCCAACTCAGAAGCGGTTTCTCGTCTTTCTTGAGCAGGGCGCCTTTCGAGCCGATGCCGTGGACCGGCATTTTATCGTCGTAGATACTGGAGTAACTGTGCATTGCCAGCGAGGCTTGCTTGAAGTTGTTTTTCGCCCTCATCTGTGAAGCGGACTCGCGGACGCGCTTCACGGCCTCGATCATCATCACGCCGAAGTCGAAGTCGGCCTTGTAGCTGGCCGAAGCCGTCAGGTCCGAGCCGTCTACCTCGAACTTCACCGCGGCGAGCGTTCGTTCGGCTTCCTTGAGGGCCGGCAGCACCGCGCCGAAGTCGATCTTGTCGAGCAGGATCTTGTCAAGTTCGTCGCTCACCAACCCGACCAGCGCGTGAGCCTTGTGCTTGGCCTTGCCAGCCGCGGTCGCGTTCGCGAACGTGGCGCGGGCCGCGATGCTCAGTTCCTTCCCCTTCAGATCGGCCGTGAACGTGACCACGCGACCCGCGAGAAGCGGCCCAAACTCGCGGAAGTCGCGGTCCTTCTTCGCCTCGGCGGGAAGCTTGTCGAGCCGGAGTGTGACGAACGCAGTGTGCGCCGCGGCGGCCTTCGATAGCTCCGCGGTGAACGGCCAACCAGTGCGGTTCTTGGCGTAGCCGGCGAGGTATTTCTGCGCCAGATCCGCGCGCAGAACGGCCACCGTCTTGTCGTCTGGGAAGTGGGCGAGTGTTTCGCCGCCGAGCGTGTAGAACCCGCGAGCGTCGGGCTTGGCGTCCGGCTTCAGCCCGAAGATACCGCCCTTGTTGATCGCCTTGCTGCTCGTGAGGATCAGCACGAACTTCGGCCCCTCGCGCTCGGAAATCTCCGTGACGCAGGCCGTCACCGAATCGATCTCGGTCGGCTTCATTCCGAGTTCGAGGTTCTTGCTAAACTGGTCTTCAAGTTTGTCCCAGTCCGCCGCGCCGCCGGCCTTCGTGACCGCCTGCTTCACTTCCGCGAAGAGGGCGCTGTCGCGGATGTCTTTCGCCTTCAAATGGGCGAACAGGAAGTGGTCGGAACTGACAGCGGCCGGGATCGCGACCGGTGCGGGGTCGGCGCACGCGTCATCTTGTTTCTCGCGGGCGGGAACTGCGACGAGGCACGCGAAAAGGACGCCAAGCGTGATGAGGAACGACCGGCGGAACATGGCGGTCTCCGTGAGGATGTGGGCGTGAAAATTATCGCCGTGCCAGAGTGAAAGACAATGGACCGCTCGCGGCGTTGGTGTTTCACAATCGTGCGTCTCTGCTGAACTGTCGCACGCGGGCGGCGGTCTTCGCTCTTCAGGCAAGTCGGTATGACTTGCCACTCGTCCCGTCGCCGGGATCACTTCTTGCGAACCGGGAAATCGGTGAACGGCGCCTTCTCGAAGCGACAGTCTTTCTCCACCAGTCGCGGGTCGCCAGCGTCGGTGAGAATCTTCGTCAACTGCGCCGCGAGTTGCTTGCGCGTCGCGTCGTAGTTCTTCTCGCCGGCCACGTTCTTCACCTGTTCAGGGTCGGTCTTCAGGTCGAAAAGCTCCTCGGCCGGCCGCTTGGCGAACGCGTAGTCGTAATGCCATTTCCACTCCTTGTCGTTGCGGTGCGCGATGAGCCACGCCTTCGTCGGGCCGGCGTCCATGTCCGCGAACGCGGCGAACGTGTCGTTCTCCAACTCGTTCGCGGTGGGCGCCTTGTCCGCGGTCACGCCCTTCGGGTCGCCGAGCGGGTAGCGGTCTGGCTCGAAGTTGCGGACGTAGAGGAAGTCTTTCGTTCGCAGCGCGCGTTGCGGGTACGGCTTGTTGCCTTCGCGCGCATCGCCGACGTGCCGCTCGCGCCCGGTCACGACCCACGTGCGTTCCGCGTCCACTTGCCCGGCTTTCTTCGACGTGAGTACGGGCCACAAGGACTTACTGTTTAGCCCCGGCGGGCGTTTCACCCCGCCGATGTCGAGAAACGTCGGCGCGAGGTCCATCAGGTTAACGAGGTCGTCCACCACACGCGGCCCGGCAACCCCCGGCCCCGCGGCGACCAGCGCCACGCCGGTTCCGAAGTCGTACAGGTTGCACTTCCCGCCGGGGAAACCCGGCGCGCCGTGATCGCCGCTGATTACCACGATTGTGTTGTCGAGTTCTCCGGCGTCTTTGAGTTGCTTCAACAGCACACCGATATACGCGTCGAACGCCTGCGCCTCACCGAGGTAATCGGCGAAGTCCTCACGCACGTCGGGCACGTCGGGGAGGTTCTTCGGGAGCTTGCCTTTGAGCGCATCGGGAGAGATGTCCCAGAGCGCCTTGCCGGAACCCTTGATCCACTTCCGGTGAACCGTGGTCGGACCGAACCAGAAGAAGAACGGCTTCTTCGCGTCGCGTGCCTTCAGAAAGGAAGCGAAGTTACCTTCCACTTGACCGAGCAAGTCGGTTCTTGCCTGCGCAACGGTCTTGCCGCCTTTCACCGCTTGCGTGGCTTCCTCGGAGAAGTTGTTGAACGCCATCCCGGACTTCTGGAACGCGTACTGCTGCTTGCCGATCGGGGCATCGGCCGGTGTGCCGGGGCTCCACACCTTCGCCATTTTGCCGATGTCGTAGCCGCCGTCGCGGAGCAACAGCGGAAACGCGGGGATGCTCTCGTCCCACACGGCACCGCTGAGAATCGCCGCGCGTCCGGTGTTGAAGAAGTATCGGCCGCTCAGGAGCGAACTGCGGCATGGCGTACACGACGGAGCCGGCACGAACGCGTTGCGGAACATCACGCCGCGGTTTGCAACCGAATCAATGTTGGGCGTCTTGACGACGCGGTTCGCTGTCGGCTTCGCGTCAAGTGCCGCGTACGCCGAGGCGTACCGGCCCCAGTCATCCGCGAAGCAGAACACGACGTTCGGCTTGTCGGCGGCAACCGCGATCGGCCCTCCCGATAACAACAGCGAGATGATCGCAGCGATTCGGAACGTGTGCATGGTCATCTCCAGATTGAGGAGTTACGCGGTTGAACCCTTGGGGCGCGGGAACAACTGCGTAACTCCGGACACAATCGGAAGAATACAACCGAACCCGCGAGAAGCCACGATCGCGTATCAGCGTCCGCGGGGCAGCTTCTTTCGAATTTTTCCCCATTGGCGCTGGAATTGCAGGATCACTTCACCCGCAACCGACATCGGCTCCGGGGCGGGTTTCAAGTAACGTCCCGGTAATGGGAGAGGAAAACTTGAGAGAAAAATGAGTTTGGCCAACAAGGTACGATGAATTGTGTTGTAGAATCCAAACCAGTACGAGGATCGCCGGTTGGGGCAACAATCAATGTGCCCGCTGCTGGCAACATCCAGGAGGGAACTTCTCATGCTCGTTCTGACACGGCGCCCCGGCGAATCCATCATCATCGCCGGGGATATCAAAATCACTGTTGTGAACGTCGGCCCTGGCCGCGTGAAGTTGGGTATCGAAGCCCCATCGCATGTCCGCGTGGACCGTCAAGAGATTCACGAGAAGATCGAACAGGCGAGCGACGTGCTCGCCGCGGTGTGCGGCGGCGAAGGCACCACCGGCGAAGCCCACCACACGATGAGCAACAGCGGTGCGGACACGTCCACCATCGTTACCCAGGCGAGTACCACTCAACCGGAACTGGTTGTGCCCGTGGTTCCACTCAACAAGTTGGGCAAGGATCGGTTGCCGCGCAAGCCGCGTTAGGCCGCTTCTCGTCACCCCACTCATTTTTCCTTCTCGTCGGAGAAGTTGAATGCCCGTGCTCCGGCACGGGCTTTCTTTCTTCTCATCTGTTTGAAATTGCTGGCCGTCCGCGTTGTCTTTTGGGAGAATTTTGTTGGTGCTCCGTCGTTTCCCGAGGTGCCGGTATGATCGCTGTCGCGCTACTGTTGGCTACCTGTGCCACTTCGGAACACCCCGCGCGCTATTTTGAGCCAGTGCCCGGTTGTTCGTGCGACCCCGTGAAGGCGGTCACACCGAAAGAGGCGCTCCAGCCGTTTCACGTGCTGGTCGGTTCCTGGAAGGGTAGCGGTGTGCCCGAGGGGACGAAGGAAGAACGCGTCGCGGGTGGATGGGAAGAAACGGTCGCGTGGGAGTGGAAGTTCAAGGAGAAGGACGCGTGGCTTGCGGTCACGTTCACGAAGGGCAAGCACTTCACGAAGGGCGAACTGCGTTACACCCCTGAGAAGGACGCTGCCGAACCGAAGTTCACGCTCACGCTCACCGGCACCGACAAGTCCACCGCGACCTTCGCCGGCTCGCTCACGGACAAGGACAAGGTTCTCGCGCTCACCCGCACCGACGGCCCCGCGACCGAGGAACAGCGGGTCGTGTTCAGCCTTCTACACCACAACCGTCACCTTTACCGGTTCGAGACGCGGCCGGCAGGAACGACCGTTGCGTACAGCAAGAAGTACCAGGTGGGTGCAACGAAGGAAGGTGAGTCGTTCGCCACGGTGCCAAAGGGGCCGGAGTGCATCGTCAGCGGCGGGGTGGGCACGTCGAAGGTGACGTACAAGGGCAAGGACTACTGGGTGTGCTGCTCTGGGTGTCGCGACGAGTTCAAAGAGAATCCAGAGAAATACATCAAGGAAGCCGAAGCGAAAGCGAAGAAATGATTTCGCGTAGCCGCGATTCGAAGAGGAGCGCGGCGGTCCGCGCTCCTCTTCGAGTCGCGGCTACGCGAAAGACCAACGCAGCCTCTTGTTGCTCGTCGTTGGCGAGGTAATAATGCGGTCGCCTGTCTGATTCTTGTCCCGGCGTTCTGCCGGTCGGTCGCTGGAGCACGCTCATGGCGGATGCCATCTCTCCTGATCTGAGCAAGGTCGATCCAGTCGAAGCATGGAAGCCGTGGCAACCGGCCGCGGGCGAGTGGAACCGCAAGTGGATCGCGCACCTGTTCCGGCGCGCCGGGTTCGGCGCGACACCCGCGGAAGTGGACAAAGCCCTCGCGCAAGGTCTCTCCAAAACGCTCACGCACTTCATGACCGGTGAAGCGGACGCGGCCGAGCGCCTCGAACTGCTTACCGAGACCGGCCAGTACTACACCGAACCGGTGAACCTCCGCGTGTGGTGGCTCTACGCCATGACCGAGGGCGGACACCCGCTTCGCGAAAAGCTCTCACTCTTCTGGCACAACCACTTCGCCACCAGCTACGCGAAGGTGCGCAACACGAAGCTCATGTACGAGCAGAACGTCACCATTCGGAAGCACGCGCTGGGCAAGTTCCGGCCGTTCCTGCTCGACATGAGCCGCGACACCGCGATGCTCGTGTGGCTCGACTCCAACCGCAACGTGAAGGGCGCGCCCAACGAGAACTACGCCCGCGAAGTGATGGAGTTGTTCTCGCTCGGCGTCGGCAATTACACCGAGAAGGACATTCAGGAAGCGGCCCGCGCGCTCACCGGCTGGCACCACGACGCGGAGGTGAAGACGTTCGAGTTCAACCGCGAACTGCACGACACCGGTGAAAAGACCGTGTTCGGCAAGACCGGCAAGTGGACCGGCACCGATGTGGTGAAGCTCTGCTGCGACCAGGACGCGTGCGCGAAGTTCCTCGTGTCGAAGCTCTACGCGTTTCTCGTGAGCGAAACACCGCCGCCGAAGGCGCTGCTCGCACCGCTCGCGGATCAGTTCCGCAAATCGGATTACGACATCGCGGCCATCGCGAAGACGATGCTCGGCTCCAAACTCTTCTTCAGCGAACACGCCTACCGCAATCGCGTGAAGTGGCCTGTGGAGTGCGCCCTCGGTGCCGTGCGCAGCGCAATTGCGGAACGCATTCCGCTCGCGGACGTCGTTGATCCGCTGGCGAAGATGGGGCAAGCACTGTTCTCTCCACCGAACGTGAAGGGCTGGCGCACCGGCACCGACTGGCTGAACAGCGCGACGCTCCTGGCGCGGAACAACTTCGCGGAGAAGGTCGCGGTGGGCGACTGGAGCCGGAATGGGCGCCCGCCCCGCCGGCCGCAGTTCGGGTTCCCCGCCGAACCGACGAGCGCCGAAGAGCCGATAGTGAACACGGGTTCCGCCGCACCGCCCGAGGCGAAGCACGACATCTGCACTGCGATCTACGCCGCGAAGCCCAAGGACGTGGCCGCTGTCGTGAAGCAGATGAGCACGCTCCTCTACGGCGAAGTGGTGACGCCCGCGCAGGTGAAGAAGATCGAAACGTTCCTGCTTACACCCGGTCCGGCCGCGAATGCGACACCGCCGAAGGGACCGTTCCCGAAGGGCGGCATCAAGAGGTTCGACCTGCCGGTACCGCCGGACGAACCCCCTCCACCGCCGAAGCCAGTGGAGAAGCCGAAAGAGAAGTCCGAGCCGCCGAAGCCGCTTGACCCGAAGGACGTGAAGCTCGATTCGGCGGAATTCAAGGCACGCGTTCGCGAAGCCTACCACGCGATGATGTGCTTACCGGAATACCAGTTGAACTGATCTCGTTGCAGCAGTGCTTCGTATTGTTGGTTAGCCGCGAGCCAGAGGCGGGCGTGTGCGTCCGCACCCCTTCGGGGTTGCGGCTAACCAACTCACCAAACACCATGAGGTTCGCCAATGTCCACGCGCCGCGACTTCCTGAAGACCACACTCGGCACGTCGAGCCTGCTGGCCGTCGGCGGGGTGGTGCCGGAGTTCCTGGCGTCAACCGCGTGCGCAGCGGAGAAGGACGAGAAGCCGAAAGACACCGTCCTCGTGGTGGTCGAACTCACCGGCGGCAACGACGGGCTGAACACCGTCGCGCCCTACGGCGACGATCTCTACCAGAAGGCGCGGCCCACGCTCGGCTTCGCCAAGAAGGAGGTGCAGAAGCTCGACGACTACCATGGGCTGCACCCGCGGATGACCGACTTCAAGCGACTCTACGACGAGAAGCGGCTCGCGGTGATTCAAGGAGTTGGCTATCCGAACCCGGATCGCTCGCACTTCGAGAGCATGGACATCTGGCAACTCGCCGACCCGAAGCGCGCCGGTAGTAGCGGGTGGCTCGCGCGCAGCATCCCCGCGATGAGCGCGAAGGACGCCAGCGTGCCCGGTATGTACCTCGGGAACGAGCGCCTGCCCGTCGCGATGCAAGGTGCCGACGGCGGCGTCATCAGCCTCGCTGACCGCGCCAGCTTCAAGCTCCAACTGACCGGCAATCAGGCGAGCCGCAAGAAACTCATCGAAGACCTGAACGGCGACAAGGACGCGGGCAAGGCCGATCTCGCGTCGTTCGTCCGCAAGCGCCAGATTCAAACGTACACGAGCCTCCAGAAGATCGAAGACGCGCTCCGCGAAGCCGGCAGCAGTGGTCGTGGGGCGACGGGCGAAGTCATCAACGGCCGCTTCGTGCAGCGCGACCCCGACGACTTGAACACGCTGAGCGGCAAACTCGGCCTCGTTGGGCGGCTCATTCAGAAGGGGCTGGGCACGCGCATCTACTACGTCCAACTCGGCGGCTTCGATACGCACTCCGGCCAGGCCGAAGCGCACGCGAACCTGATGGGCGATCTGTCGGCCGCGGTCGGCTACTTCTTCAACTCACTACAGCCGGAACACTCGGAACGCGTCGCGCTGATGACGTACTCGGAGTTTGGCCGCCGCGTGAAGGAGAACGGCAGTCGCGGCACCGACCACGGTAGCGGGTCGTGCATGTTCGTGGCCGGGTCGCAGGTCGTCGGCGGGCTGGTGGGCAAGCATCCGAGTCTGTCGGACCTCACCGACGGCGACATCAAGTACCACACGGACTTCCGCCGCGTCTACGCGACACTGCTCAACGACTGGCTGGAAGTGGACAGCAAGGGCGTGCTGGACGACGAGTTCGAGAAGCTCCCGCTGATCGACCGCAAGAAGAAGGCACCAGCAGGCGGTCAGCCGAAGCCGGGGAATCCGCCAGTGTTCCCGCCGGGCGTCGTGCCGCCACCTGCAGTGCCAGAACCGGTCCCGCCTCCGCCCGTTGCCAAAGACTAAGGGTATTGCCTTTCTCTTTACCCCGAAGGGGTTGTACCCCAAAGCCCAGGGTCGCGAGTCTTCGAGCGCACCCTGGGAAACGTAGGCGGTTCGCGCCGTCTGCGTGTCCGCATCGGTGGTCCCAGGGTGGCGCCCGCGAAGCGCGTGTTGACCCTGGGCTGTGGAGTACAACCCCTTCGGGGTAAAAACCAAGACACCGTTTTCTCCCTTCGCACACTCACCTCTTCTGAGGAACACCATGCCCCGCCTGTTTGCCTTCGCGCTGGTCGCGCTCGCCATCGCCGCTCCAGCCCGCGCGGCCGACGCCGACATCGCGCCTGAAAAACTCCTCCCGCCGACCACGCAACTCTACGTGCGGTGGGACGGCGTCACGGCACACAACGACGCGTACAAGAAGTCCGTCTGGGGGCCGGTGATGGCCGGGCCGACCGGCGACAGCATTCGCGCGCTCCTCGCGAAGGGGCCGAAGTTGCTTGGCTCGTCCGTCCTCGCGGACCCGCTTCTCGATGGCAAGTCGCCCGCCGAACTGAAGACCAACCTCGCGGATCTGAAGGCGGCCGAGAAGCTCGTCGATCTCATCGCGGACAAGGGCGTGATTGTGGCGGGGGAAGTGCGCGAGGCGTCGCCCACGATCAAGGGCGTCGGCAGCGCGATCACCGGGCTGTTCAGCGGCAAACTCCCCGGTGCCGACGCGGTCATGCCGGACGCGCAGTTGCTCGTCATCGTGCCCGACATCGGCGACAAGGCCGACGTGCTGTACGGCTCCATCCGGCTCGCGATGCGAAAGGGGGACAACCAGGTCGAGGCGTTCGCCGCGAACGGGCGGAAGGGCTACCGGTTCGTCGTGCCGAAGGAGGGTGCACCGCCGTACCCGGTTCACTCCGCGTGGTGGGTCGAGGGCAAACACTTCGTCTTCTACGTCGGGACGTGGAAGCCCGAAGTCGTGATGAGCGAGATGGCCGCGAACGTCGCCAAGGGCGGCGTGACTGGGCACCCGCTGTACCAGCGGTGCCTGAAAACCGGCACGTTCGAGACGGTCACGCGCGGGTTCGTGGACGCGGGCAAAGTAATCACGCTCGCGAAGAGCCTCGCGGGTCCGTTCGTGCCGGGGTTGAAGGAGCGGCTCGACAGCACGGGCATCGGCGGGCTGACGGCGGTCGTGTTCGCGTCCGGGCTCGACGGCAAGGAGTCGCGCGCGCTGTACGAGTTCGACCTCCCCGGCGAACGCAAGGGTATCGCGAAGACGTTCAAGAACACGCCACTGGGCGTGAACGATCTGCCGCCGATGCCGCCCGACGTGAGCCGGTTCTCCGCGCTCAGGCTCGACCCCTCCGCGACCTACGATGCGGGCTTGAGCCTCGTCGAGTTCCTCACGATGCAGCAGGAATTCGGCGTCGAGGAGGACGCGAAAAAGAGGAGTCAGGCGGAGGTCGTCAAGGTGCGCAAGGAGTACCTGGATCGCGAGGCCGTCAAGTTCCTCGGTATCTCCGTGAAGGACGATCTGCTCCCCCACCTTGGTGACAAACTGGTGTTATTCCAGAGTCCAACGGAAGGGCTGTCGGTGTTCGGTCAGGTGATCTGCGTTTCGCTCAAGAACCCCGCGAAGGTGAAGGCCGCGACCGACCGCATCCAGAGCGCTCTCGAAGCGATTGCGAATAGCCCGATCAAGGTGCGGAAGAAGATGCTCAAGGGCGTGGAGATCCGCGAGTTCCACGCTCGCGGGTTCGGGGTCATCACGCCGAGTTATGCGATTGTGGGCGACTGGCTCGTGGTCGCGGCGCACCCGCAAGCGGTGCAGGGGTTCATCCTGCGCACCAAGAGCGATCTGGAAAAGTGGAAGCCGGACACCGACACCGCGAAGCGTCTCGCGAAGATGCCGCAGGACGGGTGCGGTCTCCAGTTCTGCAATCCCAAGTCCACAGCGTCGAACCTGTGCTGCGTCGGGCCGCTGTTCCTCGGCACGTTTGGGCTGCGGAATCAGTTCAGTGAGAACCCCGAAACCGACTTTGACCCGATCGACGTGGGCCTCGTGCCGAACGCGCACGAACTGAGCCGGCACCTGTTCCCGAACCTGACGATCACACGCGACAACGGCAAGACGATCAGCATCGAGGTGAACGAGTCGTTCAGCCTGCCTCTTGAGGTGATCGGGTTGGAACCGGTCGTCGTCTTCTTGGGTTTTCTGGGTTTGGCGTTCTGAGCGACTTGAATAGGAGTTCCGCAGTTGGTTTTTGGAGGCGTGACCCGGCCGGCTGACGCCGGCGGTTCGACGGCGCATGGTCGAACCGCCGGCGTCAGCCG